>OOBB01000351.1_pt1 | contig 25951 bp, 15 predicted proteins | sample 1671661 | NCBI WGS metagenome assembly OOBB01 (sample SAMN06348179, study PRJEB24527) | human gut metagenome | biome: human gut; feature: ankylosing spondylitis patient; material: feces | host: Homo sapiens | place: China | collected 2015-10
ACTTCCCGTCGGGTCGCAGAGAGGATGCTCATCGTTGGTGGTTGCCAGAAAAGAGGCGTATCTTCTGCGGTCTGCCTGACTCTTGCCGAAAATAGGGCGACCATTCACCTTTACCTTCGAAAGCGTCTGCTTCAGCTTGCCCTGCTGGGCAACGGTGATGTTGGCAAGCTCATCAATGTTCACCAGAAGATTATGGGTGAGCGCCATTTCTGAATCAAACTTGTTGCCGAAGTTGATGTGGTCGAGGAAATACTGGCGAAGTTCCTCGGGCAGCAGTCGGACGGCGAAGGTACTTTTTCCGCAACCCTGCTGACCGATAAGCACCGGTACGGCTTCATTTCCGTGCAGCATATCCATCTGCAGCCAATGGGCTACAGCCGAACGGAACCAGGTGGCACACCAGCCAAGCTGTTCGCTGGTCAACCCCGGAATTCTGCCGAAAAGAGCAGCCACATGGTTCTTGCCATCCCATTTCGGCAATTTGTTCATGTATTCCTGGATAGGGTCGAAGACGGGAACGGCATCCGACTTGATATACTCCTCGATGTCCTGTCTTGGCGACTTCTTCTCGCCGATTCCCAATTTCTTGGCACGGCGAACAATGGAGTTGAAAGCCTCAGCTGTAAGAACCTTCCAGTTCTTCTCCTCAGGGTTCTCCTCCTTCAGAGTCTCTTCTTTCTTCTCCAACTCCTTCTCCTCGGAATCCTCCATCTCCTCTTCAGGCTTGATGCAGAAGAACTCGGTCTTTCCGTTCAAAACATTTCTGCGGAAGAGGTAAAACTCCTCCAGAAAGCTCTCTACCTGGTAGATTGCTGATTGATTACCTGCCATCATAGATGACTTCAAATTAGTTTTTGTTTCCATAATCATGGTTTTAAAATTATTAATTAATGTGTGATTCACCCTCAAATTTGATGAGGGTGAAGAGCGGTGAAGAGTGGTGAAGAGTCGGCAGCCACTCTTCACGCATCTAATCAACTGTATATTAGCTGTTTACGATGCATTTGTGAAGAGTGAAGAGTGTTTTAGAAAGTAGCTTTCTATCCACCGCCGCCTGAATCTTCCATCCAGTCTTCTCATCTCCGGGTGCAAAGATACACAATAGGAAAAGCGTTTCCAAATTTTCCCGCCTTTCCCACGCCCATTCCGCTCCATTTGGGAAAAATCCCAAGGCTCTATGGGAAAAGGCGTGGGAAAATCGGGCGGATTTCTTCAGTTTTACGGGAAAACATTTGGTAATCATGATGGAAAAACGTAAATTTGCAGACTGATAACGGAACTTCGTTTCGCAAACTATTCACGATAAAACTAGAAATATGCTACAGACTCAGCAAGATAAACAAGTCCCCGCATTCAGCTACGAGGTTTTCGATCGTCAACTCGATCATTTTACAATGATGCTCAAGGTGTTGATGGACGGATGGGAAGATTACAGCTCGCAGGAGATGACCTTCGACATCCACTCCCTGTGTACCAAGGCAGCCCGACTCTGCTATCTGGCAGATCAGGACCTCGCCTTGCAGCATAGCGATGTTTCCCATCATCGCAAGGAGCAGAACGAGATGTATTTCACCTCCTTCGAACTTATCATCACCACCCAGTTTACCAAATTCATGAAAAAAGTACTTGCCCTGGTCAAGGCAGGCAAGAAAGTAGAAGGACATTCTTCCCCGAAGTTCTCCTCAGAGATCAGTACGCTCCTGCCAAAGCTGCACGACCTGCTGCTGATGGATGGCATGAACCAGGAATCGATACAGCTGATGGTGGAAGATATCCAGAATACGGAGAAAATGATTCAGAAATATCATAAAATCACGAAGTTCCCGGGGGTGAGATACGAGGAACGTCTGTGGCATCTCATCCGCCTCTATTGCCTCGCCAGCTATCTGGTGCTGCATTTCCGCAGAGTCTGCCACGTTACAAATTCAGAAATGACACCCGAGGAAGCGGCCCGATTAACGGAATGGGCGATACAGAAATACATCTCGGAAAAGGACAGCAGCGAAAAACTGGAACTGTATTTCTCCAATCTGCAGTACGACAACGATGGCAAACCGCTCAACGTGGACCAATGGCTCCAGGCGAGAAGGGAATTGAAGCATCTGGTGCCCCAGAATCTGCTCCTGCTGTTTCTCAATAGTGCAGATGATGTGAGCCAGTTGGGTGCCTCGCTGATAAAAGTGAATTTTACGAACGAGGAATTTCTGAAGCTCGTGGATGCTGTGGCTAAATACCAGATCATCACGCAGCGCATCCGTGCCATCGAATTTCCGGAAGAATTCGAGCAGTCGCTTCATAATGAGGTATTCTATCTTACGGTGAAGGGCCGTTCGGTGAATCTGGAGGAGTTGAAGAAATCCATCTCCAAGATGGTGAATCTGATAACCCGGAAAAACCAGTGGTTCTGTGTATGGAGCGTGCTGAAGCATCTCAACCTGATCAAGCATGAGAGCACCTTCGCCACCTTTGCCCATCAGATGATGAGTATCGAGTGGTTTGGCACCATCGATCCCCGTCTCCGCTTTACGGCAGATAATCTGAGCGATTACTCCCGCTACTTCAATGAGTACGATTATACCAAATGGAACGAGGAGATGTTTCTGGAGAAAAAGGAGCTGTATGGCATGACGAAGTGGTCGCCTAAGCTCTATCAGAATTTCTCTTCGCTCTGTGCCAGAATGATGCAGGCCATCTGGGGCTACAGCTTCTTCAGCTGATGAGGGAATTGAGGGAAGTTAAAGGGAGTGATAACTTCTCTAACTTCCCTTAACTTCTCTACTTTCGAAAGAATCTATATGAGTACGCTACGACTGAAGTTGCTTCAATTGCTCTTCAGTCAATCCAGTAGCTTGTATGATTTGTGACCAAGACATACCCATTGCCAACAAGTTACGGGCTACTTTCGCTCTACCCTTTTCCTCGCCATCAACATAAGAGCCATAAAGACCGGAGTAGTAATCGTCAATAGCCTTAATACTTTCATCGTATTTTTCCTGCTCCTCACTACTCAAGCAACGAACATCTGCCAGTTTTGCAAGATGATCGAATATCTTCTTCTGTGCCGTAAACGGCAATCTTTCCAATACTTCCATATACTTCAATACATAAATCCATTTTTCAAAACCTGTCTCGCATTCTTCCTCACTCTTATCAAAGAAAGGAAGAGAAAGATAGATGAAACGAAGCTTATCAGAAAACATGGAGTCGCTAGACTTCTCCCTCAAAGCTACGTCTGTTCTAAACTTTGTCACCTCATGCTCCCTTGGCATAAAATTCATAATGCAAACCACATAAACCGGCACAAACTGGTATAAAACAGGAGTGCGGTCACCTGCTTCATCAAACTTCTTGCGTTGGGCAACAAAAGCCTTACTAGCATAATAGATGGAACGATTCACAAAGAAAGGTACCCATCTGTTCTGCATCTCAACGATGAAATGCTTGTCATCGTCGGTAACACAATAGATGTCAAAGATGCAGCCACGGAGATCATTAGTATCTCCAAGCTGTTCCTTATCCTTGAATGTTACGTCCTTGATTTGAAACTCGCCTTCAAACAAGTCGTTCAAAAAATTAATCAGCAAGTCCTTGCTGAACTCTTGACCGAAGAGACGCTTGAAGCCCCAGTCGGTAAAGGGGTTGATATATCTACCCATAAGTCATTGTTTTAGATTCTGAAAATCTGCTGCGAAGATACGCTTTTTTATTGAAACAGCCAAGAATTTCTGGGATTTTCTTTCAAAAAGAAGGAAAGGAAAAGGTATGGAGAGAGAAAAAGATGAAGATGAGGGTGTATCATAAGTCCACGCCCCTCTCCTATATATAAATAAGGATAAGGGGGGACGAAAAAGCAAGTTTTATATGTTTTTTCGCCCAATTTGCATTTATTAACTTTTTTTTTCAGACAACTTATTAAAATTTATCGTAAATTTGCAACCGGTTATTAAAATAAATAAGCCAAAACAAAAAGAATCATTAATTGAATCAATATATATACACTTAGTCAGACAATTATATAATTAAGAATCTGATTATCTCTATAAAACTACATAATATAACAATTAAAACCAAACAATTATGAGCAAAAAAAGTCAGTTTGGCATGACCCTATTACTATCTACGATCTTAGTAGGTGGCGCCAATGCGAGTACTGTTTCTACCTCAAACACATTGGGTGCAGCTATGATTGCACAGCAAGGTGCTGTTTGTAAGGGTGTGGTAAAGGATGCTACCGGTGAGCCTATTATTGGTGCTTCAGTATCAGTGAAAGGTACTAAGAATGCTACCGTTACCGATTTGGACGGCAATTTTACCCTCACTGGTGTAACCAAGGGTACTACAATCGTTATCTCTTATATCGGTTTCGTGAACAGTGAAGTAAAGTGGAACGGCACAAGCCTCAACGTTACTCTTGCTGAGGATACTCAGGGTCTGGAAGAAGTCGTTGTTGTAGGTTACGGTACACAGAAGAAGGTAAACCTCTCTGGTGCTGTTGCCAACGTGGATGGTAAGGTATTGGAAAACCGTCCTATCACCAACATCGGTCAGGGTCTTCAGGGTGTAGTTCCTAACTTGAACGTATCTATGAACAGTGGTGGTGCTCCTGGTGCCAGCTCTAGCTACAATATCCGTGGTAACACGTCTTTGAACGGCGGTAGCCCATTGGTATTGGTTGATAACGTTCAGATGGATGCCAACCTCGTGAATCCAGAAGACGTTGAGTCTATCTCTGTATTGAAGGATGCTTCTTCTGCAGCCATCTATGGTGCACGTGCAGCATACGGTGTGATTTTGATTACTACCAAGAAGGGTCGCAAGAGCGACAAGCCAACCATCTCTTTCAACGCTACAGGCTACTGGCAGAGCCCTGCCAAGTCATACCACAACGTTAATTCCATGCAGTACCTCAAGATGATGGATGAGGCTAACAAGAATGACGGTGGTTCAGGCCGATACTTCAAGGATCAGGTTTATAAATATACAGAGGAATACTTTAACGGAACCCGTAAGGATCCTGTATTCTTCGACGAGGCATACGACAAGGCAAAGTATGGCTATTGCGGCAATACCGACTGGTGGAATGAGCTTTACAAGACTTCATTCTCTCAGATTTACAATGCCAGCATCAGCGGCGGTAACGACCGTACTACCTACTATGCATCTCTGGGTATGAACGACCAGAAGGGTATCTTGACAGCTGGTGACGATAAGTACAAGAAGTACAACGCTAACGTAAACATCTCTTCTAACATTACCAAGTGGTTGAATGTAAGCGCTAAGATTACTCATACCTATACATCAGAGCTTCACCCTACCGGTGGTACTACAGCTATGAATCCTACAGCTTACTCAGGTTTGAGCGCATACTCAGGTATGATGAAGAACGACTTGAGCCCATTGATGCCAGTAAAGCATCCTGATGGACACTATGCAGGTCAGGGTAGCTACACCAACCCTATCGCTATCATGGAGCAGGGTGGTAACGCCAAGTATCGCCAGAACGACTTGTGGATGACTGGTGCCGTACGCATCACTCCTATCAAGGGTCTCGTGATCAATGCTGACTATACATGGAACTTCTACGGCAGAAACGCTAACGAGCACGTACGTAACTTCTACGACTATACAGCCGTTCCAGGTACAGAGAACTACTATCCTTGGACTAACCCAAGCAGTATCACCGTATCTAACTACGATGACTACTATCAGGCATTCAACGTATTTGCTGAGTACTCACTGTCTTTGGCAGAGAAGCATAACTTCAAGGTGCTCGTAGGTTACAACCAGGAGAAGAAGCACAACAAGTATCACTGGGTAGGTCGCAAGAACCTCATCGACAACGATACTCCACAGATCAACCTCGCATACGGTGATATTTCTACCAGCGGTAGCGAGAGCATGTGGGCAACCAATGGTCTCTTCTTCCGTTTCAACTACGACTTCATGGGCAGATACCTCTTCGAGTTCAACGGTCGTGAGGATGGTTCTTCTAAGTTCGCTAAGGGTAACCGCTATGCGTTCTTCCCTTCAGGCTCTATCGCTTGGCGTGTATCAGAGGAGAAGTTCTTCGAGCCATTGCGCAGCTGGTGGGACAACCTGAAGATCCGCGGATCTTACGGTTCTCTGGGTAACCAGAACGTATCTGGTAACTTCCCTTACCTGGCTACCTATGGTGTGAGCACCAAGGCTGGCGTATTGCTCGGCGGCACACGCCCAGTAGCTGTTTACGCTCCTGGCTTGGTAAGTAGCTCATTTACATGGGAGACTGTTAACCAGCTCGACCTCGGTATCGATGCAACATGGCTCAACAACCGACTGAGTGCATCTTTCGACTGGTATCGCCGTGACACCAAGGATATGTTGACCAGAGGTGCTACCCTGCCTTCTGTGCTCGGTACTAGCGTGCCAAGAAGCAACGCTGCCAACATGAAGACCACAGGTTGGGAAGTTTCTGTAGAGTGGAACGATCGCTTAAGCTGCGGTTTGGGCTATCACATCAAGGGTGTATTGTCTGACTATCAGTCTGAAATCACCAAGTACTCTAATGATGCAAAACTCCTCGGCGACCACTATGTAGGTGAGAAGATTGGCGAAATCTGGGGTTTGGTATCTAACGGACTCTTCCAGAGCGACGAGGAAGCAGCCAAGTGGGATCAGAAGGCTATCAACGGCGGCCACTGGAGTGCAGGTGACGTGAAGTTTGAAGATATCGATGGTGACGGCAAGGTAACTTGGGGCGAAGGTACAGTAGATAAGCCAGGCGACCGCAAGATTCTCGGTAACTCAACTCCTCGCTATGCATACGGTATCACAGCAGGTGCTGACTACAAGGGCTTCGACTTCGAGATGTTCTGGCAGGGTATCGGTAAGCGCGACTACTTCGGTGGTTGGGGTGGTGCCCAGTTCTGGGGCTTCACAGACGAGTGGTGTACTCCACAGACCACCTCTCTCGACTACTGGACAGAGGATAATCGTGATGCTTACTTCCCAAAACTCCATCACTACAGTGTAAATGGCAGTAACCACAATACCTCTTCACGCTATATGCTGAATGCTGCATACTTGCGTTTGAAGAACGTAACTTTGGGTTATACTGTTCCATCTAGCTTGTTGAAGAAGGTAGGTATTGCTCGCCTCAGAGTATTTGTACAGGGTGAAAACCTCCTGACATTGACTCCAATGAAGGTGAAGTTTGCTGATCCTGAAACACTTGGTAACATGACTTACCCTATCAACAAGAAGATCTCTGTTGGTTTGAACTTAACATTATAATGTTCGAGAGTTAGGAAAGAGTGTATTATTAATGCTTAAATAGACAGACAATGAAAATTAAAAATATATTCATTTTGAGTATGATGGCCGGTATGACACTTGCATCTTGCAACTATACCGATTTGAGCCCACAAGACTCATTTACAGATAAATCATACTGGAAGAGCGCCAACGACCTCAAGATGTACGCCAATGGTATCTACAGCAACATGCTGGCTGGTGCTTCTTCTACTCTTGATGGCGAGAGTGATAACTTTGTAACCAATAGCCCAAGTGGTTATTTGTTCAACAACTACACCGTTCCAACATCAGGCGGTGGCTGGGGCTGGGGTAACGTGCGTAGCTGCAACTACTTCCTGAAGCGTTATCAGACTGCTTCTGGCTCTGAGGCTGACATCAACAAGTATGTAGCTGAGGTTCGTTTCTTCAGAGCACAGGATTACTATAGCAAGATCCGTAATTTCGGTGATGTGCCTTGGTATGAGTCTGACCTCCAGACAGGTGATGAGGCAGAGCTCTTCAAGGGTCGTGACCCACGCAACTTCGTATTGAAGAAGGTAATCGAGGACTTGGAGTTCGCTATCCAGTGGCTCCCAGAGAAGACTATGGCTGAAAAGGGTCGTCTGCACAAGGATGCTGCCCGCACCCAGTTGGCTCGCGTTTGTCTCTACTACGGTACTTATATGAAGTATCACCACGAGGCTGGTTCTGAGGGCTTGACAGCAGAAAGCTTGATTACAAAGGCTAAGGAGCTGACCGACGAGATCATCAACAGCGGTAAGTATGAAATCGTAAAGGGTACTGACGCAGGTGCCGGCACAAGAGCATACGAGGGTTATCCACTCAGCTATGCCAACCTGTTTGTTCAGGAAGACCTTTCTGACAACAAGGAGGCTATTTTGGCACGCTTCTACGAGACAGGTGTCCTTACCCACGAGACTGGCCGTCAGGCTGGTGGCAATGGTATGGGCTTGAGCAAGGACTTCATCGAGTCGTTCCTGATGAAGGATGGTACTCCTATCTATAACGAGGGTTCTGGCTACGAGGGTGATGACAATCTGGAAGAAGAGATTGCCAACCGCGATCCACGTCTCTATCAGCTCATCGACAACAACCACAAGCCATTCTGGCTCCGCAACAACAAGCAGGTGCAGAACAAGATGCCAGACTGCTCTGTTTCTGGTGGTGTAACAGGTTATCCATGTACCAAGTTCCACTCTGCTGACGAGACTCAGTGGCAGGCTCGCAACACCTCTTACGACTGGTTCATCTACCGTTATGCAGAGGTATTGCTCATCAACGCCGAGGCTAATGCCGAGTTGGGTACATGCACTCAGGCTGTTCTTGACAAGACCATCAACCAGCTTCGTGACCGTGTAGATATGGCTCACCTCACCGTGAACCCAGTTGCCGACCAGAAGCCTATCAACTATGGTTATGAGCTTTCTAACCTGCTCTACGAGATTCGTCGTGAGCGCCGTATCGAGTTGGTTGGCGAAGGTTTCCGTATGGACGACTTGAAGCGCTGGAATGCGATGAAGTTGTTGGAGAATCCTCTTACTACTCTGGGTATCCGTGTTACCGACAAGGTGAAGGAGCAGTATAACGGGATCTACGCTTTCGATAACAGCAACACCCGCGTATATAACGGCAAGACATATCTCCGCATCTACGCAGAGAGCTATGACGATGCTGCAGGTCGCAAGTGGTCAGACAACGATCGTCGTTGGTTGTATCCATTGCCAATCGACCAGTTGGCTTTGAACAAGAACCTGACCCAGAACCCAGGATGGACAGAATAACTATTTATCACAATAATGAGTTTTAGAATAGGCTTATAGTAAGATTAGGTTTATAAGATAAGTTTTTAAATTTGGTTCATTTATTGACTTACACTATTCTATAAATGAAAACTGATCGTATGCCCTTTTGCTGTGAAGCAAGAGGGCATATCTTTTTTATAGCCACTACAAAGCCTAATTGCACCCTTATTCTCCACTTAGCATTATCGACTATAAATAACTTTACAAGTCAAATGCAATGAAAATAACTACACCTAAACAACATATAGAGGGCAAGCGATACTTTAGCCAAATCGGACGAAAAAACACCGATTTGGCTAATATATAAGGAATACTTTAGCCAAATCGAGTTAAAAAACATTGATTTGGCTAAAGTATCGTTTGCTTTTTCAAATAATTATCGTATTTTTGCACCGTAACAAATTATCTTATTCAAGCGATATGGAGCAAATTATAGGACGAAAAACGGAAATCAGACAGCTTACCGAGTATTACCATTCAGGAAAGGCTGAGTTTGTGGCAGTGTATGGAAGAAGGCGCATCGGCAAGACTTATCTGGTGCATAATCTATTCAAGGATGAATTTGCCTTTGAGATGTCTGGGTCTATTGATGCACCAGCCGAGGCTCAATTGTCTAATTTTGGCTATGCTTTGCGTGAATTTGGCGACCCAAAGCTGCCTTTGCCTTCTAATTGGACAGAGGCATTTGAGATTTTGAAGCAAATGCTGAAGTCGAAGTTGGGAGGTAAGCGCATACTGCTTTTTATAGACGAGTTGCCTTGTCTTGATACTCCCAAGTCTAATTTCCAGCAGGCTTTTGAGCATTTTTGGAATAGTTGGGCGGCTAATCAGAATGAGATTATGCTTGTGGTTTGTGGCAGTGCCACATCGTGGATGATTTCTAATCTCATAGATAGCCATGGCGGACTTCATAATCGTATTACGCATGAGATGTACTTGGCTCCATTTACACTAGGTGAGACGGAGGAATTTCTCCAGGCGAATGGATTCTTGTGGCCACGTCTTTCCATCTTGCAGATTTATAGCATGATGGGTGGAGTGCCTTACTATCTGAGCTTGCTGGACAAGACGCAAGGTGTGGAGGCTAATGTAGATCGATTGTTCTTTGCTGAACGTGGTGAACTGAAACGAGAGTATGATAGGCTGTATTCTTCTTTGTTCCGAAACTCGGAAATCTATATGAGAGTGATAGAAACGCTGGCAAAATGTAAGCAAGGCATGACTCGCAAGGAAATTTCTACGCATCTGAATTTGAAGTCGGGTGGAACATTGACCAAGGTGCTTCGGGAATTGATCAACTGTGACTTTGTAAGAGGTTATAATACGCGTGAAAAGAAAATCAAGCAAAAAGACCAGATTTACCAGCTCACGGACTTATACACCTTATTTTATATGTCCTTCTGTCATCCTGGTACCACGGATGTAGCTTACTGGACGCATCAGATGGGCAAGCCTCGCCAAAACACATGGTATGGCTTGGCATTTGAACGTATCTGTATGTTGCATATTCCTCAGATAAAGAAGAGTTTAGGCATTGAGCAAATCTATACGGAGTATTATTCCTGGCGAAGCAAGTGCTCTACACCTGCGGCGCAGATAGACTTGCTGATAGAGCGAGCTGACCATCTGATTAATCTCTGTGAAATCAAGTATTCGCAGTCTCCTTATAGCATAACGAAGGAGGAAGAGCTTCGTATAAGAACTCGTATGGCTGATTTCGTAGAAGAGACGGGAGTACGTCATGGCATCTTGCCTACTTTGATAACTACGTTTGGTATTCGTCCTACAGCCCATTCGGCAATAGCACAGGTGCAACTCACCATGGATGATTTGTTTACATAAAAATGATAGTTAAAGAATAACATTCTGGGTGGCTCTCGGAATTGAAAGCCGCCAGTAGCTTGGTGACGTATTCCACATCATACTGCGGAAAGGGCAATACTAGCATGCCCAGGCATTAAAATCATAAAAAACTTGCATTTTATTTTGTAATGTGCTAAAATAAATGTAATTTTGCACCTTGAATGGGGTTTTACCTTATTATATTTAAGAAAAGAAACAAAATAATTAGATAAAGACAATGGAATACAACTTCAGAGAAATCGAGAAGAAATGGCACCAGAAATGGGTCGAGAACAAGACCTACAAGGTGACTGAGGATGAAAACAAGAAGAAATTCTATGTGCTCAACATGTTCCCTTATCCATCAGGAGCTGGTTTGCACGTAGGTCACCCACTTGGTTATATCGCTAGCGATATCTATGCCCGCTACAAGCGTTTGAACGGATTCAACGTACTGAACCCTATGGGTTACGATGCTTACGGATTGCCTGCTGAGCAGTATGCTATCCAGACAGGTCAGCACCCAGAGGTTACTACCGTAGCCAACATCAACCGTTATCGTGAGCAGCTCGACAAAATCGGCTTCTCTTTCGACTGGGACCGCGAGGTTCGTACCTGCGACCCTAAGTATTACCATTGGACTCAGTGGGCTTTCCAGAAGATGTTCAACTCATTCTTCTGCAACAGCTGCCAGAAGGCTCAGCCTATCGAGAAGCTCATCAAGCGCTTCGAGGAGAAGGGTTCTGCTGACTTGAACGTGGCTCAGAACGAGCAGATTGACTTCACAGCCGAGGAGTGGAACAGCTACGACGACGTGAAGAAGCAGCAGATCCTGATGAACTACCGCATCGCTTACCTCGGTGAAACAATGGTTAACTGGTGCCCAGGCTTGGGTACTGTGCTTGCCAACGACGAGGTAGTAAACGGCGTAAGTGAGCGTGGCGGTTATCCTGTCATCCAGAAGAAGATGCAGCAGTGGTGCTTGAGAACATCTGCCTACTCTCAGCGTCTGCTCGACGGTTTGGAGACCATCCAGTGGAGCGACAGTATCAAGGAAACCCAGAAAAACTGGATTGGCCGTTCTGAGGGTACAGAGGTAGTATTCTCTGTAAAGGACAGCGACGTGAAGTTCACCATCTTCACCACCCGTGCCGATACTATGTTTGGTGTAACCTTCATGGTTCTGGCTCCAGAGAGCGAGTATGTTCAGCAGGTAACTACTGCCGAGCAGAAGGAAGAGGTGGAGAAATATCTCGACTACGTGAAGAAGCGTACTGAGTTGGACCGTATGGCTAACCACAGCGTAACCGGTGTATTCTCAGGAAGTTATGCCATCAACCCATTCACCGGCGAGGCTATCCCAGTATGGATTTCAGAATATGTATTGGCTGGATATGGTACAGGTGCCATCATGGCTGTGCCAGCTCACGATAGCCGTGACTACGCCTTCGCCAAGCACTTCAACCTGCCTATCATTCCTCTTATCGAGGGTGCTGATGTTTCAGAGGAGAGCTTCGATGCCAAGGAAGGTATCGTAACCAACTCACCTGTGGCTGGCAAGGGCAGCATGGACGGCTTCTCTCTGAACGGACTCACCGTGAAGGAGGCTATCGCAGCTACCAAGAAGTTTGTTACCGAGAAGGGCATCGGCCGAGTAAAGGTAAACTATCGTCTCCGCGACGCCATCTTCTCCCGTCAGCGCTACTGGGGTGAGCCATTCCCTGTATATTACAAGGACGGAATGCCACAGATGGTTCCTGAGGAGTGCCTACCACTCGAATTGCCTGAGATTGAGACCTATAAGCCAACAGAAACAGGCGAGCCACCATTGGGCAGAGCCAAGAAGTGGGCTTGGGATACTGAGAAGAAAGAGGTGGTTGACAAGAGTCTCGTAGATAACAAGACCGTATTCCCACTGGAACTCAACACCATGCCAGGTTTCGCAGGTTCTTCTGCTTACTATCTGCGCTACATGGATCCTCACAACGATGAGGCACTCGTAAGCAAGAAGGCTGATGAGTACTGGCAGAATGTAGACCTCTACGTAGGTGGTTGCGAGCATGCTACCGGTCACTTGATTTACTCTCGTTTCTGGAACAAGTTCCTCTTCGACCTCGGCGTAAGCTGCAAGGAAGAGCCATTCCAGAAACTGGTGAACCAGGGTATGATTCAGGGCCGTTCTAACTTCGTTTACCGCATCAACAGCGATGACCACGACAAGGCTCCTGTATTCGTAAGCTTGAACCTGAAGAAGGATTACGACGTAACTCCTATCCATGTAGATGTAAACATCGTAAGCAACGATATTTTGGATATCGAGGCATTCAAGGCTTGGCGCCCTGAGTATCAGAACGCTGAGTTCATCCTGGAAGATGGCAAGTACATCTGCGGATGGGCCATCGAGAAGATGTCTAAGAGTATGTTCAACGTGGTGAATCCAGATATGATTGTCGAGAAGTATGGTGCTGATACCCTGCGTCTCTACGAAATGTTCCTGGGTCCTGTAGAGGCAAGCAAGCCTTGGGATACCAACGGTATCGACGGTTGCCACCGCTTCCTGAAGAAGTTCTGGGGTCTGTTCTACGAGAACCGTACCGACAACTTCCTTCCTTCAGCCGACGAGGCAGCGAAGCCAGAGAGCCTGAAGAGCGTTCACAAGCTCATCAAGAAGGTAAGCGAGGATATTGAGAAGTTCTCTTACAACACATCTATCTCAGCCTTCATGATTGCCGTGAACGAACTCGGTCAGCAGAAGTGCCGCAACAAGGAACTCCTGACAGATCTCGTCATCCTCATCGCTCCATTCGCTCCACACATCGCAGAAGAGTTGTGGGCAGCACTTGGCGAGCAAGGTAGCGTTTGCGATGCAGCATGGCCAAAGTATGATGAGCAGTATCTGAAGGAGAACGATATGCAGCTCACCATTTCCTTCAACGGTAAAGCTCGTTTCCAGATGACTTTCCCTGTGGATACTCCTAACGAGGAAATCCAGAAGCAGGTATTGGCAGACGAGAAGAGCCAGAAGTACTTGGAAGGATTCAACGTGTTGAAGGTGATCATCGTACCAAAGAAGATCGTCAACGTTGTGTTGAAAAAGTAATTTATTGATAATATACAGAAGGTCGTCTCATCTAAAAATGGGCGACCTTCTGTGCTTTAAAAATACGAGGAAAATATTATGCAAATAGCAATCAGTCAAACAATTAAGAATGAGTGCAAGGATTATTTCTACATTACCCTTGGACTCTTGCTTTACACATTTGGATGGACCATTTTTCTGCTTCCATACCAGATAGTAACGGGTGGCGTAACGGGTATCGCAGCCGTGATTTACTACGGCACAGGGATACCTATCTATTTGTCTTATTTTCTCATCAATGCCGCCTTGCTGCTGGCTGCGCTGAAGATTCTGGGATTCAAATTCATGGTGAAGACCATCTATGCCATCATCATGCTCTCCCTATTCCTGGCGCTGGCGCAAGACTGGATGATAGGTGAAAATGGCAAGATGGTACAGGTGCTGGGAGAGGGACAGGACTTCATGTCGCTCATCATCGGCTGTCTGTTTACAGGCTTGTCGCTCGCCATCGTCTTCCTGCACAATGGAAGTACGGGAGGAACGGATATCATCGCCGCCATCGTGAACAAATACCACAATATCTCGCTGGGCAGAGTGCTCATCTTCGTGGACCTCGTCATCGTGGGCAGTTCATTCTTCGTCTTCAATGCGAAACCCGATTTCACCACGATAGATGCTGTCAGAAAGGTAGTATTCGGTCTATGTACCATGGTGATAGAGAACCTGGTGCTCGACTATGTGATGAATGCCAAGCGAGAGAGTGTACAGTTCATGATTTTCAGCAAGAAGTATCAGGAGATAGCCAACGCCATCGGTACGCAGATGGACCATGGTGTGACGATTCTGGATGGCCACGGCTGGTACACCGGCGATGAGATGAAGGTGCTCTGTATTCTTGCCAAGAAGAACGAGAGCGTCACCATCTTCCGTATCGTCAAGATCATCGACCCGAATGCCTTTGTCAGCCAGAGTGCCGTCATCGGTGTGTATGGCGAGGGATTTGATGAAATGAAAGTGAAAATCAAGGAGAAAGACATTAAGAAAATCAAATAGTGATTATGAAGATAGTATTTGCAACCAATAACCAGCATAAGCTCCAGGAAATCCGCGACATCCTGGGCAGCGACTACGAGGTGGTTTCGCTGAAGGAGATAGAATGCGATGTGGATATTCCTGAAACAGGAAATACACTGGAGGAGAATGCCTTGCAGAAGGCGCAGTATGTTTACGACCATTATCACCTGAGCTGCTTTGCCGATGATACCGGTCTGGAAGTAGAGGCGCTGGATGGTGCGCCGGGTGTTCACAGCGCCCGCTATGCTGAAGGTACCGACCACGACAGCGAGGCAAACATGGCTAAACTGCTCAGAGAACTAAATGGAAAGGAGAACAGAAAGGCCCGATTCCGTACCGTGATCTGCTACATCGAGAAGAAGGATGTCTGCCCTTGCGGCTGCACCAGCATCAAGAAAATCCATCAGTTTGACGGCATCGTAAACGGTTCTATCGCTACCGAAAAGCACGGCACCGAAGGTTTCGGCTACGACCCGATCTTCGTTCCGGAAGGCTACGACCAGAGTTTCGCCCAGCTGGGTGAGGAAATCAAGAACGGCATCAGCCATAGAGCCAGAGCCGTGGCTAAACTGGCTGAATACTTAAAGAACAAAAATGATTAATACCCTTTCGATATTAATCCCTACATATAATAATGTATGCGTTGAGCTTGTAAAATCCCTGCAAGCTCAAGCATCGTTATTGTATTCATCTTCAGATTCTCTCTCTTCATCTTCTGATTCTTTCTCTTCATCCTCTCATTTCGAATACGAAATATTAGTCGCCGATGATGGTTCTACAGATGAAAGAACCATAGAAGGCAACCGTATCATCAACACCCTCCCCCATTGCCGCTACATCGAGAGAAAAGAGAACGTGGGCAGGGCTGCCATCCGCAACTTCCTGGCAAGGGAGGCGAAATATACCTGGCTGCTTTTTATCGACAGCAACATGAACGTAATCAGCCATCAGTATCTTGCCAATTATCTAAAAGAAAAAGAAAGCGATGTGGTCTATGGAGGATATCAGATAAAGAGGGATGCTGAAACCAAAGAACGGCTGAAATATAACCTGCGATACATTTTCGAATCTGCCGGCACGCAGAACGGAAATCATCTCCAGCGACAGGCTAACCCCTATGCAGACTTTCACACCTCCAACTTTATCGTGAAGCGAAGCATCCTGCTGAAACACCCATTCGATGAACGTTTTTCCCACTATGGATATGAAGATGTGCTTTGGGGCAAGAATCTAAAAGACAATCACATACCGATTCTTCACGTGGATAATCCACTAGGTTATGAACACTTTATAGGCAACATGTCGTTTCTCTATAAAACAGAGGAAAGCCTGCGTACCCTCTATCAGTTCAGAAATGAACTGCAGGGCTATTCCAAAATCATCGACTATGCCCACAAGCTGAAAAGATGGTATCTCTATCCACCTTGCCAGTATCTCTTTCCGCTGCTGAGTCTGCCAATAAAAGCCAGGCTCACAGGCAATAAACCCAGTATTTTTATGTTTAATATATATAAGTTATTATATTATATACATTTAGATAGATGAGAAAGAAAATATGGATACTCCTCTCGTTCCTGATCCTTCAGGTTGCCACTTTCCAGAGCAGCGCCGCCATCGGCGACTGGAAAGCCTATATGGCGTACAGCGAAGTGCAGGAAATAGAAGAAGCCGGCAACTGGATATTCGTGCAGGCTTCCAGCAATCTCTATGCTTACAACAGAAACGACCAGAGCATTCAGACCTTCAGTAAGATGGATTTCCTGAACGACTGCGATATCCAGCACATCGCTTACAACAAGACTGCCAAGCGGCTGCTCATCCTCTACAGCAATGCCAACATCGACCTGATGAACGCCCAGAACTGGAGCGTGCAGAATCTGCCGGATTACTATGCTGCCACCATCACGGGCGACAAGACCATCAACGATATCTATATGTATGGCAAATTCGCCTATCTCTGCTATGGTCTGGGCATCATCAAGCTCAATATGGCGGATGGGGAAATCAGCGATACGTATCAACTGGGATTCAAGGTGAACTGGTGCGAAATCAGGGATAACCAGATCTATGCCTACAGCCAGGAGGAGGGTACCTATCGCGCTGCCCTCTCTGACAACCTGCTCGACAGAAACCGATGGAGCAAGGTGGGGGCTTACACCGCTCCCAAGAAAGAGGACAAGAGCGAACTGATGAAGCTGGTAAGCAGCCTGTTGCCAGGAGGTCCGAAGTATAATCATTTCTGGTATATGAAGTTTATCCACAACCAGCTCTATACCTGCGGCGGCGCCTTTCTTTCGGGAATTTCTCTTGATACCCGTCCCGGTACCATCCAGGTATTGAACCGGGACAACTGGACCATCTATCAGGATGACATCAGGAATACGACGGGTTACCAGTATCAGGATATCAACTGTGTAGAACCGGATATCCACGATCCGAACCATGTGTTTGCTTCGGGCAGAACCGGACTCTATGAGTTTACAGACGGCAAACTGACACATTATTATAATAAGGACAACAGTATCCTGGAAGCTGCCGTGGATAGAGGTACGGTACTGGACAACAACTATGTGCTGGTGCATAGTCTGCTATCGGATGAAAACGGAAAGCTGTGGATTCTCAACAGTCAGGCTACCCACCGCTCCATCATCGAGATGAAAGACAACCAGTTGGTAGCCCACGACCAGAAGACATTGAACCCGAACGGCTACAGTCTTTCGGCGATGACGGGTCTGATGAAGGACAGGCAGGGCAGGCTCTGGTTCGTGAATGACAATCATGAAACTCCAGCCATCGTCTGCTATCAGCCGGAAACTGATGAGGTGAAGATGTTCAGCAAGCCCTTCACCAACCAGGATGGTGCTGAAATCAATCTCTATTACATCAGATGCATCAAGGAAGACCTGGAGCATAATCTGTGGATAGGAACCGACCAGGGACCTTTCTACATCACTCCGCATATCCTGGATGATACGCAGCCAACGCTTACCCAGGTGAAAGTGCCGAGAAACGACGGTACCAATTATGCCGACTATCTGCTGGGCGGTGTGGATATTACCTGCATGGCAGTGGATCAGGCAAACAGAAAATGGTTTGGTACCAGCAACAACGGTATCTATCTCATCAGCGCCGACAATATGGAGCAGATTCATCACTTCACGGCAACCAACAGTAAGCTGCTGTCGAACAACATCGAATCGCTCGCCATCAACGATGCTACCGGTGAGGTGTTTATCGGAACCAACAAGGGTCTCTGCTCCTATATGAGCGATGCTACCGCCACCAACGAAGAGATGACCCAAGACAATGTATGGGCTTATCCGAACCCGGTAAAGCCAGACTATACAGGACTCATCACCATCACCGGTCTGTCGCTGGATGCGGATGTAAAGATAGTCAGTACCAGCGGAACCCTGGTGAATCAGGGCAGAAGCAACGGCGGCACCTATACCTGGAACGGCTGCGACCAGAAAGGCAGAAGAGTGGCTAGCGGAATCTATATGGTGGAAACCGCTACCAGCAACGGAGAGAAGGGTACCGTCTGCAAAATAGCCATCATCAGATAAAAGAGACAGCATCTTCTATCAGAAATATCAAGAGAACAAGCAATGAAACTCAGTATCATCATCCCCGTATATCGTGCCGAAGATACGCTCGAAAGATGTATCGGGAGTATCCTGCAGCAATCATTCACCAGCTACGAGCTGATTCTCGTAGATGATGGATCGCCTGATGCGTGCCCTCTGCTCTGCGATGAATATGCCGGGAAAGATTGTCGTATCCACGTTATCCACAAGGAAAACGGAGGTTTAAGCGATGCCAGAAATGTGGGGATAAAGATGGCTAAAGGACTGTATATCACCTTCATAGACAGTGATGATGCGATAGGGGAAAACTCGCTTCAACAGCTGATGGAAGAACTTTATCAACATCCCGATGTGGATATTCTGGAATATCCCATCATGGAGAGAATCGGTCATCCCCATCGGGAAAAGCTCCTCTCCTTCTCTCCGAAAACCTATCAGAATGCCATCGAATACTGGTTGGCGGAAAAGGGCTATCATCATACCTATGCCTGCAACAAGATATTCAGGCGTTCGCTGTTTCAGAACATAGAATTTCCTAAAGGAAAAAACTTTGAGGATGTGTGGACGATTCCGAAACTGATAGGGCTGACGGAGACTGAGATTACTCCGGATAGGGCGATAGTTTCTCCCCCACCATTGAAAATAAGGGTGACGGATGTAGGGAAGTATCTCTATTACTGGAATCCTCACGGCATTACATCGCAGGCAAAATATCCCGATCTGCTTCAGCTGTATCTGGGACAGAGGCAGGCTTTGATGAAGCTGAAAATAGCGGGTAAAGAAAAGATGAAGCTACAGATGGAAGCAAAAGAAGAAACCAAGCTACAAATGGGAGCAACAGAAGAAATTCCGCTGAAATATCAGTCTTCATTAGAAGATTTCCTGACGCAGCATCTCAATGTCCTGCTCGATCTCTACGATTTATCAGGAAGATATGAACCGGATCCTCCCCTTATCCACGCCGTGAAATGGCTGGAAGGAAAAAAGGGGATTCATTCATTCAAACTCAAACTATTCAATATTTTAGGTTATCATTCATTATGCAAAATCAATCATCTCATACACAGAATATACAGGCACCCTTAGTAAGTTTCATCATCACCACTTACAATATGCCTACGGAATATCTGGAGGAATGCCTCAAAAGCATCCTCCAGCTCTCACTCAACACCAAGGAAAGAGAAATCATCCTCGTGGATGATGGAAGCGATATCTGTGCAATCAACGGGATCACGGAATATCTGCAGGATATCATCTATCTGAGACAGCCTAACCAGGGAGCCAGCGTGGCTAGAAACTATGGTATGATGATAGCCAAGGGCAGATTCATCCAGTTTGTGGATGGCGACGACTATCTGGTACAGACCGCCTACGAACATTGTCTCGACATCGTAAGATATCATCAGCCAGACATCGTGACTTTCAACTATGTAAAAAACAGGCAGACGGATACTCCTCCTTATGAATTGCCGACTCCGATATCGGGCACAGCCTATATGAGCAATCATAACCTGCATGGTTCTGCCTGCTCCTATATTTTCCGCAGCAGCATCAGAGGAACCCTGCAGTTTACGCCGGGCATCGTATATGGAGAAGATGAGGAGTTTACCCCTCAGCTCTTCCTGCGTGCCGAAAGAATCTTCAAGATGGAGACTGAGGCTTATTACTATCGTGAGAATCCGAACTCCGTAACCCATCAGATGGATCATGAGAAGATTAGCCAGAAAATGGATAACAGTCTGGAGGTAATCCTGCACCTGCAGAAACTGCTGGATAAGATTCCGGTGGCTGAAAGACAGGCGCTGAGTCGCCGCATCGCCCAACTCTCGATGGATTATCTGGTGAACAATATCCGTCTGAAACATTCGCTGATAGCCCTGAACCACGCCATCAAGAAGTTGAGAAAGCATGGACTCTATCCACTTCCAGACAAGGAATACACCAAGAAATATACCATGTTCAGAAAGATGATAGGTACATACGTAGGAAGAATGGCGCTCCTCTTTTTCATCAAGAAATAAATGAAAAGGAGGAAGATTTTATCAGATAAATAAAGAGTATATCAGATAAATAAAGATTATATCAGGAAGATGAAGATTCTATTAATGGGAGAATACAGTAACGTACATGCCACACTTGCCGAGGGACTCCGCAAGCTGGGGCATGAGGTTACCGTGCTCTCCAACGGCGACTTTTGGAAGAATTATCCACGAGATATCAACATGGTGAGAAAGCCTGGAAAACTAGGTGGAATCCTATATTTGATAAAGTTATACACAATTGTGCATAAGTTAAGGGGATACGATATCGTCCAGCTCATCAACCCGATGTTTCTGGAGTTGAAGGCTGAGCGTATCTTCCCGATTTACCGGTATTTGAGAAAGCACAACAGGAAGGTGGTGCTGGCTGCATTCGGTATGGATTACTATTGGGTAAGCGTCTGCTGCCAGGATAAGCCATTGAGATACAGTGATTTCAACATAGGAGATGATTTACGCACCAATGCCGACGCCCTGAAAGAAAGAAAAGACTGGCTGGGAACCGCCAAGGAAAGACTCAACCGGATGATTGCTGAAGATTGCGACGGCATCATAGCGGGACTCTATGAATACTGGGTATGTTATCAACCGCATTTTCCACAGAAAACCACGTTTATCCCCTATCCTATCCATACTTATACACAATCCTATCAGGATAGGAATAAAAGGGCAGCTTCTGTAGAGACATCTTCTGTAGATATCTCCCGAAGACCTTCCCGAAAGTTGAAGTTATTCATAGGTATCAACAAAACCAGAAGTGAGTATAAGGGTACGGACATCATGCTGAAGGCTGCCCAGGCAATCGCCGAGAAATATCCGGAAAAGGTAGAACTGCGTATCGCCCAAAACGTGCCTTTTGCGGAATATGTAAAGATGATGAACGGCAGCGATGCCATCCTCGACCAGCTCTACAGTTATACTCCATCGATGAATCCGCTGGAGGCAATGGCAAGGGGCATCATCTGCATAGGTGGTGGAGAACCGGAAAACTACGAGATTATCCACGAGGAGCATCTCCGTCCCATCATCAATGTGCAGCCCAACTATGAGAGCGTATATCAAGAGTTGGAGCACCTGGTGCTTCACCCGGAACTGATACCGCAGCTTAAGCAACAGAGCATCGAATACATCAGCAAGCATCATGAATACATAAAGGTAGCTAAACAATATGAAGAATACTACAAGAGCCTGTTAGCCTAGGCTCTTGTTATAAAAAGACGTCGCCTACAGGATATTGGAACGAAGGATATCATTTAAGGAAGTTTTTGAAAAAAGCCTTGCTATTCCCAATTATTTCCACTATCTTTGCAATCGAATAAGTTGCACTCTATAAAACGAAGAAGATATGGATTACAAGAGATTACCATACGGCGTTGCCGATTATACCTGGATTAAGAGTCAGAACAGATACTGTGCTGACAAGACGATGTATATTCCAAAAATGGAGGAAGCAGGAGACTTTCTCTATCTAATTCGTCCACGTCGTTTTGGCAAGAGTGTCTTCCTCACGATGCTTCAAGCCTACTACGACATCGAGAAGAAAGACTCGTTCCATACCACATTCAAGGATACTTGGATTGAGTCGCACCCGACCGAAGGACTTGGCAAATACCAAGTCTTATACTTCGATTTTTCCAGAGCAGCGGCTGGTCCTGGTACTTTGGAAGAAAACTTCAATTTATATTGCAACAGCGTACTCGATGGTTTCATCAAAAAGTATGCAGCCTATTATGATGAAGATTTCAACATGGAGGAATACCTTGGCTTTTCCGGTGCCTCCTATAAGCTAAATGCACTGAATATTTATTCCAAGAGAAAAGGTACGCAACTTTACCTCATCATCGACGAGTACGACAATTTCACCAACAACATCCTGAGCGAGGAAGGAGAAGCTGTGTATCACGCCTTGACTCATGCACAAGGCTTCTACCGTGACTTCTTCAAGCTATTCAAGGGAATGTTCCAGCGCATCATGATGATGGGAGTTAGTCCTGTCACCGTGAACGACCTCAACAGTGGCTATAACATCGGCACCAATCTCTCCATGGACCCCATGTTCAATATGATGCTGGGATTCAGCGAGAACGAGGTGCGGGAAATGATAGAATACTACAGAGAAGTAGGACTCATCAATGTTCCGACCGACCAGCTGATTACCGACATGAAGCCTTGGTATGACAACTATTGTTTCGCAAAGGACAGCCTGGTCACAGATCCAAAGATGTTCAATTCGGATATGGTTATCTATTATCTCCGCCATTTCATCCGTTTTGGCAAAGCACCGGACGAGATGGTAGACCCAAATACCATGACTGATTATGCCAAGATGAAGAAGATCATCTTCCTGGACAAGCAGCAAGGCGACCGCAAGAGCGTGCTGAAAGAAATCATCAACCAAGGTTACATCTGGGCAGAACTGAGAGAAAGTTTCCCTGCTGAAGACTTGGTTGACCCAGATCTGTTCCCCAGCCTGCTCTACTATTACGGCATGCTGACCATCATTGGCAAGCGTGGCAGAAGAGTAAAGTTGGGAATCCCTAACGAGAATGTACGCCGCCAATATTACGGCTATGTGTTGGATGAATACAACAAGGATACTAAAATCAACAATAATCATCTTGCCGACCGATACGATGTAATGGCTCTAGATGGTAACATCAAGCCAGCCATCGAATACATTGCCGAGGGTTATAAGAACTGCACGAGTATCCACTCCAGCATTCAGGCAGAGCGCAACCTGCAAGGGTTCATCGCCGCTTATCTCAACCATAGTGGTTATTACTACATCATCCAGGAAATGGAGTTGAACGGCGGCTATTGTGACTTGACGATGATTCCTGACCTCACCCGTTTCCCAGAGGTTGCCCATGCCTATCTCCTGGAGTTGAAGTATCTGAAATCAGGTGATACCGATGAAGAAGGCATGAAGGCTTTAGAAGAAGCAAAGGCGCAATTAGACCAATATGCTCAAGACGCAAGATTGCCACAGCTGATGAGCGGCAAGCCTATACACAAGATTGCTATTATATATAAAGGTAACGATCTTTGGAGAGTAGAGGAATGGCGCTGAAGAGGATAAGCCCTAATGATCTTTTATATTCAGCGACGTCGAATCTCCGTTCAGCGACGTTGAATGTGCATTCAACGACGCTGAATGTATGTTCAACGTCGCTGAACGGAGATTTTCTTTAATAGTATCAGCATTTACCATAAAGGATATTCCTATTTTCCTTTAATGGTGTTTTAATTTTCCCTTAAGGATATTTCCATTTTCCCTTAATAGTATGCCTATTTTCCCTTATGGGATTGAGCCGTCATTAAACTAGTTTTGCCACTATTTAATTCATCAAAATAGAAACGACAAGGCTTATGAAAAGACTATACTTGCAAAAATCCCTCATTGAGGGATTATTTGTATCTTTGCTGCAGTTTTTAATGATATTCATTTAAAAGAGCAAGATAAGTCTTACGCTGACGGCTCAATCTAAAAGATGTTAAACAATAATAATTTAAAGGAGTTTATCTTCTAAGCATCTTTATTTTTTCGTATCTTTGCGAAAAGTTTCGTTACGAAAAAATTCGATTATGGAAAATCCGTTTAAATTTGGCTCATTGGTTGATGCCCCATACTTTACAGACAGAGTGAAAGAACTGGACTACATCGTACAGTTTCTCAAGAGCGAGAACCACCTTGTTCTTATGTCACCACGACGTTTTGGCAAATCAAGTCTCGTAAAAAAGGCTGTTGTCCAAACCCAACGACCATACCTATGGCTCAATATGCAAGCCGTGCTCAGCAAAGAAGATTTTGCGGCAAAGCTTCTGAAGGAACTGCTCAATCAATTCAAACTGGAAAAGATGAAGCACTATATTCGTAACTTCCGCATCATTCCTTCTATCAACATGAACCCGATGACAGACGAGCTATCGGTTTCATTCCAACCATCAACTGACAATGGAACAACTGCAATAGAAGATGTTTTAAATACAATTCAGAAGGTTTCTACACCTCAAAACAAACTGATTGTTGTCTTTGACGAGTTTCAAAGCATCCTGGAAATCGATAAAGACATGGATAAGCAGCTCCGTTCCATCATGCAGGAACAGACAGGCATCAATTACATCTTTCTGGGCAGCCAGGAATCGATGATGACAGATATCTTTGAACGGGTGAAGTCTCCATTCTATCATTTTGGAATGCTGATGAGACTCAACAAGATTCCATACGAAGATTTCAAATCATATATTGCAGACAGATTGAAAGATGTATCAGAGCAGCCTACTCAAATTGCAGACGAGATACTGGCCTTTACAAGTTGCCATCCATACTACACGCAACAGCTTTCATTCGCAGTTTGGAACAACCTGGAAGCTGGCAAAAACGAGGATGTACTCCAACTCGCCGTAGAAGATATCATAACGACCCATGATTTAGACTACGAACGTTTATGGTTGAATTTCAACAAGACAGACAAATATGTAATGGTCAGTATCTGCGAGGGCAACAATCCTGCACAAGACAGGAACCAACCTACCAGCACGATGACCAGTGCCCTATTGCGTTTAAGCAAGAAAGGCTACATCATCCGAAGTGACAGATATGAAATAGAAGACCCATTCTTCAGGAAATGGATACTCAAGAATATGATTGAGTAAGATTATATACAGAGAAATCGCCAGCGAAGCTTTACTACTGCTTAGCTGGCGATTCTGGGCAAGAGAGATTTATCTATGTGTTAACAAAACAAACTCGCTCCAAATTGGACTTTGATTGGATATCAATTAGAGCGAGTGCTTATCCAGTGAAATCCCAATATTCTTGCAGCCTCGTTGATGCCCAGCATGGAGACACCTTCCGTTGTGGCAAAGCAAATCTTCGACAGAGAGTCCAAAGAGTATTCCCTGCCGAAATATCTACATATCATCTGCAAGCAGGTGATACCGCATTGCATGCTGTCATGCTGATGTTCTATCTTTATATGTGCCATTACTAAAAATGAAAGAATATAGACATTAATATTGTTCTACCTCGCAACTGATACTCCTTGCTCGTACGGGTCAACCCAGAATAAACAGTATAACCATAGGTGCGCTGATTGAAAAGATTAAGCGCAGTCAAACTCAATTCCATTCCATTCCTGAAGCCATAACTGGTGGATGCATCGGCAAGAGCAAGATTCTTGTGCTGATGATCTGCTATCTGATTGCGATAATGCTCTCCATGCAACTTGATGA
>OOBB01000368.1_pt1 | contig 24969 bp, 16 predicted proteins | sample 1671661 | NCBI WGS metagenome assembly OOBB01 (sample SAMN06348179, study PRJEB24527) | human gut metagenome | biome: human gut; feature: ankylosing spondylitis patient; material: feces | host: Homo sapiens | place: China | collected 2015-10
TCCAAAAGGTGTGAGTTTCTCAGATTTAATTTGTATTTTTGCCATGTCATATTAGAGTTTTGCTTGTTTTCTTTTTGCAACACTAAGATAAGTGAAAATTCTGACATGGCAAAATCCTGGGCAACTTTTTGTTGCTCAGGAACTTATAAATAAAGTTAAATTATAGTGTTGCGGAATTAAGGGATAAGAGCATTTATCTTTGATTGCTGTTTAGACATCAATATGTCGAGGTCTTTCTTTCCTTGTTCGAGTGCAAGAAGGTTGTTTCTTTTTGATTCATTCTCTGCCTCCAACTGTTGTATCTGTAGCATTCTTCGTATGCGCTCCATTGATTTCTTGTGCCTTTCTCTCAAAAAAAGCAACGCCAACACAGACAACAATACGAGGAATGAGAGCACAACCGTTTTTAATCGTGTTGTGGCTTCTGCCTCCTTGCTTTTAGCCACAAGCGCCTCTGTTTCCTTACTGCTATAGTTGTATGCCGCTTGCATCTGCTGCATTCTCAACGTAGACAGTTCGACATAGGCAGAATCGTTTTCACGGCGAGCAAGCTCAGAGTATTTAGCTACGGAATCGGACAAGCCCAGCTTCTTGTAAGTTTGCGCAAGTCCTCGCAGAAACGCTTCTCTGTATTCGTGGTCGTCGGTAGAGCGCATGCCTTTCCGATAATAACCCAAAGCACCTGACACATCCGATTTAGCCAAAAGATAATTGGCTTTGTCGTTATAGTATTTTTCAAGTCCACTAACTACATTGCCCAGACTATCCACATCTCCAGAATGCTCTTCGTAAGAGCGTAATATACGACCCACCTCTTCCACCTTGCCTCTTCCGAGCAGAGTAGACACATTTGGTACAAGAACCTTTGAAGCTTCTCGTACAAGACCGTTTTTCAGGTATTCATCATGCAGCCACTCTCTCAACTTACATGCCTCGTCTCGCCGATTTTGCAAATAAAGCACATTAGCTATCTGTTCTTTTGAGAGCAACACACCAAGCGTATCCTTGTCTTTACAAGCAAAACGTACAGCCAGAGAGTAGGCAACGCCTGCCTCGTTGAAAGCAAGTTGTCTCAACAACACGTTGCCCATCTGTCCATACACACGATTGAGGAAAGCGTTGTTTTTATTGCCGTCTGTTGTGTCAGCCAACGCAACCGCCTTCTGATAATCGGCCAACGCCTCTGGATAGTTGTCAAGGTCGCGATAAACGCTTCCAAGCACATAATAGGCGGACATTTGCTCTTCAACGCTGCCGTTGTCGTCGAAATACTCCACCACTTTACGTGCCAGAGAATCAGAAGCGAACGGCTCACCGACAGAATTCTGAGCCCTTAAACGATATAGAGTCAGAAGCATACGATTATGTTGCGACATATCATTGTGGCATGACATAAAACTATCTATAGCAATAATGGCTTCAGCAGGATTCTGCTGATATAGGGTATCCATATGCGACAGAAACGCATTTGCACGACGATTGCTTCCACACGAAACGATACAAGCAAGTGTCAACAATAATATAAAGGGCTTCATTTTTTCATGCATCAGAACGTTGCACACATTATATATATACACAACATATTTGTTGTTCTTCATAATTCTTAATATTTAGATTCGTCTGCAAAGATACAACTTCTTTGGAATAGCGCAAGTTTTGCCCTCTATTTTCTTCTAAATAAGCATGGATAGCGCAGCCAAAGGACTATTTACAATAAAAACTCTCGTTTTATTCGTCAATTTTATGTAAGTTTGTAATCTCAATTAAACTACAATCTGATTATAAAATCAAAAGGAGGGACAATTATGGAAACTTCGTATATAGAATTGATAGTGCGTCTCTCGCTCGCATTCGTGCTTGGCGGAATGATTGGGCTTGAGCGCGAGTATAGAGCAAAGGAAGCCGGATTTCGCACACACTTCCTTGTGGCTCTGGGCAGTGCGCTGTTCTGCGTCGTGTCGCAGTTTGGTTTTGGCATTGATTTGAAGGACTCGTCGCGCGTGGCGGCGCAGGTGGTGTCGGGTATCGGCTTCTTAGGTGCTGGAACTATCATCTTCCAGAAAAACGTCGTGCGCGGACTCACCACGGCTGCCGGACTATGGGTGACGGCTGCCATCGGACTGGCGTGCGGAACAGGTATGTTTATGGCTGCTACCATAGTAACAGCAATGATGCTGCTCGGACTGGAGGTGATAAACGCTATGATACCGCAGCTCGGCACCACAACCATCGAGATTTCGTTCTCCGCCTCGTCGATAGAGCAGGTTAGAGTGTTGATTGCGACTATGCGACATGACGGCATTGAGGTGCAGACATATCAGATAAAAGAGCGACGCACATCGCAAGGCGAGTTTGTCGAGGCTAATATACAGTTGAAGGTGAAGCGTGGCACGACGGACAATTTGAGGGTGATCGGTTACATGGACGGTTTTGCTGACGTCACTATCTCGGCTGTAGAGGGATAGGCGTAACGATTTGCTTGCTGAAAACAAACAAAAAGGCTGAGTTCCACATCGTTATTGGGAACTCAGCCTTTTCCTGTACTTATAGTAGGAGGGTATGGCATCTTTGCCATACCCACGCAGTCTCTTATCAATCACCTTGTCGGTGCGTGGCTATGGCAGGGATGCCATAGCCTCCTATGCTCTTTACTCAAGACCCTTGCCGTGGCAGTTCTTGAACTTCTTGCCGCTACCGCAAGGACACGGGTCGTTGCGTCCCGGGAGCTTGTCCTTAACCAGCGGAGTGTGGTTCTCTTCGATGTTCTCGCGAGTGTCGTGCTGTGCGGCAGCCTGCTGTGCAGGGTCGTTGATTTCGGCCTTCTGCTCAGTGTACTGCTGACGCTGTGTACGTTCCTCGGGAGCTGCCTCGCGCACCTCCTGCTGCTGTTGCATTTCAGGAATCTGTCCGCGTGTGAGGATAGAAGCGATGCGGTTGTTCATATCGTTCACCATCGAGTCGAAGAGCTTGGCACTCTCGAGCTTGAAGATGAGCAACGGGTCCTTCTGCTCGTAAGAAGCGTTCTGTACGCTGTGGCGCAACTCGTCGAGCTGGCGGAGGTTCTCCTTCCAGCAGTCGTCGATGATGTGGAGCATGATGACGCGCTCGAACTGTTTAACAACGTCGCGACCCTCGGTGCGGTAAGCCTCCTTAAGGTTGCACGGAATGTTGTAGACGCGCTTGCCGTCGGTGATAGGCACCATGATGCGCTCGTAGATAGCGCCCTGGTTCTCTTCTACTTCCTTGATGATAGGCCAAGCAACGCTCTCGATGCGGTCGGTCTTGCGCTTGAAGGTAGCCATTGCGCTCTGGAAAGCACGCTCCTCAAGCTCGTCGTGGCGCACGTTCTCGAAGTCCTCCTCGCTGAACGGACACTCCATAGCCAGAATCTTGAGGAATTCCTCGCGGCATCCGGCGTAGTCGTTTGTCTCGATGATGTTCACCACGCGGTCCCAGATGACGTTGGTGATGTCCATGCCGATACGCTCACCCATGAGTGCGTGGCGGCGCTTCTCGTAGATTACGGTGCGCTGCTTGTTCATCACGTCATCATACTCGAGCAGGTGCTTACGGATACCGAAGTTGTTCTCCTCAACCTTCTTCTGTGCGCGCTCGATGCTCTTAGAGATCATCGGGTTCTCGATACGGTCGCCCTCCTTGAAGCCGAGACGATCCATGAGACTTGCGATGCGCTCTGAAGCGAACAGACGCATGAGCTTGTCCTCGAGCGATACGTAGAACACTGAGCTACCCGGGTCGCCCTGACGACCTGCACGACCACGCAGCTGGCGGTCTACACGGCGGCTCTCGTGGCGTTCTGTACCGATGATGGCAAGACCGCCTGCCTCCTTAACCTCCTTGGTGAGTTTGATGTCGGTACCACGACCAGCCATGTTGGTAGCGATGGTTACGGCACCGAGCATACGCTCCTCGAAGTGCTTGCTGCCGTCATCTTCGGTGATTTCCACCATGCCCTTTGTGCTGCGACCAGCCTCTGCCACGATGTCTGCCTCCTTCTTGTGGAGCTTGGCGTTGAGCACCTGGTGAGGAATTTTGCGCATGTTGAGCATCTTAGAGATAAGCTCAGAGAACTCTACCGATGTAGTACCTACGAGCACCGGGCGACCGCTGTTGCGCATCTCCACGATTTCGTCGATAACGGCTGCATACTTCTCGCGGTTGGTCTTGTACACACGGTCGTCGAGGTCCTTGCGGAGTACCGGACGGTTTGTAGGAATCTCAACAACGTCGAGCTTGTAGATATCCCAGAACTCGCCTGCCTCAGTGGAAGCAGTACCGGTCATACCAGCGAGCTTGTGGTACATACGGAAGTAGTTCTGCAGTGTGATGGTAGCGAATGTCTGTGTAGCAGCCTCCACCTTTACGTGCTCCTTAGCCTCTACAGCCTGGTGGAGTCCGTCGCTCCAGCGGCGGCCTTCCATGATACGGCCTGTCTGCTCGTCGACAATCTTCACCTCGCCGTCCATAACAACGTACTCGTCGTTCTTGTTGAACATGGTGTAAGCCTTCAGCAACTGCTGCAGGGTGTGTACACGTTCCGACTGTACGGCATAGTGGTTGAGCATTGCGTCCTTCTTGTCGAGACGCTCCTGCTCGCTGAGGTCCTTCTCGTTCTCAAGAGCCGAAAGTTCTGAAGTGATATCTGGTAACACGAAGAGCTCGTTGTCGTTCACCTGACCTGCAAGCCATGCAGTACCCTTGTCGGTGAGGTCGCAGCTGTTCAACTTCTCGTCTACAACGAAGTAGAGCGGCTCAACAGCCTCCGGCATACGGCGGTTGTTGTTCTCCATATAGTACTCCTCGGTCTTGAGCATACCTGCCTTGATACCCTCCTCAGAGAGGTACTTGATAAGCGGTTTGTTCTTCGGGAGAGCCTTGTGCGAACGGTATAATGCGAGGAAACCTTCCTCAATCTTCTTCTGGTCCTTGTTGGCAGTACCCTCGCTGATGAGCTGCTTTGCTTCAGCAAGATACTGTGTTGCGAGCTTGCGCTGAACGTCTACGAGACGCTCTACAAGCGGCTGGTACTCCTCGAACATTTGGTCGTCGCCCTTTGCAATAGGTCCAGAGATGATAAGCGGAGTACGTGCGTCGTCGATAAGTACTGAGTCGACCTCATCGACAATGGCATAGTTATGCTTGCGCTGCACGAGGTCGGCAGGCGAGATAGCCATGTTGTCGCGAAGGTAGTCGAAGCCGAACTCATTGTTCGTACCGAATGTGATGTCTGCCATGTAAGCCTTGCGGCGCTCTGGCGAGTTAGGACGATGCTTGTCAATACAGTCGACAGACAGTCCGTTGAACATGTATAGCGGACCCATCCACTCAGAGTCGCGCTTTGCGAGGTAGTCGTTGACGGTTACGACGTGAACGCCGTTGCCAGTGAGTGCGTTGAGGAATACAGGAAGTGTAGACACGAGAGTCTTACCCTCACCGGTAGCCATCTCCGCAATCTTGCCCTGATGCAGTACTGTACCACCGAAGAGCTGTACGTCGTAGTGAACCATTTCCCACTTCAGGTCGTTGCCGCCTGCTGTCCAGTGGTTGTGATAGATAGCCTTGTCGCCGTCGATAGTGATGAAGTCGTTCTTCGGGTTGGCAGCCAGCTCGCGGTCGAAGTCGGTGGCTGTAACCACTGTCTCCTCGTTCTCTGCGAAGCGGCGCGCTGTGTCCTTAACGATGCTGAAAGTTACCGGCATCACCTCATTGAGTGCCTTCTCGTAGATTTCGAGCACTTCCTTCTCCAACTTGTCGATAGCGTTGAAGATGCTCTCGCGCTCGTCGATAGGAGTGTCTTCAATCTTTGCTTTGAGCTCGGCAATCTTTGCTTTCTCCTCGTTAGCAGAGTCCTGAACGTACTTTTGAAGCTGCTTTGTGCGTGCGCGCAATTCGTCGTTGCTCAGCGCCTTAATCTCTGGATATGCCTCCTTCACCTTCTCTACGAGTGGCTGGATAAGCTTCATGTCCTTTGATGACTTGTTGCCAAACAATGACTGTAGAAATTTGTTGAAATTCATTGTATATTATTTTTATTTTTTCCTTAAATACTTATTCGGGTGTAAAATTACTAAAAAAAATCCATATATCACCATTAATATAGGTGTAAGTTGGTTTTTATTGCAATGGCGCAACCGAACAGGCATTAGGCGCACGTATACGAATAGCCTTAGCTACGGTAGGCGCAATGCGATCTACCGTAGCCGGTGTCTTGATGTGCTCTGCCTTTATTCCGCTTCCGTACAGGATGATGGGGAAGGGTACAAAGGCGGCACGCGAAAAATAATTCTCGTTTGTGTCTTCGTTTATGATTTTCCAGCCTGGAGCGGTCTCTATGAGGAGGTCGCCTGATACGGCTGAATTGTATGGACTTGATATAACGCTGCGTACGCCAGACATTTGCGCAAGCAGTTCTTTCGAGCGTGTTATTACGTCGGTGTAGCTCAGATGGCGCTGCTCGAGGAGTTTATGGTCTATGTATATCTGGTTGCGGAAGCTCGCTTCTACGTACTTCGCCTGACCATAGATGGCACCGAGGTACATATTGAGCAAGTTGCACGAGCGGTTCATGTAGAACGTGCCCGAAGGTATGCGGAAACGCTCGTAGTCGGGTCGCTGGTCTTCGGTGTATCCTGTGCTTGTGAGAACAAAGAGTACGTTGTTGCGTCCTACCTTTTCTTCGATGCGCTTGATGAGTGATGCTAAGGTGCGGTCGAGCTTTAGATATACTATCTCCATCTCGGTCTGCCAGTGGGTCACGTCGGTGCATTTTGCTGACAGTGTGACAGATAACATGTCGGTAATATTGTCGCGACCAAGCATTAAGTCGTTGACGCAAGCTATGGAGAGGTCGGCAACAGCGTCGTTGTCTCCATTCGTACGTTTCTGTGTGATACTATTGTAGGCACGCACAAATGCTTGTGCGCCTTTGGGGTAGTATGCGGATGTAGTCCATTGTCCGTTTTCCTCGTTCAGCCAGAAGGCTCCGTCGGCAGCATGTCCTGCAGAGATGACAGCTGCGTCTTTCTCCATAGCTGTAGAGTAGACAAGCGCAGCACCTCTGGTGAATATTTTCAGTTCGTCGCTGACGGTGGTGGTTGCTATTTTCTGTGGTGACACACCATAGGTTTGGTCGTCGGTGCAGAACACGGGTCGTAACGTGTTGCGGTCGAGCCACTTCGTACCAACGATGTTGTTATAGTGAGGTGTGGCACCAGTGGCTATTGTAGCCATTGCTGATGCGCGATCGATGGGCGAGAATGGGTAGCTGGCAGCTTCGTAGACACAACCATGTTGCAATAGTTTGCGGAAGCCTTCCTCACCATAGAGTGGGGAGAAGTGCTCAATGTAGTCGGTGCGCAGCTGGTCGATAGTGATGTTCACCACAAGACGCGGTGCCGACTGCAAAGTCTGCGCTTGCATCTCGGTGCCAGCAAGTGCTGCCAACATCATTATCGTCGATATGTATTTGCTCATATTTGTGTGTCTAATGCTTTATGCTTCGGGCTGTTTGCTGCCCGTATTTTTAAATGTGTAAATATTCGATATGTTTCTTAATAGCAAAGATAATGCCACAATTGTGATGCCCTCTGCATACGACTGTAAGAAAGAGCCTGCGAGGAGCAACAGTATGAGTGCGCTCCACGCCTTAGTCCACCTATGTATGCGGTTTTGGCGTGCTGCTTTCGTCACGCTGTAGAGCATGAAGATGTTAATGGGGTTTAGCAGCAGTATCTGCAAGTTGAGACTTACAGTGGGGTGTTGCGAGAATATCATGGCGAACAAGAGTAGTCCGCATGCACCAGTAGTAAGCATGATGCTTGCATCGAACACCCATATTATGCGTTTGCGTCGATATTCCACGATGGCTATAATCAGCGTGAGTATTGAGAGAATACTAAAAGTAACTAACGGTGAGAATACATCCAGTATGCTCATGTTTGTCTGTTGGATGCTTTGTTGCTTCGTTGTGGGCTCAAAAAGCCAAAACGAACTACTTACCAGATTGCGCTTTGTGCCGTCTGCGGATATGATGTATGCTCGCTCGAAATCGGCGCACAGACGCTCTGGTAGAAATTGTTGCTGCTCGAATGTTGTATTATAGTCGGCTTTCACGCCAAGAAGCAGGTCGTTGCCGAAACGTGCCCAGCGATGCGTCTCGTTGTAGTTGTGTATCAAGTTGCGGAATGTGGGGTATTGTGCAGGGGTGTTGTGATGTTGGGGTGTTGAGGTGTTGAGGTGTTGAGGTGTTGAGCTATCATAAACGATGCGTCCGTTAAGGTTGTTTGCGATGATGTCTCGAGCACGTGTTGTACAATTATCGTAGAAGAAGTTGTAGCGGTACACGCGGTTCTGTGGCTCCATGTTGCGGTCTACGGCTTGCGCTATCGCCATCTTCTCCTGTGCCGTCAGATTGAGCACCTGTTGTCTCACGCCACAGCCCGTGGGGTCATATTCCCACTCGAATATGTCGAAGGGTGCGATACCCATCTCGTAGTCGGTGAGTCCGAACACGAACCGCAGCACGAAGAAGGGCTTGTCGAACGAGAAAACGCCATAGTTGATGGCGATGTCTCTGCCGGTCTGCTTGTCCTGAAAGCGTATCGCCGTATGTCCGTACAAGCTATACACCTGTTGGCGCGGCCCGCAGGTGAGCAGGCTGATCTCTATCGAGTCGGCTTGTAGCGTCGGCTCGTTGTTCGGTGAAGAAGCTGTGGAGGGGACGAAAAAGCACAGCAAAAACGCTAATGTTATGTGTTTAAATAATCTTTCAAATAGTTTCATGGTGCAAAAATAACTTTAATTTCTCACTTTTCTGCTATTATCTCGTTTTTTTTCGATAATTTTGCAAGCATTATCCTGGAAAGGATTGTAAAAACACCTCTATATACATATTATATATATAATAGAATTTCTAAAATCTAATTAGATAAATAAATGAGGAAAGCACTCACAACAGGCTTCTTTGCTGCGGTCTCTTTAGTTGCGGCAGCTCAAAGTGGCACTAATTCTCCCTATAGTCAATATGGTTTGGGTACGCTTGGCGAGCAGTCAGGAGGCTTTAATCGTGGCATGAACGGACTTGGTATTGGTTTTAGTGAGCACAACCAAGTGAACTGTCTTAACCCTGCTTCGTATGCCACCATCGACTCCTTGTCGTTCATCTTCGATGCAGGTGTGTCTGGACAAATTACGAACTATAGTGAGAGTGGTGTTAAGGTGAACGCTAAAAACGCCAACTTCGAGTATGTAATTGCCGGTTTCCGTGTTGCGAAACGTCTTGGCTTGAGTTTTGGTTTGCTGCCGTACAGCAACATTGGCTATTCGTATTCTAACAAGAAGCCGCTCAATAGCACCGATGGCAGTACTACTGTTGTGTATAGTAATAATGCATATTCTGGTTCGGGCGGCTTGCACCAGGTTTATTTGGGTGCGGGTTGGAGTCCGATAAAGGGATTGGCTATTGGTGTGAATGCTGCTTACCTATGGGGCGACTACACACGTTCAGTTGTCAATTCCTATACAGATGTCTATGCCAACACGCTATCGAAGTACTATACAGCGGAAGTGCATAGCTACAAACTTGATTTTGGTTTGCAGTACACGCAGAAGTTGACAAAGAAGGACGCTCTTACGTTGGGTCTTACCTACGGATTGGGTCACAAACTTGGTGCCGACCCTAAGTGTCAGATTATCTCTACCAATGCTCAGACTGCTGTTGCCGACACAGCAACACACACCATTGGCAATGGATTGGCGTTGCCTCACACCTTTGGTGCAGGCTTGATGTGGAACCGCGCTAATCGTTGGCGCATTGGTGTCGACTACACCTTGCAGAAATGGTCGTCGGTAGCTTATCCGAAGTTCGATATGTCCACAAATAGCTATCAGCTGGCAAGCGGTCAGTTTGCCGATCGTCATAAGTTGACCGTTGGTGGCGAGTTCTGTCCAGAGGAGCGCGGTCGCAACTTCTTCAAACGTATTCACTACCGCATGGGCGCATCTTATGCCACCGACTATCTGAAGATAAAAGGTCAGAACGGACCGAAAGAGTATAGCGTGAGTGCAGGTTTCGGCATTCCAATCGTTAACGGCTACAACAACCGTTCGTTGCTCAATATCTCGGCACAGTGGGTGCGTCAGGACTCGAAGACTTTTGTCACCGAAAATTCGTTCCGCATAAATATCGGCTTGACGTTCAACGAGCGTTGGTTCGCTAAGTGGAAGATGGAGTAAGAAAACAATACTTTTAAAATAAGCGTTGAGACTATCTAAATACATAGTAATCATTGTGGTGTGCATCGTGGCGCTTGCTTCGTGTGGCGAACAGAAGGAGCACACGGCACCAGCCATACACGACCGCGACTCGGTGTCTATGATGACGAGTTACGGTGTCAACACCCTTATCTCTGACTCTGGTGTCATCAAATACCGCATCGTAACCGAGCGATGGGAAGTGAACACCGTGCGCAACCCGTCACGATGGATATTTGAGAAAGGTGTATTCTTTGAGCAGTTCGATGAGAAATTCCATGTGCAGTCGTACATACAGGCAGACACAGCCTACTATTACGACCAGAAGAAGCTGTGGGAGCTTCGTAGCCGTGTAAGTGTGCTCACCAAAGACGGCTTGAAATTCAACAGCGAAGAACTCTTTTGGGACGAGGCGGAGCACGAACTCTATTCTAACAAGCCATCGAAACTCGTTACTCCCGAGCGTACGCTTGAGGGAACATACTTTCGTAGCGATGAGCGCATGACCAACTATTACGTATCCAACACTTCTGGCTCGTTCGAGAAAGGTCAGCTCTCAAGCGATGGCGACACCATCACTACCGCGCCCGATACAGTGAAGGCAACAATGCGCCTGCAGACAAAACCGCAACGCCGCCTGCGTGATAAATAATAAGAACCAATATTTAAACTATAGTGGAAGTAGACATACCTCTTTTAATTAGCATAGCTGTAACAATGGCACTATCTGCATTTTTTTCAGGAATGGAGATAGCCTTCGTGTCCAGCAACCGAATGCTCGCAGAGATGGATCGCGAGGGAAATAGCATAGCCAAGAATATTATTTCCCGATTTTACAACCATCCCAACGGCTTTGTTAGTACGATGCTTGTAGGCAACAATATCGTGCTTGTTGTTTATGGTATCCTTGTGGCACGCCTATTTGACAATACTATCTTCAGTTCGCTCGACGATGGTATGAAAGTCACGGCAGATACATTGCTATCCACGCTTGTTATTCTCTTCACTGGTGAGTTCTTGCCGAAGATTTTGTTCAAGAACAACGCCAATAGGTTGCTCTCGGTCTTCTCCGTGCCAGCATATCTTTTCTATATAATTCTTTGGCCTATAAGTCGCTTTTCTACACTTGTGTCGAAGTGCTTGTTGCGCCTCGTGGGTATACGTATGGAGACAGAATCCGATGACGATGGCTTCTCTAAGGTCGACCTCGACTATCTCGTGCAGTCGAGCATAGAGAATGCGCAGAGCGACGACGAGATAAACGAAGAGGTGAAGATTTTCCAAAACGCACTCGACTTCTCCGACTGTAAGGTGCGCGACTGCATGGTGCCGCGAACCGAGGTGAATGCCGTAGACGTGAACGATTGCACCGTCGACGAACTAATGCAGAAGTTCGTGGAGAGTGGCAACTCGAAGATTATTGTCTACGATAGCGATATCGACCATATCATTGGTTACATACACAGTTCCGAAATGTTCCGCAACCGCGACAATTGGCGCGAGTGCGTCTGCAAGATGCCCTTTGTGCCCGAAACGATGGCTGCACAGAAGCTTATGCACATCTTCCTGCAGCAGAAGAAGAGTCTTGGAGTGGTGGTCGACGAGTTCGGCGGAACCAGTGGTATCGTCTCCCTCGAAGACATCGTTGAGGAGATCTTTGGCGATATAGAAGACGAACACGACTCAACGAAATACATCGCCACACAGATTGGCGAGAACGAGTATATGCTCTCTGCTCGACTTGAGATTGACAAGGTGAACGATCTCTTCGACCTCGGTCTGCCCGAGAGCGACGACTACATGACCGTCGGTGGTTACATCCTACACGAATATCAGAGTTTCCCAAAACTCAACGAAGTGATAACTATAGGACGCTACGAGTTCCGCATCATCAAGAGTACGATGACGAAAATAGAGTTGGTAAAGCTAAAAGTTAGTCGCTAAATAAAGCTACAGCACCTAAAAGTAGCCCGATAAACTCAATTTTTCGTGCAAACATGCCCTCGTTTGGCAATAAATTAGTATTTTTGTACGCATTTTGTGGTATCACGCTTAGAGCCGCCTCATGGGGCAAGCTCCGCAACTGGTGCAAGACAGATGCACAAACCTACATCTAACGAAATAATAAATAAAAAATAAAAACAAAAAAATGGCAGCATTAGGAAAAATTAGAAGCAGAGGCGCATTGCTGATAGGTATTATCGGCTTAGGCCTTTTCTCTTTCATCGCCGAAGAGGCGTTCCGCTCATGCGACTCTGCAAGCGCTGACAAACATCAGCAAGTAGGCGAAGTGTTGGGCGAGAAAATCAACGTAACAGAGTTCCAGAAACTTGTTGACGAGTACACAGAAGTCATCAAGATGCAGCAGGGACAGGAGAACCTCAACGAAGACCAGCTCAATCAGGTCAAGGACATGGTTTGGAACACATACGTTCAGACCAAACTCATACAGAACGAGGCACACAAGCTCGGTCTTACTGTAACAGACGCTGAGCTCCAGCAGGTTCTTGCCGAGGGTACTAACCCTATGCTTCAGCAGACTCCGTTCTTCAACCAGCAGACAGGTCGCTTCGACGTGAACGCTCTGAAGAAGTTCCTTGCAGAATACAAGACACAGCAAACAGCCAATCCGCAGATGGCTAAGCAGTACGAGACAGTTTACAAGTACTGGACATTCATCGAGAAGACACTGCGTCAGCAGCTCCTCTCGCAGAAGTATCAGGGTCTGTTCGCTCACTGCTTCCTTTCTAACAAGGTAGAGGCAAAGATGGCGTTCGACGAGCAGAACAACGAGAGTCAGGTGCAGCTTGCAGCCTTCCCTTACTCAAGCATCGACGACAGCAAGATTACTGTTACTGACGCCGACCTCAAGGCTAAGTACGACGAGAAGAAGAGCATCTTCAAGCAGTACGTAGAGACACGCGACATCAAGTATATCGACGTACAGGTGAAGGCTTCTGCAGCCGATCGTGCAGCTCTCCAGAAGGAGTTCGCAGGCTACAGCGCAGAACTCGCAGCCGCAGCCGACCCGTCTGACGTAGTGCGTAAGAGCACATCGCTCGTTAGCTACCTCGGCGTGCCAGTGAAGAAGGAAGCCCTTCCTTACGACATCGCACAGCGTCTCGACTCAATGGCTGTAGGCTCTACAAGCAAGGTGATCGAGAACAAGAACGATAACACACTCAACCTCGTGAAGCTCGTTGCTAAGCGTGAACTCCCTGATTCAATCCAGTTCCGTGCAATCCAGGTGGGCGGTGCTACAGCAGCCGAGGCAGCAACACGCGCCGACTCTATTCTCAACGCCATTAAGGCAGGTGCCGACTTCGAGGTTGTAGCCAAGAAGTACGGTCAGACCGGCGAGAAGACATGGATGACAACACGTCAGTATCAGAACGCACCATCGCTCGATAAGGATACAAAGAACTATATCGAGAACCTTAACACAATGGCTTCTGGCGAGCTCAAGAACCTCACACTCGCACAGGGCAACCTCGTGCTTCAGGTTGTAGACCGCAAGGCAATGACTACAAAGTACGTAGCAGCTGTTGTTAAGAAGAATATCACCTTTACAAAGGATACCTACTCTGCAGCTTACAATAAGTTTAGCTCATTCGTAAGTGCTAACCTCACAGCCGACGAGCTTTTGAAGAACGCAGCAAAGAGCGGTTACACCGTTCAGGAGCGTAAGGACGTTACAACAGCTGAGCACTACCTCGCTGGCATCCACGCTACACGCGACGCAATGCGTTGGTTGTTCGAGGCTAAGAAGGGTGCCGTTTCTTCACTCTACGAGTGCGGTGACAACGACCACCTTCTCATCGTAGTTCTCAACAACATCAACCCGATTGGCTACCGCTCACTTGAGGATGCTCAGGTTAAAGAGTACATCAAGGCAGAGGTTATCAAGGATAAGAAGGCAGAGCAGCTCCTTGCTAAGGCAAAGGCTGTTAAGTCAGTTGCTGACGCTAAGGCTAAGGGTGCTACAGTAGCTCCGGTTGCTCAGGTTACATTCGCTGCTCCGGTGTTCGTAGCAGCAACAGGCGCAAGCGAGCCGGCTCTGAGCGGTGCTATCGCAGCCACAGCAAAGGGCAAGTTCTCTAAGCATCCGGTTAAGGGCAACGCTGGTGTTTATGTGTTCCAAGTAACAAACAAGACACAGCGTCCTGCTAAGTTCGACGAGAAGGCAGAGATGCAGCGTCTCAGCCAGCGTCAGATGCAGATGGCAGGCAACTTTATGAACGAGCTCTACATCAAGGCAAACGTAGTGGACAACCGCTACCTCTTCTTCTAAGACTCATATAACAATAACATAAAAAGACTTTGGATGTAACGGTGTAGATCGTTACATCCAAAGTCTTTTTTGTATAAGCCACTAAAGCCAATACCTTATTTCGGCTTCTGTCATTTTTATCGGTCTGCGCGCATCACACTTATTTCGTAAGCGGCGTGATGCGTGCAATGTTCTTTCTTACAGAGTCGCTGTTTATGCCGAGTACCCTGCCTATGGCAGCGTAGTCGTAGTTGAGGTGTTGCAGCAGCATGATCAGTTGCTTTCGAGGAGCAACCTTGCCGTAGCAGCGTTCAATCTCCGCCATTGTCTCCGCAAACTCTATCTTGCAGTAAGCCATGCACAGCTCGTAGTCTTGCTTTGTCCACGTCACGGTTGTGCCGCCGTTCTTGATATGTAGGTATAGTTCCTTGCCGCATCGTGCGTTCGCTTCGCTGCTTTGCGATGCCACCATTATGTCATTGTTCAGTCTCTCTATCCTGTCCGATTTCTTTGCACTTTCCTTTTTCAGCGACTTAATCTGCGCCTTAGCTTGATCCAGACTTTGTTTTTCTGCCTTCAGTCTATTGTGTACCGCAATCAGCCTCTTTCTTGTTCTGTGCAGTATTAATGAGAATACCATTATACATAATAATATAATAATAAGTATGCCCATAGATGCAGATGTTATGGTGTCCAGCAAGTCTTTCATTGAGAGTGAAGAATTTATGTTTGACTGCAATTCACTCATGTTATATTTCTTTTTTCTTGCATAAAGACTGTCTTTTGCCTCCGACATTTTCGACATATAAAGGGCGTAATTCTTCAAATCGCCTCTTTTGTAATACAAAGCCGCTATCTTTTTACATGTTTCTGCTTGAGTCAGATAGTTCGGGTCGCAATCAATGGATTTCTTCCACATCTCTTCTGCCTTGGCGTCGTTTCCTAAAGCGTTGTTGTAGTAGCCTGCAACTCTATATGATACCGCATCCTTGCTGTAGTATAATGCGCTGTCAAGATATTCTTTCGCTTTCCTATTATCTTTATTTATGAAATAGTCGGCAATGATAGAGTATGCGTATCCCTTGCAACTGTTGTGTGTATATGGCAAAAGAGGAATGCATAGCAATCTGTAATACCCCACACTGTCTTCCATTCCCAAAGTGCTGCAACATGACGAAGCCATGCCAAGCGTAAACACCTGATATCTCTTGTCGCCAAGTTTTTGCGCACTTTGTAGAGACAACTTGCAATAATGAAGTGATAGCTTGTCTTCGTCGAATATTATATTTATATATGCCAAAGCCTCGCAAAGCTGTTGGTAGATGTCCAAGTTGCGCCGTTTGTTCAGATCGCAGTCTTTGAATATGAGTTCAGATTCTTTTTCGTAGAAAAGTGCTTTCGCCAGGTCGCCCGCAAGTCGATACATCTCACCTTTATAGAAGTATGCTCTCGCCAATTCGTCTTTCATGTTTTTGGTTTTGTAGTAGTCTATGCAAGCGTTCAATGACAACGAATCGTCAATGAAGCTGTTTTTACCGAAAGCATATCTTGTTTTCAGCAGTTGATAATAGGCTTTTTGTTCTCCCGACAATTTCTCTGTTCCTATTTTGACAAGAGCTTTTGAGGCAGAAGCGTAATCAAGACTATCCAGCATATTGTCTATACTGGATAGTTCGGACATTCTGTTGTTGTTTGAACATGAAAACAGCGATAGTAGGAGGATGTATAAAAGAACGAATCGTTTCATTTGAATAGCTTGTTTAATTAAAGACAAAGTTAAACGTTTTTTCTTTAATACAATCAGTTGTCTACAAGAAACTTTCGGACATTTTCAGCGCGTTTTTGAAACGCCACTGTTGATTATCAATGCGTTACGTTTTTTTGTTGTCCGTGTTAGTTTTTGTTTTAGTTTTTAAGTATTGTTAATTAAGAAATAATTACTACATTTGCAATGTATTCATACTTTAATCATAACCCACTATGAAGAAAACCACACTCATTACATTATTATTGTTACTGCTGTTTGTGCAGTCTAAGGCACAGACAGTAACAGGTCGCATCGTTGACAGCGAGAAGCAGGCGGTGGTGATGGCAACCATTGCACTCCAGACATTGGACAGTATAAACATTTGCGCAACTACAGCCGACGCCGACGGACGTTTCGTGTTGACGGCCGACTCCATACCGTTGCCGTTCCGTCTCATCGTGAGCAGCATCGGCTATGAAACGGTGATGCCCGAGTGTGCGTCGTACGCCGTGGGCGACGTGGTGCTGGCAACGAAGACCAATGTGCTTGGCGACGTGGTGGTAAAAAGCAAGCGTCCGATTCTCAATGTGCAGGGAGACAGAATAGTGGCGGACGCATCGTCCATTATAAAGGGCCGCATTGTGACATGTGCCTTCGACGTGGCGAAGTATGTGCCAGGCATTCTGTGCAAGAACGACAATGAGCTCTCCCTGGCAGGCACCATGTCCACCACGGTGCTTGTCAACGGCAAGGTGTGGAATGGCGGTTCGGTGCTCGAGTATCTCAAGACGCTGCCTGCCGAAAAGGTGGCGAAGGTGGAGCTGCTTTACAATGCTTCGCCCGACATGCACGTTACGGGAGCCGTCATAAACGTTGTGCTGAAGGACAACAGGGGACGCGAGCTGACCGGTCAGCTGAAGTCGTCGTATTACAACAACTATCACAACACGTTCCAGGAATCGGGCAGCCTGTTCTATACCACGCCTAAGTGGTCGCTGTACAGTATGTATACATTCGCGGACGCCAAGAGCATAAGCCGTTCCCAATATCTCAGCCATCACACTGTTGGCAATCAGGTGTATGATATAGACGTCGACGCGCGCACTCACAGCTCGTCGCTCACGCATACATTATACACCAACGCCACATACAACGTGTCCGACAAGAGCAACGTGTCGCTAAGCTACAACGCAAGCTTCTCGCCGAAGAGCGACACGAGGGGTAGAACGACAAACAGCTATTTCAGCAATTCGAACTACACCACCTCCGGCAATTCGTACATGCACAACCTGCATTTGGCGTATGTGCTGAAGCAGCTGAGACTCGATGCCAACTATATGAGCTACTCGAACGACGGAATACAGGGCATGAACTACGAGAAGTATGAGAACCCGACGGCTTACTCCTACTGGCGCAAGCAGACCTCCGACCGCTTCAACTTCAGTGCCGACTGGGGATTCGCTCTCTGGAAGACGGCACGCTTCTCGGTTGGAGCGACATACGCCTACTCCAAGACCGGTAACCGGCAGAAGAATGACGACATTCTGAACGGCGGAGCAGGCAGCTTCGACATCAGTTCGTCTAACGACGAGCATACCGCCAATGGTTATGCGGGGCTGTCGGGCACGCTGTTCAAGCAGAAGCTCAGCTACTATTTCCACATGATAGGACAGTATTACAAGATCAACGACTACGAATGTGGTGCGGTGCTGCCTACAGCCTCGCTTACATACGTGTTCACGCCGAAGCATATCATGATGCTGCAGTACAGCAAGACACGCCAGTTCCCTTCCTACTGGGAGAAGCAGGAGTACGAGCAGCGCAGCGACGAGTACACGGTGAGCATCGGCAACCCCGACCTTCGTCCCATGGATTATAACATCCTGCAGGGCATCTACGTCTTCAACAACCGCTACACCTTCACGGTGAGCTACTATCGCGTAGGCAACTTCATAACAGGACAGACATACCAGAATCCCGACCGCCTCGAAATGGTGTCAAAGAACTTCAACATCGACTATACCTCATCTTTGCAGTTGACGGCGACAGTGCCCGTCAGCATCGGCAAGTGGTATAATGCCAACTATGTGCTCACGTGCTATAAGGACCGCTACAAGAGCAGCGACTGGTATGGCTACTCGTTCGACCGCAGCAAGTGGGCTACGATGCTCAACCTCTCCAACACGTTCACCTTCTCGCGCAAGCCCATGGTGGCTCTCGATGTCAACGCCTTCTTCCGCACGCCTACCATTGTCGGTCTGTGGAACTACAGCCGCCAGTGGAATCTGGATGCAGGTCTGAAGTGCCAGTTCCTAAAGAATCATGCCGTAGTGGCGTTGAACGTGTCTGACATCTTCGAGAGCGGTATGCCGCTACTGAAGGAGAAGTTCTATACACAGCGTCAGACTACCGACGTACGCTTCTACCGTCGCAGTATCTTCCTTTCGTTCACGTACAAGTTCCGCAACTTCAAGGAGCAGAACGCAAGAAGCGTAGATACGTCGCGCTTGGGATATTAAGCAGGGAACGTCAATGCAGGGTTTCTATCTTCGGTTAAATATTATTCGCCAACACCGAATAAAACCTATTGTTTTTATTTTGTCGTACCGAAAAGCACTCGTAGCTCTAAACTCTCTATATACTCTTAAAAAAGCTATGATTATTACATACGAGGACGAAGGTGAAATAGAGCGTGATGGATTAAGAATTGAAATAATACCGAGTTGGAAATGGGTGTTAAATGAAGGTCATTCAGACACAAACAGACAATTTATCTATTATTAGTTGATTATCAATGTTATACGCTCTAAACGGTAGAAAAGTAACCGTATGGAATTGTACGGTTGAAACGACTCCCTTGAACGTAGGGTGTGATTACATGTCATAGCCTTTGTTCTAAAAAGCATTTTTGTGTAGTTTACGATGCAATATTTTGCTGTTTTTTTACTTGATAAACGCAGTTTTTTCATTGATTGTGTTGGCTTTGGGGATAAAAACATTATCTTTGCGGTGTAAAATATGATACCAATATCAAAAATAGTACTCTAATATGATATTTGAACGTAAGAAATATCTGGATGAACTTATCGCAGGACGTGGGAATGGACTTGTGAAGATTATAACAGGTGTCAGACGATGTGGAAAGTCTTTCCTGCTGTTTGATATCTGGCATAACTGGCTGTTGGAACATGGTGTGACTGATAATCACATCATCGAAATACAACTTGATGATTTCCGAAACAGACGGTTGAGAAAGCCTGATGCCTTGCTCGACTATATAGATTCAAAGGTTGTGGATGATGGCAATCCTTATTATATAGTCTTGGACGAGGTGCAACTAGTAGAAGAATTTGTGGAGGTTATTCTTAGCTTGACACACATGAGGAATGTAGATGTGTATGTGTCAGGCTCAAACTCTCGTTTCCTGTCAAGTGATGTTGTGACTGAGTTCCGAGGCAGAGGTGACGAGATACGCATCTGGCCTCTCACCTTTGACGAATACTTTAGTGGTATTGGTGGAGATATACGCAAAGCTTGGTTGAATTACTATACTTTTGGCGGACTACCCCAAGTAGCTTTGCTTGAAACGGAAGAAAAGAAAACAGACTATTTACGTAGTCTGTATGAAACGACCTATCTGCGTGACGTAATTGAGCGCAACCATCTGCGTAATCCTGAAGGAATGAAGGAATTGGTGCGTGTAATAGCCTCGGGTATTGGTTCGTCAACCAATCCAACGAGAATAGCCAATACCTTTCAATCTGCACAAGGGGTAACCATAAAAAGAGACACTATAAAACAATACATTGACTATCTGAAAGACTCTTTCTTGATAGAAGAAGCCTTACGCTATGATGTGAAAGGCAGAAAATATATTGGTACCGAGACGAAATACTACTTCGCTGATATCGGCATACGTGCAGCCATTCTCAACTATCGTCAACAGGAGGAAACACACATTATGGAAAACATTATCTATAATGAGCTTCGCAGTCGAGGATATAATGTGGACGTAGGATTGGTTGAACTTGGCGGCAAGGATGAGAACGGTAAGTTTGTCAGAAAACAGTTGGAGGTAGACTTTGTGGTGAACCGCCCTCCATACAGAGTGTATATCCAGTCAGCTTACCACATGCCTACGCCAGAAAAGGAACAGCAAGAACGACGTCCTTTATTGTCAATCAATGACCACTTTCGTAAGATTGTCATTGTTGGTGATGACATTCATCGCAAGGAGGACGAACTTGGTGTGTTGACTGTCGGACTGTTGGATTTCTTGACAGACAAGAAAATACTTGAACAAGGTTAAACGCAATCGGGTAAAAACAGATTCTTTTAACTCAAAGCGGTTATTAGGAATTCTCTTTTCCGTACGACACGGAGAAATCCTAATGACCGAGGGTTTTTATGATAAAAAAGTGTCATATCTGTCAGCATTGCCCGTACACCGCTCATTATCAGCTACTTAAAGGCTGACAGATACAGCCCCGAACAGCAGTATCTACCAGCCTATCTACCAGTTCATCTACCAGTCATAAGACATGGCAGCCTACGCATCTCGACGCACAACGAGGTAGCGCGCGCCGGTTTCGCACTTGCGGCGGCGCATCCCCTGCAGGTTGGCCAGCTTTCGCCCGAACGAAATCAGACTGTTCACCTTCAGCGAGGCACCCACCTTACGCTTTATTACGTCGAATATTTCCGCCGCCGACATCCACTCGGCATTCTCGTCGAGCGGATCCTGCGCTATCGCGAAGCAGAGGTCGAAATACTGGTCGGCAGGTTCCTGCACCTCGTAGCGGCGGTTCCAGAGCATTATCTGCTCGGTCTCTGCCTTGTCGAACCAGCAGCGGTGTCCGTTGCGCAAGAGCTGCAGCGTCTGGGCGAAGAGTTGACGGTGGTTGGGCACACGGGTGGTGTCGATGGGTGCCGTCAGCTCGATGCCGATGAAGCGACGGTTGCCCGACGGGTCGGCGAGGATGTCGGTCATGTTGCTCGTGGCGATGAACGACGCCTTGCGCGGCAGTTCCTCGATGCGTGTGCCATAAGGCCGTTTCGCCTTTATCGAGGGCAGCTGTATGATGTTCTTCAGAAAGCCCTGCTGCACGCGCGGCGAAATCTGGTTGAACTCGTCGAGGTTGATGAGCAGCTGCTGCGACATGGCGAGCATCACCTGTCGGCGGTCGGAGATGGCAAGACTGTCGGTGTAGCCCCACCTTAGTGCGTCGGGCAGCAGTTGGCGGCAGAACGTGCTCTTGTTGTAGCCCTGCGGCGAGATGAGCAGCGGCGCGACGCTGTTGCCATAGACTCTGCCCGGCGTGTTCTGCCACTGGGCGACCATGGCGAGCAGCCATGTGGTGAACCACTCGCGCCACAGCGGAGCGTCGGTGGGCACGGTGCCGGCGAGGTCGCCTATGTGGTCGTGCCCGTCCCATGCGCCTTCGCAACTGGCGAGGTAGTCGCCTACGGGGTCGAACGCACGCACATAGTCCGACTCGATGTAGTTGTTCACATCGTTCTGGCTCACCTCTATCCCCTCGCGCTGCACCTCAAGTATGATGCGGCGGCGCGTGCGTGGGTCGAGCGGCTCGAAGTGGGCTTCGGTACTGCCCGTGTGGCGAAACTCTGTGCAGTTCATTACGGTGTTGTAGCGGAAGGCGTAGCGCATGGTGAGGAAGCCAATCATGCGGTCGACGGCGTTCATTGTGTCTTTGTTTGTTGTGTCTTTCATGTGTGTATTGTGTGTGTTGATATAGTTAGTAATATTCCGGCAGTGATGGAGCGTTACTCCGGCGCTACAGGAATGATTCTCCGGTGCTACCGGAATGATTCTCCGGCGCTACCGGAATGGCATTTTAGTCATGCAGGAATATCTGCGTTTGTGTAAAAAAATTACTGGAAGTCGAGGGTTTCTTCTGAGCAATCGAACTCTATGTCCTCATAACCATACTGTGAAAAAAGTTGTTTTATCCACTCCTGCTGCTCCGGCGAGAGCTGATGCTCGCCGTGGTGATAGCGGTAGTACGTGCTGCACCCACCGAGATACTCCCTCATGAGCGAACGCAAAGTAGGTGCGTCGCACAGCTTCACGTCCTTGAACAGGCGGCTGAAGCCCCATGCCATACGCACGATGCGCAGCTGCTTGAACTGGGCGCATTCCCCGTCCGGGCGCAAAGCGTGTGGATAGACGGCGTTGCCCCATATGCGCGACTCGCCGAGAGCCACGGTGGCACGATAGCGCAGGCACTCCTCGCGTCGTTTGCAGTCGGTGTTGAAACAGTAGATCCAGTTGTGCGGAATGTTGCTGCTCTTGATGGTAGCGTTGATGATGTTTGTGTTTTCCATAATACTAAGTTTTTTAAATGTTCATGTATGTTTTCTAAAATTGCCGCAAAGGTACAATTCTGCGCAAGCGTTGTCAAGAGTTCGGCACATTTTTTTCAAACTCGCAGGCGGACGGTTGAGGTGCTGGCGGCAAACCTGTCGGTTCGGGCTGGTAGATGGACTGACAGATAACCTGATAGATACAACTTTTGAACGCATCATCTGTCAGCCTTTATACCACTGATTATTAGCGCAATACGAGAACGCTGACAGATATGACAGTATTTTTCGCAACACAAATGGAAGGTTTTCGTTAAGCCAGATGAGCAGAACTAAGTTTACTTAAGCTCTGCCATGGCGAGAAAACGTGCCATGAAATGAAACGATCTACACCTTAGACCGAGGGTCGAGTCGATTACAGAATACAATGTGGAGTCAAATTGCTCCATAATTGGAAATATACCTCCAAAAGATGTGAGTTTCTCGGATTTTATTTGTATTTTTGCCATGCCTGATGAGGTTTTGTTTGATTATTACTGCAACACTAAATTAAGTGAATCCTCTGACATGGCAAAATCCTGGGCCGCTCGGCTCTGCCGCTTGCCAAAGCAAGAGCTTTTTGTTGCTCAGGATATTATAAAAGTTAAAATTTATAGTGTTGCGGAATTAAGGTTGATGAATAAATTCTACATATCTCTTTTCTTCTTGTTCATGGCAATGACATCATTTGCTCAAGAACAAATATCGGGTATTGTTGTAGGCGATAATAGTAAACCTATTGAATTTGCGACAATACTACAATTATCTGCCGATTCTACAGCCATAGAAGGTACTGTTTCCGACAACAATGGTAAATTTAAACTACCAAAAGACACCAATGCGAAACTTCTAAAAGTAAGTTACATTGGCTATCAAAATCGAATAATAAACCTCCCTCTAAAGAAAGATACTATTCATCTTTCTATAAATCAAGAACAGCTACAAGAGGTACTTGTTACCGCTCGCAAACAATTGACAAAACGCATTACCAGTGGCATATCTTACGATATGTCCCAGAACAAACGTGCTCAAAGCGAAAGTTTGCTTCAAGCCTTACGCTATGTCCCAACATTGGATGTGGCATTAAATGGCAATGTCACAGTGAAAGGCAACTCCTCATACCGAATTTATGTGAATGGACGTTCTTACGATATGGCGCAATCCAATCCACAGCAAGTCTTGCAAAGCATTCCTGCAAAGTCGATTAAGAAAGTAGAAGTGATTACAGAACCATCAGAAGCCTTTGGCAATAGTCCAGGCGAATACATTATTAATATCATTACAGATAAAGATGCGCTGGATGGTATCTATGTAAACACTACGCTTCAGGGAAATACTCAGCCAGCGACCAATGATGGCATTATGGTGATGGCGAAAAAGAAGAATGTAGATTTTTCTCTATCATATAATTATGATCTTAATGGTCAACACAATCAACCACTGACTCAAGAGATAAAAACACCGGAATCCACGACTTTTCTTAGCAGTATCGGCAATGGTAACTGGCAGACTCATCTTGTTAGAGCCATTACCGATATCCGCATTGACAGTGTGAATACAATTTATGCCGACTTTCACACCAGTTTATTGCGTACAGACATTACTGGCTCTTGGGAACAACACACTACAATAGATCCCAAAATCTATCGTATGGAACAATTGAATCATGATATTGCTGGCACTATCGAGGCGAATGCCCTATATCGTAATTATTTCAAAAAGAGACCTGGTATAGAACATTTTTCTTTGGGATATCGCTATACTCACAATCCAGACAAACATCACTTTGCAACTACTGTCTATAGCGATAATGGCACAACCATCAACAATCAGCAGACAGATGGATCAATGAATGAGCACACGATTAGAGGGTCTTTGTCTCAGCCTATTGCTAAGAACCATACACTCAGAATTATTGCAAAACAAGTATTGCGAGATGGTAGTGTAGAATCCTCCGACGACAAAAATATTGCATATAATCAGTCGTTATCTCAAGCAACTGCATATTATAGTGGTCAGATAAGCGACTGGAACTTTTATGCCTTGCTGGCAGGAGAAAATGACTATATGAATATGCGCTTACCTCTCACTGGCGAAGAAAATAGGCACAATGAGTTCCACCTCTTACCACAATTAGGTGCGTCATGGAACGCAAATCAATACACCCAACTATCGGCTCAGTATTCACGCAGCACTACACGACCTGGGTTAGCAATGCTTAATCCTTTTTATAGAGTAATTAACATAAGGCTCTAAAGCAGTCAAAGGAGAATAAGAGAGGTTGGAACGTAAACAGTTGGGAATGAGTAGATTTGCA
>OOBB01000372.1_pt1 | contig 24639 bp, 20 predicted proteins | sample 1671661 | NCBI WGS metagenome assembly OOBB01 (sample SAMN06348179, study PRJEB24527) | human gut metagenome | biome: human gut; feature: ankylosing spondylitis patient; material: feces | host: Homo sapiens | place: China | collected 2015-10
AATATATGGGATTTTGGCAACATTTGCCAATAGAAAACTGAAGCGGGCTTGATTTATGTTTTGCTGTGATTCCTTTTTTATCTCGTGGGCATGTGATTGAAAATTCTCATCTTAATTTCAGACTCTCAGCATTGTCGAGCTGATGAGGTTCTACCTTCTTACCAAAGTCGGTAATGCCACTCTCTGCACGATCCATTACGAAGCGTTGTGCCTTCACATCGTAGTAGAGACTCACTTTTTCGCCCTTACTATTTACCAACTCAACGCCACACTTATCAGCATTGGCAGGGGTGAGATCAAAGTCCAATTCAAGTGCCCCTTCGTTGGCGAAGTCCACCTGCTTTTCGCCCTCAAACGAACCGAGGTTCTTCTCTTCGCCACGCAAAGCGGCCGTTTCCTTTACAGGGGCTGCGCTCAGTAGGAGCTCGCCCTTATCGGCTGTGTAGAGTTTCAACTCGCGTGGCAGCGCATTTTGTGAACGGAATTGTTGCGTCGGGGTGAGGTTCGCATACTGCCAGTTGCTCATCCACGGCATAGCGATTACGCGACCCGGCGTGTTAGAATAAGTGACCGTAGCGTAATGGTCCTTGCCCCAATCGAGCCATTTCACATCGGTGGGCGCTGTGTCACACGTAAACTTTTGGCCGTCAAACTGTCCTACAAAGTACATCGTACCGCTACCGCCATACACAAAGCCTGGGTTAATGTTGACGATCATCACCCATTTCTTGTTTTGTTCGTTGCCGTCAACGGCCATCTCGAAGAAGTCAGGACATTCAAACTGATTGGGTTGAGGTCCGTAGCCCTCGCCCCACTGGCTCAGGTACTTCCAATCCTTTAAGTTTTTCGACTCATAGAAGCGCATATTCTTGTCAGCACTGACAATCATCACCCACTTTTGCTGTGGCGCATACCAGAATACCTTCGGGTCGCGGAAGTTTTCAAGTCCGTCGAAAGCCGTCACAACAGGATTTTTCTCATACTTCGTAAATGTGCGTCCATTGTCAAGGCTATAAGCCATGCATTGCTGCTGACGTTGGTGGCCATTAGGCAATCCTTTGTGAGAGGTGTAGAAGGCAATGATAGCGTTTTTGCCCATTCCTGCCGTGTTGTTAGCGTCTACCACACACGAACCTGAGAAGATATGTCCCATCGTGTCGCGTGCAATGGCAGGTTGTTCGTGCGTCCAATGTACGAGGTCTTTTGATACAGAGTGTCCCCAATGCATATTGCCCCACTTCGAACCGTAGGGGTTATACTGGAAGTAGAGGTGGTATTCGCCGTCTTTATATACAAGGCCATTGGCATCGTTCATCCAGCCATACGACGGGGTGTGGTGATAGAGTGGACGATAGGTTTCGCGATTCTTCGTGTCGAACGTGTCAGATAGCTCGATGTGCTTCCAAGCCACTGCTGTTCGCGCTAAGCCTTTAACTACGAGAGAGTCATCTGCAGCTCCAGCGTGGAGGGGGAAGGGCACCATATAGTCCACTTTGTTAACGGCCAAGCGCACGTCCATGGGAGTGCCATTGAGCATCACCTGAGCCTCTGGTTGTTCCTCCTCAATAGGCAAGAGCGCATACTTCGGAGCGTCTTTTATATTTACGATAGTGAGCGTATCGCTCGGTTGGTTCAACGTAAACGAACCTTTATTTGATGCGCATGAAGCCAATAGGGCTGCGCCAAAAAGTACTGATAAAGTTCTCATGGTTTTATTTTTTTGTTGATAAGTTTTTTAGTTGACAAGTTAACGAGTTGACAAGTTAACAGGTAAGTTTGTTTTTTTAGTTGATAAGTAAATGATAACTTACTCGTTAACCCGTCAACTTGTTAACCCCAAAAAACTCGTCCACTGAATCAGAAATTAATTTTTGCTGAAAATTCCACGGTAAATGGACGAATATACGAGCCTGACAACCATGCACCGTTATACTGTGCGGCTTGATCCTTGTCTACCAACTCTGCACCAGCGATAGAGCCTTTTGCGCCCGTTTGGTTTAAGAAGTTGATAACGGTGCAGCCCAACTGCACGTGGCGGTTTACTTTCCAATCTACACCGCCAAATGTCTCCCAACGGCCACTGAAGTAGTAAGCATTCTTAATGTTGGCATACGTCTTAGAGAAGTAGCGGAACGAAGCCCAAATACGCAAGGCATCATTCTTGAGGAAGGTGTACGAAGGGTCAAGTTCTACTAACACCTTCGGTATCTCCGTAACGATATTGCCTGTAGCATTAATGCCGCTCACCGTGCCGTCAGAGAAGGTTACACTCGTCTCGTACTTCTTATAAGTCGGTTTTTGATAAGTGAACAAGAAGTGGAACTCAAAGCCGCGGAATGGTTTCACTACGGCATCAGTGGTCCAACCCAACGTCTTAATATCGTAAGTCAAAGCCGAGGCCTTGATGTCAGACGCATTGTTCGGATTGATGAGGTTGAGCATAGAGTTGTTGTTTGACTTCGCAATGTATGAGAAGAGCGAGGTAAGACTCAACCAATCATTGTTGTAGTAGATACCCGCACGGCCTAAGGGAATTGCTATCTTGCCTACATTCGGCATTTCGGCGGGCGCAAACGAGTTCATGGCTGGGCGTTGCGTGTTATAAGTAAAGTCGCCCGTAAAGCCAAACTGCTTCGTCACTTTATAAGTCAAGGCTGCAGTGTAAACCGTGTTGAGCCAATTGTAAGCATAATCAACTGGGGCAATCACTGTGCCGTCAGCGGCCGTAGCGCCTAAGTGATAGTTGGCAAAACGCCCTACATACTTACCCTCCGCATTGCGCACGGCAGCATTCTCGCCCTTTGAGCGTTGCCACTCTAAGCGTACACCGTAATAGAGGTTAAACTTTGGCGTGATGTCCCAATCGTGTGTGGCAAAGATAGCCAATTTGTTCTCATCACCTTTATAATACTCCGACGCATTCTGGTTAAAGTTATAATAGGCCGAAGTGCCATAATAATTCTTCTCAGCCAAGGCTGCGGGGTGATAAAGCATGTCGGGCATCGCCTCTACTGTGTGGTCGTACATCGTCGTACATGAAGCGTAGTCGTTGTGGTAATGCCATTGGTTCAAACCCACGCGCCACGTCATGTTGTCATATTTACGTTTAAGCTCAGAGGTGAGGAACGTTTCATCTATCTTGCCACGGTTGAAGCACGACATGCGGCTCTGCAAATGGCCTGCGTAGGGGGTAAGTGTTCCGTCTGCGCCTTTCGTATAATAACCATCGGCCATGGTCACTTCGCTCAGCGACATAGGAGTTTGGTAGAGATACGAGCCTTGTGCGTGGTCGTACTTAAAGCGCACGTCCCACTCCAATCCATTGTCCCAACGATAGTTGTTCTGTAGTGTAAACTGATTGCCTCGGCTGGCTGTAGCATCGTAGAGTGAAGTAGTCTTTACCTCACCCGTGCGCATGTCCATATAAGGAATGGTCGAAACGTTGGGCAGGTAAGAACTGGTGCCAAGGCTGAAACCGGGTATTTCCTTTACTGATCCATCACCATTATAGATAAAGGGCGCTCCCGTCGTGGCGTTCGATAGCCAGTGAGAGTTGGAGTAATGATAAATGGCTGACAAGCGGCCGCGACCTTCGTTATAGAGCTTTGTCAACGCAAATTTATAGATCTCCGTGCGGTCTTGGTATTGTGCAAAGCGCAACTTAAACGAACCTGGGTCGAAGTTCTGATAAACGCTGCCTGAATAGAACCACCCCTTACCAATGGCACCATTGAGATTGAGGTCGAACTGTTGTTTGCCAAAGTGGTTGGTGTTATAATTCAGCGTGCCGTTGAAGAATTTTGTCTTGTCCGTGCCTAATTGGTCGAACGAATTGACAGCATAACCTATATTGCCCGTCGTAATGGCCGTCTCTGATATCTTTAAGAGTCCTGTGTGAGCCAACGACCCATCACCTCTCCAGTGGGTATTTACGTTGTGAGGGTTGGAGTTAAATACAACGGGGAGTCCGTTTTCAAGCACATTGACATCGCCGCCTGGCAACCCGATTGAAATCTCGCGAGGCCCATTTGCTGACGCTGCGTTGAGCATCACGTTGCGATTGCCCTCTTCTTTGGCAGCATTCTCTGTGGCTGTACTGTCAGCAGCTGTAACTTTTCCTTGTGCCATCGCTCCCGCGCTTATAGCAGCTATAAAGGTCAGCAAGGCTGCGCGTTGCAATTGTCTCTTTGGGTAAGTCATGGTAACTGTTGTTTTTTGTAGATCGGTGTAAAAAGATGAGTTTCGTTAACTACCACATGGCGTGTACATTTATAATATAACCCCGTCGTGAGGACTCGTTTGTGCCTCTTTGCCGCGTATGATAACAAATGTGACGTGCATCAAATGTTACATCTCATGTGGTGTTTGTGTTGCAAAACTACTGATAGCCAACACTTTTGTCAAGCACAAATGTTGCATTCACTTGCAATTTTGATACATTGCAACATTAATGTTACAAAATACAACGTTATTACATCTCTCAACGTATTACCAACTGTTTTGCATGGCGTATATAGCAAAACAAGATAATAATCTCATCCTATACAAAGCAAATCTGAAGGATAAACAAACTGCAGCCTCTCCCCTTCCCCCCCTCCCTGGTCGGGGAGGAGACTAAGGGGGAGAGGACGCAATTAAGCATTTTTAAATTCCAAAATTGGCATTGGTTTATCCTACCGCCTTATATTTGCAACCATAACCTTTCCACATCTTATTAACAATCTTAAAACAGACAACGATTATGAAGAACTATCGCATAGAGGCCATTATCATGGCTATTGGTATGCTCGTCTTAGGTTTTTTCATCTACTTAGGACTTTCGGCCTTCGCCAGCAAAGACCGTGTAGTGAGTGTGCGCGGACTGGCAGAGCGTGAAGTAAAGGCCGACCACGTCATTTGGCCTATCACCTACAAGACTACTGGCAACGACCTGCAAGCTATCTATGCTAACCTTAACGCAGTGACGCCACGCATTGAGGCTTTCCTGACTCAAAATGGAGTGAAGCGCACCGATATTAGTGTAGGTGCGCCCCAGATTGTCGACCTTAAGGCTGAACGCTATTCTTCGTCAGACAATGCTACGCGCGACCGTTATAATGTAACGATCGTACTGACCGTATCAAGCAATCAAGTTGACCAAGTACGCTCCTTAATGCCGCGTATGGGAGAACTGCTGAAACAAGGCATTGCCATTTCGGCTGGCGATTATGATACGCAGGTGAAGTATGAATTTACGAGTCTCAACAAGATTAAGCCACAGATGATCGAAGAAGCTACTAAGAATGCACGCGAGGCAGCGGTTAAGTTTGCCAACGACTCTGAAAGTAAAATGGGCAAGATCAAGAGTGCTTCGCAGGGCTTGTTCTCAATCGATGACCGCGACCAATACACTCCTTATATTAAAAACGTACGCGTAGTAACCTCTATTGACTATTTCTTGGAGAACTAAGTCTGACATGAATGAACATTAACGAAAAAAGATTCATGGATAATTCATGATCATTCGTATTCAAAACAAAGCGCGAAGCGCGCTCTAACACCTTACAAGTTAGAGCGCGCTTCTTATTATTTTAGTGCTTAAACGTTCCTTATCCTACTTGGCTACCGTTCGCTACTTCACGATCAACGGTAACGACTGAGAGCGAGTCGTCGAAGTTGACAGCAGAGAGTATCATACCCTGACTCTCGATACCATTAATCGTACGCGGAGCGAGGTTGGCGATGTAGCACACCTGCTTACCGATGAGTTGTTCAGGATTGTAGTACTGAGCGATGCCCGATACGATAGTACGATTTTCAGCACCGTCGGCAATGAGGAACTTCAAGAGCTTCTTACTCTTCTTCACCTTCTCACACTCAATGACCTTGCCCACACGAATGTCGAGACCCTCAAACTGCTCGAAAGGAATGGTTTCCTTCACAGGAGCGGCCTTAAAGTTAGCAGCCTCGTTAGCTTTCTTCGTATCAAGGAGCTTTTGTACTTGTGCCTCTACCACACTGTCTTCTATCTTCTCAAAGAGCAATGCTGGCGCACCCAATACGTGGCCTTCGGGTAAGAGGTCGGTAGCACCTAAGCGGTCCCACTCTACTTCGTCCATGTTGAGCATCATGCGCAACTTCTGACTTGAGAAGGGCAAGAACGGCTCGAAAGCAATGGCCAAGTTGGCTACCAACTGCAAAGAGAGGTTTAAGACCGTCTTCACACGTTCGGGGTCAGTCTTGATTACCTTCCAAGGCTCTGAGTCTGCCAAGTACTTATTACCGATACGTGCCAAGTTCATGGCCTCCTTCTGTGCATCGCGGAAGCGGAAGTTTTCGATCAAGCGTTCTACCTCTGCCTTTACGTCCTTAAACTCAGCTATCGTCTGGCGATCATAGTCTGTCAACTCACCTGCGGCAGGTACCACGCCGTCGTAATACTTCTTTGTAAGCTGGAGAGCACGATTGACAAAGTTGCCATATACGGCCACCAACTCATTGTTATTACGAGCTTGGAAGTCTTTCCACGTAAAGTTATTGTCCTTCGTTTCGGGTGCATTGGCTGTAAGCACGTAGCGCAATACGTCTTGCTTGCCAGGAAGGTCGCGCAAGTATTCGTCCAACCATACAGCCCAGTTACGTGAAGTACTAATCTTATCGTCCTCTAAGTTGAGGAACTCATTCGCTGGCACGTTGTCAGGCAGAATATATGAACCTTCAGCCTTCAACATAGCGGGGAATACGATGCAGTGGAACACGATATTATCTTTACCGATGAAGTGGATCAAACGTGTGTCGTCGCTCTTCCACCACTTCTCCCAATCATTGGGGAGCAATTCCTTCGTATTGCTAATGTAGCCAATCGGTGCGTCGAACCATACGTAGAGCACCTTACCGTCAGCACCCTCTACAGGAACGGGAATACCCCACTCCAAGTCGCGGCTCACGGCACGGGGCTTGAGTCCCATGTCAAACCAACTCTTGCACTGTCCCATAACGTTGGTGCGCCATTCAGTGTGCTCCTTCGTTATCCACGGTTCGAGCCACTGCTGATGCTTATCGAGGGGCAGATACCAGTGTTTCGTCTTACGCAACACGGGTTTTGAACCGCTCACGGTCGAACGGGGATTGATCAATTCGGTAGGAGAAAGGGCTGTACCACATTTCTCACACTGGTCGCCATAGGCACCTTCTGCGTGGCAGTGCGGACATTCGCCCGTGATGTAGCGGTCGGCCAAGAAGGTGTGTGCCTCTTCGTCGTAATATTGTTCGCTCTCTTGTTCTACAAACTCTCCCTTATCGTAAAGTGTGCGGAAGAAGTCTGAAGCGGTCTTCTTATGTACCTCTGAAGTGGTGCGGCCAAAGAAGTCGAACGAAATGCCAAAGCCTTCGAACGATTCGCGAATAATCTTGTTGTAACGGTCCACCACTTCTTGGGGGGTGCAACCTTCCTTACGTGCACGAATGGTGACGGGCACACCATGTTCGTCCGAACCGCAGATGAAAAGCACTTCGCGCTTCTTGAGTCGGAGGTAACGCACGTATATATCTGCTGGTACGTAGACGCCAGCTAAGTGACCGATGTGTACTCCGCCATTGGCATAAGGCAATGCGGCAGTGACAAGCGTACGGTTAAATTTTTTCTCTGTCATGGATGATGATGTTTATTTGTATGCAAAATTAACCATTTTCGGCCCTAACGCCAAAAAACACCCTACATTAATGAAAAAGAAAAACACGAATTGGCATGAACGAAATGATGAATGAACATTAAGGCGCGCTTCGCGCTTAGTTTTTGAACATTAATGTTTAAAAAACCAAGCGCGAAGCGCGCCCCTTAACGTTAACGTTACCCCTCGCGTTTCTTAAAGCTAACGAGTGACGTTTCCAGAGCCTTTTTCATCTCGTTCGAAGCCAAGTAGCGGCAGCGCACGTTTTTAATGTGCTTAGCCGTTACGCTATCCTTTTCTGCTTCACCGCCAACGGCGCGCAGACCGAGATAAAACGTACCCAAGTCGCCCAACTTCACGCGTCTACCATGGCGCAAGTAGTTCACCAATGCATTCGACAGCGCTTGTGCGCCACCTGACACGTCAGGCGAGGTCAAGTGCGTACGTTCCACAATACGACTTACGATGTCCTTAAACTTCATCACGCGCACGTTAGCTATGGCGGGATAATACTTCACTTTCTGATCAGTTACGTTCTTAATAGAACGAATCTTGTAATGTAACATGGTAATTTAAATTTTTAATAGGTTAGATATAAATGTAAGAATGTGAGAATGAAAATGATTGAATAATTTGCGCAACCAACAGCGATCATTCCACTCATTCATTTGAAGTCGTCTAAACTTTTATGAAGTTCAAGATTTGCCTTTATTTTTGAAGCGATTTTTGGCATTGAAGAGGGAGTGTAGCGAGCTACACGACCGATGAAAGGTCAAAAAGCGGTCAAAAAGAAAGGTAAAGATTGAATTTAGAAGAGATAAAAGTTTAAATATAATCTTCGTCAGAAAAGTTTAGACGACTTCTTGTATTCCTGTTCCACATCAAAGCACGGACAAGCCTTATTAGCAAATTCTTTGTGTCCATGCACAGTAGCTACAGGATAGTTAAGTTGTAATAATTGTACTAAAGCCTCCAGTGCCAACTTTTGTGAGCCCGTGCGCGTATCCTTCGGTGTTTTACCATCACGAGCCAAGCCCCCGATGTAGCACACGCCGATACTATGCGCGTTGTGTCCCAAGCAATGGGCACCCACCTGTGCGAGGGGCCGCCCCACATGCACCGAACCGTCTAAGTAAACCAAGTAATGATACCCCACATCGACAAATCCGCGTGCCTTGTGCCACCGTCGTACGTCCTCCACCGTAAAGTTGCGTCCTTCAGCCGTAGCCGAACAATGGATAATAATCTCGTCTATCTTTCGCATCTCTTTTTTTAAGTTTTCTCATCAAGCAGCCTTGCGGCCTACTAATTGGCTGTCTATATACACCGTCACGCCAAACACGCTACCAGCGTAAATCAGTGCTTGCGACACATACCACAACACAGAGTCGCTTATCTCGCCCACAGGGTCGACTACAAAGCCTGCCACCGAAAGCGCGATGCCCGACATCAACATCATCAATGCGCCCACTACACCCTTATCGCTCTTCTCTTTCATGAAAGGTTAGTTTAGTAAGTTGAAACAGAATTTTTAGAACCACCCTTTAATGTACAAATGTGAGAATGATTGAATAAATCGCGCAACAGATGGCGACCATTCGCGCATTTGCACACTTGCACATTTTAAAAGGCAGAGCCTCAACGGAGTTTCTTAAACTCCAAGTTGTTCATCTTTATCGCCTCCTTCAAGCGAACCGATGGAGTAAACACGCAGTGCACTTGTTTGATCAAGTCGGCTGACACGTCGTCTTTATTCTCCACGCTCGTTGCCTTCAGCGTTGGACGGAACGAACCCAAGTTGTCAACGTGTACGCTATAGCCTTCCGAAAGCATCTCGAGCACCACCTCTTGGAACGACTTCACAATCGCCGTAACATCAGCCAACGTGAGTGAACAAATCTCCTGAACACCGTTCAACAACTCTTCAAAGGTTACCACTGAGGGTTCAACCAACATCGGATAAAATAACTTCTCGCCCGTCTTAAAATTTTTGCGGACAGTTGCCTTAAATAAAATCATGGTAGTAAATCGTTTTTTTATGGTTAGTAGTTTTCTTTAAGGGTGGTTCTAATAATTCTGAAATAGGGATTTGTGCGCTATCGGAAGTGTATTTTTGAAAGTTTGTGAGGGAGCATAGCGGGCTATGTGACCGAACAAACTTTCAAAAATACACTTCCGATAGCGTACAAATCACATTTCAGAATAGCAGAACTCTAAAAACAGAATTTTTAGAACCACCCTTAAGTTGACCAGTTAGCCAGCAAACTTGTCTTTTTTGGGGGGATAAGTACACCTATATAATATATAAGGTAACTTACTCGTCTTACTCTGATTAGAAGCGCTTCATCTCGTTTGACAGTGCAAAGGTAGGACACAAAAAAAGCCTTTGCAAAAAGAGTGTACATTTTGTACACTTTTTCTGCAAAGGCAGCATTCTTTTTAAATTTGCAAATGTGAGAATGAGCAAATAAGCAAATGATTTAATGCGCTAAAAATCAGCTACAAACGGCGACCATTCGCACATCTTCACGTTCATACATCACTCTTCCCCACTAAACAGCGGGTCCCAAGCGGGCAATTTGATAGGCGTCTGCTTCAGAAGTTCCAATGTCTGTGCAGGCACATACTTCTTGTCTACCACGAGGCGGAACATATACGCGTCAAACCATTCGTCTGTCATAATCAAGTGACCACGATAGCCCGACTGAGCACCCCAAGAGTTCTCCACCATCCACTTTTTTGTCTTACCGTCAGCCGTGAGGTCTACCGCCATCAGCGTCATGGCATGACTCGAAGCCGAAGCATACGTCTGAATGCGTTCCGCCTTCGTCATCGGGAACGTTGTGCCCAATAACGACTCATAGTCATAATTCTTCAGCGACAATACACCCGTCTTTGAGTCCAAATACTTACCCACATCACAAGAGAAGTACATCATCACAGAGTCCTTAATCGAAGCCACCGCCATTGCCTTTATCTCCTCCATGGGGAGGTTCAGGTATGTCCACTGCTCACCGTCGTAAGAATGGCGGTCCATATCGATCGTATACGTTTTATGGTACGCGCGCGAGGGATCGTTCATCACCATTACGTATGAGTGCTTCAAGTCCTTACCCACCAATGCTTGGTAAAACTCCTTTGGCGTATACTCCTTCTCCTCGCCCAAGGCCTTACCTTGTGCATCGCGCGGTGTCCACGTAAACTTCTCCACGGGTTCACCCAAGCATACTGCCAATATATGATAGATCGTGCCCAACTGCTCCGTCTTCACGCGTTCCAACTCGGCCGTCTTCTTACCCTGTGCTGCCAACTTACGCAGCGTCAGACCATACTCGCGCAACTTCAAGCTCAACAGTGAAGCCATACGCTGCGTATTATTCGCATTATACGATTCAGGCATCGCCTCAGAAGGCACCAAGCCGTACTTGCTCACTACGTCTATCACACCACAGAACGTACCGCCGTCTGACAGTGGATTCTTAAACAGCCAATCGACCAACTGGTCTGACATCGGCTTCTTGGCATTGTCTATCACGGCTTGCAAGAAGAGGTTCGACTTCTCCAACTGGTCGTAAAAGAAGCAATAACTCTGCGAGAACTGAAACTCGCCCAATCCTCTCTCCTTTATCGCCTTTGCGCGCATCACGTTCAGTCCCGTGAAGAGCCAGCAACGACCCGAACTCTTCTGGTCGGTAATGCCCTTTGAAGGCACTTCGTTACTAAAGTGCGTGTCCGTAGCATCACCATTCGTGGCGTTCGTGGCCAACTGATTAATACTTGTGCCGGCTAAGGCATTACGCAGTGCACGGTCAGAAGCAGTCATCGGGTGTGACTTACGCATCGTGCTGAGCATCTCAGGCGTTATACCGCCCTTACCTACTTGCGCCAACGATGATAACGCAAAGGTCATCATCGTAGCTGCTAACATAAAACTCTTTATTCTCATATATACTTTAATTTAACGTGAAGGCGCGCTTCGCGCTTGTTTTAACGGCAGGGCGCGCTTCGCGCTTGTTTTTTTAACATTAATGTTTCATTAATCGACCATTAATCTTTTCATTAATCTTTTCGTTAATCTTTTATGTTTATCTTATTCATAGATTAGGTCATCACAATTCGTGTCATATAGAGGCATCATGTTTTTGTCTATTAAGAAGCACTCATTGCTTTCTTGGTCATAGGCCCAACGTTCACCGACCAAGTCATTTTCACCGAAATTAATTAGTAGGCCAATAGGTTTATTAGCCAAACGCAAATAATTACACAATTGGGCACGATGTTCAGGTAAAAGTCTGGTTGCGACCTTCACTTCGATAATTATATCTTCTACCAATATATCTATCCTATACTTCTTTTCCAACTCATGTTCTTTATAGAATACGCTAAGTTGTGCCTCTCTTCTATTACTAATTCCGCGTTGTTCTAACTCCCAACTCAATGCCTCTTGATAGATAGGCTCAAGCAATCCTTTGTGCAACTCTGCATGCACAACCATTGCCGCCCCTATGATTTGATACACAACGTCCTTGTAATCACGCAATTTCATAGTTATCACATTTTAAGTATAACAATACCACCAACCCAATTGAATAAGATTAATGAACAGATTAATGAATAAGATTAATGAACAGATTAATGAGCAGATTAATGAACAGATTAATGAACAGATTAATGAACAGATTAATGAACAGATTAACGAACAGATTAATGAACAAGATTAATGGTCGATTAATGAAACATTAATGTTAAAAAAATCAAGCGCGAAGCGCGCGCCATTAATGTCTCATTAATGCCCCATTAATGTTTCATTAATCGACCATTAATCTTTTCATTAATCGTTTTTTTACGTGTCTCGTATATCCCCACCAATTAACGTTAAAGAAGAGGATGGCTGTTACCAAGCCCCCAATGACGTCAATCAAGTAGTGAGCCTGAATGTACACCGTTGCGCAGCACAAGAAGAAGTAGAACGGCAGCATCGCATAGAATAACGAGCGTTTAATCCGCCACAACAGAAACATCAACACCGTGCTCATACCCACATGACTTGATGGGAAAGCCGCCGTAGGTCGTTCCCCCGACTGCTGCGTACCTTCCACCAACTCGCGGAAGAACCCATCAGGACCTGGCGAAACCGCCAACTCCGTGTGATAACGGAAGTAGTCGCCTAAGTGAGGGAAGTGTCCACTTCGTATCACCTCCTCTCCCACCGCATGAAAGTAATACTGCGGCCCAGCTACGGGCAGGAAGAGGTATATCAAGTAATACATAAAGAAGCTCGCCAACACCACATACGCCGTGCGTGCAAACAATCGCCTATCCACAAAGATAGGAGACAACACCGTCACCGCTATCATCGGGTAATAAGCAAAGTAGCCCATGTGAAACAGTTCGCTCCACACTTTCTCCGGCAGCCACCTTGAAAATTCCAAACTCGGCTGGCAACCGAACAACGCCAAGTCGGCACGGGCAAACACATGGTCTAAATTCGGAAACAGTTGACAAAACTCATACGTATCGGGATACCAATACCCCAACAACGACAAGGGAAACACATAGCGCAGCAACATCAAATACTTATTCGGTCGTAACCAATAGAATAGCCACAGCAGCGCCATGCCGCCCAACACCAACGCGCGCCCCTCCAACAACTGCATAGGTTGCCCCATGCGCTGCCAAAAGAGCAATATCAGTACACACGTAAACAACGTATATGCCAACGTTGCCCACTCTACTGATATCAACGCCTTACGTCCACGTTCCTCAACACCTATCTTATCTAACATTTATCTAACTTATAAACTATTAAACATGAAGTCGCGCATCACGCTCCGGGGAAGGGAACATTAATTAGCCATTAATTATTTCATTAATTACCCAAAAAGAAAAATTAATGACAACTACATGAAATAATTAATGATGAAATTAATGAAATAATTAATGGCTAATTAATGATAATTAATGTTCACCCCAAGCGCGAAACGCGCCCCAAAACTTTTATCGTTAATTATCCGAACGTTTAAACGTAGCCTCCACACCCCGTGTTAACGGCCATTTAGGTTGATACCCTAAGTCTTCGCGTGCCGGCCCGATGTCACACCGCCACGAGCGTTGCTTCATAATCCTATACTTATCCATATTCAGCGTTGAGAGACTTCCCGTCAGTCGTGCCAAGCGTTCACTCACCCAACACACTGCGCGGAGCACCCACAGCGGCGCCACAATGTGACACACGTGCTTCACGCCCAACTGCATCTGAATCAAGTCACTAAACGTACGCGAGGTGTACACCCCACCGTCTGTCAAGAAATACTTCGCTCCGCGTCGTCCTCGTCTCAGCGCCAAGAAGGCCGCCTCCACCAAGTCCGCCACGTATATAAACGTCAACACCTGCGGTCGGTAACCCACTGCAAAGTCAACGTGCCGACGTATCGCGTCTGCCATCATCGCATAATCCTTCTCCCTCGGACCATACACCCCCGTAGGGCGCAACACCACATAGTTCAAGTCACGAATATCGGCCAACATACTCTCCGCCTGCAACTTCGAAGCCCCATAGGCCGTATTTGGCCGTGCCAACTCCGAAGCCATGATGTCCTTACCATCTCTCTCGTGTAAGGGACCCATTACGCTCAGCGAACTAATAAACACGAAACGCCCCGTCGGAAGCAGTGCCTGCGTACCCAATAGCGTCAATGCCAAACGTGCCGTACCCTCTGCGTTAATCGTAAAGAAGTCCTCCGCACGTCGACACTTCGTCGCTCCCGCAGCATGAATTACGTAGTCAAACGGACGCCCCTCCACCTCCTTCAAGTGGTCCTCCAACTGATGTTGCAAGTGCAACTCATCGCTCAAGTCCAATTCTATAAAGTGAATACGGTCGTCCGTCAAGTAACGACGACTACTCGTAGGGCGCACAGCAGCCCACACCTCCATGCCCTCCGCCAAGGCACGCTCTACCATAAAGCTGCCTATAAAGCCTGAAGCACCCGTAATGAGGATTGATTTATTTTCAAGACAATGTAATTCCATATATTAATATCGTTCGTCACATCACGTTGATAATCAACAAAAACGAACTTTATGCGACCTCATAACCTTCAAACGTAAAACAATATAAAGAGGCCCTATAACTGCTGCATATCGTTCAGCTTCTTATAATATCCTCCCAATTGGAGCAACGCCTCATGCGTGCCGCGCTCTACGATGCGGCCCTCATGCAGTACGCAGATCTCGTCCGCATTCTTAATCGTCGAGAGGCGGTGGGCAATGGCTATGGTTGTACGCATCTTCATCAGTCGCTCCAGCGCCTCCTGCACCAAGCGTTCGCTCTCCGTATCAAGTGCCGAAGTAGCCTCGTCGAGTATCAAGATGTCAGGGTTCTTCAACACCGCACGCGCTATCGACACGCGTTGGCGCTGACCGCCTGAGAGACGACAACCTCTGTCGCCCACCTTCGTATCGTAGCCAGCCTCACTCTCCATGATAAAATCGTGTGCATTGGCCACCTTAGCCGCTGCCACCACCTCCTCCATCGTCGCGTGCTCTACACCAAAGGTGATGTTATTATAGAAGGAGTCGTTGAAGAGTATGGCCTCCTGATTGACATTGCCTATCATCGCACGAAGGTCGGATAGAGCCAACGCCTTCACGTTCACACCGTCTATCAGTATCTCGCCTTCCGTCACGTCATGATAGCGCGGTAGGAGGTCTACCAACGTCGACTTTCCCGAACCGCTCTGGCCTACCAACGCTATCGTCTGGCCACGCTTCACGGTCAAGTCTACACCGTGCAGTACGGGAGTCGTGCCATTATATGAGAAGCTGACACCCTTAAACTCAATCTTATCCTTCAGCCCCGTTACGTGAACGGGCTCCTTAGGTTCTGCTATTGGATTTTCGGCAAGCAGTATCTTATTCACGCGTTCTACCGAAGCCATACCCTTGGGCACAGCGTATGATGCCTTCGACAAGTCCTTCAATGGCTGAATAATGCTATAGAGTATCACCATATAGAAGATGAACGTCGGCGCATCAATCGGCGAATGGTCGGAGAAGATGAGCGTACCACCATACCACAGTACAAGGACAATCAGCGTTGTACCCAAAAACTCACTCACAGGGTGGGCCGAAGCCTGACGCACCGACACGCGATTTGTGGCCCGACGGAAGTCATTCGTTGCCTCGTCGAAGCGCGCCTTCATCTTCTGCTCAGCCGTAAAGGCTTTGATAATGCGCATTCCGCCCAACGTCTCTTCCAACTGTGCCATCGTGTCGCTCCACTTATTCTGCGCATCGAGGCTCTTTTGCTTCAGTTTACGCCCAATGCGCCCCATAGCCCAACCCATTACGGGCAACACCACGATCGTAAAGAGCGTCAACTGCCACGAAGTGTAGATCAACACACCGAAGTAGCACACCAAAAGGATAGGATTCTTAATCAACATATCAAGCGAACCCGTGATAGAATTTTCGATCTCATTCACGTCGCCGCTCATACGAGCAATAATGTCGCCCTTGCGCTCGTCACTAAAGAAAGAAAGGGGCAACGAGATAATTTTATGATACACCTGGGTACGAATGTCGCGCACAATGCCCGTACGCATGGGCACCATGATCGCCACCGATGCAAAGTAGCACCCTGTCTTTAGCAGCGTAGCTGCCACCAAGAAGAGTCCAATGAGCAACAATGCCGTGCCAGCGCCAAACTGTGCCATAAGCTCTGAGGTATACCAATACATATTGTTCACCACAATGTCTTTGGTCGACGCGCCTGCTGTGTCCCAGGCCATAAACGTGTAGTGCATCTTATCAATGCCAAAGAGCATCTGTAGCATCGGTATAATCGACATAAACGAGAATACGTTTAACACTGCCGAGAGCAGGTTAAACACCAGCGACCCCACCAAATAACCTTTATAAGGAGTCACAAAACGTCGCATTACGCGAAAAAATTCTTTCATACGAAGAGTTTGTTATAGAAGCGTGCACAGCTTTTTTTTCTTAAAAGTCAAAAAGCCATATTAGGTATAATGCGACAAAAGTACGAATTTATATTTAATTATTAGTTAACAATGTGATAAACTGCAATTTATCGGCCTAATTGGGGGGCGGGTTTGTAACCCGCGGCAGCAGCATGCTTTGAATATCTACTTATAGTCGCTAAGCGACAATAAATAAGCATTCTGCTGCCGCCGCGGGTTACAAACCCGCCCCCCAATTAGGCAGACAAATTGCAGTTTACCCACACGAATCAACATAGGCCATAGAATATTTACATCCTGTCTTTCAAAACGATTCCTATACGTTCAACGATACCCGTCACCAAAGCATTGCCCATCAAGAATGCCCGTCTCAAGTCTGATGCTCCCGATGTATGATTGTCGGGGAACATATTCAGACGCTCAAGTTCAATGGGTACTAGTCGGCGGTATCTTCCGCTTTCTGTCTTTATGATATGCTTGAAACGTGAAGGACCTGCTCCGCCCTCGCCTGTTATTATGGTGCGTGATGCCCTGTCAAGATAGTCAGGAAAAGCCATAGCTCCCTCGCTGTAATTGTATTCAAAACCTGTGGTCTTGTTGATACGTTTCAACGACTTTGAGCCTTTTTGGTATTCCCATTTTGGTAAATCCTCATCGGTAATGAAGAATTCATCTGGCACTTGTTCGTCGTTCACAAGCACTTCACCAAGCGTAATATAATGTTCATTGTAAACAGGTTGTGTATCTAGTGTATACACCTTTCCGTTGCACATTACGCCTGAGTTCTTGAACGGACTATCCTTCTTTCCTTTGTTGAAATTTTCCGACACTTCAGCGATGTTTTCATCAATGGAAAATAAAACGTTCTTTCCGTCCTTGGGCTTGCATTCAAAAGCCTTTGCCATGATGCCTTTGTTGGTGAGCCATTCAAACTTGTCAGATAAAGACATAAACTCTTCAAAGAGAGGTGTGTCGTTTTTGTAAGCCACGATGTAAGTGCGTCTACGTCTTTGCGGCATACCGTATTCGGCAGCATTTACAATCCTCCACTCCACTGCATAGCCAAGACTATAGAGTGATGAAAGGATAATTGCAAAGTCCCTTCCACGTTGCGTGGCAGGCGAATTGAGCAGTCTGTCTACATTTTCCAACATGAGGTACTTAGGGCGTTTGTCTGCTTTCTCCTTCAGAATACGGTATATCTGCCACCAAAGCACGCCTTTCTTACCCTCAATTCCTCCTGAGCGTTGCAACGTTGTAGCCACAGAGTAGTCTTGACAAGGGAAACCGCCACATAGCAAGTCACTATCGGGGATTTCTTCCGTTGGCACTGTGGCGATGTCTTCATTGCTATGTCCAGCCGTGCCAAATCGCTTGCAATAGATTATGCTTGCGTCTTGCCGCTTGGTCGACGGTTCCCACTGGTTGTTCCAAATCGTACGGTAACGCTCAGATGCACGTTCCAAGCCGATACGGAAACCACCCACGCCAGCAAACAATTCCACTACTCTTATATCGCCCTCTTGCGTTTCAGGTGAAGCGTAATCATCAAACAGACTCAGTTGCTTGTATTGTTTCTGCAATGAACGTGAATACGATGCGACAGATTCGCACAAAGTCCCACATCCATCATTTGTAGCTTCTTCAATATTATATTTCATTGTCGATGATATTCTTTACGTATTGAGCGTTAAACCAATAGCAATATTTCTTAGCTCTTGTGCCTTGGGGCGTGTCTACCATATCACTGGCTTTTGTTGCTTTCGGACGAACATGAAAATATCTTTTATCCTTGATGCTCCAAAAATATTTAGGCGAAATTTGGTCATTCACTATACAATCTCGAATATTGCTCCAATATTCCTTAGCTACATCCAAGTCTGCCTGTGGCATAGTCCAAAACGCTACTTTATCCAATTCGTATTCAGGTTCGACCTTGCCATTCGGCAACTGCAACATTCTGTCTGTTTCTCTGTAGATTACAAAGAGAAAGCGACTTGTAAACAATTCATATAGTCGTGAATCCGTCCATTCGTTGCAGTCGTAAACCTCCTGATATTCAATATTCTCAAACGACATACTCTCCTTTATTCTACCATTCTTGTTTACGCGAATAGTTTTCATCGTCAGCCCCGACTTAAGAAACTCTTCGGACACATTTACATTGCCTATCTTCTTGTTGCTTGCTATGGCATTGGCGATTGCAAAATATTTAGATTTGGCAGTTATAGGGTTATACTCCAATTTCTTGCTGATTTCGGTGTAGGTCAGTCCAATGTAAGGCAAGAAACGTTTTTTGATTACATCGTCGACAGTGTGGTACTTCAACTCTTCCACCGAGATGAGTTCTTCAAGATTCGTGGGCTTTAAATCATAGTTGCAATACGCCCCATCCTCATTGTTTTTCTTCACTTCGTCAAGTACAATGCTCATATAGGCAGTTTTCAGACTCCACGCTCTTCGTGGAGCACCGATGTCACTACCATGCTGATTCATCAACGAATCTTGCTTTTGCCCCTTTCTACACGCTCCTAGATACATGGTGTCACCCTCGGATAGCGTTTCTGCCTTACCGCTTCGAATCTTCGATATTATCGTGTCGTAGTCCTGTCGTATGATGAGCAAGTCTTTCTCAGGAATTTTCCATAAGACGGCAAATAGAAAGTGCAAGTCAAGTTTTGAAACATCTTTCTGATGTAAGTAAAACATAATGAGCATTACAAGGCATTTCTTGTAGAAATGAGATTGCTCAAAACTTTTGTCCCAATCCTCTGCATAGTTAATCATACTGCAAACCAAGCGTTCCTTAATCAAAAACTCTTTGTTCTTAGCAGATGCCTTTAAAGGCGTGCATTTCAGTTCGGCATTCACAAAAGCAAAGTCTGCTTCTTGCTTGTTGTTAATGTCGTATCTAAAAAACAGTTCTTCAACCAATTGACCGAGGCCGCCCTTACCCTTGGGTTCTGAGGCATTGGGCGCAAAATCGCGCAAGCTTTTGTGTATCAATTGCTTGCTATAATTGAAGATAGACGTAATGTCTTTGTTGTTGTATGGTAACATATTATGGGGGCTTGGGGAAATTCGACAAGCAAGTGCAAATTTACAACAAGTAAAAGAAATATTTCTCAAATACCGTTGGGAAATCCACTTTCCTCCTACTAATGTTCTCTCCTGACTCAAGTTTCGGATTTAGGAATTAGGCCGTTTGTGCATAGACTCTAAGCGCAGCAAGTCTTTTTGAGAACTTTAGAGTGAACTTTTAGTGAACTTATAGCGAACTTTCAAGTGAACCCTAATTGGGGGGGGGGGAACCCGCCCCCCAATTAGGCAGACAAATTGCAGTTTATACGTTTTTTGTATTACCCTAAGCAAAGGCATGGTAATAAAGTATTAACTTTGCCCAGAGTTTTTTTTCAACTGACTAATCAGCTTCATCTCATTAAACTAATAAACTCAAAATACATGAAATTAAACATTAAACGTTTTTTGCCCGATGTGGTAATGGTGTTGCTCTTCCTCGTGGTGAGCACGGTCTACTTCTGGACCCCCATGGCCGAAGGGCTGGTGTTGGGCGGACACGATAGCGTGGCCGCTGTCGGATTGGGACAAGAACAAAAGGAGTATCGTGCCGCCCACGGTGGCGAGACAACACGTTGGTCGAACGCTATCTTTAGCGGTATGCCAACTTACCAAACGTCGCCCTCGTATAGCGCAACGGACACGGTTTCAACGCTGTCGAACATCTATGGATTAGGCACAAACCTATGGTTCCCAGCCATTAGTTACTTATTCCTTTATCTCTTAGGCTTCTACGTACTACTGCGTGCCTTCAACTTTAAGCCCTACTTGGCTGCGTTAGGTGCCGTGTTGTGGGCCTTCTCGTCGTACTTCTTGATTATCATCGCAGCGGGCCACATCTGGAAGGTCATGACCTTGGCCTTCATTCCGCCTACGATAGGTGGTTTGGTGCTTTGCTACCGCGGTCGCTACTTAAAGGGCGCTGCCGTTACGGCACTATTTACAGCCTTCCAAGTGATGAGCAACCACATGCAGATGACGTACTACTTCCTCTTCGTCATGGCCTTCTTGGTATTGGCCTACGGAGTCGATGCCATTGTGCGCCACAAGATGATGTCGTGGCTCAAGGCTACAGGCGTGCTCATCGTAGCAGGCCTCCTGGGCGTAGCTGCCAACTTGCCCAACATCTACCATACGTATGAGTATGCAAAGGAATCGATGCGTGGCAAAGCAGAACTTTCACCGCTGCCTGCAGCAAAAGGCCAACAGGCGCAGCAACAGACTGACGGCTTAGACCGCGACTATATCACGATGTGGAGCTATGGCATAGACGAAACGTTGACATTGCTCGTACCAGACTATAAGGGCGGTGGTTCGGCTTCTATCCTCGAACGCGACGATGTCGAAGAACTGCCAGGTTATGACGACTTCTATCAGTGTGCGGGCCAGACGCAACAGGCTTTCCAACAAGCTAACATCCAAGCCTATCCTCCAGGAATACAACAGTACTGGGGAGAACAACCCTTTACGGTTGGTCCCGTATACATAGGTGCGTTGGTATGTTTCTTATTCATATTGGGCCTATTCTACGTGCGCGGCCCGATGAAGTGGGGCTTGTTGGCCGCCACCGTACTCGGCCTCTTGTTTGCGTGGGGTAAGAACATTGGTGTGACAGACTTCTTTATCGACCACTTGCCGATGTATGCCAAGTTCCGTACGGTTAGTTCGGCCTTGGTTATTGTTGAGTTTACGATGCCTTTGTTAGCCGTGCTTTGTTTATACGAAATATCACGCAATAAGGCCTTGTTCAACCTCACGGATTGGAAGACGGCCTCACGGCGCAAGAAGGTGGGCCTCCCCGTCGCATTGGTGACTACCTTGGGTCTCTGCTTACTATTGTGGTTGGCACCGAGCGTAGCAGGCGACTGCATTTCGAGCAGCGACGCTCAAACGTTTGACATGATGCGTCAAGCAGGGTTCCCAGCCGACTTGGTGGGCCGTTATATGGCGGCATTGACGCAGATGCACCACGCTATTCTCTCTACCGACGCATTACGTTCGGCTGCGATTATCGTCTTGGGCGTGTTGATCATCTGGGCTTACGCTACGGATAAGTTGAAAGACTGGATGATGTGTGCCTTGTTAGGCTTGATTTGTTTGGTTGACTTATGGCAGATTGACCGCCGTTACCTCAACAACGATTCATTCACCGACGAAGCCACCCAGACGGAGGGCTTTGCTAAGACACCAGCTGATGCTCGCATCCTTGAGGATAAGTCATACTACCGCGTCCTCAACCTCTCTACGGGGGGCAGTCCGTTTAACGAAACGTCGAATGGCACGTCATACTATCACCACAGCATTGGTGGCTATCACGCTGCGAAGTTGCACCGTTATCAAGACTTGATCGACCGTCAGTTGAACGATGAAATTCAACGCTTTGCCAATGCTGTCAATCAAGCTGAGGGCGACATGACACGCGTAGCTGGCGACAGTGTAGCTCCAGTGCTGAATATGTTGAACATGAAGTATGTCATGTTTGGCAAGCAAGCCAACCAAGTCGTAGAAAATCCTTACGCCAACGGCAATGGTTGGTTCGTAAGCAACGTGAAGTTTGTAAAGGGTGCTGACGCTGAAATGGCAGCACTCACAGGATTAGACACGAAGCACGCAGCAGTAGCTGACGAGCAGTTTAAAGCCGCGTTGGACGGTACGGCACTTGACTCAGGACGTGTGGAACTGAAGAGTTACGAACCGAATGACTTAAAGTATGAAGTGGAGTCGGCACGCGGTGGCGTAGTCGTATTCTCTGAGATTTACTACCCCGGCTGGACACTGACAATCGATGGCCACGAAGCTGAAGTGGGACGTGTCAACTACGTACTGCGTGCGGTGAAGGTGCCAGCAGGAAAGCATGTAGTGGAGATGACTTTCCGTCCTTCTACAGTAACGACCACCAACACCATAGCTTACGTAGCACTGGTATTCGTACTCCTACTCTTCGTTTGGGGAACGTGTAAACGTTCCAAAAACGAAATGAACGAATAATTAATGGATAATTAACGAGAAATAATTAACGGGTAATTAACGATAATTGAACACGAATGTTTCTTGGCGCGCAGAGCGCGCTGTTGGGAACATTAATTATCATTAATTATTCGTTAATTGTTTTCATTAATTATTTCATTAATTGTTTTCGTTAATTATTTCATTAATTGTTTTAACCTTAAAAGTAAATGAATATGAAAGACTTGAAGTGGTATAAAGAAGTGGTATATCATGTAATAGGTGGAGCTATGGAGGTACATAAGTTTATGGGTAAAGGGTTGTTAGAACCAATTTATCAAGAGGCTTTAAGTTGGGAATTAGAGCAACGTGGTGTTTATAACAGGCGTGAAGTAATGTTGAGTGTATTCTACAAAGAACATGAGTTAGATAAACGATATAAAATTGATATGCTCGTAGAGGAGGATATCATTGTTGAAACAAAGGCGGTAAATAAATTGCTACCTGAACATCGTGCGCAATTATGCAACTATTTGCGCATCGCTAATAAACCGATTGGCTTACTGATAAATTTTGGTGAAAAAAGCCTTATAGGCGAACGTTGGGCCTATGATAAGGAGAACAATGAATGCTTCTTAGTCGACAAGCACATGAATCGTATCTACGATACAAACTATACTGACTTATTCTATGAATGAGTAATCAAAACTCATAAAAGAATCACATTAACAAAAGAAACTAACGAAATTAAGATGAGTTTTTGCAACCACATGCCCACGAGATAAAAAAGTAGGTTACTTAGGATTCTCATAATCCTTTTTTAGAGAAAACAATTAATGAAAAAAATTAACGAAAGAAATTAATGAAAAAAATTAATGAACAATTAATGATAATTAATGTTCAACCGCGCGCGAAGCGCGCCCAACCCAACAAAGTATTAATGTTACCGTCCGAGAATTATATGTTATTAGCGTTAGGCACGAATCTGGGGGATAAGCGCGCCAACATTGCGCGTGCTTTAAGTTTAATCGGCGAGCGTATCGGCCGTGTCATTCGTGTTGCCGAGCCTATACGTACAGCCCCCGTTGACTTTACGTCAGACCATACGTTTCTCAACACCGTAGCCGTTGTCGAACGTCAGCCAGACCTTAGTGTTGACGAAGTATTACGACGCACACAAGAGATTGAACGGCAGATGGGGCGCACGTTAAAGAGCCATGAGGGCATACACTACGACCGCATCATGGACATTGACCTTCTCATGATAGGCGAAACGTACATCAATCGAACCGACCTCACACTGCCCCACCCGCGTATGGCGGAACGTCTGTTTGTCCTGCGTCCCTTGGCAGAGGTCGCTCCCGACGTTATCCACCCCGAATATGGCATGACGTTTAAAGAACTGCTGGCCGTGCGCGAACGTTGCCACTTTGTGCAGCTGACAGAAGCGCTGTGTACGCCCGAATTATTAGCACGCGTCAATGATTTGCTGCATCAATTATCAAGTGCAGCCGAAGGCCTGACATTAGCGCGCTTACGCGCTTTGGCCGTTGCCCCAATGACGCAGGTCGTGTTGGCATACGGCGTGAAGGAAGGGGAGGACGAACCCTTGCCCCTTGGTATGGCCACCCTCTGCCTTTGCGACCAACCCACGGGGCGCAAAGCATGGGTGGAGGACGTAGTAATAGATGCCGAAGCACGTGGCCGTGGCATGGCGCGTGCCTTGTTGCACGAATTATTCGTTAGAGCGCAGCACGTTGGTGCCCGTTCGGTCAATCTCACTTCGCGTCCCGAACGCGAAGCCGCCAACCGACTGTATCAAAGTTTGGGAATGAAACAAAGACGAACGAACGTGTATAAACACGAAAATGAAAAGTCTAACATGAATGAACATTAATGAAATAATTAATGAAATAATTAACGGATAATTAATGAAATAATTAATGAAATAATTAACGGATAATTAATGAAATAATTAATGA
>OOBB01000413.1_pt1 | contig 22934 bp, 19 predicted proteins | sample 1671661 | NCBI WGS metagenome assembly OOBB01 (sample SAMN06348179, study PRJEB24527) | human gut metagenome | biome: human gut; feature: ankylosing spondylitis patient; material: feces | host: Homo sapiens | place: China | collected 2015-10
GAAGTCCGCTCGTTTCCATATTGTTACCTATATAATATAGGCAAACGCCCAACTTCTTGATTTTCAATCAAAGTCCAAATTAGAGCGAGTTAGCAAAGTTAACGTTACATTTTCTATATATTTTTCATGCATGTTCTATGGAATTCCGTTTTTTTATATACCTTTGCTGCCGGAATATTAACAATAAATTTTTAAACGTATGAATTCAAAATCAGCAGCAAAATTGGCTGCATGCGCCTCATTAGCACTATTTCTGAGTGGAATTCCTTCACAGAAGGCCTGCGCACAAGAGCAGGAGAAGAAGGTTGTGGTAGAAGATGCAGACAACGAGAAGCGCTATCTGCCAGCCAACAGCATCAGCGTAAGCAGCGGATATTCATGGCTCAGCAACGAAATTCTTACGGCCAACGGCGATAAACTGGGCAGAACGCCTACCGGCTTCGACATGACCATGGAATACGCCCATCTGTGGAAACTGAAGAACACCCGCCGTCCTTTTTATATAGGCTTCTCCATTAATGGCATGGGCAGCAGAACCAAGGTGGAAATCCCTAGAAACGGCGGCAATGACGTCAACGATGTAATCATGAACTATTTCGTCGGTGCGGGTTACAAAATGGCCTACAAGACCAACAAGCGCTTCATCTGGAATCTGCTGCTGAGCCTTGGCTACGCCTGCACAGACGACGAATTCGCCACCGTAGATGGCTTTGGCGTCTATGCGGAAATGGGATGTGAATACATGCTCAGCAAGCACTGGTCGGCTGGCGTGAATCTTGGCGGTTTTTCCAGCGCTTATAAGCAGCCGGCAGGCTGGGACGGCAAATATAGATTCGGCATCGATCACAATGGCTTGCGCGCAAAGCTGGCCTACTACTTCTAATTACGGAACCAGGCTCATTGAATTATAAGAAAGCAGCGAGGCGATACTCTACCTTGATGATTTATAGGTAGAATATCGCCTCGTTTCCTTCATTGAAGAGGAGGTCCAGGATGCTCATATTCGGCAGGAAACCGTGCTTCTGCCCGTAGACCTGATAATAGCGCTTGGGAGCGAATTCAGCGTCAGGAAGCGGCTTCTTTGGGCGAATAGCATCGCGGAAATCAACTATACTTTGAACTTTGAGATTTGAACTTTGAACTTTATGATCAGCAATGCTATCGAATTCTTCACTCTTCACTCTTCGTTCTTCACTTAAAATATACTCGTCGGTAATCGAAATCTTCGGACGGATGTCGAGGAGCTCTATCATCTTCTCTGTAGTCTCCATGTTGAAATCGAAGAGGAATTCGTATTTCTTCTCGAAGAAGGGGCGGATGTCGTCCTGGTAATATTCAAAGAAAGGGCTCTCGCCGTAGGCGGAGAGAAGCGCATTCCAGTGGACGTGGCGCCAGTTGGCGTGGTCGGAGATGCGAATGTCCTTCATCGCCAGCGATGTGTTGTGATTGGTGGGGATGGTGAGCGAGAGAGGGCCGTTGGTGGTCGGGATGATCATACGGTTGCGATAGGTTTGCTTGATAAAGCTCTCATGGCGCTCTATCAGGCATTCATCGTAGCGGTTCAGCTTCTGATACCACTGGATGGGGCCGAAATATGTGGAAGAAAGAAGGGCTTTCAATTTTGAATTTTAAATTAAGGATTAATAATAAGGGCGAGCGATGGGATCGGCTAAAACAGCTTATACGCCTTGCCTATCATCTGATGCTTATGCACCACCTGCTGCCCGGTAGGCGTTTTCAGGAGATAGAAGCGGCAATCCTTGCAGCCGCAGCGCTTGCAGCACACCGTAGGAATGATATACTGCACCGTATCGATGCGAATCGTATCGCCCGGCTGCTTCTCTACCCTACCTATGAAATAAGCCTCAGCAACTATCTTGCGGCGCTGGTTGCGGCGCTGATACGTGACGGAATCACGGAACACAACCACATCGCCACGATTGAAAAAATCGCAGTCAATCCTATTCACTATCACCCGGTTGCCAGCTTTCAGTTGCGGAGGAAGACCTCCCGCAGGCACCGTGAAGACAGCGAAGGCATAGGTTCGCACCGCCCACACCAGGAGCAGCGACAAGCCTAAAGCTATTAGGAACTTAACTGCGATTTTCAAATCTATCTTTGCTTACTTGATTTCAAAAGCTTCTGTTACTTGATGTTATCTACGAAGTTGAACAGGCGATTCCAACGGATGCCTGAGAAGCCTGGATGATCAGGACTGTGACTCCACCAGATGAAGATTGGCTTGCCCACGATGTGATCCTCTGGCACGAAGCCCCAGTAGCGGCTATCGGCCGAGTTGTGGCGGTTGTCGCCCATCATCCAGTAATAGTCGAGCTTGAAGGTGTAGCTCTTCGCCAGCTTGCCATTGATGAAGATGTTGCCCTGGCTATCTACCTTCAGGTCGTTGCCCTCGTAAACCTTGATGCAGCGCTCATATACTGGCAGATTCTTCAATGTCAGAGCAATGCTCTTGCCCTTCTTCGGAATCCATACAGGACCGTAATTATCGCATGTCCAGCCGGTGTAGGCGTTGAGCGGATAAAGGTCGCCGTATCTCGCATCGGTGTTGATGGAGATGCTCTCCACGAGGTTCTTGTTCGCCTTCAGCGCCAAGTAAGCCTTCTTGGTGAGAGGAATCACGCCGCTCTGATTATACATCAGGAGGTCTTCGTTGGTGATTCCCAGCTCATCGGCAAGGTCGATAGGGAACTCGCCCTTGAGCTTCATCTTGTAGGTATATTGCACATTATCAGGCTCCTTGTTTGCCTTGCCGTCAAGATAAACGATGCGGTTCTTGATCTGCAGGGTCTGTCCCGGCAAACCAACGCAGCGCTTCACGTAGTTCTCGCGGCGGTCGGTAGGACGGCTGATGATGTCGCCATATTCGCCCGGCATGCTGGCAATGTAGTTGCGTCCGGCAGCATACACCTTTTCGAAGTAGCTGCGCTGCTGCAATGGGTTCAGCACGCGCACATCCTGCTGCTGTCCGTTCTGCTCCAGGAGCTGGTCACCGATAGAGTAAACCATCTGATAGTAATCATTCGCCTGATAGCGCTCCTCGTTACAGAGGGTGTCGCCGGCAGGATAGTTGAACACCACGATGTCGTTGAGCTTCACGTTGCCCAAGCCTTTTACTCGGCGGTAATCCCAGTGAGGCCACTCCACGTAGCTCTTCACGTTGACCAGCGGCAGGGTGTGCTGGGTCAGAGGCATGGTGAGCGGGGTTTCAGGAATGCGAGGACCATAGCTTACCTTGCTCACGAAGAGATAGTCGCCCGTGAGGAGACTCTTTTCGAGAGATGATGATGGAATCACGTAGTTCTGGAAGAAGAAGAGGTTGATGAAATAAACCGCTACGAGCGCGAATACGAGGGCATCAACCCAGCTCATGATGAAGCGCACAGGGCCTTCTTCATCCTTCCACCACTGCCAGTGAATCTTCTTGGTGATGTAAACATCGAAGATGAACGGAACCACAATGAGTCCCAGCCAGCTCTCCACCCATATCAGGAAGAGGAGGTAGAGGGCGAGAACCACTGCGAACTTCGCCCACTGCACCTTCATATTGAGGTTTTGTTTCTGCTTGTCAATCATATTTTTTCTTTCTTAATTTCAGGAGAAATCCTGTTTCAAGAAATCATATTTCCAAGATTCCTGATTTAGAACTTAAATAAATCTGATGTGGTGAGCAAACCGGTATGGTTGGCTGTGAACTCAGCTGCGAGAACGGCTCCCAGGGCAAAGCCCTTGCGTGAGTGGGCGCTGTGCTCGATGGTAATCATATCAGCATCTGAATCATACATCACGGCGTGGATTCCAGGAACCTCGCCATCGCGTACGCAGTTGATAACCAAATCCTCATCGGTGATGTTGGCATCGCCCTCATCGTGATGACCATCCTCTGTCCAGTAGGTTACGCCACGCTTCCAATCCTTCTTTCTGTCGATGTTGTCGATGATTTCCTCGGCAAGAGTGATGGCTGTTCCTGATGGCGCATCGAGCTTGTGCACGTGGTGGGTTTCCTGCATGCATACGGAGTACTGTGGGAAACCGTTCATAATCTTAGCCAGATAGCGGTTTACGGCAGAGAAGATAGCCACACCGATGCTGAAGTTAGAGGCCCAGAAGAGGGTCTGCTTACCATCTGCGCAGAGCTTCTCCACGTCTTCCTTATGGTCTTTCATCCAACCTGTTGAACCTGAAACCACCTTCACGTTGTGAGAGAAAGCCTTCAGATAGTTGCCGTAAGCGGCAGTAGGGTTTGTAAACTCGATGGCAACATCGGCAGAGCAGAACTCAGGACTGTCGATATCCTCAGGGTTATTCACGTCAATCTTACATACGATTTCGTGGCCACGCTGCAGGGCGATCTCCTCGATCATGTGTCCCATCTTTCCGTAGCCGATCAAAGCAATTTTCATCTTTATCTATTTTTATTTTTGTTCTTATTTCTAAACCTTTCGGCAAAAAAAATGCAAATGAGCGCAATGAAAGCTGCTTTCAAATTGCCGAGTGCAGCTTTTTTTATGCAAAAATACACATTTTTCTTCGAAAAACCTTGAAAAATCCTTGTTATTATAATAATAAATAGAAAATTTTGGTTATTTTTGCAGTGATTTAGGGCTTTTAGCCTCATTTAGTAACTAAAAAAGAGAAAATGATGAGCAAATACATATTCGAGACAAAGATGGAAGTGAGGGATTACGAGTGCGATATTGAGGGCATCGTGAACAACGCCAACTATCTGCACTACATGGAGCATACCCGCCATCTCTTTCTGAAGGAATGCGGCCTCAGCTTTGCCGAAATGCACAATAAGGGTGTGGATGCTGTGGTGGCGAGAATGAACCTGCAGTACAAGGTTCCGCTGCAATGCGATGATGAATTCCTTTCGCGCCTATGGCTGGAGAAGCAGGGCGTGAGATACGTCTTCCATCAGGACATCTTCCGTGCCTGCGATGAGAAGCTCTGCCTCAAGGCAACCGTAGAACTCGTCTGCCTCATCAACGGAAAGCTGGGCAACAGCGAGGATTACGACAAGGCATTCGAGAAATATTTCTCATCCCAAGGTTAACAGGTTAACAGTTAACAGCTGATTTTTCAATACCCCTTCCGCACACGAGCGAAAAAACTTGCACCATCAAAGGACAAGCATCAAGCTTGCGATTTCTGCAAAAGAACAAGCATCAGAACTTGCGATCCGAAAGAGGCAATCCTATAAACCATAAAAGCCGAAACAATATGGAGCAACTACTTCACTACGTGTGGAAGCACAAACTCTTCCCACTCTCCCCTCTTTCCACCACCGACCACAGGCAGGTGGAAGTCATCGACCCCGGATTGCACAACCGCAATGCAGGGCCCGATTTCTTCAACGCCAAAATCAAGATTGCCGGAACTCTCTGGGTGGGCAACGTGGAGATTCACGACAAGGCGAGCGACTGGTATCTTCATGCCCACGACAAGGACGAAAGATACGACAACGTGATTCTGCACGTCTGCGGCAACATAGATACGGAAGCCCGAAACTCCAAGGGTGCCCCGTTGACGCAGATGCAGCTCGACATCCCCGAGAATGTCTTCAAGCACTATCAGGAGCTGCTCACCATCGACCAGTATCCCCCTTGCTATCAGATAATTCCATCGCTCACCAAGCTCACCGTCCACTCGTGGATGAGCGCCCTGCAAACCGAACGCCTTTCGCAGAAGACGGAGGCGATAGAGGAGCGTGTGCGCCGCTGCAACGGAGATTGGGAGAACGCCTACTTCGTAACTCTCGCCAGAAACTACGGCTTCGGAATCAATGGAGATGCTTTTGAGCAGTGGGCGCTGAAACTGCCTCTGAGGGCGGTGGATCATCACCGCGACGACCTCTTCCAGATAGAGGCTATCTTCATGGGGCAGGCGGGATTGCTGGAGCTGAACACCATTCCCGAAAGATATCAGAAAGACGCCCTGAACGACGGGTATTTTGCGAGATTGAGAAATGAGTATCTTTATCTCTCGCACAAGTTCTCGCTGCAGCCGATGGATTACAAGCTGTGGCGATTCCTGCGACTCCGCCCGCAAAACTTCCCGCATATCCGCATTTCGCAGCTTGCCAATCTTTACTATAACCGCCGTGCGGGATTAAGCCAGCTGCTGGAGGCTTCTACGGTGAAGGAGGCGAAGAAGGTGCTCTCTACCAGCGTTACGGAGTATTGGGAAACCCATTATACCTTCGGCAGCACGAGCATCCGTAACGAGAAGCATCTCTCCCCTTTCTCGCTCAATCTGCTCATCATCAACACCGTGGTTCCCATCCTCTTTGCCTACGGCAGGCACCGGGGCGAGGAGAAATACTGCGACCGCGCCTTCGATTTCCTGGAGGAGCTGAAGGCGGAGAATAACCATATAGTAAGGATGTGGCAGCAGTGCGGCCTGGAGGTGGAGAATGCTGGGGATAGCCAGGCGCTTATCCAGCTGAAGAAGGAATACTGCGACAGGAAGGAATGCCTGAGGTGCAGGATTGGGTATGAATACTTGAAGAGATAACTAATTATTTTTTAAGATTATGGCTGACCAACAGGAAATATTAAATACTATACTCTTAACAAGGCTGAACTATTTCAGCCTTGCAGGAATGCTGGAGCTATACCGAAAGGTGGGCTCCGCCACGCTCATCCTGGAGCATAAGAATAACCTCAGAGACATCCTGCCCGATGCCTCGGATAAACTCGTGAACGCTATCCAAAACTGCGACGAGGCCCGAAAACGCGCCGAAGAAGAACTGGAATACGACATAAGATATGGTATCGAACCGATAACGATGAACGACGAACGTTATCCGCAACGACTCAAGGATTGCGATGATGCGCCGCTCATGCTCTTCTATAAAGGCAACGCCAACCTGAACCAGCAGCGAATCATCAACATCGTGGGAACCCGTCACTGCACTCCTTACGGCGAAGACCTTATCCGTCGCTTTATCACCGACCTGAAGCAGCTCTCCCCTCGTGTCTTGATAGTGAGCGGCCTGGCTTATGGTGTGGATATCGTGGCTCATAGACAGGCGCTCGCCAGCGGCTATGAAACCGTGGGCGTTCTGGCTCACGGCCTCGATGACCTCTACCCACGTCAGCACCGGGAAACGGCTGCTAAGATGATAGAGCAAGGCGGTTTGCTCACCGAATTTCTTACCCGTACGAATGCAGATAAGATCAACTTCGTGCGCCGCAACCGAATTGTGGCAGGAATGTCGGATGCCTGCATCCTGATAGAGAGTGCTGCTCACGGCGGAGGCCTCATCACCTGCGATATTTCGCAATCCTACGGCAGGGACGTCTTCACCTTCCCGGGCAGGATAGGCGATTACTACAGCGAGGGCTGCAACAACCTGATTCGCAACAACGGCGCCACGCTCATTACCAGTGCCGAGGATTTCGTGAAGGATATGCGCTGGCAGGATGACGCCACCCTGATGAGAGCCAAGCAGCAGGGCATCGAGCGCAGCCTCTTCCCGGAGTTATCAACAGAAGAGGAGCTCATCGTCAGCATCCTCTCGAAGACCAATGACCTGCAGATCAACATCATCAGCGTGAAATCGAACATCGACATCGGTCGCCTCACCTCTATCCTATTTACGCTGGAAATGAAGGGAATCATCCGCACCTTGGCAGGAGGAATGTATCATCTTTTGAAGTAACTCTTTGGCAATATCAAAAAAAAGATGTAATTTTGCAGCCGAAATTTCGGAGAAGGATTATCAAGGATTATCATTTACGAAGCATTTGTCTTAACTCCTTTAACTCCTTAACTCCTTTAACTCCTTATAAAAACGATGAAAATAGGTAATATAGAATTTGGGCCTCAGCCCCTCTTCCTCGCTCCGATGGAAGACGTAACGGATATTGGCTTTCGCATGCTCTGCAAGCGATTTGGAGCAGCCATGGTTTATACTGAGTTCGTATCGGCGGAAGCCTTGGTGCGAAGCATCAAGAGTACTGTCAGCAAGCTTACGATAAGCGATGAGGAGCGCCCTGTGGGCATTCAGATTTACGGCAGAACCACCGAGGATATGGTGGAAGCTGCCAAGATTGTGGAACAGGCGAAGCCAGATGTGATTGATATTAATTTCGGTTGCCCGGTGAAAAAGGTTGCCGGAAAGGGTGCGGGAGCCGGAATGCTCCGCAATATTCCACTGATGCTGGATATTACAAGAGAGGTGGTGAAGGCGGTAAACGTGCCCGTAACCGTGAAGACCCGACTGGGTTGGGATTGCGAGAACCTCATCATCACCGAGCTTGCCGAGCAGTTGCAGGATTGCGGAATCCAGGCGCTCACCATCCACGGCAGAACCCGAAGCCAGATGTACACGGGAGAAGCTGACTGGAGCCTCATAGGTGAGGTGAAGAACAACCCCCGCATCCATATCCCTATCATCGGCAACGGCGATATTACGACCCCGGAAGAAGCCAAGCTTGCTTTTGAGCGTTACGGCGTAGATGCAGTGATGATTGGTAGAGCCACCTTCGGAAGACCATGGATTTTCAAGGAAATCCGTGATTATCTGGATAATACGGGTGCAGCCCCATTAACCGTGGATGAGAAGATTGACCTTCTAGAGGAGCAGCTTCGCATCAACGTGGAGCGCATCGACGAGTACCGAGGCATTCTCCACACCCGTCGCCACCTTGCCGCCTCCCCTATCTTCAAGGGCATCCCTGATTTCCGCCAGACGAGAATCGCTATGCTGAGAGCCACTACCGTGGAGGAATTGAAAGAGATATTGAAAGAATGCCGAGAGAGAATCAAGGCGATAGAATAAAGCAAAACGCCCTGTAGGAGCAAAAGCCTCGTATATGAAAGCTTTTGCCCTTACAGGGCGAATCCGTTATATCTTCCTTGTACCCAGGGTGTTGCCCTGGGCTAAGAGCTTATTGGGCTTTCAGCCCGCTTCATGAACCACATTCAAGAGTTAACTATTTATCTTAACCACCAAAAGTTAACAGGTTAACAGTTAACAGCAGTTTTTCTATACTTCGCCCGAGAAGTCCGAAGGGGGAATGTATCTAAATATTGGAAACTTAATTCCAACATCAAAGGAATGGCTTCCCAATATCGAAGGGCTTATTTCTTCAATATCGAAGCACCTTCGAGCAGGGCTAGTGCTTTGTTCTCATTCTCCTCCATGATTTCTCGCTCTCCCGGACCTTTGTCATTGATGCCGCAGAGGTGCAGGATGCCGTGGATGATGACGCGATGAAGCTCATCATCGTAGGTCTTGCCAAACTGCTCGGCATTGGTGCGCACGGTATCGAGCGAAATCACGATGTCGCCGTTAATCACATCATCCTCATCATAATCGAAGGTGATGACATCGGTATAGTAATCATGACCCAGATACTCGTTGTTCACTTCGAGAATCTTCTCGTCATCTACAAACATATAGCCTATCTCTCCCACCTTGCGGCCATGAGAGGCAGCTACCTTGCGAATCCAGGCACTGGTGTCGCGCTTCTTGATCTTTGGCATTTTCACGCCATCTACATTGTATGTTATCATACGCTTCTTCCTCCTATTTTTATTTTATTTTTGGTAAAAATTCATCTACTTCTCTTCCGAAGAACCTCAATTCCCTCACCAGCGTTGAGCTGATGCTGCTGTATCTTGGGTCGGAAAACAGCAGGATGGTTTCTACGCCGCCCAACTGCTTGTTGATGTCAGCCTGCTCTCGCTCGTACTCGAAATCCTTGGCAGAACGGACGCCGCGAACTAGGAACCTGGCTCCCAGGCGATGCGCCAGGTCGATGGTGAGGTCATCGTAGGCAACCACTTCCAGGCGGTGGCCCTTGGATGCATCCTCCGCATCTACCAGCTCTGCACATTCCTTCGGGAAAACCTTTCTGATATCTTCTACACGCTTCGAGATTTCCTCGCTGGCGTGCTTCAGCTTGCTCATCGCCACTGCAATCACGAGCTTGTCAAACATCGGCAGAGCACGCTCCGCAATGTTCTGATGTCCTATCGTAAATGGGTCGAATGTACCCGTAAATATTCCTATTCTCATTTTACTTTGAACTTTGAGATTACTTTGAGATTCGAACTTTATTCAAACAGGTCGCCCTGCATGATGTTGCTTCCATACGGATTCCTGCCGAGATGATCATAGGCAAGCTTGGTGGCCATTCTGCCTCGTGGCGTACGCTTGATGAAGCCTTCCATGATGAGGAATGGCTCGTAAACCTCCTCTACGGTGCCGCCATCTTCGCCGATAGCCGTGGCAATGGTGCTTACGCCCACCGGACCTCCACGGAACTTGTCGATGATGGTGGTGAGAATCTTGTTGTCTATCTCGTCCAAGCCATACTGGTCGATGTTCAGTGCCTTGAGCGCCATCTGGGCAATCTCGTAAGTGATGGTTCCGTTGCCCTTCACCTGGGCGAAATCACGCACTCTTCGCAATAATGAGTTGGCAATACGAGGGGTTCCACGCGAACGGCGGGAGATTTCTACTGCCGCCTCATCTTCTATCGGCACCTGCAGGAGCATCGCACTTCGCTTGATAATCTTCTGAAGCGTCTCAGGGTCGTAGTATTCCAGATGCAGATTGATTCCGAAACGGGCACGGAGAGGAGCCGTGAGAAGACCGCTGCGGGTGGTGGCTCCCACGAGGGTAAACGGATTCAAATCTATCTGGATGCTTCGTGCCGAAGGCCCCTTGTCTATCATGATGTCGATGCGGTAATCCTCCATCGCCGAATAGAGATACTCCTCTACCACTGGCGAAAGGCGGTGGATTTCATCGATGAAGAGCACATCGTTAGGCTCCAAGGAGGTAAGGATTCCTGCCAGGTCGCCCGGCTTATCGAGCACAGGGCCTGATGTAATCTTGAAGCCCACACCCAGTTCGTTGGCGATGATGTTACTCAGGGTGGTCTTACCCAGTCCCGGAGGACCATGCAAGAGGGTATGGTCGAGCGGTTCGCCACGATACTTGGCAGCCTCTACGAAGACTTCGAGATTATCCACCACGCCATTCTGTCCGCTGAAGTCGGAGAACTTCAGTGGGCGCAGTGCTTTCTCGAATTCCTTTTCGGCAGGCGAAACCGTCTGTTGTCTTATATCAAAATCTTCGTTCATTCTATGACTATTATCGATAATATGGGTGCAAAGTTACACATTTGTTGCGGAATTAAAGAAGAAAAGCCGAATTATTTTGCCTCAGATTTTGCACAATCCAAGAAGATTCGTGCAGATTCGTAAGCTCGAACTAACAAAAATGTTATAATTTGATATTTAATTATTAAATAATTTGCTTATTCGGTAGAAAAGACGTACTTTTGCACCCAATATTGAAAGCGAGGAAAGAAGGAGGAGAGAAGAGAAAGAAGAGAGATCGTCAAAGACAATCATCCCGGAGATTGCAAATAAGAGAGAAATATCAGGATTTTAAAAAGAAATAGAATTATGCTAAAGTTTTTTCAGGGGCTCAGCAAGTTGCTGGCCAATTACACCTCTATTTTCGTAATAGGTGTAGCAGTATTCACATTCTTCTTCCCACATACCTTCGACTGGGTGCGCGGAACTACTCAAACCGTCATTCTCGGCATCATCATGCTCACCATGGGCTTGACCCTGACCACCAACGACTTCAAGATTCTGGCTCAGCGCCCGCTGGATGTCTTCATCGGCGCCTGCGCCCAGTTCATCATCATGCCGGGCATGGCTTATACCCTGGTACATGTGTGGCATCTTGATCCAGCCCTGGCGCTCGGAATCCTGCTGGTAGGTTGCTGTCCGGGCGGAGTATCAAGCAACATCATGAGTTATCTCTGCCATGGCGATGTGGCTTTTTCTGTGGGAATGACCTGTGCCTCCACCATTCTTGCGCCAGTGATGACTCCGCTGCTGATGAAGATTACGGCAGGCGAGATTATCCATGTAGATGCTGTGGGAATGTTCATCAACATTCTGATAGTTACGATTATCCCTGTGGCCATCGGCTGCGCTTTGAATTATATCTATGGCAAGAAGGATTGCTTCCCTACCATCCAGAGTCTGATGCCGGGCATCAGCGTAACCTGTCTGGCGATTATCGTGGGAGGTGTAATTTCTACGGTTCACGATGATTTGGTAGCTCGTGGCTTATCGCTTTTCCTCTGGACTTTTGCCGTGGTTTTCTGCCACAACACCCTGGGCTATCTGCTGGGTTGGCTTGCCGGAAAACTGGCGGGCTTCAATACAGCTAAGAAGCGCACCATCAGTATTGAGGTGGGAATGCAGAATGCCGGTCTTGCCACGGTTCTTGCGGGCAATTTCTTCGCCGCCCAGCCCCTCGCCGTATTGCCTTGCGCCATCAGCTGCGCCTGGCATAGCATTTCGGGCACCATCCTTGCCGGAATCTATCTGAAATGGGATCACATGCATGAGAAGAAGTAAATGAATTCGGAAAAAGATAAATACACAAAAAAGGTCGTGAAGTTCTATCAGAAACCTCACGACCTTTTCTTATCTCATTACCTCACGGGTTAACAGGTTAACAGTTAACAGCCGTTTTTTCTATAGTTACTTCCCCGTAGTCAGCAGCTGCACGGCTCGCTGAACAATCTCGTTCGTCTCGTTCCAAACCTGGAAATATTGACTCATATCCCAGATATCTCTTGCTACAAGGGCCTTCAACTGCAGGGCGAGGTATTTCTTCGTCTGAACCAATTCTGCCTCATCCTTCGGCTCTATCTTCTCTTTCTTGCCCTCAGCGATAATCGCATCGATGAGCGAAGACGGAACCTCATAGCTTGCCAGGAACTTGTTGAAATCCTTATACTGGCTCTTCAATTCCTTGCGATGCGCATCGATAAACTTCAGGCTGTGGTTGATGACGATGCTCTTGGCTGCCAGCTGACGGTGCATCTTGGTGTACTTGGTAGTATCCAATGGCACGAAATAATCGGGCATGATTCCACCGCCACCATACACCACACGGTGCTTGCGCAAAGTATAATACTTCAAGCTGTCGGAAAGATGGATGCTGTCCTGGTTGGTGAACTCGCCATGCTTGTAGCGATTGTCGAGATCCATCGCATAATCCAGTCTGTCTCCCTTCTTATAAGGCTTCTGGATGCATCTGCCGCTAGGCGTATAGTAATGGGCGATGGTGAGACGAATCTCGCTGCCATCATCGAAGGTGAGCGGACGCTGAACCAATCCCTTGCCGAAGGTTCTGCGACCTACCACTACTCCACGGTCCTGATCCTGGATGGCTCCGGAAACAATCTCTGCGGCAGAAGCTGTAAACTCATTGGTAAGCACTACCACCTTGCCCTTGCGCCATCTTCCGTTAGCCTGCGCCTTGTACTCCTGACGGGGAGCTGCACGACCACTGGTATAAACGATGAGATCGCCCTTCTGCAGGAACTCGTTGGCTATCTGAGCCGCTGCCTGAAGGTAGCCGCCGCCATTATCCTCAAGGTCGAAGATCAGGTCTTTCATTCCCACTTTCTTGAGCGAATCCATCGCCGTAGTCACCTCCTTGTAGCTGGTCAGCCCGAAGCTTCCCAATCGGATGTATCCGATTCCCGGACGAATCATATACGCCGCATCCATCGTGGTTACAGGAATCTTGTCACGCTTCACCTTGAAAGTAAGCTTGTCCTTGATGCCCCGGCGCACGATGGTAAGATTCACCATCGTGCCCTTAGGACCGCGAAGGCGTTTCATGATTTCCTCCTTGCTCATCTTCACGCCCGAAATAGCCGTATCATTCACCGCAACGATGCGGTCGCCGGCAATGATTCCCACCTTCTCGGAAGGACCATTCACTACGGGCTGGATGACGAGCAAGGTATCATCTACCATGTTAAACTGCACGCCGATGCCATCGAAACTGCCATTCAGCGGTTCATTCATCGCCTTGGTTTCCTTGGCTGTGGCATAAGAGGAATGAGGGTCGAGCTTTTCGAGCATGCCTCTGATGGCATCCTCCACGAGCTTGTTCTCATCCACACTATCCACATAGAGGTTGGTAATGGCGATTTCCGCCCTACCCAACTTCTCTATCGGGCTATTCTTGCCCATCTTAATGCGCAGCTGGGCACTGGCAGAAGTTACTGCCAGGAACGCCAGGAGCGCAAATAAAATTATCTTCTTCATTTCCTTAAACTTCGTTCTTCACTTTTCACTTATCCTAATCCAGCGGTGCAGAATCTTCCTCCGGAATATCCTCCTCTATCACCAGGTTATCGATGATGAAGTTCTGACGTTCCATCGTATTCTTACCCATATAATACTCCAGGAGTTTCTGCACCTGGTCGGTCTTGTGGAGCGTAACCTGCTCCAATCGCATATCCGGACCGATGAAGTGGGCAAACTCCTCTGGCGAAATCTCTCCCAATCCCTTGAATCGGGTGATTTCCGGGTCAGGACCAAGATTTCTGATGGCTTGCTGTCGCTCCTCATCGCTGTAACAGTAATGCGTGATGAAATCGCCCTTCTTCTCCTTAGGACCCAACTTGGCATCGGCATCAGCCACCGCCTGCTTGTTCTTGATTTTGGTTCGTTTGTTGCGCACTCGGAACAATGGAGTCTGAAGCACATACACGTGGCCCTTCTTGATGAGGTCAGGGAAGAACTGCAGGAAGAAGGTAATGATGAGCAATCGGATGTGCATTCCATCCACATCGGCATCGGTAGCCACAATCACCTTATTATATCGCAATCCATCCAAACCATCCTCTATATCCAGGGCTGCCTGCAGCAGGTTGAACTCCTCGTTCTCGTAAACCACCTTCTTGGTCAGGCCGTAGCAGTTCAATGGCTTGCCTCGCAGGGAGAATACCGCCTGGGTGTTCACGTCACGGCTCTTGGTAATGCTTCCGCTGGCAGAATCACCCTCGGTGATGAAGATGGAACTTGCCTCCTTCAGCTCGTTCTTGGCGTCGCTGAAGTGGATGCGGCAATCGCGCAACTTGCGGTTGTGAAGGTTCGCCTTCTTGGCACGCTCACGAGCCAGTTTGGTAACGCCAGCCATCGCCTTGCGCTCACGCTCGCTCTCCTTGATCTTGTTCTCCAGAATCTCAGCCACATCCTTGTGGATATGGAGATAGTTATCTACTTCCTTCTTCAGGAAATCGCCTACATACTTGTTGATGGTTTCGCCTCCGTTCGGAGACATTGTGGTACTTCCGAGCTTAATCTTCGTCTGACTCTCAAACACCGGCTCCTCAACGTTCAGGGCGATGGCAGCCACCAGTCCGTTTCGGATGTCGACATACTCATACTTGCCGTAGAACTCCTTGATGGTTCTGGCGATATGCTCCTTGAAGGCACTCTGATGAGTACCGCCCTGGGTGGTGTGCTGGCCGTTTACGAAGGAATAGTACTCCTCGCCATACTGATTGGTATGGGTAAAGGCTATCTCGATGTCTTCGCCCTTCATGTGGACAATCTCATAAAGACCCTCGTTGGTCATGTTATCGGTCAGGAGATCTTTCAAACCATGACGGCTGAGGATGCGGCGACCATTATGCATGATGGTAAGACCGGTGTTCAGATAAGTATAGTTACGGAGCATGGTTTCCACGAAATCATCGTGGAAAGAATAGTTCTTGAACAGGGTATTATCCGGTTCGAAGAAGATGAAGGTACCGTTCTCGTCCTCCGTATCTTCGGTAACATCGCTCTGCAGAATACCTTTCTCAAACTTCAGATGGCGCACCTTGCCGTCGCGGAACGACTTTACCTCGAAATGGGAGCTGAGGGCATTCACCGCCTTCACACCCACTCCGTTCAAGCCGACACTCTTCTTGAACGCCTTGCTGTCGTACTTACCACCGGTATTCAGCACGCTCACAGCCTCGACAAGTTTACCTTGAGGAATACCACGACCATAGTCGCGCACGCTGACCCGCAGATGATCTTCGATATCAATCTCCAATCTGGCACCAGCCCCCATCTTGAACTCATCGATAGAGTTATCTACCACCTCTTTCAGAAGCACATAGATACCATCCTCCGGCAAGTTACCATCGCCCAGACGACCAATGTACATACCCGGACGGGTACGCACATGCTCCATATCGCTCAAGTGTCGGATATTGTCGTCGGTATATTCCACCGGCTGCTGCTCCTGTGGGGCTTTCAATTCATTATTATCTTCTGACATAAAACCCTCCTATGTTTTTAGGGGAGATCCCTTAATTCCTTATTTAATAATCTTCTTGTAGCACTTTCTGCGCTTGTGCATCACTGGGGTCAAAGCTCCCCACTGACCCTGCACGCCCGCATTGGTCTCCAGCTCCACCTGGGTTTCACCCCATTCAATGCCATATTTCTGGTACCATGGAATCAGATCGGCAAAGAGAAGCGCATTGGCACCCTTGGCACGATACTCTGGAAGAATACCGATGAGAAGGAGGTCAACGATGTTGGTCTTGTGCTGCTTGATGGCTCTCAACACGTGGAACCATCCGAAAGGCAGCAATCTGCCTCGGCGGCACTTTCTCAGGGCATGAGCCAACGACGGCATGGTGATTCCTACACCGATGAGCTTATGCTCTCCACCCGTCCAATCCTCGAGACAGGTGATGAGGTTGAAGTCGAGGAAACCGAGATACGACTTGATAAGCTGATCTATCTGCTTCTGTGAGAGTTCGGAATATCCATAGAGATCCTTGTAGGTATCGTTGATGAGATCGAAGATTTTCTGACCCATTCCGCCTTGGAAGACTTCCTTCTTAGTAAGCTTGCGCACATGCAGATTGTAGCGCTTCTCTATCATCATCGCTATCTTGGCGTACTTCTCCGGTATGGTATCAGGTACCATGATCTTGAACTCCACATACTTGTTATCTACCTCAAAACCCTCCAGGGCCTCGATGTGCTCCGGATAATAAGGGTAATTGTAGATGGTAGGCATAGTACCCAGCTGATCGAACCCCCAGGTAAGCATTCCCTCAGGGTCCATATCGGTAAATCCAAGCGGACCTACCATATCCTCCATACCTTTCTCTTTACCATACTTTTCCACAGCATCCAAGAGAGCCTTCGAAACCTCACGGTCGTCGATGAAGTCAATCCATCCGAATCGGACGGATTTCTTTCCCCACTTATTGTTTGCCTTATGGTTGATGATAGCAGCAACGCGACCTGCCAGTTTTCCATCCTTATAGGCAAGATAATACTCTGCCTCGCAGAACTCGAACGCAGCGTTCTTATCCTTGCTCAGGGTATTCATTTCGTCGCTGAAAAGATTAGGCACATCGTATTCGTTGCCTTCGTAGAGGTCGTAGTGGAAGTCGATGAACGTCTTCAAATCCTTCTTGCTTTCGACCTTTTTAATTTCAATTAATGACATGATTTCAAACTAGTTTGCAATATTATAGGATGCAAAAATAGCAATATTTCGCCAAACGACCAAATATTGCTATCTTTATTTTCAGTTTTTTAGGGGTTCAAGAATGATTACGAGCCACAAAGTGGCTTATATCACCCGATTAGTGGTGGCTCTGGCGGAATCATCACTTGATGAGATGCTTCTTAATCCACTCCATCTGCTTGCGATTGGTATCGGTGGTTGTCCAATGCTCGTTGATTGGTGTAAGCAGACTTTCCTTCTCGCATTTCAGGGTATTCCACACGGCGTAGCTGGTGGTTGGCGGACAGGTATTGTCGTTGTATCCCCAGGTGAGATAAGTTGGCGCCTTCACCTTCCGGGCAAAGTTCACCACATCATAATAAGCCAGGGTATGGATGCAATCCTTGTTCTGCAATATCCCATGGTATTTATTGAAGTGAGGATATCCGCCCGTTCTTCCCTTCTCAACGTATGCAGCCATATCGCTGAGCGCCGGATGATTGGCCACACACTGGGTTACTCTGCTATCCAAGCCTGCTGCGACAATCGCCAAGGCACCGCCCTGACTTCCGCCCTGCACAGCCACATTCTTTCCGTCCCATTCGGGGAGCGAGGTAAGGAAGTCGATGCAGCGCACCAATCCCTGATACACATGGCGCATGTAGTAGCGGTCCTTATCTTCCAATCCATTGGCAAGATAACCGCCCTTTGCATCGTTGAATCCCTTGCTTATCTCCTGGAAGGTTTCGACAGGAAGACGTGGATCGAGGCCATGAATCTCTATCTCGAAGCGGATAAATCCATTCTCGGCATAATACTTGTTGCGCAGGGGTTCCTTGATGGTCTTGATGCCAGCTCCCGGAGGGGTGAGAACCACGGGATGGCTACCCTGCTTGGCATTCTTGGGATAGAAGAGATAGCCATACATCGCATGTCCCATCTTGTCTATCTGAAGTTTTACGAGATAGCAATCTATCTTATCGGTGCAATACTCCTTGGCGAGTTCCTTGGTGTAGCTTATCGGCACGTTCTTCAGTTCGTCCTTTGCCTGCTGCCAGAATGCATCGAAATCCTTAGGCTCCTGGGTATAAGGCTGAATCTTATCCACCGAGAATCCTACTTTTATATGATGCTGGTAGGTTTTCCCATCGAGCTTATAGAATAATCTCAAATCTCGGAAGCCCGGAGTCTTTCGGGTTCCCATGTTCACGATGGCGCGCCCGTTCTTCAGCCTGAAGCTTCCCTGCTTGTCTGCCTTCAGCATGTCATCGCCAATTTCATAGTTCACCTCGCCATCACGAGGTATTCCATACTTATAGAAACTTACTTCCACCTTAGCCTGCTCGCCCGTCTTATAGAGCCAGTCGGCATGGTCAGGCACGGTAAGCCAAAGATAATCACTGCGATAGGGATAGTTCTCCGCCTTCACACTTAACACACTCGTCATGTTCATCGCCAGAATAAACATAAACGAAAGATAGATTGTCATTAATCTGTTCATAATTTTGTAGTTTGTTTTTAAATTATAATATTCAACTATCATATATGAGCGCAAAAGTACAACTTTCCATTGAAATAACAAAACGATTTCAAGGATATTTTTGTTCAAGATACCCTCAATAGGCATCTTGAACAAACAAATATCCTTCCCTTCACCAAATGAGTAGTGACATTCTGAGGGTAGAGTCGATCACAGAAGACAATATGGAGTCAAATTGCTCCATGACCCGAAATTATTCCTCCAAAAGGAGTGAGTTTCTCAGAATTAATTTGTATCTTTGCCATGTCATATCAGAGTTTTGCTTGTTTTCTTTTCGCAACACTAAGATAAGTGAAAATTCTGACATAGCAAAATCCGGAGTAACTCTTTGTTGCTCAGGCGCTTAAAATGTTTAATTAATAATAGTGGTGCGGAATTAATGGAATAACCAGAAATGAGATTGAAAAGACATCTACTGACAGCCGCCCTGGCACTCTTTTGCCTATCGGCAGCTAACGCCCAACTGCTAAGAACAACGGTGGAGCAAGGAGAAATTGAAGGAGTGGAACATGAAGGATTCGCCCTATACAAGGGAATCCCATACGCAGAAGCACCAGTGGGCAACCTCAGATGGAAAGCCCCTGTGAGCAAGAAGCCTTGGAAGGGAGTATTCAAAGCAGACAAATGGGGAGACCGTCCACCACAGCCCATCGACCCTAACCAAAATGGTAGTGAGCTGGGCATGAGCGAGGACTGCCTTTACCTCAGTGTGGAAACACCTGCCAAGAACAAGGATGACAAACTCCCGGTATTTGTCATGATTCATGGAGGAGCCTTCCTCACAGGCTCTTATAGTGGAACCCAGGAAAGCTTTGTCAAGGAAGGCATCATCTATTGTAGCATAGAATACCGCTTGGGAGCCTTGGGATTCATGGCACATCCTGAACTTAGCAAGGAATCTGGCAAGAACATATCAGGCAACTATGGCATACTTGACCAGGTGATGGCTTTGAAATGGATTCACGACAATATCGCTGCCTTCGGTGGAGACCCAGACAAGATTACCATTGCAGGCGAATCAGCAGGTGGTATCTCGGTAAGTATGTTATGCGCCTCTCCACTTGCAAAGGGACTATTCCGTGGTGCCATCAGCGAAAGCGGTAGCTCCTTCTGGCCTGTGGGTAAAAGCAGAAATGGTAACACAGCCATGCTCACCAACAAAGCGGCAGAAGCAGGTGGACTTATCCTTCAAAAAAACTCAAGGCTAAGAACTTGAAGCAGCTAAGAAAAGTTCCGGCTATGGACATCGTGAAGAATACCGACTTTGAGTCCTTCTGGCCGAACGTTGACGGCTACTCCATCACCGATGACCAGTATAAGCTCTATGAAAAGGGAAACTACAATGATGTAAATGTCATCATAGGAACCAACAGCGACGAAGGAAGTATGTTTAGCCGCCCTGTCAGTGTAAGTGACCATGAGAAAAGAATCCATGAGATATATGGAAGCTGGGCAGACCAGGTTCTCAATCTCTATCCTGCCAAGACAGAGGAAGAAACCTACTTCGCCCAATCCGACATTTTCCGTGATGGCTCCTTTGCATGGGGAACGTATGCCTGGGCTAACCTGCAGAGCAAGACCGGCAAGGGCAAGGTGTATATGTATTACTTTGACCAAGACTCAGAGAACACCATCGTGAAAAGCCGCAAGGGAGGAGCTAGCCATGTGGCAGAGATGCCATTCATCTATGGCTATAAGTTTGGCTCTGGAAAGATGACCGAGACGGAGCAGCACATGGAACAAATCATGTCACGCTACTGGATCAACTTTACCAAGACCGGCAATCCAAATGGGGATAGCCTTCCTTTCTGGACTACCTACCAGGAAGGTAAACCAACGGTGATGATTATGAAGGAAGGACTGCATTTGGGTCCTGTTCAAAATCAAAAGCAAATGGACTTCTTCGAGAAGTTCTTCAAGGAAAAAAGAAAATAATACGTCAAGAGGGTGTGTCATAAGCCTATGGCGCACCCTCATATTTCGCAAACATTTCACATCAGTTCCTGCATTGGTATCAATGCAACACCTAAATTAACCTCATTTTCTTATTCTTTAATTTTCTGACAAGCTTTCTCCGTTATTACCAGCACATGGCTTTCGTCGCTCAATGTAGTGGCAAAAATATAAGTTTCACCACCATCTTTCAGCTTCAGGAGCTTGCGCAATTCTGCCACGGAAAGGGGGAAGTTGCGGGTGGCGATGTTCGCCTTGGTGATTCCTGACAGATGACGCTTCAACTCCTTCTTATTGAAAGAAGAGATGGCGATGATGCGGAAACTTCTGCCAGGGAATGCTTCGATAGGTGCCTGGCTCACGAAAAGATGGCTGTTCTTGGAAAGCATCCTTGCATCATAACGATCGGAAAGAACACCGAAACAGCCGGCTTTCATCAACGACGCATTCGGCTCATAAAGATACTGCATCTCTTCAAGAACTGGCGGAGCTATTCTAACAGGAGAAGACTCCATATCCAACTCGTCGCAGACGAAGGATTGTGCATCATTGACGCAATAAATGCGGAGATTCCCGGCATGTTTTACTTCTCCATCTGCCGATGAAGCCTCCATATCGCCCATATTTCGCGCTGACAGCACTAAAAGAAGCTCCTTGCACTCATTGTTCACGGAGATGATATGAACCTCTCTTACGTGGCTTAATTCGCTTATGGCACGGTGCCAGTCGAGCATCGGAGAGAGTTTGATGATAACGTAATCTGCCTTCGAAAGCATCTCTTCCTGCAAAACGGTAACATCGGGCGTGCAATCCATCAAGGATACCACCTTGTTACCCGCATCGTCTCTACGGGCTGGATCAATGAAGATTAACTTAAGACCAAGCTTGGTCTTAAGTAATGACAAAGGTTGGTCATAAATGATGCCTAAAGAATCATCAGCTGATGCTGCATCATCTTTCTTTGGCAGAAAAGAATGAAGAACCTCAATTCCATCCCCATTCTTCACGATGGCGTTCTTCAAGCCCAGTCGCTCAAAGTTCTCCTTAGCCGCCTCGCAAAGATGTGCCTGACGCTCCACGTACATCGACTTCACTCCCAATCGGGCTGCGATATAAGAGAAATCTACTCCAAATCCACCTGTCAGGTCAACAAACTCTATTTCATTTTCAGTCTTCATCTCGGTTCCAGATGAAGAAGCCGGCAAACCGAGCAGTCTCGCAGCCAATTCTGCCTTGTAAAGCGCAGTAGATTCAGAGGAGCATTGCTCCATAGAAATATGAGGAGGATAGATGATGCCTTCGAGACTTGCCCAACGAGGCAACTTGACACGAGCCATCTTTCGCCCGCGAATCTGATCGAGAGCGAAAGGCATATCTACTTCCGGATACTTGCTTCCGAGAAAAGCCAGCTGGCGGACATCTTCGTCCTGGTGCTGGCGAATAAAGTCTTGAGTAGCTTGGTTCATCATTTATGCTCTTTTTATATCTTTATGGAATGGTACTTTATATTTTTATAGCTTAATACTTCTGTTCTTTTAAACCTCTCACGACATAAGGAATATTGCCTGGCAATGGCAAAAAAATGCCCTCCTAAAGGGCAAAAAAATGCCATGGCAAGGCAAAAATTGGAATGAGGCCTCCGCAGTAAAAAAGCCTACTCTCGTTTTCACTCTTCACTCTTCACCATTTAGCCTGAAACCCCGATAAACACTGGGGATTTGAGAGGTGAAGAGTGGCGCTGACTCTTCACCACTCTTCACCTCTCTTCACCTATAAATGTAAATCACTGACCCACAACGGAATAGCTACAGAACCGAAGAGCTCCAAAAGCTCCAGCCTTATAAAAAGGTGAAGGGTGGGTGAAGAGTCATTTTAACTCTTCACCCACCCAACTACCTATCCTTCAACCGCTTACACACAAAAGGTGAAGAGTGAAGGGTTTTTGAGAAAATTCTCTCGCATTCGTTCGAATGCGAAGAGAAAAATCCGGTGTCTTAAGAGATACGGTTGATTAGTCAGCCAACTTAGCCTTCAAGAACTCACGGTTCAAGCGGGCGATGTTAGCGATAGACTCGTTCTTAGGACAAACAGCCTCGCAAGCACGAGTGT
>OOBB01000415.1_pt1 | contig 22903 bp, 16 predicted proteins | sample 1671661 | NCBI WGS metagenome assembly OOBB01 (sample SAMN06348179, study PRJEB24527) | human gut metagenome | biome: human gut; feature: ankylosing spondylitis patient; material: feces | host: Homo sapiens | place: China | collected 2015-10
AGAAACAAGATACCTTCCTTGCCTGAAGCAACAGAGCAGGAGATGCAGCAGTTGACTCCCTATAATCCTGCAAACATGAAAGAGATAAAGGAGTAAGGGGGCTAAAAATATTGCCTGATGAAATCGCTTACTTACGGATTTCTTCCAAAACCCGTTCTATTTTGCGTATCCAGTGCTCATCGATTTCCACTTTTTCGGCATAAGACTTGAAGTTCATCACCACGTCTTCCACTTCTTCTATGATACTAAAAGCATTTCTGATATCCTGTCTTTGTGCAAAAAGCATCAAATCCTGCTTCGTTATATTCTTTCGCTTGCCAAGAATCGTAAGTTCATGGTTACGATAGAAATGTGAATCAGGATCGGCGGAAAATACGATATCGTAAGCTGGCGATATATGCCATTCTCCATTGGGATACATCACAAATGAGAAGTTCTTGGTATGGTCATCAACATTCTCTGCAAAAACATTAAACACCATTCTTCTATACTGCTGGGTTTGCTCTTCTGCAGACAATTTCAGTTTTCTACCCACCACAAACAAATCTTCGTAAGTATCAGCCAAGGAACTCATGGCAGCTAAAGTCTGAGTATATATTTTTCTGCCCTCCACCCTATCAAAGCGCTGGGTAAGGAAATTCTGTGTTCCTTCAATCTCAACCAAACGAGAAGGCATCATGTTGATACCGGCATCCTTGGCCATCAGATAATAAGCCATCTCTACCCTGGTAAAAGGAAGTTCATTTTTCCTGCTTGTATCAAACTTCAATATATAGTGCTTAAAGTTAGACGGCAAATCGGCTTGGCCAGAACGAATAATACCTGTAGCCTCATCCATACCGATAATAGCCTTAGGACGCTGACCGCCAGCGGAAGTTCCCACCTTGTACAAATCTTCCATAATAAGACTGTTGCTCATATCAATGTTCACATCCTGCCTGTCCAGAAATATCTTATTGGCAAGTTCATAAAGTGAAGCCAACTCGATATTTACAGATGCATCCTCCTGGATATGAGCAGGCTGAAATTCCAAGGCACCCATTGCTCTCTTACCGATAAAAGACAGTCTATCCACAGCATTTACCATTTTGGATTGCAGATGATTGGCTTCCATCCATTTCTGGAAGACCACATTTCCCCAATGGTCAGGCAGAGAATCTGCTATGAACTCAGGCAAACCGGCATATAGTTTTTCTCTGTTTCCTGACATAGGGAAAGTTCTTTGTACATAAACAGAATCCAACGGCGCAACCAATGGTGCAATATTCCATCCATACTGCATAAAATCCTGGTCGAATTGAAAGACAGAGCAGCCCCGCTTGTCATCCCAAGACAACAAGCCCACATTCTTATCCCACAAATTCACCTGCACAACATTATCTTTCATGTCTTACCCTTTCCTTCTTTTCATTCATATTCTTCACTTGGCTAGGCAGCATTGGCAGTGGCGGCAAGAGTTTTTCTGCTTCCTGCAGGAAGCCAATGCTCCTCAACAGAGAAAGAATAGTGCCAAAGCCTATGTTCTTAGCTTCGCCTTTTTCAAACTGGCTAATGGTGAAAATGCTCACACCAGCCTTTACAGCCACCTCTTTCTGAGTGAGATTGCTGAACAGACGATATTGCTTGAATCGTCCTCCTAATTCAGATATAATCTCAGAATTAGACTTTGCCTCTATACCATATTCCGTAATCATGCTGCAAATATAGTTATTTCTTTATTTATCGCCAAATATCGGGTTAAATATTTAAATATCTTTAGTTATTGCAATAAAAAATGTTACTGAAGATGCTTTGCAGATATACCATAAAGAGAAACGCCCAAGGTTACTGGCAAATTCTTTTTTCTATCTGTACACAGATTTCTTACGCAGCCCTTCTTGAAATAAGCAGGAAAATGAATTTCACCATTACCGCTACTTGCCATAACAGCTACACCTATATAATATTTATGATTGCGCACCAGCTTCAACGGCTCTTCTATCCAAACAGATAAATCCTTCTTATCTGAAATTTCAGATAATCGGACGTACAAAGGTCGATGCTGTACAGGCACAAACTTTGTTCCCTTTACTTCATAAATGATTAAACGAATTGTGCATGAAGCAAAAGTACATTTTTGTACTCGCAACTTGGCTGTTTTCACATAATAGTCTTTATTTACAACAAATAAGGGACCCGTTTCATATTTCGTGCTTCTAACGTTATGAAATGCAACATCACCTGGTGCCCGAGCTCCCTTTCCAAGAATGCCTTCCTGCTTTTTACCGGAAACAACAGTTACATCAGACAAATCACAGGTCTTTTCCTTCAACGTAAGTTGCAGCGAAGTCTTTTTGCTATATACATCATAAGGTATTTTACTGGTCTGATAACTGATATGACTAATCACAAGTTCCTGTTTCATACCATCGGGCACCACCAGAGAGAAATTTCCTTCCTTGTCAGATACCGCATATATACTATCTACATATACGCTAGCGAATTCAACGTTCTTACCAAATTCATCTACAATATGTCCTTTTATTGTCTTATTTGCAGCAATACATGTCAAAGAAAAGAACTCGCAGACAATCAGAAAAAATATAAATCTCCTCATATTCATAGCTTTAAAATTTTATTAGAAATTATTTTATGCTTATATATACTGAATCATGATTTAAATATAGCAGCGTAAATCTTGCTCTCAAAATAAGTACTAAGATACTGCTATTTCAGATACAGAAGCAATTGTCTTATACTCTCCTCTATACTCTCAATGGTTGGAATCTCTTTATATGCAAGGTCTGGTAATTCTCTTGCATAAACATTGCTCAATGTAGACCATACAGAATGCAGATTTTTGATAATAGGAGAATCCATGACATCCTTCTCCCGCCATCCTTCCGGCTTATCAAATCTTTGCTGATCTTGAACAAACAAATTGGCAAAGTCAGCCTTAAATGCATCACTTTCAAGATAAGTTCGGGTCTCCTTATCATTCAACAGAAAATGCAAATCATAGAAATGGCGTATCTTGGCTGCCAATTCTGGCATATAATTGTCTGCCAAAGAACAGCGGAGCAGGGATACCAATTTTTCCGTCAAGGTTCGACGCCTATCTAGGACATTCACCTCAAACGGATGCATTTCGTACTCTTCTACCAATTTTTCATTGCCTGTCTTCTGCAAAAACTCTGTCAGAAAACTTTGCAGTTTACATTTCTGGAACGGATATGGATTAGCAAAAGAGTTGATTTCAACAAGCAACTGACCTGCCTTGATTGCACCAACCTGTAATGTATCAACGGCTCGTGGATAAGAATAGTATGCCTTGTGATAATGAGATCCCTTGCTTGTAAAACCGGGCATATTTATTTCCTGCAATCCTTCCGTCATACTCTTGGCGGTTCTCTTGATTAGCATCTTCAACTGATTTCCGCTGAGAGTCCATGCTTCGGAGATGGCAATATCAATATCCTCAGAAAACCGACTGCCGATACCGTACGCCTTTGTAAGACTAGTTCCTCCTTTGAATATGGCACGATTGTCTTTGTCGTTAGCTGCCATCAAAGACAAGGAACGGCAAATCCAATAATCTTTCTCTATAAAAATACTCTTGATGCCAAGCCCGCCTTCTTCTAGCGGTTGGGATGCAGCCTGCAATGCAGCAGAGAACAATTCCCAGTTTTCATGTAATCTCATATGATATTCCAGTTTCTTTTGTTTGACAATACTTTATCAGAGATAGGGAGTTTATAGCTCGTTACTCCATTCAGTGTACTACTGATAACCTGTGTATCAAGCTCCATATTTTCATATATAGCTCCAAGCAATGCCCTTACATAAGGGGTGTATGCCAAGGACAATTCTGCAAGTTCTTGCTTTTCTTCTTGCGAAAGTACTTCTATTGCCTTGCAGATGTTTGTTACACATTCATCGGGTGATGTTGCTGGAATTTCCTTTATCAAGCGCAACGCATCCAGTATCCTAAGCAATGGGATATTGCTTGAAGTGATAATATTTTCCTGCAAGAGGAAAGAAACCTTCACACCATTTCGGATGGTAGGGCGACGATATTTGTTGGTACCTATTAATATAGATGAACTTATCTGAGTGGTAAGTCCCATAGATGCAAATGCAGCTGTTCCTGTTATGTAACCAACTATTTTTCCATCTTGCTCCAGAAAGTCTTTTACGAGTTCTGAGTCGGAAGGTTTCAGCGTTCCAAATATTGTTTTCTTAGGGATATAGTATTTCCCCTTAGCTATCTTCTGCAATTCGCCTTGGAGCACAAGACGGCTGAGGGCCTTGGCGAGTGCAGGCTGATACCGCATCTCCACACCAAAGTCTCGTGTTGTCAGTACAACTCCAGCAGGAGTTGATGACAATTTTTCTTTTATCTGTCTTGTTATAACCATATTACGTTTCTTTTTTCGATTGCAAAGATAATAAAAAGTCTTGTTTTTTACGTCAAAAACTTGACTTTTTGCATTTATTTAAACTTTTTTATCCCATTACATCACTATTGTTTCATTCGTTATATACAAAAACAATCATCCCGATAGGCAACAACATGCCTATCGGGATAATCCATAATATATCTACATTTTCCAAAAAACTTGCTTTACTGCGGCTGCAAAGTATAATCAATCTCACCATCCTGAGGACGATGGATGAGCAGCATATATATATTACCGTTTTGCATAGCAAAAAGATACATTTTACCCAAAACCAACATATTAATGCCAGTTTTTCAAGATTCAAATTCCCGAAAAAGGCAACAGATTTCCGCCGTAACATCTTTGTAGCAGCTTCGTCAATGCCTTTCAACCTCATTGCAACCACGGTGTAATAATACTGCCGTACCTTTGCAACCGTAATCAAACGATATAGGTTATGAATGCTAAAAGGGGAATTATTGTATTAGGATTGCTCTCGGCGGCTAGCATGCCAACGTGGGCGCAACAGATTAAGGGTGTGGTTATCGACCAGAAATCGAAAGAGACACTCATCGGTGCAGTCGTCACTGTGGATGGAACCAACGTGAAGGCTATCACCAACATCGACGGAAACTTCCAGATCGATGGATTGGATAAAGAAAAGACATATACACTATATATTAACTATATAGGATATAAGACTCAAAAAATTGACGGGGTTCAGGCGAAGGACGCAGACCAGGTGATTGCGCTGCAACCTGATGAACAGCAGCTGAAGGAGGTGACCGTTACCGCAGTGGAAAGGCGTAATACGGATGCGGCAATGATACAGGTGGCCAAAAACAGTCCCGTCATCGTGAGCAATGTTTCGGCACAGGAAATATCTCGTACTCAGGATACGAATGCGGGTGAAGTGATACGCCGAGTGCCAGGCGTGAGCCTCATCGATGATAAATTCGTGATGGTTCGTGGCTTGTCGCAGCGTTATAATAATGTATGGGTGAACGGTGGAGCTGTGCCAAGCTCGGAGGCTGATTCCAGGGCATTCTCCTTCGACATCATCCCAAGTTCGCAAATCGACAACCTCACCATCGTGAAGTCACCAACGGCTGAATATCCCGCAGATTACTCAGGCGGTTTCATCATCGTCAACACCAAGGAGATTCCGGCAGAAAACAGTTTCAATATCGCCGTGGGCGGAAACAGGAATACATCTTCTGCCTTCAAGGACTTTTCTTACTCAAAAGGTTCCGGAACCGATTTCCTTGGGTTCGACAATGGCTTGAGAAACCTGAATGGGGGCATCCAAGCTGCCTTGAATCCGCAGCTCGATGCCAACGGAAAGCCGGTGGGCGATTATGCTACTTCGCTCCTGGGAAACGGGCTTAACAACGATTGGCTTGTCAAGAACAGGAAGCCTTTGGGTGACCTGAAACTGGCAGCAAGCCTCAACCGCCGCTGGATGCTCGGCGGAAGAACACTCGGCATGCTCGCCGCCATGAACTATACCAACGAATACCGCACCTACGAGAACATGGAGAACAACCTCTATGGCATCTATGATGCGGCAAACGACAAGCCGAACTATCTTCGTCACTCTGTTGACGACCAGTATAATAATAACGTGAGACTCGGAGCAATACTCAACTTCACCTTCCTTTCCAAGGACGGCAATCACAAGTATCAGCTCAAGAACATCTTCAACCAGTTGGCTACCAGCCGATATACCTGGCGTGATGGCGTGAGTGCCCAGTCGAACCTGGAGCGAAGCGCAGAGTATTACTACCGCAGTAGAACTACATATAACGGTCAGCTTACCGGCAAGCACACCTTCACTAGCGATGCCCTTGACTGGAGCATCGGGTATGCGTATGCCAACCGCCATTTGCCTGACCGTCGTAGATACCTCATCGACGATGCTCTCGAAACGGGCGTTTATGCCCTGAGCACCGGCAACGACATATCCCGCGAGTGGACTCAACTCGACGAACACATTCTCTCTCTTGGTGTAAATGACAAGCACTACTTCAAGTTTGGCAACTTTGAGCCAGACTTGCTGGTGGGTGCCTATGGGGAGTATCGCAGCCGAGAATACCAGACCCGCAACTGCATCAACTCAGTAGCCTTAGGCTGGACCTCATTGGTTGGTGCAGATGGCTATACTCCTATCGCAGGAAGCCCATTGCTTGATGCCGCAAGTTTCGCCGGCTGGACAGGTTTCGACACCGTAAGCTACATCGGAGCCTTCGATGGCAGCACCAACTGGATGAGCGGTTGGACCAACTTTGATCCTCAGAATGCAAAGTACTAAAGAAGAATAGCTAATTTCTATTTTGACTATAAGGTTTTCTTTTATTGGAGCATGGCGCAGTAATTTGCGCCATGCCTTTTTTGTGTATTATATGGAGGAAAATGAGATGATTGCATTTTCCAAAAAGTTTGATGTCCTGTTTGGGGACATCAACATTCATTTGTTTTAATCCATGAACTTGATCATGTCCTGGCGTCTTGGCTTTGCCTCTGGCGATTCATCAGGATAACCTAAGGCGATGCAGTAGAGCAGTTTGTAATTCTTGGAGAATGCCATGCGGTCGAGGTAAGGCTTGGCTGACGGCGAATCCAGTATCCAACGGGCAGAACTGCCCAGGCAGCAGGAGCCGATGCCCCTTGACCATGCTGCAAGAATGATGTTCTCTCCAAGCAAACCGCAATCAATCTGCGCCATATCATAAGTCGTATCGTAGGCGATACAAAGCACGCATGGAGCATTCACGAAGATGTTCTTGAAGCCCTTGCGCTCTGCAATTTTAGGATTATCCTTGACCACGGCTTGGGTTATCGAATCGATGAGTGCAGGAGAATCTATCACTCTGATTTCGTACGACTGCAGGTTCTGACCGTTTGGCGCATGGATGCCGCATTTCAGAATCTCGTTCAGGGTATCACGGCTGATAGCGGAATCCTTGTAAGCACGGATGCTTCTGCGACTCATCATCAAATCGGTTACCACACTTGCAGAGTCAACGCTGGTCATTGCCTCCGGCTGTCTGTTCTCGTTGCAGGCAGTCAACATCAGTGCAGCTGCCAATCCTAAAAATATCTTCTTCATATGATTCATTGTATGATTAAACCTATATTTCAATTAGTATATACGCATGTAGCACTATTAGTATTTATAGTATTTATCCATGTAACGTTATTAGTATATACCGTGCAAAGATAGCAACAAATACAGATTTTCAAGAAAATACGTTATGATTTTTAAGAGTTTTTATCGGTATAGACCGCTACACGCTACCAGCAGGCGTAAAATTGCTACGACGCTGCAGCGAGTTGATGGTACTTTACTATGTGCTCTCATTCATCCTGGGCCAATGCTTCAATCTTCATCTCGTAACGATGATGCAGAACGGACAGATTACCCAAATGGCTTCCATACTCACCTGGACAGAAAGCACGATGGGCCTGATTTCCGTCATCGCTTCCCTGGTAGCCGGCTGCCATCTGTACAGCAAGCACAGAGGTAACATGCGCAAACTGGGCATAGCCCTTATCCTGGTTTTCATGGTATGGCTGATATGCTCAAATATACTCCCTGTTGCAGTGTTTTATCTGGCAGGTAACACCCAGCAGGCAGCCATCACCAGCATGAATTTCATCAGTATGATAACCACTACATCGGCTTATATATACGCATACTATAGGATGTATCGGGCAATAAAAACTATAGGATGTATCGGGCAATAAAACTAAATAAATACAAATTCTCGGATATACAGATTACAGAAAGGTTATCAGTTCTGCAGAAAGAAATTTGCAATACACTGCAAATTTTACTCAGAAACACGAGAAATTTGCAATGCACTGCAAATTTCTCGAAAAAGTTTCGTATATTTGCAGCGCATTTCATTTTTAACAATCAAGATAGAATGCAAAATGAATAGCAAAGTGAATAAATAGAACATAAAGAGAATATGATAGAGCGTAAAGAATACATGAATCTCCTGGAGAAATGGAGAGACAAGAAGGTCATCAAGGTATTCTGAGTTTTCAAGACATCAGGAACGGAGTTCAAACATCAATCCTCAAACAGTTTATGAAATTCAACGGCATCCATAAATTGATAATTTGGATTATTTCCTACATTTCTTCTAAGCCTATTTAAATTGGAAGGAGTTGCAGCTTTCTTTGTCAGCAAAACATAGAAACTGTTATCAAAAGAATAGTTAGAAGTAACCATTGCCTTTGATTCACTAACCTTTTTTGCTATCTCCTTTGAATCCAAATTCCTGGTATTGCTTAGTCGGAATTTTGCATCGGCCAAAAGTAATCTCTTATCATTCACATGCAATAGCATATCTGCAGAAGATTTCTTATCAGCATGATGTTTTTGAGAAATTCGTCTCTGAACATCATCAAGTTCTATTGCCTTATCTGTGTCAGAGAAAAGATTTTCTGAATTTGGGCATCCCTCCTGCTTCATCAAATGATGCAAGCCGACTAAATCTTTTGCTGTCCAACAATCAATCTTGATTCCCTGATAATTGCCAATCTTAAATTTCGCCATAGTTCTCTACGTATTTCTGAAGAGTATCAAAAGATTTATTGAATGATTCAAATACAGGTTCGATATCACAACCCAAATTCTTATAGTAGAACGAATCTGTACCTTCACTTTGCTCTGCCAGATAAAAGCGAGTAGTATTCAACAAGCCCTCTTTTTCAGAGATATACCTGATAGCCGATACCATATCGGGATTGTGACTCGTGATGAGTATCTTGGTTCCAAATGTTTTGTTGATGCGAACAAGAAGATGCGCCAACTCAACCACCCATTGTGGATGAAGATTTGTTTCAGGCTCATCAATCTCCAACAAAGTGTTTTCTGTCAGCCACCCGTTTTCTATCAGACGAAGCATATAAACCAGCGGTTTGAATCCCGATGCTATATCTTCGATTCTAATATCCTTACCATTGTTGCTGTGATAAACTAAATCAACAGCATCGAAATTTTCCTTTTCTACAATAGAACCATCTATCATTTTATTAATAGAATGAAGTAATTCCTGTTTGCCGGTAATCTCACTTCCTTTTTCATTTACGTGAACCACTTTATGTGCCAAGGAAGTCATCAGAACCCTATCTGATTGACGAAGAGAAATAGCTGCAGGTGTTCCTATATATATGGCATTATTTAAACTATATATCTTTCCAAGTCTATCAACAAGCAATTCCACTTCATCTTCCTTAAAGCTTATGCTGGCAGGAAAGCCATCCTTTTCCCGATATACAGAAGCGATTTTCTCTTTCAAGTAACTGATGGGACGATTTTTTTTGTTGTTTTCATATTTCTGAAGATATTCAGAAAACAACTGAATGGAATTTCGTTCTATATCCTCATGAACATGATTTTGTTCAGTAATCCCAAAAAGATTAAGCACTCGACGCACCTGCTGAGGATTCTGCTCTTTCTGAAGAAAGTTAACCAGCATGTCATCAAGTGAACCAATCGCTCTTTTATAATAAAAATCGAGCTTCTCCACACCACCATTACTCAATGTTACCATTGTCATTAATGATAAGGTATGGTCAAAAAATCGTTTTTTATCATCATCCAGATAATTTGAGATATCATCCAGCGCATTAGAATATTTCTCTAATGATTTGATAATCACATCTCTGAAATCAGAGAAAAAGAAGCTGTCTAACACTGACAATGTATTGACGATATAATACAACCAACGGGACATAGTGCTTTTTCCACAGCCATTGCTACCCACGATAACTGTGATACCCTCTATTTCGATATCAGCATGCCCTATAGCATGATAATTGTCTATATTAAAATTATATTTGCTCATTATTCAAACTATTTATATGCAAATATACGATGTTTTTACGTAACCTCCAAATTTTTCCACCATTTTTAAAAGTGTTCCCCCAAAAACTTCGTATTTTTTGCAGGGTATAAATACTTAGAAGAAGAAAGGATCAGGCTATGGTAAGAAAAATGAAAGTAGGTATCAACTTAGATTCTTCGAAGGGTAATATTGAGGATTTGGAAATCAAAGGAGAATAAAAGAAATCGCCCTGAAAAGGCTCAAGCATTTCATTTCCAAATAGAGATGAATGCTCAGCCTTTTCAGAGCGATTAATTATTTATAGAGGGATTGGAGATTATTCCCAGGAATCCCAGGAGTCAATACTACCCCAGTGCTCCTTGGACAACTCGTCTTTACCGCCATTAGGATTATTTGGATTAATTGTAATACCTCCGCCTGGCATTTCTCCACCAGTATTATCTTTATTAGAAGTATTCGACAAGCTTGCCAGCAAGCTTTCCATTGGTAACGGGGCACATTTTATCTGTGGTTTTAAATATACTTTATTATTCATGATTATAATCGTTCTTACTTAATATACTTCTTACCATTAATGATATAAATACCACTTGGCAATGATTGGAAGTTACTTGCATCCTCACTTACCAACTGGCCATTGATGTTATATACTCTGTTGTTAGCAGGCATCAGCTGTCCGTCAGCATCGATAATCAAATCCTCGATACCTGTAGTCTCACCATTGTCGCCATCTATGTTGCTGCTGCTTACCACCTGTAGCATCATAGGTTTGGCACCTGCTTGGGTGTTAAGGCGTTTCAGATAACCACGGAAGCCTTTCAAGGTACCGCTCTCGCCTACGAAGTTCTTGAACGAACCATCCTTATTACTGATGAAGCCATCGCCTTCCTTCACGGTCATATCATTGCTATAGCTTGAAGCCCATGCATAGCCGTTAGCAGAACACCAATCGTCAGGTTTACCATTTTTGTTTTTGGTTGCCTCGATAGTTACGTAAGGATAGTCAGTTAAAACAGCGGTGCTGATGTTCTCTACCTCCTTGCTTGGCTTGATAAGGAATGGTTTGTTGGCCACGATGGTATTGTAAGCATGACGCACAAAGAAAACCTTATTGCCTTCTACACGGTCGAAGTAGAGAATTTGGGTACCATTCTTCGCTTCTTCACTAGCTGCACTATAAGCTGGACCGAAGATTGCGTCAACCTGCTGTCTGTTGAGACTGAAAGGAAGAACGCAAGTCGTCCAACGATTAGCTACCATTTTACGTGCAATCTTTACCTTTGCCACATGACCAGCTGCAGTTGCCGTGATAGTATTGGACTGATCATCTGCATAAGATACCTCATCAACTGTTGGCTTTGTTTCATCCTCGTCGAATGAGAAGCCATAGAAGCCAATCTTCGAACCGAAGTTGTAGAGATAGTAGGTCTTACCTGCCTTTACATTAAAGGTATAGGTAACAGGGGAGTCTGCGAGAACAGACCAACCATGAGAACCCTTTCTATCATTTGCAGCTGCATTTGGAACTATCTTTGTATCAAGGAGACTTTCGTAAACATTGTTCTTAAATGCGTCTGCTGTCATGTCAAATGTTGTAGGTATGCCATTGAAGTGATGTCTTACATCCTCTATAGTTAGAGTTTTACTATCCAAATCCCATTTGTATTTGTCTATAGTCTGAATGCCACCTGTAGGCTTACCATTTGTAGATTCGATATGAGCTGTAGATTCAACAAAGTTGCCAGCCTCATCCATAACGAATACACGACGCTGAGGTCTGTACTGATATTCTTTAATTTCAGTACCATTTTTATTTGTTGTCTTAGCATCGAATGCACCATTCTGGAAAATGTGTACTGTTACCTTTCCGTTTGTGACAGGATTGAACTCAAGGTATGAACCTGAACAAGGAACATTAAACATATTGTCCTTGATGGTTCCTTTATATTTCACGAAGTCAGCACTGTAAATATTCGTTGTCTCAGGAAGAGCGTTGGAGCCGTTCTCCTGACGAGCATTCTTGTTTTTGTTGCAAGTCACATAGTAGTCGAATCCTGTCAACTTCCACTTGGCTTTACCTGATTTTGTATCCCACTGATAGCTTTTGGATAGCTTTTCAGGATCTTTCTTTTTCTGATCGAGAATATTTGTGTCTGGTATTCCGTCGTTAGGGAACATCCATCCACCAAGAACTACAGACAAGGTATTGTCCTGGTTCCACATTCTTTTCTGGTTACCATAAGTTTCACCGCTTTCAGGTCCCTTTACACGATATAGTGCACGGTCGTCAACTTCTACAGTTATTAAAGCTGTGGTGCTTTCTAAGTTTTCACCAGTGACAACGACACGGATGTTAGCTGTACCTTCGCTGACTGCTTCTATCTTTCCTGTTTTTGCATCTACCTTTACGACACCAGGAGAAGTAGAGAACCAGGTTACGTAATATTCTGTATCACCAAGAGTCTGTTTTGTATCAACAATTTGAACTGTCAAGTCTGGTGCATCATGTGTAGTACCAGCATACATTTGAATGTTTTTAGGGTCAGAATCAACACTGATAGTATGATACTTGCTGGCCACATTCAAAGTGAATGTAATAGGCTCAGGATTGTCATAGACATCACTATAGTCATTTGTACCATTAGGATCTGGTTTTGCACTTACTGTAACAGTATATGTACCTGCTGTGCTTGGTATGTAGTTAAGTTCACTGCCTGTTACACTTGAGGCGTTGCCTTTAGGTGTAATGGTGTAAGTGTATATGAAATAACTGCTTACATCTTCACCATTGTAAATCAGAGGAACAATAATCTTTCTGCTTGTGTCATCTTGGTGCAGATTGATGGTGATATCCTTGAATGAATCCAAGAAAACAGGCTTAATCTTACCTTCTGATACCGAGTAAGAGAACTGAAGAGTACCTGCAATATAATTGCTTCCAAGTGATGCTGTTGGAGTTGCAGTAACGGTAATGAGGGATGTTCCCTTAATAAATTCTTTGTTTTCAGCATTTTTATTAACTGAGAATTTTCCAGTCTTATTATCAACAGTCACATTCTTGTCTCCACTAACAGTATAAGACAAGGTGTAGTCCTGACCTAACTTCAAGAGTTCGTCTTTATCTCCATAAACCTTGATGACAGGCTGCTCTTCTTCCGCATCTGTGGTGTTGATAGTAACATCCATTACGGAAACGTTGAGTGGAGAAGGAGCCTTTACGCTCAACTGATAAGTGGCTGTAGTTCCTTCATAAGTGTTTGCATCTTTTGGAGTAACGGTTGCTGTGATGGTTGCGATACCTAAGCTATTAATTGTAATGGTGGTATTACCACTCAGAGTAGCTACATTCTCTGCATTCGACTTGTAAACTACATCATAATCTTTATCTGCAGTAAGAGTTGTCTCTCCTGCCTTAACAGTAAGAGCTGGCAAAGTCGCGGTTTTGGTAGTGTTGACCACCACATCAGCATTGCGCTCGAAAGAAGCTGTCAGTCGAGTCTTAGAAGATGAAGCAGGGCGCTTTACCTGAAGACTTGTCAAGCAAGTAGTACCACCACCATAGCGACCCAAATAGAGTGCATCGCAATCTTTTTCAATGGTATAAGTAAATTCAGAACCAGTAGCAGATGTAGCCAAGATGTTTGACTTAAAGATGCTGCTACCATTTACATCAGAATAAATAATCACACCAGAAAGATTCTTGCTATTGCAATAGCCTTTCAGCGTAATCACATCACCTACTTTGAAGCCACCAGTCTTTGGTTTGATAGTGATGTACTTTCCTTCATTTGCACTGAAGTTGCTGCTAAACGTTATGACATTATTAGCAGTTGTACAGCTTGTTCCATCAGTAGTTGTACCAATAGAGCCTGTGAAGTCGTAGATAACCCCGCTTTCGGTTGGATCAACTGTAGTCTTAGCCTTGAAGTTGGCAGTAAGAGAAATCTCAGCAGATACAGTTGTTGTATAAGTTGCATTTGCGCTAACGATCTTGTTGCTTGCATCTGTCCAGTTTACGAACTCATATCCGTCGTTTGGTGTTGCGGTAAATGTAAGAGAAGTGTTTTCCTCTACTTCTGAACCTGAGTTGACAGTTGTACCTGCATTTGCAATGGATACAGAACCACCTGCTCCTGCTGTAGCAGAAACTTTGTATTTCTTAACAGAACGAGTGATGGTAATAGAACTGATAGTCTTACCTTTGTCTCCAGAGCTTAAATAAAGAACAGTTGCTCCAGCAAGATTGTCATCTACTGTATAAGGACTTTTGGCAATATTGTTTGTAGTATTACCACTATTGTCTTTTGCGGCGTATATTTTGGTTCCAGAAGTTGCTATCGTTATAACATCTCCCTTTGCAAGTGCTTTATTTAAGGTGATTTTTACATATTGCGTACTTTTGTCTGTATATGTAATACTTCCATTTACAATCATGTTTTGAGCAGAACCTTTGCCGTTATATACAGATGCAGAACCTCCTGTAATAGTTGCATATTCCGCCAAAGACAGTTCGTTTTGCTTTGCTACACTTGCATTTGCTCCTGTATTTACAGAAAGAGAGAAAATAGTTGTTGTCTCACCATTCTCACTACCACCATTATTATCTGTGCTACCATTATCAGTATTGGCAGTAGTAACAGTTGTAGTACTTGTCTGGATAGAATTGCCACCAGCACTCTTACCATTAGCAGTAGCAACGCAATAATAATTTCCACTTTCTTTTGGAGTATAAGTAGCAGATGTAGCATTTGCAATTTTTGCATTATCCTTATACCACTGATAAGAAACGGTACCATTACCGTATGCAGTGGCATCGAGGGTTCCTGCAGTAGTAGTGAAGTCATAGCTTGGAGCCAAGTCCTTGGCAAACAGAATCTGCTTGCTGTCTTGGTTCTGGTAAGCACGCTCGTACTCAGTAGCAGCCATGATGAAGCCACCGAGAACCTTGCCCTCGGTATAATAATATTGACTTGTTGGATCAGAAGATGTTACAACACTCGCATCTTTACCTGTCAGGTAATAATTATCATCTCCAGCACGCTTGTTGCTTCCTCCAAGACCAGCAGAAGTACAGCTATGAACCAACTGAATCGTACTGTTGTCTTTATTGTCATAAATCATGAATTGATTTACCAATCCTTCGTATGCCTTCTTTGCGATAGGCTCGTAAGTTGCTTTGTCGAGAAGTCCGAGACGGATAGCTTTGAGATAACCGGCTGTAAAGATAGAAGAACAAGAAGCCTCAAGATAATTGCCAGTAAGCGAAGCTGGAACCTTATCCATCACCTGATACCAGCAACCTGTACCCTTATCTTGATAGTTTGCTATTCCTTTAGCAAGATTGGATAAATAACCTTTGAAGGTATTGTAGTAAGTATTGTTTGTTGGCATTACTTCGAGAATGTCAACCAATGCGAGGAAATACCAAGCGTTGGCACGACCCCAGAAAGATGCAGAGTGATAGACGTTGTCCTTGCTAATGCCAGCCCATGAAGAAGAAGCATTATCACCAGGATTAGCAGTAAAACCATGATAAAGCAAACCTGTAGTTTTGTCGTAGAGCTGCGCCCATGTAATAGAAAATTGATTAGCAATAATATCCCAGTCATTGTCAGAAATATTAGTTGTCTTGCCTGTATGCTTGATAATCTGGGCAAGCAAGGCTGGTCCCATATACTGACCATCACACCACATCTGGTCTGTATAGTCTGTAGATTTGTGGAACCATCCGCCAAACATCGACTTCTGAACATCGTTAGCATTAGTGTTGTTCAATGCGCTATTTTCACTACCTATAACGTATGTGGAATTATAAGTTTTCATGTCATTGATGACAGCATTTATCGCAGTATTAGCAACAGTTGTAGCCTCTGGAGATTTTAAATTTCCTGCAAGAATAGGAAAATACATCTTGGCAGCATTCATGTTGTCAAGAGTCATATTCTTATTAGCATAACGTGTACCAGTAGCATAACCTTGTGCAGCATAGAACCAAGGTTTTGACCACTCGAAATTCTCATAGAAATCGGCTGCTTCAAGAGAAGCTTTACCTACAAGACCAGCTACATAGTCGAAAGATCGATCAACTTTAGTCGTTCCATCAAGTTTGTACCAAGTAACGGTTTTGGTATTGGTTCCATTATTGTCATAATAATCGAAACCGAACTTCTTTTGATTTCCATAGAAATCGTGAAGTCGTGAATTAATCGCCCACTGCGAATAGCGGACGCCAGAATTGAATTTTACACTCCCATTAATATCTGCAGCCTTGACTCCTATGGCACAGAAGCACAGGAGCATTAGGGAAAGATACAAATAAGTGAAACCGCCCCCCCATCTCGAGAGGTTACGGGACATACGAGTTAGGTGTCTCATTTACTTTTTGTATGGTTTTTATTGAATTATTGAGTTTATAACATCATCTTGATTATATCAATCATCATGGTGGAAAAGCACACCCCTGTGCAATTCCGACTGCAAAATTACAAAAAAACAGATTATAATATATTTCAAATACGTTAAAAGAATACGTAATCGTTTACGAAAACGTAACATTCACAAGATTAAAAACTTACAAAAAAAGGAATGACCGAAATTCAGCCATTCCCTATATTCTAAAATTCCACAATATTTTCTGATTATTCCTCAATAATCCTTATTACAATGCCACGCTATCTGAGGCATTATAATTCCACGCTCTCTACGCGGAATTTGAGCAAGCCAGCAGGTACTTTCACCACAACCTCCTCACCAGCTTTCTTACCCAAGAGAGCCTTGCCGATAGGAGATTTGATGGAGATTTTACCATTATGAAGGTCCGCCTCATGAGGATTGACGATGCTATAGGTCATACTGCACTTGGTGGAAAGATTGGTAATTCTTACCTTGCTCAACAGTCCTACAGTATCACTCTTAAGACGGGACTTATCGATGACACGGGCATTCTCCAAGACCTTTTGCTTGAAACTGATCCGGCTCAACAGTTTACCCTGTTCACGCTTGGCAGCATGATATTCAAAGTTTTCACTGAGGTCACCCTTGTCACGAGCCTCAGCGATAGCATCACGCACGGCAGGCAACTCCACGTTCACCATGTGCTGAAGCTCGGCTACGAGTTCGTCATAGCCTTCTTGAGACATATATTCCATAATCTTCTAAACTTATATTTTTTCTATCGTTCTTATTGACTGATTATAATTCTGGGGTGCAAAGGTACGGGGAATAAATGGAAACCCAAAGAAAAATTCCACAAATATTCGCATAAAAGACTTAAAAATAGGTAACTTTATTTGGTCAGCTTTGTTTTTATCCCTATTTTTGCACCCCATAAACAGTTTATCATCTTGCCATCATCTATCGCTGATACATGGCAAATAAAACAAGCAGACAATCATGAATATCAAAGAGAATTATCAAAAATACGCAAACCAATATGCTTCGGAGTTGACTGCCCTGAAGCGCAAGAACACGGGATTTATCACAGGCGAACTGTTGGCTTTCGGAGGCATCCTAAGTTTCCTGATCTGCTATTTTGCATGCGATGGCGACACCCGTCATTTTCTGGTGGGAGCCGTTCTGTGCCTGGCAGTCTATTTCATTATCCGCCGCATCGACGACCGCCACAAGGAGAAGATAGAACAACTGGCTGCCCTGCTCAAGGTCTATCAGAATGAAATCAAGGCCTGGGAGGGTGACTTCTCTCCTTTTGAAACAGGCGGACAGTATCTGAACCCGCAGCATTCCTATGCCTTCGACCTCGATGTCTTCGGCAAGGATTCCCTCTTCAACCGCATCTGCCGCACCATCACATCGGGCGGTTCTGACAGATTAGCTGCCAACCTCACGTGTGAAACCCCTCTCTCTCTGGAGGAAATTCGTAAAAGAGCGGAACTGCAGAAGGAAATCGCAGCCCCCAACTGGCGCATGAACTTTCTGGCACTTGGCGAAAGAAACTGCAAGAAGATAGATTCTGCAGCCGTAACTGAGGCGATTCAGAAAGTTTCCCAGATGGAAGTACCGGGATGGTTTGGTTCTCCGATTTCACTCGTCCTCGGTTGGCTGGCGATCATCGGCATCATCGGTTCTGTCGTTCTTTCTATCTGCTCCGTCATCTCCATCAATATCCCTCTGTGGTGGGTCATGCTGCAATACATGGTGGTCTTCTTCGTTTGCAAGCATACCCTCGACAAGATAGACAGTAATGGTGGTAAGCTCCGCCATCAGCTCATCGCCTACTCACAGATTCTCCGTCTCATCGCCCAGCGCAATTTCCAGAGCCAGTTGGGCAGGGAGATGCAGGAATCGCTCGCCGACGCACTGCCTTCATTCGCCCAACTGGAAAAGATACTGAAGGGTTACGACCGACGGGGCAACTTCCTCGGTCTGTTCTTCACCGATGCCTTCATGCTCAGCGACTTCTTCCTGGTGCGCAGTTTTCTGAAATGGAAGAATACCTATATGGTGAAGATGGAGGAATGGATGAACGTGATCAGCGAGATGGATGCAATGGTTTCGATGGTCGACTTCCGATACAATCATCCCGAAGCCAACGAACCGGAACTGCAAGATTTGCCAGAAATCATCTTCGAGGGAAAGAACCTTTATCATCCTTTCCTCGGTGCCAAGGCGGTGAAGAACGATTTCACGGTCAAGGACGGCAACTACTATATCATCACGGGAGCCAACATGGCGGGCAAGAGTACCTTCCTCCGTTCATTGGGCGTGAATTATATCTTAGCGATGGCAGGAATGCCTGTCTTTGCCGACCATCTGAAGATTTCCCGCTTCAGAATGTTCTCCAGCATGAGAACCACAGACGACCTGACGCATGGCATCTCTTACTTCAATGCTGAACTGATCCGACTGGAAGAACTGTTGAAATTCTGCAAGGGAAGTGCAAGCGGTGAGAGAAACGAGAGACTGAAAACCCTCATTATTCTCGATGAAATTCTGAAGGGCACCAATTCGCTGGACAAGTTGAATGGTTCCAGAAAATTCCTCGAAGCCATCTCCAAGTTGCCTGTTAGCGGCATCATCGCCACCCACGACCTGGAACTCTCCAAGATGGAGAATGATCCGTCGGGCAAGTTCCACAACTTCTGTTTTGAGATAGACTTAGGCACGGATGTCACCTATACTTATAAGATACAGCGAGGCGTGGCAAGAAACCAGAATGCCACCTTCCTGCTAAATAAGATTCTGGAGAAAAACTTCGGGGAATAAGCAGAAAGGTTCCCTGCCCATCTCACAGAATAAATACGGCGCAGGGCTTGAAATCATTATTTTTAGGTATTGTACGAATCGGGGGTTATCAGTACCTTTGCAGCCCAAAATACAAAAGATAATGAACAATAGAATGAACAAGCACTTTACATGGAAGAAATACCACCGCTGGTTCGGACTCGTACTGTCCGTATTCATGCTGGTATTCTGCGTTTCAGGCATTATCCTGAACCACCGCCAACTATTTGCAGACTGTGCCGTGAGCAGAAGTTTACTGCCTCCTGCCTATCATATCCGCAACTTCAACAATGGTATCATCAAAGGCTCTACCCCATCGCCTCTGGGCATCCTGGCGTATGGCTATGCAGGCGTATGGCTTACAGACAGCAATATGCAAAACTGGGAGGACTTCAACAGAGGACTTCCAAAACAAATAGATGAGAGAAACATCCGCCATCTGGTCTGTACCAAAGATGGAAGAATCTGGTGCGCAGCCCTTCGGGACGTTTATTATTTCGAAGCTGACAAGGCGAAGAGGAATGATGTTCATGGGAAGAATACCATTGGAGGAAGATGGATCAAGTTCCCTCTCCCTGATCATCATGAAAGGATGGCAGACATCACACTTACTCCAGACAGCATGAATGTTATAGCCCTGACTCGCTCTGCCATTTATGAAATTACGACCCGCAAAAAATCGGACAGTTTCGCAAAAATACAATCCGCACATTCCGAAAATAGTTTTTACACAAAAAGAAGTATTATTGCCCAACCAAATGGTTTTATTCCAACGGAATCATTATTCAAGACTGTCTGGGCTTTGCACAGCGGAGCCTTCTTCGGACTTACGGGCAGACTGGTGGTAGATGCCATCGCCATCGTACTCATCATCCTATCGCTAACGGGTATCGTCCTCTTTGTTTTACCCTATCGCATCCGCAGACAAAAACGTTTGCTGACAAACGGACTGCAGGATAAGAAACTGAAGGAAAGCGAACTGAATCCTACAGAAATCAAGGAAAGGATGAAGGTTCTCGGCAAGCGGATGGTGTGGAATGCGAAATGGCACAACAAGATAGGTTATACCACCATCATTCTCACTCTCTGGCTGGCGATTACCGGTATGTGCCTGCGCCCACCATTGATGATTCCACTGGCTCTCAACAAGACTGAACAGAAGATAAAAGACGGCAATGTATGGCACGACAAGCTCCGTGCCATCCGATGGAATGCGGCTGAGAACAACTGGCTTGTATCTACCTCTGAGGGTTTTCTCTATGTAGATAGATCCTTCAGTCAGAAGCCACGACTGCTCGACAAAAACCAGACTCCAAAGGTGAGTCCGATGGGAGTAAACGTATTTGAAAGCGACGGCAAGGGCGGTTGGCTGATAGGTTCATTCAGCGGTTTGTTCCGCTGGTATCCGGAGCAGGAACTTATCCTGGACTACTCCACTGGGAAGCCTCATCATGACAATTCGATGATTCCGATTTCCAGTACACTGACCAGCGGTTTCTCCAAGGATTTCTTCGGTGGCAGAGCGGTAGTTTTCGATTATAGCAAGGGCGCAGACATTCCTGTTTCCACGCCTGAATTACTATCCCGCACTCCCCTTTCTCTCTGGAATGTAGCCCTCGAACTGCATGTGGGCAGATGCTATTCTCCCCTCTTGGGTCCGCTTTCCGACCTCTTCGTCTTTATCTCCGGACTGCTGATTTCCTTAGTGCTAATATCCGGATATATTATTTTACATCGAAGAAAGAAGAAGAAATCAAAAAACAAGGAATAATTTTACACAAGAACAAACATAAAAAGAGGGTGTGTCGTAAATCCATGACACACCCTCTTTTTATGTTTATTCATACTTTTTGTGGAAGACCAGCAGGCAGACGGCTCCCATCAAAGCCATAGGTACACCGATAAGAGCAGGGAAATGATAACCCAATCCCATTGCCACAGGTATTCCTCCGAAGAAAGCACCCAGCGCATTTCCCAAATTGAATGCCGCCTGAATGCAGCAGCCTCCGAGCATCTCGCCACCCTCGCTATGCTTGACTATCAGGAACTGTTCTGGCGAACCGATTCCGAAAAGACAGGCACAGCAGATGAACATCATGGCTGCCGAAACCCATCCTATGTGGGAAAGGAAGAAAGTGGCAAGCAGGGCTGCAGCTGCCAAGAACTGGAGATAACAGGTAAAACGTCCTGGCTTAAACCTATCGGCAAGCAAGGCACTCACCTGATTGCCTACCACCATACCCAATCCTGCAAGAATCATCAGTGCAGAAATGCTGGCAGCACTGAACCCGCCGTTCCACTGCAATAAAGGCGAGATGTAACTGAACCAGCAGAGTATGCCGCCATTGCCTAAGAAAGTGGCTGCGATGATGAGCCAGGGAGCCAGATGGCGCATGAACTTGAACTGTGCTTTCATTCCCTTATTGGGCAATGCCTCTACATTAGGTACCCAGCGATAGATCATATACAGAGTGAGCAGTCCCAATATCACAGACATCAGAAAAGGAACTCGCCAGGACATCGTATGACTGAGAAATGTACCGAGCGGAACACCCATCAGGTTGGCGAAAGGCATTCCGGCGCACATCATTGCCACAGCCTTGGTTTCCTTGCCTTCCTTGGCCATTTTCACAGCCACGATCGTTGCCGTTCCGAAGTAAGCACCATGTGGCAAACCCTGGATAAAGCGGGCGCAGAGCAACAGCCAGTAGTTAGGGGCAACAGTGGCAATAATGGCTCCTATCACCACCAACGACGTAAGAAAAAGCAGGATATTCTTAGGGCGATACTTGTGCATCAGTATCAGGGAGAAGGCTCCTGCACAAACGCCCAGGGCATAAATGGAGATGAGATGACCCACTTGCGGGATGCTCACATTCATGTTGTGTGCCACATCTGTGAGAATTCCCTCGATAATAAATTCCGCCATTCCGAGGGTGAAAGTACCCAAGGCGAGTGCAAACAATCCTTTTTTCATTATTCTCTGTGTATTATCCTTTTATATCAAATCAATCTTATTTTTTCGGGGTGCAAAATTACAAAAAGAAAATGAAAAGCAGGGAGGAAGGGATTGTTTTTTTTATCTAAAAAAGTTTCGCAAGTGAAAATTCACAAGCGTGATTTAACGTAATTTTGGAATAAAATATGATTGTCCCGGAGGCTTTTTGGGTTATCGTTACTGTCATGGCATATATCTATTAATCAAAACAAAAACTCCCTGATAATATGAACTGTAATTTTTAGTTGCACAAAACAGCCTTTTTCCGAAAAGAATCAGATAATCCACTAAAATTTTACATATATTCCACCATACTTAGCCTCTTTTGGCGTAATTTTGCCATCACCAAACGTATTTTCTGAAAAAGGAAAGCATTGAAAAGTCGA
>OOBB01000426.1_pt1 | contig 22674 bp, 17 predicted proteins | sample 1671661 | NCBI WGS metagenome assembly OOBB01 (sample SAMN06348179, study PRJEB24527) | human gut metagenome | biome: human gut; feature: ankylosing spondylitis patient; material: feces | host: Homo sapiens | place: China | collected 2015-10
ATAAGTATGTAAAATTGTATGTTATGTATGTTCTCGCGCTAAGCGACTATAAGTAGATGCTCAAAACCTGCTGCTGCCGCGGGTTACAAACCCGCCCCCCAATTAGGCAGATAAATTGCAGTTTACCTAATTTACTTATTACATTTCGGACACCGACCGACCATGACATAATTAGCGCTCGTAAGGGTAAAGCCTTGCGGCAACGCTACTTGCGGTATGGGCATGCCGCGCAGACAAAACGTGCGGCCACACCGCTCGCAGCGAAAGTGAACGTGATAATCGTCTAATCCATGTTGATGATCTTCCTCACCACAATGGCAGTTCGCATCACAAAGGGCATACTTCGTCATGCCCGTTCCGTCTTCAATACTATGCACCATATGGTGGGAGAGAAAGAGCGTGAGCGTGCGAAAGATACTTGACTTGTCAACGGTGACAAGCCGCGCTTCAAGGTCGGAAAGCGAGAGCGCACAGTCAGCACGTTCCAATTCATTCAATACGAGTACGCGCACCGAGGTCGGTTTAATATGTCTAACGGTAAAGAGTTTGTCGTCAGTAGCTTTGTCCATACTATCTTATTTTGTGCTACAAATGTAGTCAATTTGTCACAAGGAATGTCATTTCGTCAAGCCAAATTGGCACAAAAGGTGGACTAAGGGGGAACGATACGTTTTGGCACGCACGTTGTAATATTGGTAAGCGCAAGTCGGAAGCTCCGAGAGGAGCGGAAGATGAAGCAAACAACATTCTAAAACAACAAAAAAATATATACAATTATGACACGCTATTCACAAAACTGGTTACCTAACGTATTCAACGACTTCTTTGATAACAACTATATGCCACGCGTTAATGCTACAGCCCCTTCAATCAACGTAGCTGAGGACAACGAACACTACCACGTAGAAGTTGCCGCTCCTGGTATGACAAAGGACGACTTCAACATTCATCTCGATGAGAATGGTGACTTGGTCATCAACATGGAGAAGAAAGAAGAAGACGAACAGCACAAGGGCAAGAAGTACTTGCGTCGCGAGTTTGCTTACACCAAGTATCAACAGACGTTGGTTCTGCCCGATGATGTTGACAAAACAAAGATTGGTGCAGAGGTTAAGCACGGCATCTTAAACATCACCTTGCCAAAGATAGCCGAGGCTGAAGCCAAAGTAGCACGTACCATTGAGGTGCAGTAATATAAATTCGCGCTTTGCCGCGAACCCAATAATATAAAATCCGTGCTTCGGTAAAGCTCTTGTAAGGGCTTTATCGAAGCACGGATTTTTGTGTTGTTAGCTTTACAGATTTATGTTTTTATTGTATTCATATTCTTTATGATTTTATATTTCTTAATTGTTACTTACCTATAGTGTATCTTACACCTACATTAAGATTGAAGTTCAGCGGTTTCTCCTTGTAGATAGTCTGGAGCGAAGAATGGTCGTCTAAATGATAGCTTATGCCCGGCTCTGCATAAATACCGACATTGTCAAGCACGTCAAACTGCACGCCGAAATCCACATTTACAGACATTTGCAAAGGCTTGCTATCAATGTTGACAGTCTTTTTCTTCTTTGTCGCATTATTGATGACATATTCTTTCGTGACATTTCCCGATACGCATTTTTCTGCAAGTACACCTGCCGAGCCATATAGATTAAACCTTTTGTATGACCATGCATTATATTTCATGTTGACAGGAAATCCTACATAGTTCAGCCTTTGCTCGCCCGTAAAGTAGTTCTCTTTTGTTCCGTCTTTCATGTCGGAAGAGAGACGAGTGTATGTAAGTCCGCTTTCGATGCTCCAATGCTCGTTAAGTGTGTATGCCACTTTCACACCAATGCGTACAGGCAAGCGGTGCTTGTATTCTGCCTTCACTTCCTTTCCCTGATTGAATATGTTGATGCCGAGCATAGGGTTGTCCTCCCAGTCAGAATTATCTGGACCGGTTGCAACAACAGGGTCGCCAATAGATGTTATGGTTCTTGATGACCCCATCAATCCCATTGCACTTGTACTTACAGTCCAACGTAGCAATGTGGACGAAGAGGCGTGACGCCTTGCGTCAGAATTGTAAGCCACAAGACTGCCGTAATTGCTGTTGTGATGAGAATTGTTTGCTTTCTTGCTCTCATTCTCACGTTTCGGCAAATTTTCTTTGTCGGCAGTTGTATTCGTTTCTTTTGAACTGTTGGCATCATCTTCCTCATGGTTGTCAGACGCTGTTTCCAAAGATTTCTCATCATTAGCATAAGATGACAATGTATTAATGTCACCAACAGTTTTGTGTACTATGGTCGTAATGATGCGTGGCACAGGTGAGTTGTAGGCAATAGGATTATTGCTGTCGTCAGCAACGATATTGCCTTTAGGGGATGGCTCTGCTGGTGTATGTGCTATTTGTAGATTTGTCATTTCTGATGGCGTTTGCCCATCGTTTGCGTATTCAGAATATATTGAATACCCTATCAACAAAGCCACGCTTGCAGCGGCTGCAGTATACGCTGTGCGCCGTAGCCAATAAGTTTTGAAAGGTCTGCCGCCGTGCATATAGCCACCATTCTCATCAGTCGTTCCTTTGCAAATCTCCTCCCAAAGTCCTTTTGGTGCATCTTTCTCATAGTTGCCCAAACGGTCGTGTATGTCTTTTTGCCAATTATTTTTCATACGTTAAATGGAATTGATGGTTCTATAATGTTTTATCTTCTGCACCAGCATTGATTTGGCCTTGTGCAGCTGCGAAGCTGAAGTATTCTCCTTTATGCCGAGCAATTGGGCTATTTCCTTGTGACTCTTATCGTCAATGACATAGAGATTGAATACAGTTCGGTATCCATCGGGCAACTCACGTATAAACTGATGAAGTACATCGGTAGGTATGTCCTCAGTCTCCATACTGTCGCCATCTGCAATGTTCATATCTTTATCATCGATACTATCAATAGGCAAACGGCTGTTGTTGCGTACAAACTTCAGGGTCTCATTGAGAGTAATTTTTGCCATCCATGCTTTCAAAGACCCTTCTCCACGATACTTGAAACTATCCAGAGAAGTAAATATCTTGATGAACGATTCTTGTAGCACGTCCTTAATGTCTTCGTCTTCTGTGATGTAGCGCGAGCAGAGTGCAGACAGGTATCGCACATGCTTGCGATAAATCCACTCGATGGCAGTATTGTCGCCATCGAGTGCCTTTCGCAACCATCGTTCCTCTTCCGTTTCTTTTCTGAATATTATGCCGAACATGATGTTTGTAGGGTTAAAAGCTTTGGAAACAACGAAGTGCAAATGCCTTTACCATACAGCAAAAAGCATTTGCACTATCTCGTAACAACGAGTTTTTTATTCTATACGATGCAATAATGAGGGTGTTTCGGTATTGTACGCCGATGTGACCGTATGCATTTTGAGCGACAGTTCGGCAGACTTTTTGCCACGGAACGACAGCCAATTGAGTTTTATCTTCAGTTCCTTAGGATGTTTCTTCCATAGTGAGTTGAGGTCAAATGCTATAAGTGCATCCCCCATTCTTCCGTTGGTGTCACCTTGGGCATTGTGGCGCAAGTCGAACTCATATACATTATCCTTGTTCACACCGCTCACAAGATTAATGACATGTTTGGTAGTTCCTCCCCACAATGTGCGTATGCGGAGCGTAACAAATCCGTCCTCGGCAACAGAAACCCAATCACGGACAATTTCAATAGGGTCATTTCCAAATGCTTTTGCATTTTTTTCTTCTGATCCTTGCGTCATTACTGGCTGTTTGGTACGGATGCTGTCAATCCAATTTACATACACACGCTGTTGGTTGCCTCCGTAGCTTCGTCCTTCTATAGTATAGTTCACCAAAGCCCTCACTTTCTTGTCTCCAAATGGTGAGGCTTTCATATTGGTAGGTACAAGCGACGTTGATTCATCAAGTTGCATGAAGAAGCCGTCAGGCGCAGAAGGATACACCGTTACAAGGGCAGTTGGGCGTCGTAACACCTCATTGTTATCATTGTAATCGCATGAGTTCAGCGTGAGCGAACTGGCTATCAGACCTATTGCCAGAATTGTTTTCTTTGTTATTCTCATATTTCTTGCTTTTTAGTTTTTACTTATTAAATCATCAAAAAGCAAAAATCTTGCCTGTAAAAAATAATTTTTTATGAGATTTATCCTTGCTCCAACAAGTTCTTATCCGTCTTTACACCGCAAGATAACAGTTTTATCCCAAAAGCCAGCACAATCAATGAAAAAGCTGCGTTTATCAAGTAAAAAACAGTAAAACGTAGCATCGTAAAACTATACAAAAATGCGTTTTAGAACAAAGGGTATGACATGTAATCACACCCTACGTTCAAGGGAGTCGTTTCAACCGTACACCTTTATAAATTTCGCCCTATAACTTCCATTCACCACATTATGGGGTCGGTTAAAAGCGCCCCTCCCAACCCTTATTTCGTGGTTCTTGATCATCAAGCATACTTGAATGTTTCAGAGTACAACTTGTCTCTTTTTATATAGAGCGCCGAAAAAATATTGGTATTAAGAAAAATTTTTATAAAAATATTACCCCCCCGATAAAATATGTTATCTTTGCACCAACTTATATAAAATATCAAACACATGCCCCAGGGCATAATAACAAAGAACCGCAAAAAACACTCAATAAGAACTCAAGAAATTAGAGAAAGAGCTAAATACCCCACCCTCAAAAAAAATGGGGAAAAGCCCAAACTTTAAGTAGAACTGATATAAAGCAGAACACAGCTGCTGTATAAAACAGATATCTTATGAGAATTACGAAACTATTATTAGGTGTCTTCTTGTCATTGACGAATACCCTACTATATGCTCAAACTGTAGCTATAAAAACTAACGCGCTTTATTGGGCAACCACCACACCAAATATCGGAGTAGAATTATCATTGAACAACAAGCATACCGCACAACTGTTTTATGGACTAAATCCATGGGAACAATCTGGTGGCGACCACTCTAAGCTCAGACATTGGAGCACAATGGCTGAGTATAGACATTGGTTTTGCCAGAGTTTCAATGGTTGGTTTGTTGGCCCCCATGTGATGGGTGGCGAATTTAACTTGGGAGGTGTAGACTTGCCATTGGGTTTGCTACCTAACCTGAAGAGCCATCGCTACGAGGGTTGGTATGCAGGCGGTGGCATTTCGTGTGGCTACCAATGGCCAATATCTCGCCATTGGAACCTTGAAGCTTCGCTGGGCGTGGGATATGATTATATCAAATATGACGAGATGAAATGCGGAACTTGTGGCAAGAAATTAAAGAGTAGCCACAAGAACTATTTTGGCCCTACCAAAGCCGCTATATCATTGATATATGTGATAAACTAACACAGAGAATATCCGTTGGCGGAATTTCAGGTTAACGAGTTGACAAGTTAACAAGTAAGTATGCGATACACTATTTATTATGTTAAAGTCATAATGGTAAGAAGCTAAAAAAGCTTGGCAAACTTACCTGTTAACCCGTTAACTTGTCAACTTGTTTACAAATTCCGCCAACGCGTAGAGAATACCCCCTATCTTTTCCTAAGTATATATATAAGAGCAAAGATATGAAACACAACATTCTATTCATATTACCGCTACTTACCCTTGCCGCAGCTCCATGCTATGGGCAAGGCTGCAAGCGTGTGCATATAGCCAACGAAAGCATAACGATAGAGAATGTGAGGGTTAAGAGCATGGGCAAAAAGGTGACTCTTGCCATGACTGTGAACCTGGACAAACTGAAGATGGGTGCCAACAACCAGTTTGTGTTCACGCCAACCATAGCTACCGACGATGGCGAGGTGGTGATGCCAAAGATGGTGATAAACGGCAAACGACAGCACATAATGCAGCAACGCAACGGGCGAAAGGCGAAAAACGACGAGGCGTATGTGGTGAGGAGAGAAAACGGCAAGCCGCAGCAGATAGAATATCTGCAATCGGTGAGCTACGACAAAAGGTTGGGCAACTACAGGGTGAGCATAAGCGAAGACCTTTGCGGCTGTGGCGACAACATTGGTAACAAACACTATGAGCTGGCTGAATATCGACGACCTACGGCAATGTATGTGCGTCCAGAGGTGGTGGCAGAGAAAATTCAGGAGCTGAGCAAAACGGCATACATTGATTTCCCCGTGAACCGCACAGAACTGAATCCACTATATCGCAGAAACCCCGAACAGCTGGACAGCATAGTGAGAACCATCGAGGCGCTGAAGGCTGACAATAATATCACCGTGGTGGGCATCAATATTCATGGCTTTGCATCACCTGAAGGAAGATACGAGAGCAACAACCATTTGGCGCAAGCACGGGCGAAAACGCTGACGGAATATGTGCAGCGCATGGTAAAACTCGACAAAGAGATATTCACTGTGTCGCATACCGCCGAAGACTGGGAGGGGCTGTGCAAATATATTGCCGGAAGCAACATGGAGCACAAGCAGCAGATACTCAGCATTGCCAACGACACATCGCTGAAGGAAGACGAACGCGAGGCACGGATAAAGGCTGAATATACCGAGGAATACAAGTTTTTGCATGCAACATGCTATCCTGCATTGCGCCACTCTGACTATCACATAAAATACAAGATTCGTCCATTCAATGTGGAAGAGGCAAAGAAACTGATAACAACTCGTCCGCAACTGCTATCACAAAACGAGATGTTTATGGTGGCACAAACCTACGAGCCTGGCTCGAAGGAGTTTAACGAGGTGATGGAAATTGCGGTGCGCATGTTTCCTAACGACCCTACTGCCAACCTTAATGCTGCTTGCACGCGTTTGAATGCTGGCGACGCAGAGAGTGCCAAGCCATATCTCGACAAGGCTGGCAACAGCCCTGAGGCTGAGGCGGCACGGAAAATATATGAAGAGATTATTAAGTAGGTGTTCAAAATTATTTTATACAATCAACAGGTGTCATTTTCACATTGAAAGCACGTTCTCGAGGCGCATCTATCTCCTTCGTCCTCGGTCACATAGCCCGCTATAACCCCCTTCGGTTCCCCCGTTATCGGGGGACAGAAACCCTCACACGAAGGAGATATCTGCGCCCCGATAACGCACTTTCAATGTAAAAATAATTTTGAACACCTACTTAAGTAAATAGCAACATTATTAATAACAACTTAATTTCCTGTTATGAAGATTCCTAAATTATTCCCTTTTGCATGTGTGGCATTGATGATGACCGCATGTGCTTCAGACAAAGATGAGATGGGTGGCGGCACAAGGCCTGGTAGTGATCCGCGGTATCTCGCTGTGAACATTGTGAATGTAGGAGCTACTCCTACAACACGTGGTACTGATGACTATGAGAATGGAACTACAGATGAAAGCACTATCAAAAAGGTGCGCTTCTACTTCTTCAACGGTGATGGTTCGCCATATCTTATTAAGAATCCTGGTGTTACGGGTGTAGAAGGTGGCGGAGAAAAAAACTGGCTTGAGGCTTCTCCTGCTGACGACAGCTCAACTTCAGGCACACCATCACAGATAGAGAAGATTACGCAAACCGTGCTCGTAATCAATGGTGTTCAGTCTGCGGCTCCTGCTGCTATTGTGGCAGTTGTTAATCCAGGAACTGTTGATGCTACAAAAATCCAAAGTGGTGAAAAAATGAGATTGAGCGAACTTCGTTATTCTGCAGTAGGTAGCCAATTCTACAAAAAGGATGCGACTACCGGTGCTGTGTCTGACTTTGTAATGAGCAACTCTGTATATGTCAATGCAGGTGAAGATGTTTGTGCATCGCTTGTTGCAGGTCATGTAACAACTTCGGAAGAAACAGCCAGGAAAAAACCAGTAGACCTCTATGTAGAGCGTGTTGTGGCTAAGGTTACTGCCGATGTTGACAAAACAGCCTTTAAGCTTGGCAATGGTACAGACTGGGAGGTCACCAAATATGGTACAAAAGACCCTGTTGGAAAATCCGGCGATTATGATGTTTATGCTGTTATAGATGGCTGGGGTTTGGCAAATGAGAATGGCAAGGCTGAGGTAGAAAAGCAGGTAAAGAAGACATGGACCGACGGAAACTTAGGCTTTAGTCCTTGGACAACTTCCGACTATCACCGTTGTTTCTGGGAATCTTCAGTTGGATTTGATGCAGGCGCGAGCGGCAATCAGCCTGTTAATCCTAAGTTTAACCAATTGAAAGCCAACATGCAGGACGTATTGTACACATTGCCTAACACGCCTGATAGTAAAGTCACTAATTTGAAAGACAATGACCTGACAAAGTTTGCAGTTGCAGCCACTCTTAAATACAAGGATGCTGCCGGCAACTGGCATGATGCCGAAATTTGTAGATACAATGGTGTGTCTATTCTTGGAATTGACAATCTTAAGAGGCAGGTGGCATTGACATTCTCGCAGTATTACACAAGTACTGATGCCACAAATTATACTCAGCTTTCAAAAGATGACATCAACTTTAAGAATCCTGATGGTACTATGCAACAATATCGCGTAACTCCGACATTGGCAAACGACCCTGCTGGTACTAAGAAGTATTACACCAAGACAACTACTGGCACCACTTCTACTTTCACAGAAGTAGATAAGGCTACAGTATTGGGAGCCATTGAGGCAGATAAGGCTGAAATCAGACTGGGCGGTAGAGCTTACTACTATGTTCCTATCAAGCACCTTGGAGGTACTGGCGAACTTGCCGAATATGGTATTGTGCGCAACCACTTCTACAAGATTACCTTGTCAGGCATCACAGGCTTTGGTACACCTGTATACGACCCCGAAAAGGTGGTTGACCCAATTATGCCTACATACGAAAACACCTACCTTGCAGCACGCGTTCAGGTACTGCAGTGGCGTGTGGTAAACCAAAACGCAAGTCTTGGTAACTAACGGGTTGACAGGTTAACAGGTTAACGAGTAAGTATGCAATACACTACGTCATAATGGTAAGAAGCTTAAAAAGGCTTGGCAAACTTACCCGTTAACTTGTCAACTTGTTTACTAATTCCGCCAACGCGTAAGCATAATATCTCTCTATACACACAGTTGGCACGGCTTAGTGCCGTACCAACTATAACATAGGATATCAAAAAATAATAGTACATACATTACATTCTGCTTATATGAGATACTTAAGGTCTATCTTGAACACTACAAACAAGATAACTCTCGCTCTTATATTGTCATTAGCCATATCTTCTTGCTCTATGATGCACGAGGACATGGACGGATGTAAAAAAGACTTGAGAGTAAGGTTCTGCTACGATATGAACATGGATTTTATAGACATCTTCACCTCACCAGTGAAGACGGTGACCCTGCATGCCTATAATCTAAATGGCGACCTGGTATTCAATAAGACTGAAAAAGTGAGCAATATAGCTGCCAATGGAGGCTATATGAAACTCGATATCAAACCAGGCATATACACCCTGCATGTATGGGCTGAAGGCGAAGAACGACAGCCAAACTCATACACATACACAACAAGCGGCGATGCAACAAACGATATCGCTAAACTCGATTGTAAGATCAATAGAACAACCAGAGATATACAGCACGATCTGACAGCTCTATACCACGGATACTCTAAAAATGTAGACATGCGTATGGAAGACTATGGAACAAAAACCATAACGGTGCCACTAACTAAGAATACAAACAACGTCAAAGTGGTGATACAAAACACATCTGGCAAAAAACTAAAAGCCAGCGACTTTGACTTCAAGATAGACGACGATAACGGTTGGCTTGCCTACGACAACACACCTGTAATGGACGATTCGATAACTTATCGCCCATGGGCGCAACACGACGGTAGCGTTAGAGCTGTGAACGAGAACGAAACACAGGTGTCGGCTGTAGTGGCTGAGATGACCGTAAACAGACTGTTTGCTACAAAACACCCACGACTTAAGGTTTATAATACAAACAACGGGAAAATGGTGTTCAACATACCTCTCATCGACTATGCATTGCTTGTGAAAGGAAACTACAACAAGACGATGACTGACCAAGAATACTTAGACCGACAGGACGACTATAACTTCATCTTCTTTGTAGACGACCGCTTAAATTGGCTAAACGCCAATATATATATAAACTCTTGGCGTGTGGTGTTGCAAAATACTGAAATGTAGAGAAAGAGAAGTAAGAATGGAGATATAGAATACGATACTTTATAATTCTAAATAACAGTGTAATACTTGATGTTGTATCATATTAAACATATTACCCTTATAGCGGTTGTCGGCATAATGCTATGCATGGCAATGGCTGCTTGTTCAGATAGCAACGCAGAAGACGCTATCGCTATGAACGATGTACGTGTAGCCTTTACGGTGGCGGTGTCAGATGTCAAGACGACTCGTGCCGCCAACGAGGGATGGGACGACTACGATCATCCGCTGCCCGGCATTGAAAAGGAAAATATGATTAACCCCGACGACTTGTATATAGCCATCTGCGACAAAGGGGGCAACATCATCGGAGATGTGAAGATTATAAAGGTTATACCTATGAGCGACCCTTCGGGTAATAAATATGCCATAACTGGAGTGTGGAATAATGCTAAAGACAATATTGCAAAGGCTAAGAAGATAATGATTGTGGCTAACTGCAATGCTTCAAAACTTAGCACCATTTCACTACCCGACTTGACATACAACCTTGATACGGGCATACGAAAATATATACCAATGTGGGGCGTGGCTTCGCTGCCTGAACTAAGCCTCGGCACACAAACAGATATGACAGAGCCAATATATTTGCTAAGAGCTATGGCGAAGGTAAGAGTTGGTATGCGCTCGGATATGCCGTCATACGGCTACTCTATAGGCAGCATGCACATCAACAACTATAATACCAAAGGCTATTGTCTGCCCAATAACTATAAGCTGGCTGACAGGACGCAGGATATACGCTTCAACAATTCGCTGCATGTGTTTGACAGCAGGGAGGCAAGCATTGACTTGGTGGAGGAGAGAGCGACATACATACCTGAATACGACAATACCAGTAGTGGTGCTACACCTGCTACTATAACAATTAACCTGAACAGAAACGGCAAACACGAAGGTACATATACCCTGTATTTTCGCAACTACGACACAGCCGGAGAACCTACAGGCACGCCGTACGATATACAGCGTAACCACTTCTATACATTCATGGTTTACAAAGAGGGCGGAAAGCTCATCGTAAACCTGCACGTAAGAAGATGGAACAAGCGAGAATACGACGAAGAAATAATAATGTAAACGCGTTGGCGGAATTAGTAAACAGGTTAACGGGTTAACAGGTTAACAGGTTAACAGGTAAATCAGTACCGTACCACTAAAAGTGACATAATATATATGAAGAAAATATCGCTTTTGATAGTCTCGTTCATTGCATCACTTGCTCTATGTTGTTGTTCGTCAGACCCTACTACCGAGCCAACAATTGATAGCAAGCCTGTAACTGTGCGCATAAATATTTCAACCCCGACAGGAAGCGCAGCATCACGTAGTAGCGGTTCGCTGGAATGGACCGATGCCAATGCCGAAAAAGGCGAGATGATGAATAACTGCTTCACCATCGTTGTACAGCATGGCATCATCAGACATCTGCTTGTTAGTGAAGATTATGCTGAGGAGAAGAGCTGGGTGGGCACGCTTACGGCTAAGATTGAACCAGGCGAAACGACATTCTATTCTTTCGCTAATATTAAACCTGAGAATGTGGGGCTCGACCCGAATATCGACTATTCTACATCTAATACGCCGCTCCCTGCCGACTTCGACAATAAGCTATATACCGTAAATGGCAATGTGCTTACGGCAGCCGACTTTCCTGGCGGCATACCTATGAGCAACAAGCAGACCATAGAGATAAAGAAGAATACTTCGGATGTAGATCTCGAAGTGATAAGAATGGTAGCTAAGGTGAAGCTGAAGATAACCAACGACACGCCAAACGACATCACGCTAAAGAAAGTGGCGCTTACAGATATTACCAAGAACGAGGCTAACAATCTGTATCTGCTGCCTGGCAAGGACAATGGCACAGCAGTTGAACCACATATCAATGCTTCGGCAGCGAAAGAGATGTTTACTATAAATCTCGACCCTGAAGTGGTGGTAAAGGCAAATACTACGACACCGACGATAATAAGTTTCTACGTCAATGAGTCGATAGCTCGAATGCCAAACTACTTTGTAGTGAGCGTTAAGACCGACCATGCCACAATGAACCATCGTGGTGCATTGTCAAACTGGAACACAATATCGCGTAACGACTATCTTGAGATACCAATAAAGCTAAACGACTATCGTGTAAGATTCAAGGTAGAGCAGTTTACCCCCATTGGCGTGCTGCCTACTGTTGAGCAGAACGACGAGATGCTTACCGTAAGATTTAAGAGTTACGGCGAGTTTCATCTCATACCTTATGTAGTGCGCATAAGCGATGGTGTTGAACTTAAACCTGGTGTCGATGCAGCCGACGGTTGGGTGTTTGCCGGTTGGCAGACATTGACATTGCAACCCGACGGCGATGGGATATGTATATACGACCGTATGCCCACACCAGTGCCATCGCGACACACCATAGAGGGCGTAATTGGCAACCGCAATGGATATGCTATACACAAGGTGCTGATAGGTATCAATCAGTTAGGGTATGACATTCCGTATAAAGTGGAAATTATAAAAGAGTAGTGTATTATGAACAAATACAAATACATATATTTATGCTTTATGGTGTTGGCATGCTGTGCCACCACCATTCATGCACAACAGAGTGTGTTCAAACATTGGGAGGGCGTGACTGGCAGACCGCTTTTGGCCAATCCTTATGGACAGATGATGCAGCAGGTGCATGAGTATGAATATACCTATTATGTAGAGCCGGGAAAGGCTGTAGACTTGCTATTGCCATTTGAAGGATATACAACGGACGGTACATGGCAGAATCGCTCAAACGAGCCAAAGGGCTACATCAGATGGTATGACTATAAGACTGACATGAAAAGCAGCAGGCTCTCAATATACAACAGCACTTATAGCTATTTGGAAGAGGTAAGCGATGCTGCTAACAATGTGCGTGGTCTGTTTGCTTGGAAAAAGTCTATAAGTGGTGAAAAGTATGGACCGAGTAGAATAAGACAGGGTGTAAAGTATAAAGCACCAACCGAGGCGGCAAACGCTAATTGGGAAGGAGAGGAAATAGCATGTGATGTGAGTAAATATATCGACTTTGACCCCTTTGAGGCTGGTGGCCTCTTCAACAAGGAACGATATTTCCAGCGTGAGCCTACACTGCAAATACGATATATCTTCCACATAAGGTCGGCAAAGAGTATAGCAGAGAATATCGTCAATGCGTTTCCGACAGACAAGCGTGCGGCTAACTCCGACTTGACGATTGAGGACAACCGCCAAATATTATTTGGTGCTAAAGACGCGAATTCCTCTATGGCAATACGCGTCAATATGTTGCCAAGCAACTACTATTTTTATCCTCTTAAGGAAACCAATCATCACGTATATGCAGCAGATGATGCACATCTGATAAAACGTGCCGACTTTGATAAGACCAAAATGGTGCAGGCTACACGTTATCAATGGCGTGCTTATGATAAGACCAAGACTAAATATACCATTCTGGCAAGAGATGCTAATGAGAATTATCAGATATGGTCGGCTACAAGCATGAATACCATTATGACAAATGGTAATGGGTGGTTGACATTGGACGGAAAGACAACTTCAAAACCAACCATTACTTTTGGAGATGTGGTGTATATTGTGTGCTATGCCAAAAATGGCAACGACATGGCTCCGATAGCCAATTACGAGATATTGTATAATAATACTTATCCAAAGACGCGTGAGCAGATTTTTGCTGATGGCGATAACGACCGCACATATAGCTACCTCAACACCCACTATCAGCAAGCTACAAAGCCTATATCGTTTGACGATGACAATAATACGCTGACATTGGACGCACCTACAGCAGCTAACAACATCTCTACGCTGTCTTCGCAATGGGACAAACGTGCGTATTGTTACGCTTATCCACAACTGCGCGACCTAAGTTGGCCTGATGGTTATGGTGTTATACACGGCGAGTATGGATTGTACAAGAGTGCGAACGTGCCGGGTGTGTCGGACGCAAACCAAGAGACTGCTGGTGGGAAAAAGATGTACCAATGGTGGTGGACTTCTGAAGTACTTTACGACCGTACCTATGAACTTACGGGCGGCAAGCAGTATGGATACTTCTTGTATGTAGATGCTTCAGATGAGAGCCGACAAATTGCAACTATCGACTTCAAGGCCGACCTGTGTTCGGGAGCGCGTCTTATCTTTGCAGGAGCAGTGGCAGACTTTACGTCTGGAAACACACAACCTCAGTTGATGTTCAAACTATATGGAATCATAAAGGACGAGCAGGGCAAGGTGACCTATCAACGATTGCTTTCGTCGTTTAGCTCGGGCGACCTTGCCAACAATACTGCAGGCGGCAGACAGCGGGGCAAGTGGTTCCAGGTGTATAGCCGACTGGTGATACGAAAAAAGTCAGGAGTGGAAAACTATTCCGACTTCCGTATTGTGGTGGACAATATGTGCGACAACACCAATGGTGCCGACTATGCTATTGACGACTTGCGACTATATATACAGCATGCCAAGATAGACGTGATACAGAACAAAGCGGTGTGTCCAAGTCAGCTCGAAGCGAGCAATACCGACGACGTTAAGCTCATGATAGCCTCTCACTACGAGAACATACAGGCTGTTGTAGGTGTGGGGGTGGCTTCAAAGTTGTTTTACCGTATATGCGACTTGAATGGCAATCCTATTGCAGGTATCGACTATGATGGCGACGGAAAAGCTGATGAATATGGTGTGGCAGAAGTGCCTGCTGAATACAACGCAAGCAAAATGCTGCCAAGCTATGCAGCAGGAGGCAGCACCAATTCGCCAATGTTTACAAAGGACGCGGACGGGAATATACTACTGTTGCTTGCCTATCGCCATTTCAACTTGGCTTTTGGTACTAAATATTACATTTCGGTAACTATTCCTAACGAAGACGATCCTGACAAGCCTGATGAATGGGGCAAACCCACTAATGTTTGCTCTTTGTATAGTGAGGAATTTGAGCTTGTACAGCAAAAGTTTACGGTTTCGGATGCTACTGGAAATACCGTATCAACGGTGCGTGTGTCGTGCGATGGATCTAATAAGCCTAACGTTAACATTAGCGGAAAGTTGCTGACTACCGACGTGGTGAATGGTGGTGCAATTACATTGCATAAGGTTAAATTAGACTGGTTCTTCAGCGAGCCCGACAAGGAGAACAATTTTGCTTCCATCCCCACGTTGCAGGAAACGTTGGCTGACTATCGCGACAGAGCTGAGTATACCGAAGTGAAAGGTCTTGCTGCGGGATATAAAAACATAAATCCAACAGGCTATGCACTATTGAGGAAGTATGTGGACAACGGACAATTACTGCTTTCGGCAAGCAACAATCTTGACGACTATCAGTATAACTCAGAAAAGACTGGGGTATACAAAGTGGCTGCAATCCCTGTAACAACAACATTTACAGAGGGTACAGTAAAATACGAAATCTGCCCCGACCCTATGTACTTTACTCTGCGTATCGTCAAAGACGGTCCGAAACTTACTCTGGGTGATGCAAGTGTTGCTTACCCTACAGACGACCGTAGCGTGCGTATAGGCTTGCCACAAATAAAGGCTATGTTGGCAGCAGGAAAGGAACTGAGATTGCCTGTAGCAAACCTTGAAGATGCTGCTAAGATTAAGTTTCAGAATGGCTCAAATGTGTTTGTTGCCAATTCAAACGATCCTACATTCAACCTTGGTTCTACTACAAAGCAGATTGTAGGAAAACTAAAGGAAACAACTCTTGAGGCAACTTCGCTGACAGGAGGTAAAGGCTATATAAGTTTACTCTTCGACAACGACAATGCTTTGGATATTCTACACGAAGGCTATTGGTATGAGCTAAACTTCTCGTACGAACAAGATGTCGTGGGGTCTACAAAGTCGTGTCCAGGAGAAGTTTTCATCACATTCAAGGTGGTGCCAGAATATCTGACGTGGAATTCTACACTTGCCAACAAACTTAATGCAAACTGGAACAACGACCTAAACTGGAAACGGTCTACTGCGGCTGAATTGTATAAAACTGACTATACTGATTATGGTACAGGAATTTACGACAAGCTAAACAGTAATCAGGCATATACACCAATGAAATTCTCTAAGGTTACTATACCTGACCAAACGGATAAGGTATATCCAGGACTCGGCAATATCGTATACCGCGAAGGAAACAACATCGCCCTTAAGCTTACAAACTATAAGGGCGAGGAGGCTACAGCGGCTATTGCTTACGATATGCTAACAACATGGAACTATAACACCAAAGACCATTCAGACACAGGCGAAGGCTGGTTTACTTGTGAAACGTTCAAGGGCAATATTTGTGATGAAATATACTTCAAGCCACAAGCTGAATTACTCAATCAAGCTTACCTTGTGTATAATAAGGCTTACATAGAAAAGGAGATAACTCAAAATAAATGGAATATCATTTCATCACCTTTGAAGGATACATATGCAGGCGACTTCTTTGTGCCAGTTAAAGATGATCCTACGTATGGGTCGCGTGGTAGAGAAAACAAGGAAGCTTTCACACGCATGGAGTTTGCTCTTACAAATAACAACCGTGTGGAAGCACCAGTATACCAGCGCAATTGGGACAGCAACGGCGAACAGGTAATCAATGGTATAACGGGCTACAATGCAGATGACTATTTTAATGGTTATAATCGCATTGATACAATAACAGATGGCGCAATGAATATAGAGTCGCTATATTGGAGTCATGTGTACAACAAGCTGGACGAAAAGTATGCCGATGGCAGAGGATTTGCCATTAAGGCTGGTGACGATTATAAAAATGTAACACCAACGTGGCTTTTCCGTTTACCAAAGGAGGATAAAGAATATTTCTATACTACTGTTGATAACAATCCATTCAATTCGGATGGCACATTAATCAAGGTAGTTCCGGTGAATAAAACGGATATATATAAGTTGAATGTGGCTTCTGTTACTGCGGCGAATGAATTAGGAACTATAAAACAGCAACTAACCACAAACACACATAGCAAGAACTACTATTATATGGTTGGTAATCCGTACACAGCAACGCTGAGTATGTATAGCTTCCTCAATGGTAACCCAAAGTTTGAACGAAAAGTATGGACTATTCAAGATGGTGTGCTTAAGGCGTATCTCATTAAAGAAGGTACATACAATCGTAAAGAAGATTTGCTGATAGAGCCTATGCAGGCTTTCTTCGTAAAGGCTAAAGCAAACGAAAGCATAAGCTATGCAACTTTTACCCTACTCATGACCACAGACCGCTGGAAGGCGGGTGGAGGAAAAATAGCCGAGACGAAAGCAAAGATGAACATCCATGTTATTGAGGGTGGAAAAGAAATGGCTACTGCCAAGGTCATAGTGAAGGATGATGCCAACGAAGACTTCTGCAACGATGAGGATATAGAGCTGCTCAACAACACCGAACTGGAGGATATTCCGCAGGTTTACACCATAGCTGGCACTCAGGCTGCAGCGCTCAATGTATTGCCCAATATCGGAATATTGCCTTTTGGAGTGATTGCAAAGGAAAATAAGATGGTGGCTGTGGAGTTGGAGGCAAATAGATATCTCGACACCCCACTCTATATTCTCGACGCCAAAACAGGCACCTATACCCCAGCCGACCATGCCATAGAGATTGCTGCCAACGAGCATGGCAGATATTATATCACTACCGCCATCTACAACACCGCAAGCCGTGGCAACGATAGCTACATAAGCTGCTTCTCGCCTCAGAGTGGCACTATCATGGTAAGTTCTCTGGGCAGCAAACTTACCTCTGTGAGCATCTACTCCATCGATGGTAAACTCCTTACTTCGGCCTCTGGCATCAATGCCACAACATGGCATAAGCAAGTGGCTACGGGGCTCTATATTGTAAAGGCGACCACGGAAGATAGAATGGAGAAAACGGTGAAGATAAAGGTGAGATGAAAATAGGTGAAGAAAAAAATCTCCTATTAGGACTTGCTCAAGACTTGCACCCATTAGACAATGCTCATGCCGAGCGTACCACAATAAAGCACCTTCGCATTTCTGCGAAGGTGCTTTATTATTATTCAGATCTTGACTTCATCACTTTTCTGCGCCATTACATGGCGCGTATTGAAAACCAATGAGTTACGTCAAAAATATGGATGTTTCTGGGTGGCGCACTGACGAAGTCAGGGTTAGCGTGTCCTCGCGCTAAGCGACTATAAGCAGACGTTCAAGGCATACTGCTTCAGACGTGGGGACGCGTCGCCCCCAAGTTAGCTTGCGTTCAAGACTTTTTGTCAAAAATTTTTATTACATTTGCAAGCGTCATATACTATTTATGAAAACAGAAAAACCAAAATTAAGAGTAGAACCAGCCTATTGCAATCGATTAAAGGCTGGAAGGGCTAACGAAATCTATATCAAGATTCTTGAAAAGCTAACACGCGAAAAGCTTTATCGTGACCCAACCTACAACACGTTACGCTTATCTGAAGACTTGAACATCAATACACGTTACATTTCGGCAGCAGTTTCGGCGTGTACAGGGAATAACTATACTGCATTGGTGAATGGTCTGCGCTTGCGTGATGTGGTAAAGATGATGCAGTCAACCCAGTATAAGGATATGACGGTCGAAGAGATTGGGCTCTTGGCTGGATTTTCGTCACGACAAACCTTTTATATGGCTTTTCACCGTGTGTACGATTGCACACCCCGTGCGTATCGTCTTAAATTAGAAAAAAAGTAATTGAAATATCTGTGCTCACCGAACAAGAAAAACAACAAATAACCCAATTGGTGCGCCATTGGGTGGTGCCTGCCATTGGGTGTACCGAACCGATCTGTGTGGCATTGGCTACAAGTCGAGCTGTTGAGGCCTTAGGTAGCTTGCCTACGCACATTGAAGCACGCTTGAGTGCTAATATATTAAAGAACGCCATGGGCGTAGGCATTCCTGGTACGGGCATGGTCGGACTGCCGATAGCGATTGCCTTAGGCGCACTGATAGGTCGTTCTGCCTATGGCCTTGAAGTGTTGCGCGATTGCAACGCTGAGGCCGTAGCGCGTGGCAAACAATTCATTGCCGAAGACCGCATCAACATTTCGCTCAAGAGCGATACGACTGAAAAGTTGTATGTAGAAATAGTAGCCGCTGACGCTGATGGCCACCAAGCTACCGTGGTCATAGCACGTGAACATACGCGCTTTGTCTATATCGCCAAGGACAACGAGGTAGAAGTAGATTTATTGCACGAAACGCCTCAAGACTCAGATGCTACCGAGAGTGAAGCACTGCAAACCGACAAGTTACAACTCAATCTGCACAAAGTGTGGGAGTATGCTACTACAATGCCGTTAGCCGACATCGAGTTTATAAACGAAGCGCGTCGACTCAACAAACGAGCTGCACAACTCTCGCTTGAAGGCAACTACGGCCATTGTTTAGGTAAAGCCCTCAGTCGTCCCTTAGGACGTGGCATTATGGGGGACAATATCTTCTCACACATACTTTCGTCTACTTCATGTGCTTGCGATGCTCGTATGGCAGGAGCCATGATACCTGTGATGAGCAATTCAGGGTCGGGCAATCAAGGCATCTGTGCGACCAACCCCGTAGTCGTCTTTGCCGAAGAAAATCATAATACGGCTGAAGAGATGACACGCGCCTTGATGCTCTCACACCTCACGGCCATTTATATAAAACTCAATTTAGGTACTTTGTCGGCCTTATGTGGTTGCGTAGTAGCAGCGACAGGTTCCAGTTGCGGCATTACTTATTTAATGGGTGGCAATTATGAGCAAATGACCTTTGCCGTGAAAAACATGATAGCCAACCTTACGGGTATGATATGCGACGGAGCCAAACCCAGTTGCGCGCTAAAGTTAACCACGGGCGTTAGTACCGCCGTGCTATCGGCCATGTTGGCCATGCAAGGCAACTGCGTCACAAGCGTGGAAGGCATTATCGACGACGATGTTGACCAAAGCATTCGCAACTTAGTAAGCATTGGTGCTGATGCCATGAACGAAACCGATCGATGCGTTCTGGATATTATGACGCATAAATAGCGCATCTGTACATTTGCACATTCTCACATACCACAAACTCAGCAAGAGAAGGCATCCATTTACACATTCTCACATTTGCCCATTTGCACATTCACCAAGCATTTGCACATTTCCTCTATGAAACATAATCACATCCTTACCAGCCTTATGATGGCTGCGCTGGCAGCAATGCCTGCTACAGCACAAATTAGTTTAGTCAACCCCGTGCCACAGAAAGTGGTGAGCACAGGAAAGTTCTTGAACACTTTGCCCAAAACGTGGAAAATCGTTACCAATGAGCAGAGCAACAACGAGGTGTACGAAACGGCACTTGTAATGCTCGAAAAAGCCAAAGTGTCACCCTTGTATAAGTCAAAGTACACCCTTACGTTGGGTGTAAAAGGCGACAAGTGCATTAGCAAAGTGGCCAAACTTATCCCCAATCACGCAGAGGGCTATTACCTCAACATTAGTGAGAAGGGGATTGTTATAGCTGGTGCCGATAAGGCAGGCTTAATCTATGGTGTACAGACCTTGTTACAGTCAATGGCTGAAGGTAAGTTAGAGTGCTGCACCGTGACGGACTGGCCCGACGTTCCCTTCCGTGGTACGGTAGAGGGTTTCTATGGCACGCCTTGGAGCCACAAAGCACGCTTGAGCCAAATAGAGTTCTATGGCCGCAACAAAATGAACGTTTACATCTATGGACCTAAAGACGACCCTTATCACCGCGACCACTGGCGCGTAGCCTATCCCGATGCTGAAGCCAAGCGCATTCAAGAATTGAACGAATGTGCGAAGAAGAATAACGTAAACTTCTATTGGGCTATTCACCCAGGGGTTGACATCAAATGGAACGATGCCGACCGTGATGCCTTAATCGCCAAGTTTGAGAAGATGTATGCTTTAGGCATTCGCTCTTTTGCCGTATTCTTTGACGACATCTGGGGCGAGGGGGCTAAGGGCGACAAGCAAGCCGAACTGCTCAACTACGTAGACAACAACTTTGTTAAGAAGCATCACGATGTGAGTCCGCTCATCATGTGCCCCACGGAGTACAACCGTGCTTGGGCTAACGACGCAGGTGGTTACCTCCGCACGTTGGGCACAAAGATGAACAAGAGCATTCAAATCATGTGGACGGGTAACTCCGTCGTTCATTGCATTGACAAGGAGAGCATGGAGTGGATCAACCAACGTATCGACCGCAAGGCTTACATTTGGTGGAACTTCCCCGTTAGCGACTTCGTGCGCGATCACATTCTCCTTGGTCCAGCTTATGGTAATGGCCTTGACATTGCAGACGACGTTTCAGGTTTCGTCTCTAACCCTATGGAACATGCTGAGGCTTCAAAGATTTCACTCTACGGCATTGCCGACTACACGTGGAACATGAAGGCTTACGACTATCAGCGCGACTGGGAAAAGGGCTTAAAGGCTGTACTCCCCGACAATTATGAAGCCCTTCGCACCTTTGCCTTGTATAATAAGGACCTCGGCCCCAATGGTCATGGTTTCCGTCGCGAAGAGGGCGATGAGCTGAAGAGCATTGCCGAAGGCGCGCTGAAGTCTGACCCCAAGTCGTTACAACAGTTGACGATAAAGTGCTATGAACTACGTATGGCCGTTGACGAACTCTTGGCCGATAATACCAATCCAGAGTTGAAGCGCGAATTGCGTCCTTGGCTCTTGCAGGGTAAGAACGTGGCTGACTATGGTATTGCCACTTGCATTATGGCTATGAATCAGCTCTATCCCAATAATGCAGGTTTTCCTAAATTTGACATGGCTTATAAGCAGGCGCATGCTTTGCAAGTGCAGATGTACGAACTGGAGAATTCTGACGTGCGTCATGCCCTACAGCCTGGCATTAAGGTAGCCACCAAGGTATTACTGCCCACGCTGAATAAACTCTTTAGCCAAACGGTTGATGCTTATAACAAGGCAAATGGCACGCAACTTGACAATTCGTCAGAGTACAATCCATTCAAGATTGTAACCGATGTGCCCCAGTTGGCATTGCAACCTATCAGTGTGCGCGGCAATGACGTAACAGTATCTCCTTCGCTTGAAGTGATCAAGTGGCCGAAGAACGCAGCTTTCACCATCGAGGGTGATCGCGACATTACGTTTGCAGGTATGGAGTTCAACTTGGGCAAGGCCGATGTAGCTAAGTGCTTTAAGTTAGAACTCTTCACGAAGGGTGCTTGGAAGGAAGTAAGCCTATTGCACTACAAGGCCGATGACCCTGTTATCCACACAGGCAATGAACTCGGTGGTATGCAAGCTTCAAAACTCCGTATCACCAATATCAGTGGTACAGAACAGCAAGTTTACTTCAAAAACTTCAAGTTCATTAAGCGATAAGTAACGTGTAAAAAATAAACTGCAATTTGTCTGCCTAATTGGGGGGCGGGTTTGTAACCCGCGGCAGCAGCATGCTTTGAATATCTA
>OOBB01000442.1_pt1 | contig 21839 bp, 9 predicted proteins | sample 1671661 | NCBI WGS metagenome assembly OOBB01 (sample SAMN06348179, study PRJEB24527) | human gut metagenome | biome: human gut; feature: ankylosing spondylitis patient; material: feces | host: Homo sapiens | place: China | collected 2015-10
AAGTCTCCCATACGAGCCTAAAAAAGCTCGAAAAGGAAGACTTTAACTCTATAAAACGCTATTTTATCAGCAGCCTCGTCCCCGCGTCGGCATTTGCTTGACAAGGCTCGATGCCTTGGCAAGCAAATACAAAACGCGTCCCACTCTCATCATTGTATTGTATTGCCAAGTTGGGGCATCGAGCCCCAACTTGACAATGCCGACGCGGGGACGCGTCGCCCCCAGGTGAGACTGCATTGCCCCCAGGTGAGACTGCGTTGCCCCCTGATTACCTACCTCCACTAACAAAGAATTCAATAAAATTTTATAAGCAACTTAGACATTCAAAACAATGAAACTGAACAAGTTTTTACTTTCAGCCATCGCTGCAGCTTCACTGACAGCTTGTAGCGACAGCCCCGATGTCGTGAAGAACGACAAAGGTCATTGGAATGCTGACGGAACAGGGTATGTAAGCCTCTCTATCAGTATGCCTGACAACATGGGTTCTAAGGGAAGCCGCGCTGACAATAGCCACAACGACACCTTTGTAAAGGGCGACGACAACGAGTACGTAGTTAATAACGCTACACTCGTAATTTTCTCTGGCGATGGCGATAACGAGGGGAATTACACCCTAGACGCTGCCTATAAGTTACCACTCAAGTTCCAGACAACAGGTACTAATGGTAATCAGATTATCTCTAAGGCAACTATTACTCAACAGATTAACAAGCCATCAAAAGCTAAGGCAAAAGCTTTGGTCATTTTGAATTTGCCTTCTGGTCTTTCATTAGATGATTCGAAACACGAACTAAATAAAATTAGTACAACAGGTGGTACAGCAAGTAGTACAACTTTAAAAGGCACGACATTTACGGATTTCCAAGCCATTGAGCTAACATTAAACACTGATGTTGCCAATGGTTTTACGATGACGAATGCACCATTGACAAATGCTTATAGCACAGCTACAGGTCTCATGCCTACTGATAAAGCAAAAGCTACAACGACTTTGGCTGATATCAAAGATGGATCAATCAAAAGTACACCCGAAGAAGCTGCAGCCAACAAAGCTGCTGATATCTACGTAGAACGTAGTGTTGCAAAGGTTACTGTAAAGAAAGGCGAACATCTTAACACTAAGATCTCTACTAATACTGAAATTAACTGCGACGTTAAGCAGTTTGCATTGGATAATACCAATAGTACTTCCTTCCTTGTTCGCAACGTTGATAATAGTTGGGCAAATCTTGTATCACGAGCATCATCTATTAGTGGAAATCAGGACAAGTATCGTTTTGTAGGATTTGGTGAAGTTGAAGCTGGAAAAGGCTATCGCACCTATTGGGCTAAAGACCCCAACTATGATTCAGACCTTACACCTTCAACTACAGCACCTGTTTTCAGCGATTTAGGCGAAAACAAACCTCTCTATTGTATGGAGAATACCTTTAATGTTGCACATCAAACCCACAAGAACACTACACGTGCCGTCGTAAAAGTTCAATTGTGGAAAGATACAAATAAGGGTAAGACTCATTATATGTACAATAACGACCCTAGCACTTTTGATGTTACAAATAGCCTTGATGAACTTAAGACTAACACAAACCTGTTAGCAGCTGCAAACCAAATTGCACTTGTCGTTGCAAATAACAAAACAGTTACAGCTCTTGGTTTTGAAGATGCCAAAGATAAAAATGGAAACGACCTTAAAGGTTACAAGCAAATTAAGGACGTAACAATTGACGGTACGAAAGTTGCTACAGGCGATATCTTTGAAAGTATCAAAAATTACTTTGGCAACATTGCTGTATATGAGAATGGTTATGCTTACTACCCTGTATTGATTAAGCACTTCGGTGATGGCCTCACACCTTGGAATAAAGATGAATATGGTGATGCTACTAACGCGCCTGTTTCAAGCACAGAGATTAACAAAATTTACCCTGGTGATGCAAACAAACAAGACAACAACTACCTCGGCCGCTATGGTGTAGTTCGTAACAACTGGTATGAACTCACTGTTAACAACGTTAAAAAGCTTGGCAAACCTGGCATCAACACCCCCGACAACACCCCCGACGACGAACTCGATAGCTACATCAGCGTATCAATCAACATCCTCTCTTGGGCTAAACGTTCACAAGACGTTGACTTGCAATAAAGCCTAAATTTGTAAATTCTCTATAGGTTAAGAGTTTCAGAGGTTATTGGGTTATGAAAGTAACTTTATAACCCAATAACCTCTAAACTCAAAACCTTTTCTAAAAAAAATCAACTAAACGAATTCTATTTCTCATTACGACAATCACTCTGATATGAAACCATTCTCTTACTTAATCACAGGATGGGCTATGATGACAGCAGCACTCTCGTTGGGAAGTTGCGCACAAATGGACACCGACCTTGCAGAATGTCCCTCTGGCCTCGATGTGACCTTTAAGTACGATTATAACATTCAACGTGCCGACATGTTCAAAGACCATGTGGGCGGCATCAGTTTGTATGCGTTTGATGAGAATAATCAACTGGTGCTGCATAAGGACACGGCTAACACGGCCCTCATGGCACCCTTACAACAGAATGACTTTACGTGGCACATCTCAGAAAGCGAACTCCCCGTGGGACGCTACCGCATTGCGGCTTTGGCGTATCAAAAGGGCTATAACGAGACGCTTGCCACTCCTGGTGCAAAACTGCGCCAAGCAGAACTGAACCCTGGCGATGATATTACCAAACTACAAGTTACACTCGACCGCGAAGCCACAGACGCTACAACCGCTTCGGCTTGGGTCGATCATAAAGGTTGCCCACTCGACACGCTTTGGGCTACACGCAACCTCACAGCGGACGATGATTGGGTAACGATAAAGCCCCAAAAGGTGAGTCAACACCAAATATCACTCCTACGTGACACCAAACAAGTGAATATTACCTTGCGTCAAACAGTCGACCCTTCTGACATGGACGATGCCGACTACGACGTGAAAGTTTACGATACAAACGGTCGCTTGCTCTACAACAATGAGCCTGACGCTACCGACACGCGCCTCTGCTACACACCTTACGCGCAGTGGACTACTACACTCAGTACACGCGCTGAGGGCGAGACAGCCAATCTTATGCACACGGCGCACTACGAACTGATGATGAATCGCCTCGTTGCTCATCAAAATAACGTGGCTGACGCACGCCTCCTCATTACGAACAAGCGCACTGGGAAGGAAGTGGCCAATGTCAATCTTCCGGCCCTCTTGGCTGACGGCCGTAGGGCTTACGAGCGTTACAATTACTCAGCGCAAGAGTATTTAGACCGCGAATATCAGTTTGCCCTCGACTTCTACCTCGTTGGCGATAAGTGGCAATACATCAGCGTGAGCATCGCTGCCCTCAGTTGGAGCTATCGCGTGCAAAACGTTGAATTGTAATCTCACCTGGGGGGACGCGTAACCCCTAAGTGATACACACAAAAAAAATTTTTCATGAACTTGAAATCCCTCTACTACATATTGTCCACATTGCTGCTCATGGTCTGTACCATGGGCTTTGGGTCGTGTAGCAAGGATAGTGTGGAAGAGGTGGACAATGTGGCTAAGAACGTGTGCTTTAAAGTGGAAGTGCGCACAGGTGGCTATGGAGCAGGAACTCGTGCGGCTGGACCGTCTAAAGATGATGGTACGCTGGCTGACGATGAGAACGAAAAAGCGGTCTATAACGCTACGCTCTTTATCTACCAAAATGATAAAGGCATAAATGGAGCAGCCGACACTCCTATATTATATAGTGTCTACCTGCCCAACTTCTCAAAGGACACAGAACTCTCTTCAAGCAACGGAGCCGTGTACACTTCGTCCGTGGTTGATACGCGCTACTCCATTCCCGCAGGCGACTACCATGTGATTATCGTTTGTAACATGGGACGCCTCACGGCCAACACCTTGGGCGACGTGCAACAGATGACGACCGCCAATGCCACCTTCGGCACGCTACAACAGCCCGAAACTTGCTCAACCTTTGCCATGTCGTCCTCCGACGACAAATCAATCCATATCGAGGGGCACTCCAACATGGCTAACATAAAGGACGGCGTATTGGTCGAGATGAAAGCCGACGTGCAACGCTTGGCCGCACGCATCGACTTCTCAGCAGGTAGAAATGGGGGATGGGTCAGCGAGATGGTCAACACGGCAGACGGTGATCAGAAGCTTGAAGGCTACAAATATACCATTGGTACAGAACCGAATGTCGACTACTTCTACTTGACGGGGGTGACGCCTATCAATCTACTCAACAGTGAGGAGTACGTATTGAAGCGCGTTACCGAAGACAAGACGTTTAATACCATTCAATACTTAGGCAAGGAGTTGCTCAGCTCTGACGGCAATGCAGCGAACTATGTAGTCGACCCTTACATTCTTCAAAAAAGCCCTTCAAGCAATGCTTTAGGGCTAAGCTACACCAATAGATATGAAGAAATGAAGTCCAGCTTTGCAGCCTGCAACAGTGGGTTGAACAAGATAACGCAGATAACCAACGGCGCCACAAACTGTTACACCGATGCTACGGACGGCTTGACGTATAAGAGACTCGTCTATGCGAAAGAGAACACCATTACCATAGGTGCTAACAAAGAGGCTTACGTTACGGGCTTGCTCTTTACGGGCTACTACAAGAAGGCTGGTGAAGCTGCTGTACAGAAGACATACGAATACTTCATTCGCCATACTGACCCATACAACTCTAACTCTGATGCCTTGGCCATGAAATATGGCATCGTACGCAACCACGTTTACCAAATACGCATCAATAGCGTAAGTTCTATGGGCTTAATCCTCATTCAAGTGCGCGACTGGATTCCTATCGTGGCACCTGATATTGACCTATAGGAAATGTGCAAATGCTGAGTTAATGTGCAGGAAATGTGCAAATGCGTAGGAAATGTGCAAATGTGAGAATGTGCAAATGTGCAAATGAATGAATGCTTTAAAAGATCATTTACATATTAGCCAATCACAGCAATAAAAGGCGACCATTTGCACATTTGCACATTCTCACATTTTCACATTAACTCAGCATTTGCACATTAAAAAAGCATTTGCACATTAAAAAAACCTTTCTCCTTTATGAAACTCCTATATCTTCTTATTCCCCTACTACTCTTCTCCGCCTGTTCTAACGAAATAGGTGACGACATAAAGCGCGGGCGATCCACAGTGCGCATTGAGCTGCAACAAAACGACCCGACGGCTGTGGGGCAAAACAAAACGCGGGCCTCGTTCGGCGGTAGCTATCACGACGCGGGCGATGACATTCACAATGCTTACGTCGTGATGTACAACAACAACATCGCAGTGAAAAAGGTGGAACGTATCATCAACGTACCTGCCGACGCTGGCGAAACGGAATACAAGAGCAAGCAGGTGACGACTATCACGACAGAAAACGGCGATTACTTGTTCTATAACTTTGCCAACCGCGGCGCTGACTTCGTTACAATCCCTGCCACCCCCGATCCTAATACGCACGAGGTGAAATCACTCAGCCTTGACGGCCTTACCTTTACCGTTGGCAGTCCGTTGCCTGAAGGGTTAGATACAAAAGTGATCACTTGCGACTATAACAACTACAAGATACCCATAACGGGCATTCCGATGAGCGATAAAAATGAATTCACCATTGACAAGGACCAAACTATCACGCTCATACTCTATCGTATGTTGGCCAAGATGCAGTTTGCCTTTAACAATCGTTCGGCTTCAGCCTTTCGCATTCGTGGCTTGAAAGTGGGTAGCATTACCAAGGACCATACGCAGATTAAATTGCTTCCCCCTAAGAACGACAACAACTTGATCACGACAAACTTCACGGGATTGCAACACGACACCACTAACGTTGACGTATTTACAGCCACAGCCGACAAACCTCCTGTAATCATCAACTCTGGCGAATCAGACAATACTTCCTTTAATAATCTCTATATCAACGAGAGCGAGGCAAGCACCAACGGACAGTCCTTTCCGCTCACCATTACCATGGACCGCTCTACCGACAACGGCACAACTTGGAAGGAAGACTCACGCCATGCGCTCATTCAGCTCACGAGCATTCCACGTAACAACGTGGCCATTGTCAACATTAACCTTACGGACTTTGTCTTGAAACTTGAAGCCAGTGCCTACGCGCCCATTGGAGGGTACCCCGCTTACGTGGTTGAACAGAATGACGACTTCTACGCTTACTTCTCAGGCAGTGGCGACTTTGAACTCCGCCCCACGCTCTATGAGTATGTCAACCGCGATCACCCTGAACGTTACATCAACCTCAACGACAAAAGTCGTGTGACGAATTATTCGCTCACAGTGCTCGACCCACAAGGCATCTTTAGCAGTCAGCCTGCTTTCGATACCACAACGGGTGAAATCCTCGGCACCCTTGCCGAAGGCAGAACAGGCACCGCTACCGTGCGCCTCAACCTTCAACTCGTCACCGGTAGCGTTACACAGAATTATACGCGTACAATTTATATTGTTAGTAAGTAGTTTTTTAGCTGACAAGTTCTTTTTAGTTGACAAGTTAACGAGCAGGTTACCTTTAAAAATACCTACTCACTAACTCATCAATTGAAACTAACTTACTTGTCAACTCGTTAACTTGTTAACTCGTAAACAAAAGAAACCCCGTTAACTAAGAAGCAAAAACCTTGTAGACATGAAACGTTTGTTTACACTCCTTCTCTTGATTCTTTCATTGGGAATGCAGCCTATCTGGGCAGCAGACGACCCAACATACACTTACATCCAATTCTCGGGCAACGGACGCACCGTTCTGCTCGACACCGATGGGGCACTCTCGGTAGTAAACGCTACCGAGAATGCCCCTTCTGGCTCTGGCTATCAATGGACGCTTGAAGCTGCACCCACCACCACGACCTCAGAAGTCGTGCTCAAAAGCAAAGCGGGACACTATGTGGTGTACAACACGACGGATAATTCCTTCACAACTACCACCGATGCCACCGCAGCCACTGCCTTTACTAAAAGTACTAACACGTATTACAGTGCTACGGCTGTCAGCGACCGTTACGACCTCAGCATTAGCAGTCTAACGGGGAAAAACGCTTTGGCCGTGAAGAATGGACAACTCACCCTCGCCGTGACTAATTCACGTTACAGCACGGTGCGTTTGGCCACGACTATTAGTGGCCCGAACGTTACCCCCATGGTTAGCACTATAGGCGACACGCGCTTGCTCACTCAGCCCCACGTCATTCAATTCACCGCACAAGGAGCACAGGCGCTTTACGATAGCAATACGAAAAACAACGTAACCGTCAAGACACCTGCTGATGATGACAATGCTGACGGCTACACTTGGCAATTCGAAGCCATTGCGGGCCAAACCGATGCCTATGCCTTGAAGAGCAAATTAGGTCACTATCTAAAATATGCTGACAATGCCTTCAGCACTACGAGCAATGCAGACGAGGCCGTTTCCCTATTTCCCCTTGGCAACGGCTATGACCCTTACCATACGCGCATTTCCATCACCCTGGCCAGTGATGCTACTAAAGCGATTGGCTATAAAGACAGTGTCCTCTATCTGAGCGATGCTGCTGCCTCGCTCTATACCGTTACGCGCATGGTAGAAAGTACAGCGCAAGTCGTTGGTACGGCATTGCCCAAGTTTTCTACCATCAACGATACCTATTATTATAAACTCCAGTTTAAGGCCAACCACGCCGGCGACGACCGCCTCACTCTCACCGCCAATGGCTATGACACACCGACAGTCAACACCGAGGCGAACCCTGCTAACATGAATCAGAACTGGATACTGAAAACCGCACTCAACCCTAAAGCCAAAGAGGGCGACTTCTACTTGCTCAACCAAATGGGCGAATTCTTGTGTTACGATGGGTCGAAATTTGTCATTCGTCCACAATATGACGAAAATTCTACCACCATCTACCGCTTTATGCAAAACGACACGCAACCCACGTATTGGATGATTGATATGCCGTTCAACATAAGCACCACCCACACCATGGGTTTGCGCAACACGGACGTTTATAAGATCAAAGAGTGTGAAGCCGTTTCGGACTACAACTACCTTTCGTTCAAACCCTCTACCTATGTAAGCGAATACAATTACTTAGAGTTTACGGGTAACGGCCGCACCGCACTCTTCGAGAAGGACGGCGCGCTCATAGCCGTAGCTACCACCGAGACGCAGCCCATAGGCGATGGTTACCAGTGGACGTACGAGACTGCAGAACAAAATGGCATTGTCGGAGGCATAGTTATCAAGAGCAAAGCTGGCCACTACGTTAAGTACGATACGACGACCAAGACCTTCAGCAGCGTTGCCAACAAGACCGATGCCTCTATCTTTGTACGCAGCGAGAACACCTACTACACAGCCTCCGCTGGTGCTACGCGCTATAACTATACACTCTATGGCAACACCGACCCATACAACACACTCGGTGTGAAGAATGGTCAGCTACAATTGGTACGCCCCAACTCGCGCTATGCTGTGGTGCGCCGCACCACCTCGTTGCGCGGTGCTTTGTTCTGCCCCATGGTGAGCACTGACGACAAGTCATATTACTATCACATCGACCTCCGCACCAATGGCGACGAGCTGCTTCAAGATGCCAACGACGGCGAAGTGTTGCAAAAGACTGCTAATAACATTCTGCCCTTGAAGGACCTGCGTTGGAGCATTTACGAAGCCAACGACTTGGGCGACGTTTACATCAAAAGTTTCAAGGGACACTATATCTACTGCGATGGCACCGACCAACGCGTCACCGCTGACACATCTGTGCGCAATGCTAAAGGCTGCTACAAGCTCTGCGATATTGCCGACAACACTGACTCTCGCTGCGACGGTCATTGGCTTATTTACAACTACGCAAGCAAAAAGACAATGGCAGCCTACGGCGTCAATGTAAACAAAGTGGGTATAAGTAGTTACTACAACCCCATCAACCGCGTCCGTTTTACCAACCTTGGCGACACTATCTATCGCTACCTTTTATTCCCCGCTATGGGCATGAAGCCCCTAGTTATGGGATATAACAATAAGGGACTACAACTACACGCCCATACCATTAATAGCCAAGACGACCAACCCGGCCTCTATCAATGGCGCATTGACGGACTCAACATTGGCAATAAGGCGGGCTATTTCATCACTTATAACGATAAAGACAACACCTTCAGCGTAACGACCAACAAAGAAGAGGCTTATCAGTTTGAGTTTAGCCGCAACACTTACGAGAACAACGACCTCGTGCGCGACAATCTGCTCAGTACCGATGAGCAGCATGCCCTTTGCATCGACGAGGACGGCACCCTCTCTTGGGGACAACCCAACACGCGCTATAGTGTGGCCCACTTCCGTTCCTTCCCCCTCGCCCCGAAGTTGCCCATTAGTTCGGCTAATGGCGTGCATTACCAACTCTACTACTTACAGACACAAAGCGGCAGTCACTATAACTATACGCTCAATGCTGACAACACGCAGCTTTCGTTGCAACCTGCAGCCACCGACGACTTGCGCCAACTCTGGGTGTTTGTGAACGACGGCCTTGGCACAGGCGACTACTATCTGCAGAGCGCCTATAACCGTGCTTTCTTAAAATACGATGCCACGGCCGAGGCTGGTCAGCAATTCGCTGCTACGACCAACATTGCCGAAGCTACTCATGTGCGCTTAGTCGAGAGCAACACACAACCCAACTATTGGCAATTGCAACTCGTAGGAGCTGGCGAAGGAAGCAACATCATTACGCACAATTACACCAATACTACAGGAACCCTTGCCCTCACCACACCTAACAACGGCAATAACTTTGTCAACCTCATTGCAGCTGACATTACACCCGAATTTTATGATGAAGATGGCGGTTCCTATCGCAATCTCCAGTTGAAGGAATTAGACACGCCCTTACAGCTTGTGGCGCAAGAGGACGGCCGCGTAACGACCGAAGACGTTAACAGCACCAATACCGACCACAATAGTTGGAAGAACGTAGGCTCTCGCGAAGACTTTGTCCTACGCAATGCCAATGGCAAATACCTCACTACCGATAGCGAAGGCACTGTCACCCTTACCGACAATGAGGCTGAGGCTACCCACTTCTTCCTTTGGTTCAACCACTCCACAGCCGATGATTACCTCACTTGGATGTTTGGTCAACTGCCTGCCGACGGAAAAATACCCACCGTACCCAACCTCTGCTTGGGCTACGATGAGGCTACCAAGAGCGTGAAGTTGCTGCCTTTCAGCACTTATATCACCGACAAGAAGCATACGCTCTGCTTTACTTTCTCTGCCCCCACAAGTCCGGCCTTAACTACCGATGGATTGACGGGCAAGAACTTCTACTACTTTGTTCACTTCGACAAGTTGGGCGACAACTTTTACATGAGCGATGGCAACGGCACCAGTGTCGATGCTATTGTAGAAGGCCAACGCAAAGTCAACGACCAAATGTGGGCCTTCGTAGGCCCGAGCAAAGAGGACTTCGTGGTGATGAGTAAAGATAAGTATTACCTCTACTTCAATTCGACGAAAGGCATCTTCGACGTGACGCACGACCTTTCACTGGCGACTCACTTCAGTGCCACTTATCGTGCCAACGTTGATCGTTATACCTTCACGCTCGTTGGCGGAACAGGCACAGAGGGCAAAACCGGTTGGCTACTCGCCAAGAGCGGCAACAACCTTGCACTCGACACCGAAGCGAACATGACGGGCAATGCGGCCAACCGCTACTACTTGCGCTTTGAAGAGATTGCCCAACCGGAGGACTACTCTAACTACGAGATCCGTCCCAAGCGCTCTTGGTTTGTCAAGTTGGCACACGAGGCACAGACGTCCCCCATGACAGGTTTCATTCAGCGCGATGAAGAGGGCTGGACGATCAATCCCTACACCAAGCGCCCGATGCAAAAGACGAGTACGTACACCATTACGCACTACCTCAAGTGTCAATCTACACACGACCTTTACGTACCGACGTGTATGGTTGGTTCGGCCTCAACGCGTTCACGTGCCTACCAGCGTTGGTATAATTATAAGACGGACGAGGCCGTAAGTGACTCTGTGCTCTACCTTGGCATCAATAGTAGCCGTAAGTATAGCAACGGACTCGTTGTGGGCGACCGCCTCAACTTCAATGGAGGCTACGGCAGTTTCGTTGATCACTACGTGACGTTCCAAATGCCTGAGAACGTGCCAGATGATTGGGAATACATCTTGGGAGCTGACCTAACGACCTATACCGACTTTGTCGACTACTTTGGCGACAATGGCAATCCACTCTATACGGGCGAGGTGACCAACGACATAGTCGTGCCTACCGACCAAGACTTAATCGAACCGACCGTGACGGGCCGCAACATATTTGTCATTCGTAATGCACGCGCCATTGCCAACCAACTACTCAACTATCGCAAGGGAAGCAAACATTGGTTGGAAGAGAAGACTATTACGTTTCCACGCAAGAAGGTGACGCTCAACCTCTCTACCGTCAACCTCGATATGCAAAAGTCCGACTACTGGTTCTACAAGGCGGCTACAGCAGCTGAGGAAAACCTTCAAAATGCGGTGAGCTATGGCGGAAGGATGGAAATTGAAATAGACGACCAAGGCACGGGTATCACGAGTATGGGCTTCCAGGCCAATGGTTTGTCATCAGCTTCTGAGCGTGCCATTGGTTTCAAATACCCTGGCGACCCCGATGGCTTTGGCACAGGGGAAGCCAATGCTGACCAATGCACGCTCAAGGTATATGGCTGTACCAGCGACGGCATACGTTACCAGATAGCGAAGTTTACCCTCAAATTTGAGGACGATTTCGAACCCATTCTCTACACCGAGGTGATTGGTAAGAATGCTGACGGTTCGTTTAAGTCCGACCGTTCCCCCGAAGCACTACAAGCCTTGACGGGAAATCCCGTGGCCACCATTACTTTCGACCCCGACCTGTACGACACCTTCCTCACGCCACCTGTGGGCACCAACACGTCCCTTTCTGACTGGGGGCAAGGTGACGGAGCAAATACTACTTATGGCCGCTGCTACCGCTATCCATTCAACTACGACAACACTTCATACTGCTTTGCCCCAGTGAATAACATCTCCGACCAATGTACGTGGGGTAACTACACAATTTCGAAGGAATTCAACAGTTACGATAACCGTGGTCACTTCTATCCTATTAAGAAGTTCTACAAAGACTTCTATATCCAAGGTGCCTACGATGACACTAACGCAGCCTTTCTCTACATCGATGCTTCCGACCTTCCTGGTCAGGTAGCTTCAATCGACTTTTCAGGTCAGGCCTGTACGGGTTCGCGCCTTTACGTGTCGGCTTGGATGAGTAGTCCCGACCGCAACCAGGAGTCGCCCGCCAACGTAGTGTTCCGCGTAGAAGGCATTACCGAGAGTGGCGATGTCAACACGCTCTATAGTTACTGCCCCGGTGCTATCTTAGGTCAAGCACGTGATCGCACAGGCAAAACGATTAATAACAACATCGATAACAAAGGCATCGGTCTATGGCAACAAGTGTTCTTCAGCTTTATCAACAAGAGTACTATCCCCTACACACGATATCGCTTGACGATTGACAATGCTTGTACCAACACGCGCGGTGGCGACATCTTGATTGACGATATTGAAGTATTCTCACTCAAGCCTTCTGTGCAGTTGGAGCGCAGCACGCCTGTTTGTAGTCAACAGATTACATTGGCTAAGATGACGGCCGACTTTGATGTGATTTTGCAACAATTGGACTTGACCGAGAATGAGAACTTGGCCGAAGGCAACCCCAATATGTGGTACTGCCTACTCGACAAGGCCCTCTACGACAAAGAGTTGACGGCTAAAGCCACCGACCCCTCTAACTACACTCCTTCTACCACCGACGTAAGACGCGCCTTTACAACGGCCTTAGTGGGCGACCCTGCGGTGACAACAGGTCCGGAACGTGCTTTCCGCTACATTGAGTTCACCACCCACTTTAATAACGATGCCTTACTGCCGCCCTACGACTATGCCAAGGCACTGCATGGCATGAATGCGCAACGCTTTAAGGAAACCTCTGGTGCGGGTGATCGCCACTTTATCATTAGCGATAAGTTTAAGGGGGCAAATCTTCAGCCGAGACACGAATATTACATTCTGTTTAAGCCGCGCTTCTCGTCCGACCCTATTACGATTAACAATGCAGTCAATGCCTTCGAACTGGGTACGGACTGCTGCATTATGAGCACTTTCCGTACGGGGTCTGCCATTACCGTAGTGGAAGACGGTGATGACGATACGGCTATCGACAATGAAGTACAAACTTGTGCGGGCAAGAGTGTGGCACTCAGCGTGAAGCAAAACGGCACGGCCGACAACGGCACAGAGCCTGAACGCTTGACACAATACGACTGGTGGCGCGATTACGTGGCTGGAGCTTTCACACAGATATATGTCAATACGGCCAACCGTACGTGGCGAGTTATCGACAAGCACGAAACCCCCATATCGACCGAAATCACGCTGCGCGAAGCGTTGATGACGTTCCGCCACTTCTACCCTACAGCTACGACTGTAGCGGCAGCGAAACCTCAAAGTGACGGTGCGTTCGTCTTGACGCAACCGATCATTGACGTGCTCCTGCAACTCACACAAAACACATCAAACAGTGTGGCACCTTTGCTCTTGCTCAACAATACGTGTAACGTATTCATACCTGTGGCTACGACTCAAGGAGAGATAGAGTACGTTACAGTCATTCCTATTGACCATACCAATGCCGACGGCAACGTGCAGTACTGCTACGACCCTGAACGAATTAGTATCTTGGTCAGTGGCAAAGCACCACAGCTCTTTGACGGACTGAATGGGGCGACTGACACTTACCCCAACCACTTAACGAACGTGCCTATACGCACTAGCCTGGCAGCCGTAAGCGAGGTGAGAGAACAGAATGCAAAAACCGCCACCGCCCCCAACAACGTGCTGCGAATTCCCCTACGCAGTATGGCTACGATCACTAAGGGGGCCGTAGGTATGCAACACATTCTCCCCTCTGACAGCGACCTGGAAGATATCTACATCACTGCCACCAACGACCCTACCATGGAGGTATACAAAATCTTTGCTGATAAGAAGGTGGAAGGGTTTCGCACTGTGGGACATGTAAAGGAACTTGTAGCTCTCTCGGCCAACCCAACGGAGGCGCATGCCGACATTTACTTCCTCAACGACTTCCGTCCGCGCGAGGGTTATACTTATACGCTGCGCATTGACTTCCGCGAACGCTTTGCCGCTGGCGATGCTACAGTGTCAACGGCTTGCGACGGTACACTCTTGTTCGACCTCATCATCGTACCGCAGTATGAAGTATGGACTGGTGCTGCAGGTAATACGGACTGGACGAACGATGCCAACTGGGCACGTGCCGATCGCACGGAACTGCTTCGCGATGCAGCCGATGCCCCCGACTACGTGACAAATGCGAAGAATGGTACGGCACAAGGCTTTGCCCCAATGTCGCACACCAACGTGATCGTTACGCCACAGGCGGTTGGTCCCTTGCTCTACGCTACGGATCACAGCAGCGCGAAGGGCGATAGTTTTGTTCACTTCATCGAACACGACGGCGATCAGCGCACTGCTACGCCCGACATTGAGTACCACCTCTTGACGCAAAAGCAAGCTACGGAGGGCGGCTTCAACCCTTGCAGTCGCTACAAAACCTATCAGGCTAACAACCTTGTGTTGCAATCGGGCAGCGAACTCCTCCACCCCGAACGCTTGACCTATACGCAAGCGTGGGTAGAATACGCGCTCACTCCTGGCCGTTGGTACACCTTAGGTTCGCCCTTGCAGCATACCTACGCAGGCGATTGGTACGCGCCCACTGACAATGCGCAGCAACTCACGCCTTACTTCGACGACGTAACGTTCAACACGACTGACTACAACCGCTTTGCGCCAGCCGTCTACCAACGCAGTTGGGACAAGGCCAACTCCTTGCTCTACTACCTCGAACCTTACTCGGCCGACGCACCGCAACAGGCTGCCGTTCAAAACAAGGACGTTTACCAAGCCATCGCATGGAGCAAAGCCTTTAACGATGTGCAAACGCCTTATGGCGTAGGTGGTTTCTCGGTGAAGGTGAATGCAAAGGGTGCTTCAAGTACTTATACGCAGTCGCTCTTCCGCCTGCCGAAGGAGGACACCAAATTTGGTTACTACACTACGGCGCAAGCTACTGATGGTAAGGAGTATACTGTCGACCGCACGAATAGTCATCGCCTTATCGCTGACCAACTGAACGAGGCGAGTCACACGATTACGCAGACGCTCACGAATCAGAACACGGCTAACGCTTACTTCTTAGTGAGCAACCCATTTACGTGCGGACTCGACATGAACCAGTTCTTCTCTACGAATGCCTCTGAGCTCGAAGGTGCAAAGTATTGGTTGCTCACGGCTGACGGACAGTTGGGCGTGATGCAGAATGCTGACGATAAGCAGTGGATAACTGTCAATGATGCCACGGCCACAACGGCTCAAGGCGTCCTCGCTCCAGGTCAAGGTTTCTTTGTGAAAGCTGCTCACCCCACGGGTAGTCTCTCGCTCCGCTTTACGGCAGACATGATGACGAGTGCCAAGGCCGTAGGTAGTACCCTACGCGCTCCGGCTCGCCGCCAACCGTTAGGTGGTTCGCTACGCACCTTGCGCATTCGTGCCGCTCGAGGTGGACTGCGAAGTGAAGCTATTGTCGTGAAAGACACCGAGGCCAACAACGACTACCAACCGTCTGAAGACCTCGAAGCGCTCGTTGACAATGCTTTGGCCGATGTGCCGACGGTGTATACCTTGGCGGGTACGCAGGCCAGCACAATCAACCGTCGCCACACGATGTTCCGCGTTCCCTTAGGCATTCTGAGCAACAGTGATGCACCGACGCGCCTCACCTTCATGGGGCTGAATGAGTTCAACGAAACGCTCTCGCTACTCGACGAACAAACGGGACTCGTCACACCGCTCACGCTCAGTACGGGAGCAAAGACGGATAGCGTATCGTTGGAGGTGTCAGGCAATGCAGTAGGTCGTTACTACATCTTGTCTTCGGCCGAACCTACGCCTGACGATTTGGCTTCGCTCACGCGTCCGCTAATTCAAGTTGACAATCAGCGCCTCGTCATCACCTCCTCACCCGTTCACCCTTTGACGCACGTCGAAGTGGTCGATGCCGCTGGCCGTGTGCTTTACCAGATGAAGCCTTTCACCTCTTCGCTCCGCCTCAAACTGCCGCAAGGCATCTACGTAGTCGAAGCGCGCACCGACGAGGGCAAAACGGTGAACAAGGTGACGATGCCGTAGCTGGTTAATGTGCAAATGTGAGAATGTGCAAATGTGCAAATGGTCGCCTTACTTGCAGAGTTAAAGATTGAAGACTAAGTAAGTGTTCATAAACTCAGCAAGCAAAGGCGACCATTTGCACATTTGCACATTCTCACATTTGCACATTAACTCAGCATTTGCACATTAACAAAGCATTTGCACATTAAATAAATATCGTACATTTGCAGCAAAACAATCTCATTATGAAGCATCAAGCTATAAAAGAACTGCCTTATGGTGTGTCGAACTTCGTCACAATCGTTGAGGAGAACATATATTACGTGGATAAGACCATGTACATTCCCATGCTTGAAAACGAGGCACGCAATCTTTTCTTCATACGTCCACGACGCTTTGGCAAGAGCCTCTTCTTAGGCATGCTTCACGCCTACTACGACTGCCGCACAAAGGATAAATTTGAGCAGTGGTTTGGTAAACTGTGGATTGGCCAACACCCCACACCTAATCAAGGACGCTATCAAGTACTGCACCTTGACTTCTCACAAGTGGGAGGAAGAATTGAAAAGCTGGAAGAGAACTTCGATAGTTATTGTCGTGTTGTATTTGACAGTTTCGTCGATATTTATGAAGACTATTACACCGACGACTTTGTCAAAAAAGTAAGAAGTGCTGCAACAGCGGTTGACAAACTTACCCTCATCAACGATGAATCGAAAAAGTACGAGTACCCGCTCTACCTCATCATCGATGAGTACGACAACTTTACCAACACCGTGCTCAATGAGCAAGGTGAGGACGTATATTGGAGCATTACCCATGCCGAAGGCTTTTATCGCGACATTTTTAAGAAGTTCAAGGGGTCATTTGACCGTATCTTCATCACAGGTGTAAGTCCTGTTACGCTCGACGACGTGACCAGCGGCTTCAACATTGGTTGGCACATCTCTACGAAACCTGAGTTTAACCAAATGCTCGGTTTCTCAACTGAGGACGTGCATGCTCTCTTCAGTTATTACAAAGCTTCGGGTGCCATTCGCCCAGACTGCAACATTGAGGCTGTGATTGACGAGATGAAGCCTTGGTACGACAACTACTGCTTCTCAGAAGATGCACTCCACACGCAAAGCCGCGTGTTCAACTGCGATATGGTCCTCTACTACCTACGCAACTACATCAGCCGTGGCGAAGGACCAAAGGAGATGATCGACCCGAACACCAAGACGGACTATAACAAGATGAAGCGCCTCATACAACTTGATAAGTTGGACGGCGATCGCAAAGGCGTCATTCGCACCATTGCCGAAACGGGAGAGATTGCTTGCAACCTCTACGAGACTTTCCCCGCACACCAAATCACCGACCCTAAAATATTTCCAAGTCTCTTGTTCTACTACGGCATGCTCACCATTAAGAACACTCGAGGTGCCAAACTCTTAATGGCTATCCCCAACAACAACGTGCGGAAGCAGTACTATGGCTATCTGCAAGAGATGTTTGAAGAGAAGGCTTACGTCGACACTGAACTGCTCACCGACTATTATTACGACATGGCCTATGACGGAAAGTGGAACGAAGGATTGCAATTTATGGCCAATGCCTATGCCAAAGTGGCGTCCGTGCGCGACGGCATTGAAGCGGAACGCAACTTACAAGGCTTCTTTATGGCTTACCTCAATCTCAACCCTTATTATTACACCGCACCTGAGTTGGAATTGAACCACGGCTTCTGTGACTTCTTCCTCCTACCCGACTTGACGCACTACGCTACTAAGCACAGCTACATTCTCGAACTCAAACTATTGCACAAAGGCGACACCGAAGCCACCGCACAAAAGCAATGGGACGAGGCAGTTACGCAAATCAACGCTTACGCCCAAGCACCTCGCGTCGAGGCCTTGCGCCAAGGCACGCAGCTGCACAAAATCATCATGCAGTTTGACCGACACCAACTGCACAGAATGGAGGAAGTGCATAGTTAATGTGCAAATGTGAGAATAACGTAATATTTTTATAACTGCGCGTACAAAGGCGACCATTTGCACATTCTCACATTTGCACATTAGCATATTAGCTCATTCCCAAAACTTTTGCATAACTTTGCACACTCGCTTTTTATAAATGACAACCGAATATTGATAACAATATATGGATATTGACTTTGTAATAACATGGGTCGACATGAACGACCCTACGTGGCAAGCCAAATTTTCAAAATATTCAGGCAACAAAAATAACACAAAGAATGGGGTCTGTGATGCTCGCTTCCGCGACTACGGCTTCTTAAAATATTGGTTTCGAGGGGTAGAACAATTCGCCCCCTGGGTGCGCAAAATACATTTTATAACCGACGGGCAAAAGCCTGAGTGGTTAGATGAGTCGAACCCTAAAATTCACCTTGTTAACCACAAAGACATTATTCCAGAAGAGTTTCTACCCGTTTACAACTCTGCCGTAATTGAACGTTACATTCATCGAATAGCGGGATTGGCCGACCATTTTGTTTACTTCAACGACGACTTCTATATTATCAACCACGTCAGCCCCGAACGTTTCTTCCAGAACGGACTGCCGTGCGACATCGCCGTCTTCTCCTACAACCCTTCATGGTCGCAATGGTACAAACGCATTAAGAACAATATTCGACTCATCAATCGCCACTTCGACAAGAAAAAGGTGCTATCACAACACCACGACAAGTGGTATGACAAGATCTACGGTATGAAGGCGCGTTGGAACTATCTACTCCACTTCTACAGTAAGTTCATCACACTGCGCGTGCCTCACAATGCACAGCCTTACCTCAAGAGCACATTCGATGACGTATGGAAAGCCGCGGGTGAGGAATTGACCGAAACGTCACACAATCGTTTCCGTTCGTTAACGGACTTTACGCCCGAACTCTTCCGCACGTGGCAAATCTGTCAGGGCAACTTCACACCTTATAATACGTATCGCGACACGAAGATGTTTCCCCTCATGATACGCTCTAAACAAGCTATCAAAGCCATTTACGAACAGAAGTACACACTCATCTGCTTGAACGACAACGTCCACATTCATCACTATGATCAAGTGATGCAACAACTCGACGAAGCTTTCAGACATATACTGCCCGAACAATCGTCGTTCGAGAAGGGATAGACTGGAATTTAGGAGGTTAGTATGAGGGGTTAGAAGGTTAAGGGTGGTTCTAAAAATTCTGTTTTTAGAGTTCTGCTATTCTGAAATGTGATTTGTACGCTATCGGAAGTGTATTTTTGAAAGTTTGTTCGGTCACATAGCCCGCTATGCTCCCTCACAAACTTTCAAAAATACACTTCCGATAGCGCACAAATCCCTATTTCAGAATTATTAGAACCACCCTTAAAAAGTTAGTTTAAAAGATGAGTTTCCAAAACTAACTTTTTAACCTTCTAACCCAATAACCCACTAACCTTTTAACCCACTAACCCTCTAACCACCTAACCCCCAAAAACTCTCCCCCCTTGAACAAAGTAGCAGCTGAAATCATTGCAGGACTCATACCTCACAAAATGACACGCAATCGCTGGCGAGGCATCTTAAGGTTTGGACTGATAAATGCTCTCAAACTCAAGCACGAATTGAAGCACAACACGCAGTCGCCTGAAGTACACCTTGCCGTATGTGCCATTGCCAAGAACGAAGGACCTTACTTTACTGAATGGATAGAGTGGCACCGCCGTCAAGGGGTAGAACGCTTCTACATCTACGACAATGAGAGCACCGACGGCACACAAGCATTACTAAAGCCTTACATAGAGCAGGGCATCGTCGTCTACCAACCTTGGCCTGGCTACCGCCGACAGTTGGCCGCCTACGACCATTGCTTGGCACACCACCGCTACGAAGCCCGCTGGATAGCTTTTATCGATCTGGACGAGTTTATCGTACCCGTCAAAGACGCTTCGATACCCGCTTTCCTCAACCGCTTTGAACAGTTTGCAGCCGTCGAAGTCAATTGGCTCATTTATGGCAGCAACGGCCAACGCACACACACCGAAGGGGGCGTAATGCAACGCTTCACGCGTCACTCACTCCCTGAGCACCCCTTAAATCGCCACGTGAAGAGCATCGTCAATCCTCGCCGCGTGTATGGCATGATAGGTTGTCACGAAGCCGCAAAGATTGACGGTTACGCAGCCGACTCTCATGGCCAACGCATTACACGTAATTTTCGCCAACGCGAGCCACAACAGGACATTATACGCATCAATCATTATGCCGTAAGGTCGTACGAAGAGTTCTGTGAGAAGCAAACACGCGGCCGCGCCAGTGGCACACAACGTGAAGTGAAAGACGACTACTTCACGCAGTATGACTTAAACGACGTAAGCGAGTAAAAGACTCATATCATTATGACAGATAACAAAACACAGGTGGTCGTATCGATGACATCATTCCCTGCTGCCATCGGTTATGCCGAACAGGCTGTACAATACTTATTAAATGGTTCTGTACTGCCCGACAAATTGGTGCTTTACCTTACGCTTTCACAGTTCGAAGGACAAGAGCAACTACTCGACGGTGTAAGGCAGTTAGCAAACAAATCGACCATTTTCGAGGTACGTGACTACCCCACCGACATTCGTTCGTATCGCAAACTCGTACCCGCTCTCCACGACTTTCCCGAAGCGATCATCGTGACCGTCGACGATGACATCGCTTACCACCGCCACCTCCTACGCGACCTCCTGCGTCTTCACGCACAATATCCTGATGCCGTACTCGCTCATCGCGCTAAACGCATTAAACTCGGAGCGCCGTACCGACAATGGAAGAAATACCGTTGGTACGACTTTGTATTCAAACGCATTCACCGTGGTTTTCTTAATTTACAAACGGGCGTGGCAGGTGTGCTATATCCGCCCCACGCTCTAAAAGCCGATATGCTCGATGTCGAACTCTTTACGCGTCTGGCTCCTACAGTCGACGACATTTGGTTTTGGGCAGCCTGCGTAGCACAAGGCACACCCGTCATTCCCGTTCCGTTTGGACGCAATAAGCCGCGTGGCTTAGGAAAGCCCAAAGAGCTTTCGCTCAAAACGAGGAACTTTAAAGGCCAAACAGACCGCAACCTCGCAGCACTCAACACTATTTTAGAACATTTTCCCGAAATTAGAAAGAAGGTAGAGGAAGGTTAATATTACACGAGTAACCCATAAACTTATTAAACTCATAAACTTATTAAACCCATAAACTGCAGTTTATCTGCCTAATTGGGGGACGCGTCCTAACCTGGGGGCGACGCGTCCCCGCGTCGGCATTGCCAACTTGGGGCTCGATGCCCCAAGCTGGCAATACTTAAATTAGTGATATTCATGTATTTGTTAGTCAAGGCATCGAGCCTTGACTAACAAATGCCGACGCGGGGACGAGGCTGCTGATAAAATAGCGTTTTATAGAGTTAAAGTCTTCCTTTTCGAGCTTTTTTAGGCTCGTATGGGAGACTT
>OOBB01000444.1_pt1 | contig 21706 bp, 19 predicted proteins | sample 1671661 | NCBI WGS metagenome assembly OOBB01 (sample SAMN06348179, study PRJEB24527) | human gut metagenome | biome: human gut; feature: ankylosing spondylitis patient; material: feces | host: Homo sapiens | place: China | collected 2015-10
GTTCAGCTCCAGCACCTTGTCGCTCTTCACGCCCTCGCTGCCGGGCTGCTTGGACAGCACCTTCTCCATCTCAATGGACAGCGGGCCGTCAGCGCTCAGGCAGACGGGGTGATCCTTCAGGCGGGTGGAGACCTTGACCTCCTTCACCTTGCCGTTCAGCGCGTCCTTCATGGCATCGAACAGTGCCTTGTTCTCGGCAGTGGCATCCTCGGCGGCTTTCTTCTCCTCCTCGGACTCCAGACCCAGATCACCGCTGTTCACGTTCTTGAACTCCACGGTGCCGTCCTTGCCCTCGGCATCCTTGCGGGGGTAGCTGTGCAGGATCTGCAGGCAGAACTCGTCCACGTCCTCGGTCAGCAGCAGCACGTCAAAGCCCTTGTCCAGCACCAGTTCTGCGGAGGGCAGCTTTGCCAGACGGTCGGTGGAGTCGCCTGCGGCAAAGTAGATGTACTTCTGCTCTGCGGGCATCTTGTCGATGTACTCCTGCAGGGTGACCATCTTCTGCTCCTTGGCAGACCAGAACAGCAGCAGGTCGCGCAGCAGTTCGGCGTGCATTCCGTAGTCAGAATAAGCACCAAACTTGATCTGACGGCCGAACTCCTTCCAGAACTCCTCGTACTTTGCACGGTCGTTGTTCAGCATGGCGTGCAGCTCGTTCTTGATCTTCTTTTCCAGTGCGTTATGGATCAGCTTCAGCTGGCTGTCCTTCTGCAACATCTCACGGCTGATATTCAAGCTCAGATCCTGACTGTCCACAATGCCCTTTACAAAGCTGAAGTAATCCGGCAGCAGGTCGGCACACTTTTCCATAATCAGCACACCGGAGGCGTACAGTGCCAGACCCTTCTCGTAGTCCTTGGTGTAGAAGTCGTAGGGACGGTGGCTGGGCACGAACAGCAGGGCATTGTAGTTGGCAGTGCCTTCGGTGCGGCTCACGATGACCCGGGCGGGGTCAGCGTAATCACCGAACTTATCCTTGTAGAAGCTGTTGTACTCCTCATCGGTCACTTCGCTCTTCTGCTTCTTCCAGATGGGGATCATGCTGTTCAGGGTCTCCAGCTCGGTGTAGGTCTCCCACTCGGGCTTGTAGTCCTCGGGCTTGGGATCCGGTTCGGGCTTCTGACGGCTCTTTTCGCGCTCCATCTGGATGGGGTAGCGCACATAGTCGCTGTACTTCTTCACGATGGCCACGATGCCGTATTCGTCCAGGAAGTTGTCGTATTTCTCGGTGTCAGTGTCCGGCTTGATGTGCAGAATGATCTGGGTGCCCACGGTATCTTTCTGGGCGGGGGTCATCTCGTAGCCGTCCACACCGGAGGACTCCCACTGCCATGCCTCGTCCGAGCCGTAGGCCTTGGAGATGACGGTGACCTTGTCGGCGACCATGAAGGCGGAGTAGAAGCCCCCATAAAGGCGGAGTAGAAGCCCACACCGAACTGACCGATGATATCAATGTTCTCATCCTTGTTGTCCTTCTTGAAATCCAGAGAACCGGAGTGTGCGATGGTACCCAGATTCTGCTCCAGCTCTTCCTTGGTCATACCAATGCCGTTATCCTCCACGGTCAGGATGCGGTTTTCCTTATCGCGGGTGATGAGAATGCGGAAATCGCCCTTGTTCATGCCCACGGAGGTATCGGTCAGGCTCTTATAGTACAGCTTATCAATGGCGTCCGAAGCGTTGGAAATCAGCTCCCGCAGGAAAATTTCCTTATTGGTATAGATGGAGTTGATCATCATGTCCATCAGCTTTTTGCTCTCTGCCTGAAATTCTTTCTTGGCCATAATACAAAACCTCTTTTATCACATATTTGGTGCGCCGTACCCGGCAAACCGCCAGAATGCTTAGCACTCATAACTTCTGAGTGCTAATATACAACGACTTGCAGGGAAAATCAAGGCTTTTCATAAAAAGTTAAAATTTGTTCTCCTGTGCGCGAAGCGGCGCTCCGGATTCGTTTCTTATATGGAAAATAAAATTTCTTGCAAAGTCTTTCCCACTTTTGCGCGGACTGTGCTATAATGAAACGAGTATGCCGGAAGGATGTGAGAAAATGTCAAAACAGGGCGATGCCGCCTACGCATGGTTCTTAAAGGGCTATAATTGCAGTCAGAGCGTGGTGGCGGCGTTTGCACCCCAGCTTGGCCTGACCGAGGAGATGGCCCTGCGCCTTTCCGCAGGGTTTGGCGCAGGCATTGGCCGGATGCGGGAGGTGTGCGGGGCGTTCTGCGGTGTGGTGACCGTGCTGAGCATGGTCTATGCCGACCCCACAGACCCCAAGGATAAATCCCGGATATACGCACTGGTGCAACAGGCGGCAGAGCAGTACCGCACCCGCAACAGCGGCGGCAGCATCATCTGCCGGGAGCTGCTGGCAAAGGCAGGCGCTGCCCCTGCTGGGGGTACGGCGGCAGAGGACCGCACCGCAGACTATTATAAAAAGCGCCCCTGCCCGGAGCTGTGCCGCATCTGCGCCGACCTGTGTGCAGAATTTATTGCGGCGCACCCGGAGGGACGGCACGGACTATATAAGGAGGATGCGTAAATGCAGCTTGAACAACTGGAATTGACCGGCGGCGGTACGCTGACGCTCTACCTGCGGGAGAGCGTGGAGGCCATGCCGCATTTCCGGCAGCGTCCGCTGGTGCTGGTGGTGCCCGGCGGCGGCTATACCCACGTCAGCCCCCGGGAGAGCGACCCCGTAGCGCTGCAATTTGCGGCAGCTGGCTACCACACGGCGGTACTGCACTACGCAGTAGGGGAGAGCGCCCGGGATGCGCTGCCCATGCGGCAGCTGGCACAGGCCATCGGCCTTGTGCGGCAGCACGCAGAACAGTGGAATATTTTGCCGGATCAGATCGCTTTGTGCGGCTTTTCTGCCGGCGGGCATCTGGCACTGTCCGGTGCAGTGTGGGAGATCCCCGGCATGGCAGACCAGCCGCGGCCCAACGCCCTGCTGCTGGCCTACCCGGTGGTCACCGCCGGTGAATATGCCCACCGGGACAGCTTTGTGCAGCTGACAGGCACGCAGGATGTTGCCGCCCACCAGCGCTTTACGCTGGAGGATAAGATCACCCCGGTCACACCGCCGGTGTTTGTCTGGCATACCATGGAGGACGAGACCGTCCCGGTGGAAAACACCCTGCTGTTACTGAACGCTCTGCACAAGGTGGGTGTGCCGTGCGAAGCACACTTGTTTGAAAAAGGCTGCCACGGCACCAGTATCTCCACCCCGGAGGTGGACGCCGACAGCGCCCACCGCAACCGCTGGGTCAAGCTTGCGGTGGAGTGGCTGGACGATACCTTTTCTTTCTATGCCTGAGATAACCGACTGAAACAGGAAAAGCGTTTGTAAATTTTGGCCGTACCTACAAAAAATTCACAAATAAACCGTTGACTTGCACAGGCGTATGCCGTATACTGTCCAACGGGGATAAAACCACGAAAGAAGGAAACAAAAATGGTTATGGATCCCACACTGCCGCGCATCAAGGTGCGCGATCTGCTTATGCAGGCATTTCTCACCGGCTGGGAGCGCTCCGATAAGAGTACCTCGCAGGACGAGTACCTGCAAAGTTCCATTCAGGTCATTGAGATGCTGCAGGTAGAGCCGGAAAACCTCTACGCAGAGGAAGGCCTTGGCCTGCCGGACGGCGAAGAGGTGGATCATCTGGACGATCTGCTGCGGGCAGACGGCTTCTGGCTGTACTACGGAGTGGAAGCGGAAAACTTCTTCCTGATCCAGTGGTACCCGGACGAGGCTTCTGCCAATGCAAAGCTTGCCCAGCTGGAAGAACTGGGCGACGGCAAGCAGTATCTGGTAGACCTGACCCTCAAGCGGGCAAACCCTTCCGAGGCTGAAAACTTCGGCAATTCCAACCCGGTGCAGCTCCGCTCCTGAAACAAACGTTAACGTATTGAGTTGAAAGGAAATTTTGCTCATGCAGCTTTCTGTTACGGAACGCGAACGGCTTTATGCCATTTTGGAAAAATACGATCAAAACCCCAAGGTGCAGCAGATGCGGGAGTTCATCCAGCACGGGGACGTTACCACCTATCAGCACTGCAAGAATGTGGTGCTGGTCAGCTGTTGGCTGAACCATCGGCTGCATTTGGGTGCAGACGAGACCTCACTGGCTGTCGGTGCCTTCCTGCACGATTTTTATCTGTACGACTGGCATAAAAAAGGTACTTTCCATGGTATCCGCCGCCTGTTCGAGATGCACGGCTTCTCCCACCCGGGCTGCGCCTGCGTCAACGCAGAAAAGGTGTTCCATATCACCAAAAAGGAACAGAGCATCATTTCCAGCCATATGTGGCCGCTGACCTTCCGTCATGTGCCCAGCTGCCGCGAGGCTATCATCGTCTGCCTTGCCGATAAGTACTGCGCTGTGGTGGAAAGTATGTTCAAGCACAGCCGTGTGGCTGCCGCCAAAAACGCCAACGGCGAATACGACGAGTGGTAAAACTGAATCATCACAAATAACAGGAGCCGCTGCACTTTTTGGTTGCAGCGGCTCCTTCTGCCTTATACGTCGTGAAAAAAGCAGAGCGGGAAAATCTGCGGATTTTTCCGCTCTGCAAATAAAAATAATTCTGCGTCCGGTGGGGCTGGTTACAGCTTTTTGAACCCCTCCGGTTCGTCTGCGGCGGCGCGGCGCTCCATCAGATAGGTGTCCAGCCAGTGGCCACGGCAGTCCCGCGCAATGCGCTCCCGGCGCCCCACCAGCCGGAAGCCGCACTTGGCGTGCAGGGCGCGGCTGGCAGCGTTATCCTGTAAAACGGTGGATTGCAGCGTCCAGTACCCGGCCTTTTCAGCGGCGGCGCACAGGGCGCTCAACAGCTGAAAGCCCAGTCCGTGCCCACGAAACTGCTCGCCTACATAGATGCTTACCTCGGCCACGCCCCGGTAACACCACCGGGGGTCTACCCGGTGCAAAGCACACCACCCTGCCAGCACCCCGCCGGAAAGGATGACCAGACGGCACTCCTTTGTGTGGGAAGCGTCCCACGCGGTATAGGGCGGGCATTCGGTCTGGAAGGTGGCGTATTCCGTGGCAATGCCCTCAACATAAATTCTGGAGACCGCGCCCCAGTCCTCCGGCGTCATAGGCCGGATGATGATCTTATCCATACTTTCATCCTCGGCGGGCCGAAAATTGCCCGCATTCTCTTTCCACTCCCGGATAAATTTCAGTATAGCAGAATTTGCCGCGCGGTACAAGAAGCGGACTGCACAGAAATTGTTTTGACATCTCACCTGTTTGTGATACAATAAGGGAACAAGAATGCGGCGCGGGGGGTGCGCCGTCTCCCATGGAGGATGTATGAGAAAAACTGTCCGGGTACTGCTGTGTATGGTTTGGCTTATGCTTTGCGCGGCGCTGCCTGCCTTTGGCGCAGAGAGTGCACCCCATGTCACGGCAGAAACTACAATGGCTCAGCTGCGCGCAAACCCGGCGATCCAGGGAAGCGGCTATTATACATATTGCCGTGAGATGACGCCGCTGATGGTGGAACGCTGGAAAAACAAGACCTTGCACGATTATTTTGGCGACACCGACCGGGAATCCGGCATTGCTGCGCTGAACCTTATCATTGATAACTATAATAAGGGCGTCAAGGTCACCTATCAGGTCTACACTCCTGAGGAGATCGAACACAATTCCAGTCTGGGCTGTGTGCAGCTGTTTTATTATCCGGCCGAGACCCCCAACGCCAAAACCGCTATCGTAGTGCCCGGCAACGCCTTGACCGCAACCTCGGAGATGGGTGAGGGCGGCTCCACGGCCTACGAGCTGCATAACCGGGGCTATGCCGTGTTCGTGTTGCGCTACCGCACCTTTTTGGATCTGGGCAATAACGCCCCGCTGGAGGATCTGGCAAGGGCGGTGCAGCTGGTGACAAGCCTTGACGAGGAGCTTTCCATCCATACACAGGGCTATGCGCTGGTGGGCTACTCCTCTGGCGGCCAGCTTGTGGGCGTGTTCGCAAATAAGGAGCGCGGCTACGGCCATTACGGCGCTGCAAAACCCGGTGCACTGCTGTTGGCTTATCCGGTAGTGAACTTTTCAGAGGTAAAGATCGCGTATCAGGCGCTTATGGATACCGGCAACTATGGGTGGCACTATTACTGCTCCAGTGTGGCAGATCTTGTCACGGACGATTATCCGCCGGTATTTTTCTGGTACGGGAAGGACGACAAGGTGCTGCCTTGGATGATCAATCAGGTGCAGGGCCCGGCGCTGCAAGCGGCGCTGGAAGCCCACAAGGTACCTTATATTATGAAGGTGTTTGAGTCTGCGCCGCATAGTATCGGGGTGGGCTATACCACCGATGCCGAGGGCTGGCTGACAGATGCCGTGGCTTTCTGGGAGCAGCAGACCGCTGCCTGACCATAAATAAAAAAGGAGTAGAACATGATGGATCAGAATACTTGTTTTGCATACCTGAATATGGAGCTGCCGGATGATATCCGCCGTCTGAAGGAAGCGGGCTACTACGATGCTGCCATTGCGCGCATCGATGCCTGTCTGGCCGAAGACTGGACTGCCAGCCAGAACCAGCCCCTGCACCCGCAGGGTGCGCTGCCGGTAAACCCCACCCCCCATGGCGTGGACGCATGGCGGCAGGGTCTGCTGGCGCACCGGGAAATTTTGCGCCGTCTGCCGCGGGACTACACGCTCACCGCCGACCAGCTGCTGAACAAGCTGCAGGCCACCCTGCGGGACTTTACCGCAGAGGAGTTCGCCGCACTGGACGCTGCCAGGCAGATGGATTGGCGTTTTGTGGAGGGGCAGAAGCGCTATATCTACCGCGCCGCCGAAACGCTGGTGGCTACCCATCCCGACCTTGCCGCCCGTCAGCTGGACCCGCCCGTCTTGGAGCGCAGCTGGGATCGTTTTGAACCCCAGCACGACCAAATGGTGCGCACCGGCGCAGCCAGTGCAGACATCACCCTGCGCACCAGCATCGGCATGACCGACGAGACCTTTGCCCGCGCCCTTGCTGCTGCAAAGGCCAAGGGCAGAAACACCGTGCACGTCAAGGTGTGGCTGCCGCTGCCTGCTGCCTGCCCGGCACAGAGCAATATCACGCTGGACAGCTTTACCGCCCAGCCCACTTATATTGCGCCGGAAACCGCACCCCAGCGCACCGCGTACTGGGAGGCAGACCTTGCTGAGAACTGCCGCTTTGGGGCACAGTACAGCTACCGCAGCACTGCGCACTACGCTGCCCCGCTGGAAATGCAGGCCGACCCGGTGCAGCCGGATTTTGACACCGCCGAGCAGCTGCCCCACATCGCCTTTACCCCCTATATGAAGGCACTGGCTGCGCAGCTGACTGAGGGTATCACCGACCCGGTGCAGAAGGCAAAGCGCATTTATGATTTTGTCACCCTGAATGTGCACTACCACTTCCAGCCCATGTATTTTGTGCACGAGAATATCACCGATAATTGCGCCCGCAGCCGCCGGGGCGATTGCGGCGTGATGGCCGCTACCTTCATCACTCTTTGCCGCATTGCAGGCATCCCGGCAAAGTGGCAGAGCGGCATGGTGGCACGGCCGGAGACAGCCGGCTGCCACGACTGGGCAATGTTCTATATTGCCCCCAAGGGCTGGATGTACGCCGATTGCTCTGCCGGTGCCTCCATGGCGCGTGCGGGCAACGAGAAGATGCGCCTGCACTACTTCGGCAATCTGGACACCGACCGCATGGTGGCCAACAGCGACATCTGCGCGCCTTTCGACCCGCCCATGTGCTCCTTCCGCGCCGACCCCTGTGATAATCAGGTAGGCGAGATGGAGGTAGACGACGTGGGTCTGTACGGCCAGCAGGTGGAGACCACGCAGGAGATCGTAAAGCATCAGGAAGTATAAGCACATCCGGGTCTGCCATTACCGCAAGACCCGGATTTTTGAGTTAAAAGGAGAATGTCTATGGAATTTTTGGCAGGACTGTACACGCTTCTGCTGGTGGCCATCTGCCTGCTGCAGGCGCTTTTGCTGCACCGCACCGGCAAGCCCGCCGCCCGGCAGGATGACGAAGCTCTGAAAGAGTGGCTGCACCAGCAGCTGGAAGCGCAGGCGCGGGTGCTGGAAGAAAAGCAGGCGCAGCAGGCACAGCAGAATCTGGCCGCGATGGCGCATATCAGCGATACCCTGCAAACCGCAGTGCAGGGCATGAGCAGCACCCTGACGGCAGGACAGAACACCCAGCAGCAGACCATGGAGCAGCGCTTGCAGGGGCTGGAAGCCTCCAACGCCCGCAAGCTGGAGGAAATGCGCAAAGCGCTGGCAGACGGCCTTGCCGCCATGCAGGCACAGAATGCCCAGAAACTGGATGAGATACGCCACACCGTGGACGAGCAATTACAGGACGCGCTGCAAAAGCGGGTGACCGAAAGCTTTAAGGCGGTCAACGACCAGCTGGAGCAGGTGTACAAGGGCTTGGGCGAGATGCAGAGCCTTGCCGCCGATGTGGGCGGGCTGAAGCAGGTGCTTTCCGGCGTTAAGACCCGCGGCATTCTGGGCGAGATCCAGCTGGGCGCGATTCTGGAAGATATCCTTGCGCCGGAGCAGTACGACACCAACGTGGCCACCATCCCCGGTAGCACCCAGCGGGTGGAGTACGCCATCCGTATGCCCGGTGTGGACGGCAACAGTGTCTGGCTGCCCATCGACTCCAAATTTCCCGGCGATACCTATGCCCACCTGCAGGATGCGCAGGCCTCCGGCGATGCACAGGCAGTGGAAAACGCCCGCCACGCGCTGGAACTGGTGCTGCGCAGCGAGGCAAAGGATATCCGGGAAAAATATGTGGAACCGCCCTATACCACGGCTTTCGGCATCCTGTTTCTGCCCTTTGAGGGACTGTACGCCGAGGTGGTGAACGCCGGACTGCTGGAAGTTTTGCAGCGGGATTATCAGGTGAACGTGGCCGGCCCCAGCACCATGGCGGCGCTGCTCAACAGCCTGCAGATGGGCTTCAAGACCCTTGCCATCCAGAAGCGCTCCGGCGAGGTGTGGCAGCTGCTGGGGGCAGTCAAGACCGAGTTCGATAAGTTTGGGCAGGGACTTTCCAAGATGCAGCAGCGCCTGCGCCAAACGGACGAAGAACTGGACAACCTCATCGGGGTGCGCAGCCGCGCCATCAGCCGCAAGCTGCGTGCAGTGCAGACGCTGGATGAAAACACCGCCGCCACCCTGCTGGAACTGGACACCGAGCCGGGCAGACCAGTAACAGCACGTCTGCCGGAGAGCGGGGAAGAGCTTTGATGCGCAGAAGCTCCCTGCATTATCCCTTGCGAAATTTCTGACGATGTGCTACAATAGGAATTGTTCTCAGAAATATTTGCCAATTTACGGCACAAGATAAACCCAAAAGGAGTCTGAACGGTATGAGCATGAAAAAAATCAGCGAAGCCATCCTTGGTGTGGGCGTGGACGATACTACCATCGACCTGTTCGAGAGCCAGTATCCGGTGCCCACCGGGGTCAGCTATAATTCCTATGTCATTCTGGACGAAAAGACCACCATTCTGGACACGGTGGACGCCCGCGCCACCGAGCCTTGGCTGGAAAACCTTGCCGAGGCACTGGGCGGCCGCAAGCCCGCCTATCTGGTGGTCTCCCACATGGAGCCGGATCACGGTGCCAACGTGGCAAAGCTGGCAGCCCTCTACCCGGAGATGCAGGTGGTAGGCAACGCCAAGACCTTCCAGTATATGGAGCAGTTCTTTGGCGCAGATGCCATTGCCCCGGAGCGCCGCGTGGTAGTGAAGGACGGCGAGAGCCTGAGCCTTGGTGCCCACACCCTCACCTTTGTGTTTGCCCCCATGGTGCACTGGCCGGAGGTCATGGTCAGCTACGAGAGCAGCGAGAAGGTGCTGTTCTCCGCCGATGGCTTTGGCCGCTTTGGTGCCGTGGCAAAGTTTGACGAAAACGCCGACTGGGCCAGCGAAGCCCGCCGCTACTACCTGAACATTGTGGGCAAGTACGGCCCGCAGGTGCAGGCGCTGCTCAAAAAGGCTGCGGCACTGGACATCAAGACGATCTGCCCGCTGCACGGCCCGGTGCTTACCGGCGATCTGGGCAAGTACCTGAACTACTACGATCTCTGGTCCAGCTATAAGGCAGAGGAGCCGGAAAAGGTTCTGGTAGCCAGCGCCTCCATCCACGGCCACACCCGCGCCGCTGCCCACACCATGGCTGAAAAGCTGCGTGCACAGGGCGCAAAGGTGGTGGAGATGGACCTGACCCGCACCGATGTCTCCTACGCTGTCACCGAGGCCTTCCGCTGCGGTAAGATCGTGCTGGCCTGCGCCACCTACGACGGCTTCCTCTTCCCGCCGATGGAGAATCTGCTGACTCACCTCAAGACCAAGAGCTTCCAGAACCGCACCGTCGGTCTGATGGAAAACGGCACTTGGGCACCCATGGCTGCAAAGCTTATGCGTGCCGAGCTGGAGAGCATGAAGAACATCACCCTCTGCGAGAACGTTGTCACCATCCGTTCTGCCGCCAACGCCGCTGCCGAGGCACAGATGGACGCCCTTGCCGCAGAACTCGTGGCAAAGTAACACGATATAAAATCAGTTAAACGCAAACACTCCCGGACTTTCCATAAAAAGCCCGGGAGTGTTTTTTGTTCCTTTGTTTGTTCCATTATCTGCTAGATTATGAGCGAAAAACACGAAATTTTACGTCATTTTTTGAAATGGACACAAAAAAAGCGGCAAAACGAACAGATTTTGAACGTTTCACCGCTATATTCTGGAGCAGGATACGGGACTCGAACCCGCCGCCTACTGCTTGGGAAGCAGTCGCTCTACCGGATGAGCTAACCCTGCAAGTGCTCCATTATTGTAACAAAGCAGGGCAGGAATGTCAAGGCTTTTCCGCACGAAATTTGCGGTCAGCTCATTTTGGCCCAAGTCAGGTCCAACACCGGGAAGAACGGGTCGAATACCAAGTCTCGCACACCGTTTGCCAGCAGCAGACGTTTCTGCTGCGCCATCAGGGGCACCACGGTGCAACTTTCCAGCAGCTGCCGCTCGCACTGCGCCAACAGAGCGCAACGGTCCTTGCCGGTCTGCTGTGCGCTCAGTGCCAGCCGGTCAGCGTATACAGCATCAGCATAGCCGGTCAGACTGCCGCCTGCGGTGGTGAACTGCTGCAGCATTTGATATACGCTGCCGCCCTCGGCACGGATGGGCGCAAGGGCAATGGTGTATTTCCCGGCGGCAATACGGGCATCAAACTCGTCCTGCTCTACCTCTTCCACCGAGAAGAACAGGGAACACTCCTTCTGCCATGCGCTGTTGATCTGGTCGGCCAGTTCGCCCAGCCCAGCGTTCTTGGGCAGCAGCAGGGTCACACCGGAAAAATCCGAGGTAGCCATGCCCTGCCGCGCAGCCAGATAGAGGGCTTTCGGCTCCGGGATGGCGGGCAGGGGATCCCCGGCAGTCTCGCGGTAGTCCAGCCCGTCCACGGTCAGCCCCTCCGGCACAAGCCCCTTTGCGGCGGTGTACAGACCGCTGGAAGGTACATCGGCGTTTTCCCGGGCAATACCGGCCAGCGCCTGCCGCAGCTGCTGGTTCTGGAACACCGACCCCTCTGCCGCGTTGAACAGCAGCGCCCATGTGGTGTCGGAATAGCTTACCGTCTGTAAGCTGGTGGTTTCGCCGCTCTCGTCCAGCGCGGCAGAGCATTTGCCATCGGCAATAAGCTGGGCTGCACTTTTGCCGCTGCCGCTGGTGTCCTGCACCAGACGCAGACTGCCGACCAGCGGGCTTTCCACGGTGCGGCGCAAAAACAGGCCGTTTGCCGTCCAGTTGTACAGGTAAAAGCTGCCGCTGGCAAGCGTAGTCTTGGCGGTCAGCCCGTAGGTGCCCCGGGTGCTCTCAAAAAAGGCCTCGTCGCAGGGGGCTGCACCGGGCAATGCCAGCTTTGCTAAGAAGTTATCGTCCCGTTCGCTCAGCCGGAACACCAACGTCAGCGGCCCATTGGCCGAAACGCCCAGACTGCTTTCGTCTGCAAGTCCCGCCAGCACGGCGGTGCTGTTTTGGATGGCGGAGAACTCCACCGCATAGGGCGAGGCAGTCTCGGCATGGAAAATGCGCCGGAAGGCAAATACAAAATCCTCGGCGGTAATGTCGTACTCTGTGGCGGCACCCTTGGCGGCAGCGTAGGTCAGGCCGTCCTTCAGGGTAAAGGTGTAGGTCAGTCCGTCTGAGGAGACTGTCCACTTCTCACAGAGCCCCGGCACAAGTTCGCCGTCCGGGTCCTTGCGCACCAGCGTGCCGTACAGATTCTCGCAGGCGATGACATCCGACGCACCGGAGGCCACCTGCGGGTCCAGATTTGCAGGGATGCTGTCCACAAACCAAGTAAAGCTGGCAGAGTTTGTGGAACTGCCGCAGCCGGTCAGGGCAAAAAGAAACGCAGCAGCCAGCACCGCTGCGGTAAAACGCAACCATCGTTTCAAAAAGAATAACCTCATTCCGTTTATCTTCGCGCAGAAACGGCAAAAAACGCTCTGCAACGACAAGTGTAGCAGAAAGCAGCAGAAAAAACAATTGCCTTTTTGTGAATTTATCGGGCTTTTTGAAGCAGACTGTGCGGTTTTCCGTTGCCAATTGCGCGCAAATGGACTATAATGGTACAGCGAAGTGATCACCGCGCTGCCCGTGCGGCGCGGTGTTATACCATGATCCTATTAGAGGAGGAACTGTTTTTATGCAGAAAGATCAGCAGAAGCTTGCCCAGCTTATTCAGGGCAAAAAGGTCGCCTTTATCGGCGCAGGCGTCAGCCACAAGACCCTCATCAAGGAGTTTGTGGAGTTGGGCGCTCATGTGACTTTGTGCGACCAGAAAAAGAGCGTGGAGGACTTTGGCGATTACGCCGCCACCATCCGGGAGTTGGGCATCGACCTGAGCCTTGGCGAAAACTATCTGGACGGCTTCAAGGGACAGGACATCATCATGCGCACCCCGGGCTTTGTGGGTTACTTTGAAAAGCCCCTGCAGGATGCCATGGCCGCCGGCACCATGGTCACCAGTGAGGTGGAACTGTTCTTCGATTTCTGCCCCTGCGAGATCGTGGCCGTGACTGGCTCGGACGGCAAGACCACCACCACAACCCTTATCTCCAAATTCTACGAGGCCGCAGGCCGCAAGGTGCACTTGGGCGGCAATATCGGCGCAGCACTGCTGCCCATGCTGCCGGAGGTGTCCCCGGAGGATGTGGCTGTGGTGGAACTTTCCAGCTTCCAGCTGATCAGTATGCACGCCAGCCCCAACATTGCGGTGGTCACCAACGTGACCCCGAACCATCTGGATCACCACAAGGATATGCAGGAATACATTGATGCCAAGCGCAATATCCTGCTGTACCAGAAGCAGCCCTGCCGCGCCGTGCTGGGCTATGAGAACGAGATCAGCCGCTCCATGCAGGCAGACTGCAAGGGCAAGCAGGTGTGGTTCACCCGCCTGCACGATACCGACAACGGTGCCTTCCTGCGCAAGGATGGCATGCTCTGCATGGCAGAGGATGGCGTTGTGACCCCCTTCCTTGCCCAGAAGGATGTCAAGCTGCGCGGCCTGCACAACATCGAGAACCTGCTGGCTGCTGCCGCTGCCGTGTGGGGCGAGGTGCCCGTAGAAGCTATCCGTCAGGTGGGCAGCACCTTTACCGGCGTAGAGCACCGCATCGAGCCGGTGCGTACTCTGGACGGCGTGCTGTACTATAACGATTCCATCGGCACCAGCCCCACCCGCACCATCGCCGGTCTGCGCAGCTTTGACCGGAAGGTCATCCTCATCGCGGGCGGCTACGATAAGCACATCCCCTACGAGCCGCTGGCACCGGAGATCATCGCCCACGTCAAAAATCTGGTGCTGATGGGCGCTACTGGCCCCCGCATCGAGCAGGCTGTGCGGGAGTGCCCCGGCTTTGACGAGGCCGCTCTGCCCATTCAGCACGCAGACAATATGCAGCACGCCGTAGAGCTGGCACGTGCCGCCGCAAAGCCGGGCGACATCATCATCCTGTCCCCGGCAAGTGCTTCTTTTGACCTGTACCCCAACTTTGAGGTGCGCGGCCGCGAGTTCAAAAAGATCGTCAACGCGCTCAAGTGATTGCACAGGTAAAGGATGCAAAGCGCCGTACCCGGTTCGCGAATGCCTGCCGGGGTCTGCCGGTGCTGGACGCTCTGCTGCCGCTGGACTGTGCGCTCTTTCGCAAAAGTCAGCCGTGGCGGTTCTACGCTGGTCCTACGCTGGCACTGGAACTTTCCGGCAGCACGGCATGGCTGGCCGGGCACACAAACCCCGCAGAACTGGCAGGCTTTTTGTCCTTCTGCGGGTGCGAGAGTGCCATTCTGGACGAAGCTGTCTGCCCGCCGCCGGACGGCTGGCACAAGGCGGAAGCACTGACCGTGTTCGGTCTGCCGCAGGCTGGGCCGCTGCCCCTGCCTGCCGTGGACGAAGCTTTGTGGACGCAGCTGTCCCTCTGCCGGGAAGCACCCGCCGCCCGGGTGGCAGCAGCGCTTTACCCAGCAGACCCCGCCCGGCAGGCAGATTTTTACTCAGAACTGTGCACAAAGCGCAGCCGGGGCAGGGCAGTGGCGTGGACATTGGAGCAGGGGAGTACAGTCGTCTGCACCGTGGGCGCTTATGCCCTGTGCAATGGGCAGGCATATATGGCCTGTGGGCAGACCGCAGAGCCGCTGCGGGGCAAAGGCATCGGCGGGCGGCTCATTGTGGAAATGGCAAACAGCCTTGCCGCCGAAGGGCTGCGCCCGGTGTTCCTCTGTGCACCGGAGCGGGTGCGGTTTTATACCCGCCTTGGCTTTGCAAAACAGGCAGAGTACGCCCGCTATGTGCCCGAGAAATGCTAAAGCTTCTTGCACAAAGAACCCAATAATAACAGGAAGGAACTATCACGTTATAATGTCGATTCTGAACCACTTTTTTGATTATAAGCCCGAGGTGCTGGCGCTGGACGAAAAGGCCATGGAGCTGTGCCAACCCTACTTCCGCCAGATGGAGGAGATCCGGGATTTCAACCAGCTGAAAATGCTCAAGGCCTTTGCCGATACCCAGATGTCCTCTACCGATATGCTGGGCACCACCGGCTACGGCCTGTGGGATACCGGCCGTGCCAAGCTGGAGCAGATCTTTGCGCAGGTCATGGGCGCAGAGGATGCACTGGTGCGCAGCCAGTTCCAGAGCGGCACCCACACGCTGGCGGTGGCGCTGTTCGGTCTGCTACGGGCAGGGGACACCCTGCTGGCCGCCACCGGCCGCCCCTACGATACGCTGGAGGGCGTCATTGGTCTGGACGGCAAGGGCAAGGGCACCGGTACCCTGATGGACTACGGCGTAAACTATGACGAAGCCCCCCTTAAAGCAGACTTCACCCCGGACTACGACCTGATCGCCAAAAAAGCCCCTGGTGCAAAGGTATGCCACATCCAGCGCAGCCGCGGCTATTTACAGCGCAACGCCTTTGATCTGGCTACCATCCGCAAAATTGCCGATACCGCCCGCGCCGCAAACCCGGAGATCATCATTTTTGTGGACAACTGCTACGGCGAGTTCACCCAGACGCAGGAGCCCTGTCAGGTGGGCGCGGATATCGCAGTGGGCAGCCTGATCAAGAACCCCGGCGGCGGCATTGCTCCCACCGGCGGCTACATCGTGGGTCGCAAGGATCTGGTGGAACTGTGCGCTTACCGCCTGAACGCCCCCGGCCTTGGCAAGGAGCTGGGCTGCACGCTGGAGACCCCCCGGGATATGTATCTGGGCTTCTACTACGCTCCCGGCGTGGTGTGCGAGGCCATCAAGACCGCCATCTATGCCCAGTGTATGCTGGAGCTGCTGGGCAAAAAGCCCATCCCACGCTACTGCGAGGCTCACAACGATATCGTCACCTGCTTTGATGCCGGTACGGCAGAGGCGCTCATCGGCTTCTGTCAGGGCATTCAGGCTGCCAGCCCCGTGGACAGCTACGCCGCCCCGGAACCCAGCCCGGAGCCGGGCTACACCGACGAGGTGGTCATGGCCAGCGGCAGCTTTACGCAGGGCAGCACCATCGAGCTTTCCTGCGACGGCCCTTTGCGCGCCCCCTATACCTGCTATCTGCAGGGCGGCCTGAACTTTGCCGCCAGCCGCGCCGGTGTGCTGCTGGCTGTCCAGAAAGCATACTTTCAGGCATAATCCTTGCCCTGCGGGCTAGATATCCGTATAACAAAAAGGAGCTATCGCACAACACGCTGCGATAGCTCCTTTTTTCCCTCTATACACAATATCAACGCTTACACGGCACGGGCCTGCATGGCGGGGATCGGCTCGATCATAGCCGGGTGCATCCCTTCGCGGTAGTCCAGATCTCCCTGATCCAGACCACGCAGCAGCACCTCTGCGGTAGCAATGTTGGTGGCAATGGGTACGCTGTGCATATCGCACAGGCGCAGCAGATTCTGCTCGGTTAGGCTGGCGGCATCAGCCTTCAGCGGGTCGCGGAAGAACAGCACCAGATCCACCTCATCGCAGGCAACGCGGGAGGTGATCTGCTGTACACCGCCCAGCTTGCCGGAGAGGTAGCAATGCACCGGCAGACCAGTAGTCTGCGCAAGCATCCGGCCGGTGGTACCGGTGGCGATAACATTATTGCGGGAAAGGATGGCACTGTAAGCGGTACAGAACTGCAGAGCCAGTTCTTTGCGGGAATCGTGGGCAAGAATTGCGATCGTCATAGGATGCTCTCTCCTTTACTTATTTTTACATAGTACCAGTTGTGATGTACGAATTTTTGAAGTTCTGTGAAACGAGAGTGAAATCGATATCAAATCTTACACTATAGTTTTACCGCACAGAAAACGCTCTGTCAAGAGAAAATTTTGCTTTTTTAACCTATAAAAACATAAAAGTACTACTTTTACATTGTGAGAAACGGCGAATTCTTGGATACATACCACCATCCAAGAAAATCCGTTTTCTGGGAAAAGTGAAATATTTTTCACTTTTTCACTTGAATCGAAATACAGTCCATCCCGATAAAACAAAAATACAGGCCAAAGCAGTTTGCATCGGCCTGTACAGGAAATTTTTTTCAACTGTGAAAAACTTGCTCTGCCGCGCCCGCAGGCCGGACAGAATTGTAAAAAAATTATGAAGAAGCTGGGGCAGGGGAGATCACCGGATCTGCCCGTCACCGTGGATAACGTACTTGTAGCTGCAAAGTTCCTCCAAGCCCATGGGACCCCGGGCGTGCAGCTTCTGGGTAGAGATGCCCATCTCGCAGCCCAGACCAAACTCGCCGCCGTCGGTAAAGCGGGTGGAGCAGTTCACATACACAGCGGCGCTGTCTACCGCAGCGGTGAACCGGTCGGCGTCTGCCTGCGTCCGGGTCAGGATGGCCTCGCTGTGGCCGGTGGAGTGCTGTGCGATGTGGGCAATGGCCTCATCTACACTGTCCACCACCTTGACGGCAAGGATGTAGTCCAGAAACTCGGTGTCAAAGTCCGCAGGGCCGGCAGGCGTGCCGGGAATGATGGCGGCGGCGCGCGTGTCCAGCCGCAGTTCTACCGGCAGCTTGCCCGCAGCCACGCGGTCGGGGCCAAGACGCTGTGCAAGCTTAGGCAGAAACTCCTGCGCAATGGCAGAGTGCACAAGGCACACCTCCTCGGCGTTGCACACGCTGGGGCGGCTGGCCTTGGCATTCTCAATAATATCCAGCGCCTTGGCCTGATCGGCGGTGTCGTCCACAAAAATGTGGCAGATGCCGGTACCGGTCTGGATGCAGGGCACCTTGGCGTTTTCCACGCAGGCGCGGATCAGCCCTGCACCGCCCCGGGGAATCAGCAGATCCACATAGCCCACGGCAGTCATCAGGGCGTTGGCAGAGGCGTGGGTGGTGTCCTCGATCAGGCAGACCGCGTTTTCCGGCAGGCTGTTCTCCCGCAGCCCCTGCCGCAGTGCCTGCACAATGGCGTTGGCGCTGCGCCAAGCCTCCTTGCCGCAGCGCAGGATGCAGGCGTTGCCGCTCTTGATGGCAAGGGCGGCGGCATCGCTGGTCACGTTGGGACGGCTCTCGTAGATGATGGCAATCACACCCATGGGCACGGCGGTCTTTTCGATCACCAGCCCGTTGGGGCGCTCCACCCGCTTCAGCACCCGGCCCACCGGGTCGGGCAGGGCAGCGACCTCTTCAATGCCCTTTGCCATGGCGCGGATGCGCTCCTCGGTCAGGGCAAGACGGTCCAGCATCACCTCGCTGATATGTCCCTTTGCGGCGGCCATATCGTCAGCGTTGGCGGCAAGGATAGCCGTCATGTTTGCCGGGCTACACAGCTGCGCAGCCATACTGTGCAGTGCCTGTGCGCGGCTGGTGCCATCAGCCAGTGCCAGCGCAGCCTTTGCCCCGCGGGCGGCTTCCAGAATTTCCTGTGTGGTCATAGCTCAAACCTCCTGTGTGGACAGTGTGGGCTGCTTGTGCCCGGCAAAGCGGGTGCCGATGGGCTTGCCCGCAGCGATATCATACAGCAGTTCCGGGTGTGCGCCGTTGGCAATGACCATATCTGCACCGCTGCCGGTCACCATGCGGGCAGCCCGCAGCTTGGTTGCCATGCCGCCGGTGCCCAGTGCAGAGCCTGCACCGTCTGCCAGCGCCATCACCTCCGGGGTGATCTCCTCCACCAGCGGGATCAGTGCCGCATCCGGGTGGGTGTGGGGGTTGGCAGTGTACAGGCCGTCGATGTCGCTCAGCAGCACCAGCAAGTCGGCCCTGCAGCAGCAGGCCACAATAGCAGCCAGCGTGTCATTGTCGCCAATGGAGGTGATCTCATCGGTGGCAACACTGTCGTTTTCATTGATGATGGGCAGTGCACCCAGTTCCAGCAGACGGGTCAGGGTGTTCTGGATGTTCACCCGGCGTTCGGTGTGCTCCACGTCCACGCCGGTAAGCAGGATCTGCGCTACCGTGTGATCATAGGCACTGAACAGCCGGTCGTAGGTGTACATCAGCTCGCACTGTCCCACGGCAGCGCAGGCCTGCTTGGTGGTGGTATCCTTTGGGCGTGCAGGCAGCGAAAGCTTGCCCACGCCCATGCCGATAGCGCCGGAGGATACCAGAATGACCTCGTGTCCCTCGTTCTTTAAATCGCTCAATACCTTGACCAGTTCCTCTGCATGGCGGATGTTCAACCGCCCGGTGGGGTATGCCAATGTGGAGGTGCCCACTTTCACAACGATGCGCATGATTCCATTAACCCTTTCCCATTTCCTTTGTTTTGTCGTAAGCAGCCAGCACGGCATCCATCACCGCACCGCGCAGCCCATGTTCTTCCAGTACCCGCACGCCCTGAATGGTGCTGCCGCCGGGGCTGCACACAGCATCCTTCAGCGCACCGGGGTGCTTGCCGCTTTCCAGCACCAGCTTTGCGCTGCCCAGCACCATCTGTGCGGCGTATTCCTGTGCCTTTGCCCGGGGCAGACCGCAGGCCACGCCGCCATCGGCCAGCGCTTCAATAAACTGGTACACCCATGCCGGGCCGCAGCCGGAGACGCAGCTTGCAGCATCGATCATGCCCTCGGCTACGGCGTCCAGACGCCCGGCGGGAGCCATCAGCTGGCAGAATGCAGCCTCTTCCTCGGCGGTCACGTTGGCAGAGCAATACTGGATCATGCCTTCGCCCACCGATGCCGGGGTGTTGGGCATGATGCGGATGACAGGGTAGTCGCCGCCCGCCATCTCCTGAATGCGTGCCATCGGCAGACCGGCAGCCATGGTGCACAGCACGAACCGCTTGGTGCGCTCGGCAAGGATGAACCGCAGGGGCTCCAGCATGGCCTCCATCATCTGGGGCTTTACCGCCAGAAAGATCAGGTCGCAGTCCCCGGCAACCTCGGCGTTGGTAGCCGTCTGACAGCCCAGCTCTGCGGCCAGCGCTTCGGCCTTGGCCGCCGTGCGGTTAGCCAGAAATACATTCTCAGGCTCGGTAGCCTTGCACACAGCACGTGCAATAGCGCCGCCCATGTTTCCACAGCCTAAAAACCCAATGGTTTTCATCATAGTAATAACCCTCCCTCGGCAGGTATGCACTGCATAAAATTCTGCTTCTTATTCATTCTAAGCAACCGCTGGGAGAAAATCAAGACTTTTGTCTTATTTTTGGCGGATATAATGTAAAAACAGCCCCACCGGGGCGGGCAGCGCACACACAAACTTCATAAAAAGATAAGAATCTTTACTTGAAATAAGGTCATGTTTTGCGGTAAAATAAATCATGGGGTATCATTCACGGAAACGGCAGTGGCGTCTGCCGGGAAAGGATGGGTTTTTGTGTCACAAACGACGAAACGGGCACTGGAGGCATCTTTGAAGAAGCTGCTGCTGGAAAAGCCCCTGAACAAGATCACGATCAACGATATCACCGAGGACTGTGGTGTCAACCGCATGACCTTTTATTACCATTTCAAAGATATTTACGATCTGGTGGACTGGATCTTAGCGGAGGATGCCGCCAAGGCAATGGAAGGCCGCCGGGGCTTTGGTACATGGAGCGAAGCCTATCTGAACGTTCTGCACCAGCTGCAGGACAACAAGACCCTTGTGCTCAACGTTTACCGCTCGGTGGGCAGGGAACAGGTGGAACAGTATCTTTATAGGCTGCTGGACCCCATCCTGAAGGACTTTGCAGACCGTGAATGCCATGATATCACCGTACAGGATGCAGACAAGCAGTTTGTTGTGGATTTTTACAAGTATGCACTGGTGGGCATGACGCTGGAATGGACTCGCCGGGATATGAAAGGCGACCCCAAGAAGATGGTGGAGCGGGTGAGCACCATGATCCACGGGGATTTCCGCCGTGCACTGTGCCGCCTGAGCACCGGCAGCCTGAAAATAGAGGAATGAAGCGCTTTTTATCCGAGTGGCTTCAATAAAATTTTATCAAAGAGCGCGCCGTGATGGGTTTTCCATCACGGCGTATTTTCTGTTTATGGCACAAAAACACGCAAAGTAGTAAGATGTGGTCAAGCAAAATAAGGATTTCCAAAGGAAGCATTTCGGGAGGAAAAAGCTATGAATACATCTCTTGAGAATCTGACTCACAAGATGCAGCGTGCTGCGCTTGGTAAAATAGTGGACGTGGCGCTTTCCCGCGCCGAGCAAGACCGTGAAAAGACGATGAACCAGCTGGTAGATGCTGCAAAGCAGTTCTACGGCAGCGGCTTCAGCGATGAGACCTACGAGAACGCCAAAAAGGTGCTGACCGACCCCGACAGTAAGTGGACGAAACTCATTAACTGCGTGCTGGACCAGACCGACCCCCATGTGGCGCGTACCACCGCGCTGAATCTGGGTTACGAAGCCTTCTTCCGCGGCACTAAGATGATCCGTGAGAACCGCGTCAAGTACCAGTGCAACATCCCTTGGCTGATTTTGTTCGACCCCACCTCGGCCTGCAATATGCACTGCGTGGGCTGCTGGGCAGGCGAGTACGGCCACAAGAACAACCTCAGCTTTGAGGATATGGACAAGATCGTTACGCAGGGCAAGGAGCTGGGCGTGTACCTGTATATGCTGACCGGCGGCGAGCCGCTGGTGCGCAAGAAGGACGTGCTCAAGCTGGCAGAAAAGCACAACGATGTGCAGTTTGCCATCTACACCAACTCCACCCTCATCGACGAGC
>OOBB01000449.1_pt1 | contig 21591 bp, 17 predicted proteins | sample 1671661 | NCBI WGS metagenome assembly OOBB01 (sample SAMN06348179, study PRJEB24527) | human gut metagenome | biome: human gut; feature: ankylosing spondylitis patient; material: feces | host: Homo sapiens | place: China | collected 2015-10
TCCTGATGCTGGCCATGGTGGCCGTCATGCTGCCCCGCGCCGGTGTGGCTGCGGATCGTATTGACGAGGTCATCCGCACCAAGGCCACCATCCGCGACCCGGATGAAGCCGCCGCAAAGGCTGCACAGGCGCACACCGACTGGCAGGGCGTGGTGCAGTTCGAGGATGTGAGCTTCCGCTACCCCGGTGCGGACAGCGATGCGCTGGAACACATCAGCTTTACCGCAAAGCCCGGCGAGACTACCGCCATCATCGGCTCCACCGGCTGCGGCAAGTCCACCCTGCTCAACCTGATTCCCCGCTTTTACGATGTGACCGGCGGCAAGGTGACCGTGGACGGCATTGACGTGCGCGAGATGCCGCAGGCACAGCTGCACGACCTGCTGGGCTATGTGCCCCAGAAGGGTGTGCTGTTCAGCGGCACCATTGACAGCAACCTGAAATTCGGCGGCGAGGATATCACCGACGCACAGGTGCACAAGGCCGCTGCCATTGCGCAGGCCACTGATTTTATCGAGGCAAAGCCCGAGGGCTACCAGAGCCCCATTGCACAGGGCGGCTCCAACGTATCCGGCGGCCAAAAGCAGCGGCTTTCCATTGCCCGGGCAATTGCCAAGGACCCCAAGGTCTACCTGTTTGACGACAGCTTCTCGGCACTGGACTACAAGACCGATGTAACCCTGCGCCGCGCTTTGAAGGCACAGACCGACAACGCCACTGTGATCATTGTGGCACAGCGCATTTCCACCGTGCTGCACGCAAACCAGATCCTTGTACTGGACGAAGGCAGACTGGTGGGCAAGGGCACCCACGCCCAGCTGATGGTCAGCTGCCCGGAATATCAGGAGATCGCCCGCAGCCAGCTGAGCCAGAAGGAGCTGGCGCTGGATACCCTGAATACAGAAAAGGAGGGTGAGTGATATGCCCAGACCCGGACGTCCCACCACCGAGCGCGCCAAAAACTTTAAAGGCACGCTGCGGCAGCTCATCCGCACCATGAGCCACTACAAGCTGCCCCTTACGGCAGCCATGCTGTTTGCTATTCTGTCCACCATCTTCAACATTGCAGGCCCCAAGGTGCTGGCAAAGGCCACCACCGCCCTTGCCACCGGCTGGATCGCCCGGCTGCGCGGCACCGGCAGCATTGATTTTGTGTATATCGGCCGCATCCTGCTGTTTTTGTTGGGGATGTACCTGCTGAGCAGCGCTTTCAGCTTTATTCAGGGCTGGCTGATGACCGGCCTTTCTCAGAAGGTCTGCTACGACTTCCGTCGCCAGATCAGTGAAAAGATCAACCGCCTGCCGCTGGCGTACTTTGAAAAGCGCACCGTGGGCGAGGTGCTCTCCCGCATCACCAACGATGTGGACACACTGGGCCAGAGCCTGAACCAGAGCATCACCCAGCTGATCACCAGCGTGACCACCATGATCGGTGTGCTGGTGATGATGCTTTCCATCAGCCCCCGCATGACCCTGATTGCCCTGCTGATCTTACCGGTATCGCTGGCGCTGGTGCTGGTGGTGGTCAAGTTCAGCCAGAAGTACTTCAAGGCACAGCAGGCCACGCTGGGCGTGGTCAACGGTCAGGTCGAGGAGGTCTACGCCGGCCACAACGTGGTCAAGGCCTTCAACCGGGAGGCCGTGGTACTGGCAGACTTCAACGCCGCCAACGATAAGCTGTACGAATCCGCATGGAAGAGCCAGTTCCTCTCGGGCCTTATGATGCCCATCATGAACTTTGTGGGCAACCTGGGCTATGTGGCAGTGGCCATCGTGGGCAGCATTTTTGCTGCAAATGGGGTCATCACCATTGGTGATATTCAGGCCTTTATCCAGTACGTCAAAAACTTTACCCAGCCCATCCAGCAGCTTTCGCAGGTGTCCAATATGCTGCAAAGCATGGCTGCTGCTGCAGAGCGGGTGTTCGAGTTTTTGAACGAGCCGGAGGAGGAGCAGCTGGCCGACCCCGCCCGCCGCGCCGACCCCGCCGACATTGACGGACAGGTCACCTTTGACCATGTGCGTTTCGGCTACACCCCGGACAAGACCGTCATCCACGACTTCAGCTGCACGGTGCAGCCCGGCCAGAAGGTAGCCATCGTAGGCCCCACCGGTGCGGGCAAGACCACCATGGTCAAGCTGCTGATGCGCTTTTACGATGTGGACGCCGGTTCTATCACCCTGAACGGCCACAATGTGCGGGACTTTGACCGCAGCGCTCTGCGCGAGGGCTTTGGCATGGTGTTGCAGGACACATGGCTGTTCAAGGGCACCATTATGGAGAACATCCGTTACGGCCGGCTGGACGCCACCGATGAAGAGGTGATTGCTGCCGCAAAGGCTGCCAACGCCGACCACTTTATCCGCACCCTGCCCGGCGGCTACCAGATGGAGCTGAACGAGGACGCCTCCAACGTCAGTCAGGGACAGAAGCAGCTGCTTACCATCGCCCGCACCATTCTGGCAGACAACCGCATCCTGATTTTGGACGAGGCCACCAGCAGCGTGGATACTCGCACTGAGCAGCGCATCCAGACCGCCATGGACCGCCTGATGGAGGGGCGCACCAGCTTTGTCATCGCCCACCGCCTTTCCACCATCCGCGATGCCGACCTCATCCTTGTGATGCGGGACGGCGACATTGTGGAGCAGGGCACCCACGACCAGCTGATCGAGGCCGGCGGCTTCTACGCCGACCTGTACAACAGCCAGTTCGAGGATGTGGTGGATTAAAGCACCTGTCATCACAATATAATTGCAAAAAGAGCACCTGTCGCCTTTTTAGGGCAATAGGTGCTCTTTGTTTTACCCTCTCAGTCATCGCTGCGCGATGCCAGCTCCCCCCGAGAGGGGGGAGCTTTTCTACATCTGTCGGTGCCTGAGAGGGTTTTCGTCTTTTCTTTATGATTCCTCCACCGGTTCCAGCTTCAGGCCGAACAGCTTTTCCGAGAGGGACGGCAGCTGTTGCTGCAAGGCGCGGACATAGGCCATCACCACCGAGTCCGGCTCCGCTTTCGTAACAATACCAAACCGCATTCCCTTGTTCCAATCCAGAATAAACACCTGTGAAGGATCCGGTCTGCGGTAGTACACTGCCGGGGTCAGCATCAGGCTGGGCAGTTCATACTGTACACTTTTTACGCTGCGAATGATTTCTGCCTGTCGTCTCGCAGCCTCGTGCAGCAATGCGGTCTCATACAGTGACTGCTCTGGTGTTTCTGCAAACATCCACCGATACTGCACCGCCTGTTCCAGCGTAATATATCCACGGGGCACCTCCGGCGGCGTATGAAATGGGACGCCGATCTCTGGCATATACACTACCGGATAAAAGTGCAAGCCTCGCGCCGCGATCTCTGCACACTCGATCTGTAATGAAAGATCGATCTCATCATTCAGCAACGCCCTCCAGACATCCTTTATGCTGGCACAGCGGTGCATTATAGGAGAAAAGCGGTTGCTCAACTCCCCTGTAGCGGCAAACAGGTCAAAGCCTAGCATTTGCAGCGGCATATTCTGATGTCCGATCAGTAGATGCCGTTTGGGTGGATTTGCATTCAGCTTTACTGCCTGCGCATGATGCACCGCCTCATCGTACAATTCCAGCAGCTGCTTTGCCTTGGGGTAAAAATCCCATCCCGCCGGGGTCAGCACCACACGGCGCGGCACATGCTGGAACAGTTCAAACTGCAATTGCCCTTCCAGCGTGCGGATCTGCTGCGAAAGTGCCGACTGTGAAAGATACAGCGCCTCTGCCGCCGCAGAAAAGCTGTTCATCTCCACGATCTTTACAAAGCCCGCCATCGCGCTCTGGTTCATTCTTTCCTTCCTCCCAAATACATTAGGTTTTCCTTAATTATAATATGATAAACTTGAATTGTAAACAGCATTTTTCTACGCTACAATTGTTAAGGATTCAGCAAAGTGGCCTTCACCTTGCTGCACAATAAGAAGGAACAAAAAGAAAGAGAGCGTACCTATGAACAAGATTTCCCGTAAGGGCTTTATCAAGATCGCCGCTGCCGCCGCCATGAGCGGTGTGACCGCCGGTGCTCTGGCTGCCTGCAATGCCGCTTCCGGTTCTACCTCCGCTTCCACTTCCGGTGCTGCCGGTCAGTACATCCCCGGCACCTACGAGGGCACTGCCGAGGGCATCTCCTCCACCGTCAAGGTCACCATGACCTTCTCTGACAGCGCTGTCACCGACGTGGTGGTGGACACCTCCGGCGAGACCGCTTCCTACGGCGCTGCCGCTGCCGATGAGCTGCGCAAGCAGCTGATGGCCGCCGGCTCTGCCGAGATCGACGGTGTTTCCGGCTCCACCGTCACCTCTGACGCCGTGATGAAGGCCGCCAAGAGCTGCTACGCACAGGCTAAGGGCGAGGCCGTGGTCTCCAGCGTGCAGCTGCCCACCGGCGATGAGAACGACTGGCTGGGCAAAGAGCCTGACATCGACGAGGCTTCCATCACTGAGACATGGGATACCGATATCGTCATTGTGGGCGCTGGCAACGGTGGTATGTGCGCAGCCGCTTATGCTGCACAGAACGGACTGGACTTCCGCATCATCGAGCAGAATTCTGCCGTTATGGATACCCGCCACTGGTACGGCACCATCGACAGCAGCGAAGCAAAGAAAAAGGGCATCGCTCCTGTTGACCGCGCCGAGCTGCTGAGCGAGATCTCCCGCTCCATGGGCGGTCGCTGCGACCAGCGCGTAGTTAAGACCTGGATCAATGAGTCTGCCGCCATGCACGATTTTGTTTCCGGCATTCTGGAAAGCGAGCCCTACAACTATGTATGTAACCTGACCTCCGGCGATGAAGCCAAATGGCCGGATGATACGCAGGTGAGCCAGAGCAAGCTGATGTTCCCTGTGCAGCAGGTCGACTACAGCAGCGCCGAAAAGCCCCGCAACGTGGTATTTCAGGAGTATATCGAGAGCAAGGGCTACAGCATCGACTTTAACACCGGCCTTGCCAAGCTGGAAAAGGATGCCGACGGCCGCATCACCGGCGTTATCGCCCAGAGCACTGCCGACGACCACTTCATCCGCATCAACGCAGCCAAGGGCGTACTGCTGGCCTGTGGCGGCTATGCAGGCAATCCCTACATGATGGAGCAGCTGGACCCGCTGGGCACCAGCGTGACCACCGCCTGCTCCTATACCCCTGCTGACAAGGGCTATGGTATCCGCGCCGCTATCTGGGCAGGTGCACATCTGGATGCAGAGCCTGCTCCCGTGTTGTTCGACCGCGGTCTGGTGGCACCCGGTGTGGATGCCGGTTATGCGGACAACGGCTCTGCCTTTGGCGGCAAGGCCTTCCCCGGCACTGTGGGTCAGTACAACCCCGGCAGCCAGCCCTTCCTGAAGGTCAACCGCCATGGCGAGCGTTTTATGAACGAAAGTCAGGAATACGACAATGCCTCCCATGCTTCTTTCCAGCAGCCGGGGCACGTTTATGCCATGATCCACGATGCAAACTTCCGCAGCGACGTAGATCGTTTCCACACCATCGGTTGCTCTGCACTGACCCGTTACATCCCCGGCATGATGGAAGCTCAGCTGGAGCAGTACGAGGGTGAGGGCCTGATCATGAAGGCGGACACCATTGAAGAGCTTGCCGACAAGATGGGCTTTACCGGTGCTGACAAGGACAACTTTGTAGCCACCGTTGCCCGCTACAATGAGCTGTACGACAAACAGAACGACGAGGACTTCGGCAAGCCTGCAAGCCGCCTGAGCGCCATCCGCACCGCGCCCTTCTACGGCTGCTGGCTGGGTGCCTCTCTGCTGTGCAGTATGCAGGGTATTTCCATCACTGAAAACTGCCAGGCGAAGGATAGCAACAACGAGCCCATTCCCGGCCTGTACATTACCGGCGATATGTCCGGTAGCTTCTTCCAGAACAACTACCCCTGCGTCATGGGCGGCACCGCTTGTGGCCGCACCCTGACCTTTGCCATCAAATCCGTCAAGCAGATGGCTGGTCTTGAGAACGCCTGATAAAGCGCAGTTCTCCGGCATACTCTAAGCGTTTCTTCTTTTTCATGTGAAGAGGGGCGGTCCCATTTGGGGCTGTCCCTCTTTGTGTTTTTGCCCCGCACGCCCTCTACACAAATGCCCGCGATTGTGCTATGATAAGCGTGGAACCGGGCAGTTCATCCCGCCCGGTCAGAGATCGAGGTGTTTGTACAAATGTCGGATATTCTGGATACCTTACGGCAGGAATGGGTAGACCCCGCCCTGCTTGCGGCGGTGCAGGAATACCGCGCCGCTCATCCGCTCAGCGAGGCGCTGCGCCCGCGCATCCCCGCCCCTGCCTTTACCTACTACGGCAAAGAGGTGTGGGAGCAGGCGCTGGCGGCCATCCTCTGCGGCGAAAACCTGCTGCTGGCCGGCGGCAAGGCCACCGGCAAAAACGTGCTGGCCGAAAACCTTGCCGCCGCCTTTGGCCGCCCCGCATGGGACATCTCTTTTCATGTAAACATGGATGCCGCCTCCCTGATCGGCATGGATACCTTTGCGGGCGGGCAGGTGGTGTTCCGTCCCGGGCCGGTGTACCGCTGCGCACAGTGCGGCGGCTTCGGCGTGCTGGACGAGATCAACATGGCCAAAAACGAGGCGCTGGCGGTGCTGCACGCGGTGCTGGACTTCCGCCGCGCCATCGATGTGCCCGGGTACGACCGCATCCCGCTGGCCGAGGAGACCCGCTTTATCGCCACCATGAACTACGGCTACGCGGGTACCCGGGAGCTGAACGAGGCGCTTACCTCCCGCTTTGCAGTGGTGCAGATGCCTACCATCACGCAGGATAATCTGGAAAAGCTGCTGCGGGCGCAGTTCCCGGATCTTACCGCAAAATATGTGCACCAGTTTGCACTGCTGTTTCTGGACCTGCAGAAAAAATGCGACAGTGCCGAGATTTCCACCAAAGCGCTGGATCTGCGCGGTATGCTGGACGCGCTGCGGCTGATCCGCAGGGGCATCCCGGCCGGGGCGGCGCTGGATATGGGCATCGCCAACAAGGCCTTTGACTCCTACGAGCAGGGGCTGATCCGGGACGTGATCGCCGCGCGCATCCCGGCCAAGCTGGATGCCGGAAAGCTGTTTGCCTGATGGACGCCCAAAGCTACACCGCGCAGGAGCGGCGTGCGGCCAATCAGGTCTGGGCCGCTGCCGGAGCCTACGGCTTTGAGCCGCTGTTTCTGGCCCGCAACACGGACGGCACCATTGATTTTTACATGAACTGCATCGTAGGGCTGGTGCATAAATACTACGGTGACGCGCTGATCCGGGACATTTTTTCCGCTTGGGAGGGCGATGTGCGCCAGCCCATGCTGGACGATATGGCGTGGCTGTACTTAGAAAACGCGGCCTACCGGCTGGAGCTGCCCCGCCGCCCGGTGCTGGAGGCGCTGCGGTTTGCCCACGCGGACTACTTTTTTGCCATCCAGTACAAGCTTTCGCGGCAGGAGTGGATGGCGAAAAACCAGCTGGTGTACACCATGCAGGCTGCGCGCTGGCGCAAAGTTCTGGGACGCACTGCCCCGGTCATGACCCCTTACGAGAGCAGCCTTGCCGCCGCGCTGGAACCGGAGACCGTACCGGAACCGACGCAGCTCAAAAACGACCTGCTGGCGCTGTTTGCAAAGTTCGCCCTGTTTGACGGCAAGGTACGCCAGAAGCCCGCGCTGCACCTGCGGCTGCAAGGCTTCTGGGCAAAGCTTGCCACCAAAGCCATGCCCACCCAGATGATCAAAACCGACCGGGTGACAGTGGAGCATTCCGGCGCGGTGGATGCTGCAGGCAGCGGACTGGCGGTGAACAAGCGCCGGGCAAACATTACCCTGAAGCAGCGCGCCGCGCAGGACCGCGCCTACATTGAAAGCTGCTTCGGGCGCTGCTTCTACCCGCCGGAGCAGCTGCGCAAGGCCGAGCAGGAGTTGTGCACTGGGGTGCATTTGGGCTGTCACTTGTGGTTCAGCGCCGGTGTACCCAGCCCGGCGCAGGCCCCCACCCCGGAAGCGCGGCAGCTGGCACAGCAGGCCGAATTGCAGGCCGGACGCAACCGCACCTACTACGCCAAGAATCAAGAGCTGCACCGCAGCGTGGTGCTGCGCCTTACCGAACAGATTCGCAACTGTATTCTGGTGCATCAGCAGCCCGACCAGCGGGTGGCGCGCAGCGGCAACCTGTGCGCCGGGCGGGTGTGGCGCGCCCCTTACCTGAACGATAGCCGGGTGTTTTTGTGCCCGGAGGAGGAAAACTGCCCCGCCTTTACGGTGGACCTGCTGCTGGACGCCTCCGCCTCCCGCCTGCACTGTCAGGAGGTGATTGCGGCGCAGGGTGTCATTCTGGCCGAAAGCTTGGCCAACTGCGGCATTCCGGTGCGGGTAAGCGCCTTCAGCAGTCTGCGGGGCTATACGGTACTACGGGTGCTGAAAGGCTTTGCGGACAAAAACCGGCAGAATATCTTCCGCTACTTCGCCTCGGGCTGGAACCGGGACGGTCTGGCGCTGCGGGCGGCGGGCGACCTGATCCGGTACGCCCCCGGCCCCGCCCCGCGCCACCTGATGATCCTGCTGACCGATGCCAGCCCCAACGACAGCCGCCGCATTCCGCCCACAACAGAGAACCCGCTGGGCTGCGCCTACGAGGACGCCGCCGGTGTTACCGATACCGCCGCGCAGGTGCGCACCTTGCAGCGGCAGGGCGTGCGGGTGTCTGCCGTTTTTATGGGCGAGGACAGCAGCGCCGGTGCCGCCACGCAGATCTACGGCAAAAATATGGCGCGCATCCGCGGCATGGATCAGCTTGCCCGCGCAGCCGGACGGCTGATCCAGAACGAGATCCGGGAGCTTGGCGATTGAAGAAATATAAAATGACCCCTGTGGGAGCAACTTCTGCCTTAGCCGGCATCTCCCGCAGGGGTCATTTTTCACAACCGCTTATCATAAAGCACAACCATGCTTTGAACTTTTGTTTCCTCTATGCCATAAGCTTTTGCAAAATTTTGTCGTTTTGAAGAAACTTGCAGTTGTTTTTCCCTCAAAAGTATGCTATACTACGTTCAGAGAAGTTTTATACAGCCTGTCGGCCCGATCACCCGGCTGGTGTTTTTACAACGTTTCGCTGTTTGCTTTTTAGGAAGGAGATCAATCATGGACGCTTCCCGTTATTTTGACGCCATGCACAACGCCATGTCCACCCTGCACGCCGGTGCACAGCTGCTGCTCACCATCCGTTTGCAGGACACCTGCGGCAACGATGCCTATCTTGAAGTAAAACAGCTGCCCGGGGAGCAGAGCGCCCTTGTGTGCTACTCCACCATGGGGCGGCGCTGCCTGAATTTTCAGCTGTTCCGCAAGGGCTGGCAGCTGTGCCACAATGCCGATGGGCAGCTGACCGGACGTTTTCCGTCCAGTGCCGACAGTCTGCTCAGCCAGACCGACTTCCGCGCCTACTGCCGGGAGGATCGGCTGGATGCCGCCCGCGCCCAGCGCCTTGTGGAGGAACTGGGGCAGCGCGCCGGCACGAACTATGTTGGTATCATCCCGCAAAATGCCCGCACCGGCGCACAGATCACAGTCGAAAGCCACCTCGGCCGCGGCGCACGCTGGAGTTACTGGAGTCAGGACGCTTCCCCCTGCCTGCCGCTGGCCGCAATTTTGTACTGGCTGGCTGATTTTCTGGCCGGGAACGAGCGCCGTGCCTTGCAGTCTGACCCGCAGGCCGCTGCACTGGCTGCGCAGTGGCTGGCAAAGGACACCGCTGTGTTCTTTTGCCCCTCCCCTGCCCTGACGGTATCCTCTGCAACCGGTCATAGTGCCCCTGCTGCACGGCGCACCCGCCCCGCCCCGGTGCCTGCCGCACGCAGCAAGAGCTGGCAGAGCGTTTTGGCTGCCATGGCTGCTGTGTAAGCACATGGTACCTTTTCAATCTGGTTTACATATAAAAGACGAGTGCATCGGCGAAACCGAGCACTCGTCTTTTTTACAAAATAACAGCAAAAAAGCACCCCGCCAACCGTTTCCGGTCAGCGGGGTGCTTAGTGCTTATAGTTTACGGTTCAGCTTACGCTACACAGCACAGGGAGAAAATCACTCCTCGATGTAGCCGTACTGCAGGTACCAGTAGCCGTAGGGGCTGTGCCAGGTGCCCTTCAGAGAAGAGCTCTGCAGCCAGAATTCGTTGTAGTAAGCAACGGGGATGCAGCCCATATCCTCCATCAGGATGTCCTCAGCCTTGTGCAGCTGTGCAAAGTGCTCGGCGACATCTGCAACCTTGGAAGCCTCCATAGCAGCATCGAAGTCAGGGTTGGAGTACTTACCATCGTTGTTGCCGTTGCCGGAGCAGAACAGCTCGATCATGTTGGAAGGATCGTTGTAGTCCATGACCCAGCCGTTACGGGCAACATCGTACTCGCCGGCACGGCGAGCAGCGGTGAAGGCAGACCACTCCATCTTGCTGATGGTCAAAGTGATGCCCAGATCGCCCCAAGTCTGCTGCAGGTACTCTGCCAGAGGCACATGGTAGCCGGAATCGTTGGTGCTGTACTCGATGGTGGGGTAGCCCTCGCCATTGGGATAGCCAGCCTCTTCCAGCAGCTTCTTAGCCTCGGCCATATTTGCCTCGTAGTCAGCTGCAATGTAGGGAGAACCGCCGTTTGCGTTGTCGTAGAAGTAGCCCTGCGCGTCCACGATGCTAGGGCCGACCAGGTTGGAAGCAGCAGAGTAGGTGCCCTGCATGATGGTGTTGGCAACGTAGTCGCGGTCGATAGCCAGAGCCAGAGCCTTGCGGACCTTGGCATCCTTGAAGGCATCGCGCTGCAGGTTCATGCTGACGTAATAGGTGCCCAGAATGGGGTCAACATAGAAGTCGCCGCCATCCTCTGCCTTGGTCAGGCTGGGGATCTCGTCGGTGGGCACGTCCTTGATCAGGACAGCCTCGCCGCTGTTATAAGCAGCGAAGGAAGCGGAAGAGTCCTCCAGCAGCAGCAGGGTGATGCTGTCGGAAACGATCTTGGAGCTATCCCAGCCGCCAACGTAGTTGGGGTTCTTGGTCAGAACGATACGCTCGGAGGGAGTCCACTCGGTGATCATGTAGGGGCCGTTGGAGACGAAGGTCTCAGCGGAGGTGCACCATGCATCGCCGTTGGCCTCAACGGTAGCCTGCTGCACAGGGCTCATGGATGCGAATGCGGCCATCTTGTCGAAGTAGGAGCAGGGGTAGGACAGCACGATGGTCAGGGTCTTGCCGTCGTCGCTTGCCTTGACGTTCAGAGCATCGGGGTTGGGCTCTGCAGTGGGGTTGCCGTCTGCATCGGGGAAGCCGGCAGCTGCGTCAAAACCATCGATCATGCCCAGGCAGGTCTCTGCGTAGGGAGCTGCGGTGTCGGGGTTGACCATACGCTTGAAGGTGTACTCAAAGTCCTTAGCGGTCAGGTCGGTGCCATCGCTCCACTTCAGGCCGTCACGCATGGTGAAGGTCCAAGTCAGGCCGTCCTCGCTTGCTTCCCAGCTCTCAGCCTGGCCACCAATAACTTCGTTGTTCTCGTTGATGATCAGCAGGGGCTCGAAGATGGTGATGATGGTGTTGGCGCCATCAACAGCGCTGTTCAAAGAGGGATCCAGAGTCTCGGGGTTGGGGCCGTACTGGACGGTGAAGCCAGCGGTGTTGACACTGCCGGTAGAAGAACCAGCAGCGGAAGAAGCAGAACCGGAGGTTGCGGTAGAACCGGACTTGCTGCCGCCACAGGCTGCCAGACCCAGAGCAGCGGCACCCACGCCTGCAACCTTGAGGAAATTACGACGAGAAATGCGTTTCATAATAATATCCTTCCCTTATATCAAATTTGAGTGTGCCAGGTTCCCCCAGCCGCCTCTATATTCGATCCGGTGCAAATGTACACCGGAGGAACACGAATGATTATAATGCGTTCTCATACCGGTTACAAGCCCAAAACTTGGACTGTAACCATTTTGTGACAACATTTCAGCACTAAGTTGAATTGCTTTCACTTTTTACCGGCGTGAAGTGTTCTCACTTCACGCGGTCAAGGTGATGGCAGGCAGCCCAGTGGCCGGTGGAGACTTCCTTGAACTCGGGCACCTCGTTGGCGCACTGCTCGTCTGCATAGGGGCAGCGGGTGCGGAAACGGCAGCCGGACGGCGGGTTCAGGGGGCTGGGCACATCGCCCTGCAGCACGATACGCTTGGACTGGCGGGCCGTAATGGGGTCTGCCACCGGAATTGCAGAGATCAGGCTGCGGGTGTAGGGGTGGATGCTGTGAGTGATCAGCTCGTAGCTGTCGGCCAGCTCCACCATCTTGCCCAGATACATCACACCGATGCGGTTGGAGATGTGCTTGACAACGCTCAGGTCATGGGCGATGAACAGGTAGGTCAGACCCATCTCCTGCTGCAGATCTTCGAACATATTGACGACCTGTGCCTGAATGGAAACGTCCAGTGCGGAAACAGGCTCGTCACAAACGATGAACTCGGGATTCACAGCCAGTGCACGGGCAATGCCCACGCGCTGACGCTGACCGCCGGAGAACTCGTGGCAGTAGCGGTTTGCGTGCTCGCTGTTCAGGCCAACGCGCTCCAGCAGGGCGATGATCTTATCGTGGCGGTCCTTTTCGTTCTCGGCCAGATGATGGATATCAATGCCCTCACCCACGATGTCGCCAATGGTCATGCGGGGATCCAGACTTGCGTAGGGATCCTGAAAAACGATCTGCATCCGGCGGCGGTAGGGCAGCATATCCACTGCGATCTTGTTGTCCTTATCGAACAGCAGGTTGCCGTCATAGTAGATCTTGCCGCCGGTGGGCTCGTACAGGCGCAGCAGGGTGCGGCCGGTGGTGGTCTTGCCACAGCCGGACTCGCCTACCAGACCAAGGGTCTCGCCCTTGCGGATGGCAAAGCTTACGTCATCCACAGCCTGAACGTACTTGCGGTTCTTGCCCACACCGCCGGCGGGGAAATACTGCTGCAGGTGCTGGACTTCAACCAGCGTCTTGTGTTCACTCATTCTGCCTTTTCCCCTTTCTCAAATGCAGCCTTCTGCTGCAGCCAGCAGTAGGTATAGTGGGTATCGCTGAGCTCGGTGCGCGGGGGCATCTTGCTCAGACAGATCTTCATGCAGTTCTTGCAGCGGGGCGCAAAGGGGCAGCCTGCCGGCGGATTCAGCAGGTCCACAGGGGTACCCTCGATAGGCACAAGGCGCTCGTGCTCTGCGGTGTTCAGCTTGGGGATGGAGTTGATCAGGCCCTTGGTGTACTCGTGACCCGGCTGATAGAAGATCTCGTCGGTGGTGCCGTACTCCACGATGTGGCCGGCGTACATGACGGCGATCTTCTCGCACATGGAAGCCACAACGCCCAGATCGTGGGTGATCATGATGATGCTCATGCCCAGCTTCTTGCGCAGATCCTGCATCAGCTCAAGGATCTGTGCCTGAATGGTCACATCCAGTGCGGTGGTGGGCTCATCGGCGATCAGCAGCTTAGGCTCACAGGCCAGTGCAATCGCGATCATTACGCGCTGACGCATACCGCCGGACAGCTCGTGGGGGTACTGCTTCAGACGCTTCTCAGGCTCATTGATACCAACCAGCTCCAGCAGCTCCTTGGCGCGTGCCCATGCATCGGCCTTGTTCTTATCGGTGTGCAGGCGGATGACCTCCACGATCTGGTTGCCGATGGTGTACACCGGGTTCAGGCTGGTCATGGGGTCCTGGAAGATGATGGAGACCTCGTTGCCGCGGATCTTGCGGAAGTCCTTCTCCTTCATGTTCTCGATCTCGTGGCCGTTGAACCACACCTTGCCGCCCACCAGCTTACCGGGGTAAGCGGTCAGGCCCATAACGGAGTAGGCGGTGACCGACTTACCGGAGCCGGACTCGCCCACAACGCCCAGAACATCGCCCTGATTCATGGTAAAGGAAACGCCGTTCAGTGCCTTTACTTCGCCCGCAGGGGTGAAGAAAGAAAGGCGTTCATCTTTGATATCAAGAATTTTCTCGCTCATTTCTGTTCACCTCATCAATTCTTCAGCTTCGGGTCAAAGGCATCGCGCAGGCCATCGCCGAACAGGTTGAACACAAGGATCATCACGCTGATCATCAGTGCGGGGGCGATCAGCAGATGGGGGTAGGTGTTCATGCCCTTGACGGCATCGGTAGCCAGAGAACCCAGAGAAGGCAGCGGGGCTGCAACACCCAGACCGATGAAGCTCAGGTAGCTCTCGGTGAAGATGGAAGCCGGGATCTGCAGGGTGGTGGTAACGATCAGGGTGCCGATGCAGTTGGTGAGCAGATGCTTTTTGATGATACGGCCGCTGGAAGCGCCCAGTGCGCGGGCAGCGGTAACGTACTCGCTCTCCTTCAGGATCAGGATCTGGCTGCGGACGATACGCGCCATGCCGACCCAGTACAGCAGAGCAAAGATGATGAAGATGGAGATCATGTTGGGGCCAAGGGTCTGCATCCACTTGAAGCCAGGCTTGGTAGCCAGTGCATCCAGCGGATCTTTCAGAGCCATGCCCAGCAGGATGATCAGCAGAATATCGGGGATGGTGTACAGGATATCTGTAATACGCATCATGATATTGTCCACCCAGCCGCCGGCAAAGGCCGCAACCGCACCATAGGTAGCGCCGATGATCAGCACCAGCACAGAGGCGATCAGACCGACGGACAGGCTGACGCGGGTGCCCATCATGATACGCACAGCGAAGTCACGTCCCATGCGGTCGGTGCCCAGAATGTGCGGGAACACCTTTTCGCCTGCATCGATACGCGCCTGCTCGGAGGCAGAGTACTCGAAAGGCTTCAGGTTGTTGCTGCCCTTCATCTGCTCGGAGTAGCTGTAAGGCCAGACGGCGGGCAGCAGGTAGGCAAAGATGGCAATGGCAATGATGAACACAAAGCTGACCATGGCGATCTTGTTCTTCTTCAGGCGGCGGATACCGTCCTTCCAGAAGTTGACGCTTTCGCGCATGACCACCAGGCTCTGCTTTTCCTCATTGCTGGCGGGCAGAAAATCCTCCGCGTTGAGCTGCAGGCTGAGCGGATTCTTTTTAATGTTTTCCATGAAAATCGCTCCTTTCTCTTACTGCAGCTTGATGCGCGGGTCGATGATTTTATAAAGGATATCCACGATCACGTTAGCAATGATGACCATGCTGGACAGCAGGATGGTGGTGCCCATGATCATGGTGTAGTCACGGTTGGTGATGGCAGACACGAAGTCGCGGCCCAGACCGGGCACGGAGAAGATTTTTTCCACCACGAAAGAACCGGTCATCAGGCTGGCCAGCATGGGGCCGACGTAGGTGATGACAGGCAGGATGGCGTTGCGCAGTGCGTGCTTGAACAGGATCATGAACTGGGACACGCCCTTTGCGCGGGCAGTGCGCATATAGTCCTGACCCATAACGTCCAGCAGGCTGGAGCGCATCAAACGGGTGATATAAGCCGAGGGATAGATGGCCAGTGCAGTGACCGGCATGATATAGGCGGCGGCGCTGTTCAGGCCAACGGTGGGCAGCACCTTCATTTTCATACCAAACTGGTACAATAGCAGCACGCTGGAAATAAAGCTGGGGATCGCGATGCCACAGGTTGCAAACACGATAATAACGTTATCCAGCCACTTACCGCGGTTGTAAGCGGAAATGCAGCCCAGCGGGATGCCCACGCACAGAGCCACCACCACGGCAATGCCTGCCAGACGGCAGGACACCGGCAGCTTGCTGGCAATGATCTGGTTCACGGTACGTCCGCGCTGACGCAGGCTCAGACCCAGATCGCCGTGCAGAAGGCTCTTCATGTAGTTGACGTACTGCACACTCAGCGGCTTATCAAGGCCATACTTTTCGGCCAGAGCCTGCTGAGCAGCGGCACTGATGGACTTTTCTGCCACGAACGGGCCACCGGGGACCAGGTTCATGACAAAAAAGGTAACCGTAGCCACAATGAAGATACTGAAGATACCCATTGCGACACGCTTGATGATGTACTTTGCCATCGTTTGATGCCACTCCAATCCTATCAATGAATTACTGTTTTTGCTCTCAGGCCGAGCCACACTTTCCCGCAGTCCGCCAGCCTCACACATAGCGGACGTCTGTCCTTGGCACGCGGACAGAAAAGCGAATAATAAAACGATGGCATCTTGCGGTCGCATAAACACCATCGTCCATACCCGAGAAACACTCTATCTATTATAAGGATAACTACGATTTTTGTCAATTTACATGAAAAGAATTCACTTCATTATAGCAAAGCATGAGTGAAATCTTATACTTTATACAAATTTCCTGTATATTTGTAGGTAAAAGTGCTACTTTTCCGACCTTTTGGGGGATTGTTCCGTTGGTGCGTACAATCCGCCCTCCCCCGTCGGCGTAAAAGGCAGCGTCTCTGCCGCAGAGTCATCCCTCCATGTCCTTGGCATTTTTCTCCATATTACAGCAAAAAGGCAAAACAAAGCCACCCGCAGCCCCTTTCCGGCACAGTCAGTGCCCGGGAGATGTGCTGCGGGTGGTCATGGGTCGTTTTGCGGGTCAGGAGTACAGTTTTGCGGTCAGCCGGGAGTACATGGCGCTCTTCTGTGCCTTATAGGAGGCCATGGCCTGATCCGCCAATGCGGTGCTCTGGCCGTTGGCGGTCAGAATGGCACGCATCTGGCTGACGATGCTCTCCACTTCCCTGTCGTAGGACGCCTGCATCGCGTACAGTCTGCCGCTTCTGGCCAGCACGATGGAGATCTTGCGCGCCTGTGTCTGCTGAGACTCTGGCAGCGATTTGAACTCTGCCTTTGCTCCGGCAATGCAGCTGTTCAGCTCTGCCTCGGCGCGCGCTTTGACGCTGTACAGCTGCTTCAGCAGCGCCTTAACCTCGGCCTCGTAGGAGGCTTCCTGTTTGCCGGAGGAGGACGACGTTTTTTTTGTACCGGAATTGGCTGTACCGGCAGTCTCCTGCTTGCTGGAGGACGCTGTACTGCTGCTCTCCGTCCGGGAGGCAGATGCCGCCGGAGAAGTATCAGAATTCGCCGGGGAGGAAGCCGCACCTGTCTCCTGCTGCGGAGCGCTGGCGGATGCCTCCTGTTCCCCGCTGCCGGACGCGGCGGCTTCATCTGCCAGTTCCTCCAGCGTGATCTCACCGCTGAGCAGCTTATCGATCTCATCATCCGTCAGGGTGACCTGTGTGCTGTCCGCCGGGGCATCCGGCAGGGTTTCAGGAATACCGGCTGCCATACTGTGGAGGTAGAACAGCACGCCAAGAACAGCTGCTGCCAGCAGAGCCACCAGCGCGCCCAGCACGATCAACACAATTTTCAGGACCTTATTTTTCTTCATACTGAAATCCGCTGCCCGGGCAGAGTAATTCTCTGCCCGGGCAGTTTTCTCCTTACTTTAGGATCAGACCCACATGCCCAAAAACTTTTTGGGCTGATGCAGGGTCACAGCGTCCAGTTCCTGATCGTGGAACAGTTCATCGCCGTTGCGCACGATGCGGGCAGCAGCTTCCCTGCCCAGCAGCTTTTCCAGCTGCTGCACACCCTGCGCCATGCGGGGCGGGCGCTTGTCCGGGGAATGGGTGTCGGTGGAGATGACATGAACCAATCCCCACTGGATGAACTTACACAATTTTTTGCAGAGCTTAGGCTCCAGCAGTGCTCCTGCGTTGATCTGCGCATAGGCACCGGCGGCTACCCAGTCGTACAGCAGGGTGGGATCCTCCAGCACATAGGGGTAGCGCTCGATATGCGCGATCAGCGGCATGATGCCCTGCTGCTGCAGATTGTACAGGGTCTGCCGGATAAAATGCGGCTTGTGGGTGGTGGGGAATTCCAGCAGCAGATAAGCGGTGTCCCCCATGCACAGCGCCCGGGTGTCCAGCTCGCACAGGCCGGGCGAGAAGAACACCTCCGCCCCCAGTTTGAAATCAAACTGCATGGGCTGCCCCTCCAGCGCTGCGGTCAGCTGTTCAAAGGCAGTCTGCCGCTTTACCGTAAAGGCTTCCACTGTGGTACGCTCGCTGTTGAAGTGGCTGGTGAACGCAATATTGCGCACACCATCCTCGTATTCCCTGCGCAGCAGCTCCAGCGAGACTGCTGTATCCTTTGCGCCGTCATCCATGCCGGGCAGAATGTGACAATGCAGATCGGTCATAGCAGTGCTTCCTTATTATTTACCGGCAGTGGCATCCTGCTTGCCGTAGGCATAGTTGTAGTTGTAAGCATAGCTGTATGCGTAGCTGGAGCCCTTGAGTGCCTTCTTCATATCGTAGCGGGTCAGCACGCTGCCCAGCACCCGGACACCGGCATCCTGCAGCTTTTTCACTGCGCCGCGCACCGCATCGGCGGGGGCGTAGTCCGAGCGCACAACGAACATTGCGCCGTCCACATAGCGGCCGATGACGGCTGCATCGGTGACCACGGACACCGGGGGTGCATCAAGGATGACAAAATCGAACTTCTGGCGCAGAGTATCCACCATGGCCTGCATCTGCGGCTGGCTCAGCATCTCAGAGGGGTTCGGCGGCGGGGTACCGGCGGGCAGGAAGGTCAGATTCATTTCCTTCAGTTCCTGCAACGCCTCGTCCAGCGTGCACTGGTTGGACAGCACGTTGGAAACGCCCTTTACGTTGTGACCGGCCTTCAGATAGCGGTGCAGCACCGGCTTGCGCAGGTCGCAGTCCACCAGAGCCACCTTTTTGCCGCTTTCGGCCAGCGTCAGCGCCAGATTGACCGCCACGTTACTCTTGGACTCTTCCGGCACGGTACTGGTGATGACCAGCGTGTGCACGTCCATGGAGCCTGCCATAAAGTCCAGATTGGTGCGCAGAGACTTGTAGGCTTCCACATAGCCAAAGGGCATCTTTTTATCGGTGATCAGCTGCAGGGTGCGGTGCTCACCTTCTTTTTTCTTTTTACCAAACAGATTCCACATCGTCTTACACCTCCGGGATCAGGCCCAGCACGGGCAGGCCGAGCTTCTTCTGAACATCTTCGTCATCCACAACGGTATCGTGCAGCAGATGTACCAGCACCAGCACGCCACAAACCACCACAGCACCCAGCAGGCCGGCCAGCACAACGTACTTCGTAGTCTGGGGGAACACCTTGTTGGGATCGATGATCACATCGCTCACCGCCTTGCAGGAACCGGCTTCCACCTTTTCCACCAGCACGTCGGGCACGATGTCGGCAATGGTCTGGGCGATCTCGCCTGCGCGCTCTGCATCTGTATCGGTGACCGTGATCTTCATGATCTGGGTAGCGTCCACATCGGCAACATCCACCATGTCGTACAGCTCGGTGTAGGTCATATCCAGATCCAGTTTGTCGATCACCTCGTTCAGCACGGTGTTGCCCTTGATGATGACCGCATAGGTGCTGATCAGGTTCTTGGCAGAATTGAAGTTATCACTGGTAAAGGTGGAGGAGTTATCCTGCCGGGTATTCACGATCATGTTGATAGAGGCCTGGTACTTGGGTGTAAGCGCAAACACGCACACCAGCAGGCAGATCAGCGCTGCCGCAACAGCTGCTGCCACGATCTGCACGGCATGCGCCCACAGCAGGCGGGCCAGTTCCATCAGATCAATGGTCTCCTCGTCCTCCGTGCTCCGGAGCGACTGTCCCATAGTTGCTTTTTCGTCCATAATAGCGAAACTCACCTTTCTTGTTTTCCGCAGTGCAAGAAATGTACACCGGGTTCCTATAGATACACATTCGTTTTATAATGATAGCACATCTTGTTGTATTTTACAAGCAGCAAATGCCATTTTCTGCCGGCAAATATATGGACAAAATATGCCCTGCCCCGTACAAAAAAGGCATCCGCAGCACATGGATGGCTGCGGATGCCTTCGTTTTACGGATTTTTAGCGAATACGCTTAGCGGGAGCCCTTATCGTAGGGGATACCCTCGGCCTTGGGTGCCATGCTGTTCTTGGAGGTGAAGGCCAGAATGACCATGGAGGCCACAAAGGGCATCATATTATAGATGTTGCTGGACCAGTGCAGCTGTGCGAGGAAGGTGGAGTCTGCAATATTGGCAAGGCTCTTGAACACGGCAAAGAACATGGCCGCGCCAAAGATGTGGAAAGGCTTCCACTGGCCAAAGATCATAACTGCCAGTGCCAGAAAGCCCGCACCGGCCACGCCGACTTCAAAGTTCCAGGTCTGCACCGGGGGCACAATATAAGCCAGACCGCCGACGGCGCCCAGCGCACCGGAAAGGATGACACCGGCGTAACGCATCTTGTAAACGTTGATGCCCACCGAGTCCGCAGCCTGCGGGTGCTCGCCGCAGGCACGCAGACGCAGGCCAAAGCGGGTTTTATACAGCACGATGTAGCTGACCACCAGCAAGATCAGCCCCAGCGGCACGAACACGCTGAGTTCCAGCCCGCCGATGCTGAACAGGAAGGGCTTGTTGGAATAGTTCAGCTTGGCGCTGCCGCTCTCGCTGAAGTACTTGGAGATGACCACGGCAATGGCGGTAGCCAGCAGGTTCAGTGCCGTGCCGCCGATGGTCTGGTCTGCCTTCAGGTTGATGGAGGCAAAGGCCAGCAGCAGGCTGTAGATCACGCCCGCCAGCGCTGCCACCAGAATGGAGATCAGCACCACAAGGAAGGGCGACAGGCTTGCAGGCAGCATGGTCAGGGTAAGCACACCGGCCACACCGCCGATGACCATGATGCCCTCCAGTGCAATGTTGATGATACCGGAGTGTTCGCTGAACATACCGCCCAGTGCCACCAGCATCAGCACGATACCGTACAGCAGGGTATATTTGATCAGAAGCAGCATATTACTTGCCCTCCTTTTTGGTCTTTTCTGCGGCAGGCGCAGGCTCTGCGTTCACATTGGTCTTTTCGGCATTCCGGAACAGCAGGCTCTGGATCTTGCCGCGGAACAGCATGGAGAATGCGCACAGGTAGATGATGATGCCGCTGATCAGATCCGAGATCTCAGTGGGGTAAAACTTGGTGGACAGGAAGGAGCCGCCGACCGAAATGTGGGAGATGAACAGCGCAGAGAACACGGTGCCAATGGGGTTGGAGCTTGCCAGCAGTGCCACCGAGATACCGTTGAAGCCCATGCCCGGCAGGCTGGTGGAGTTCAGCGGGTTCCACTGGGACACGTTGGACAGATAGAACAGGCCTGCGCCGAAGCCTGCCAGCGCACCGGCAATGGCCATGGAGAGGATGATGTTCTTCTTCTCGTTGATACCGGCATAGCGGGCGGCGTTCTTGTTCAGGCCAACGGCCTTAAGCTCGTAGCCGAAGGTGGTCTTGTTCAGCACCACCCAGATCAGCACAGCCACCGCTGCCGCCAGGAAGATGGCAATGGTGGTGCTGTTGGTCTGGAACAGCTTGTTCAGGCCGAAATCCGGAATCAGGGACTGGGCAAAATCGGCATTCTTGCTCAGGTTCAAGGTACGGGTGTTGCGCACGTCGTACATGGGGCCGGTGCCGTTCTGGTAGATGAGCTCATTCACCAGATACAGGCCGATCCAGTTGAACATGATGGAGGTAATGACCTCGTTGATGTTGAAGTAGGC
>OOBB01000453.1_pt1 | contig 21519 bp, 20 predicted proteins | sample 1671661 | NCBI WGS metagenome assembly OOBB01 (sample SAMN06348179, study PRJEB24527) | human gut metagenome | biome: human gut; feature: ankylosing spondylitis patient; material: feces | host: Homo sapiens | place: China | collected 2015-10
GGGTACAGAAGATGAACGCCTGAATGCAGCCGCCGAACCAGTCGAAATACAGGCCGGTAAAGGCCGGAATGCCGATCTGGAACAGCTGGATCTGACTCAGGAAGCCCGGCAGCCAGCCAAAGATGACGTGGCTCAGGCTTGCCAGTGCCCAGTACAGCAGTGTGGAGATGACCGTACCGGACAGGATGTTGCCGAAGTGACGGAACGCCATGCTGACAGGGGTAGAGATCTCTGACAGCACATTGATGGGTGCCATGATAAAGATCGGATCGAGCAGACCCTTGAGGTAGGCCAGAATGCCGTTCGTTTTGATCTTGTAGTACATGATCAGAACAAACACCACGATGGCCCACGCTGCCTCGGTGTTCAGGTCGGCCGTGGGGCTCCACAGGCCGACAACGCTGATCAGGTTACACCCGATGCTCAGTGCAAAAATAGCACCGACCAGGGGGATATACTGATCGAAGTGGAAGCCCATGTTGTCGTGCACGAACTGCTCCAGCCGCGTTACGATGAACTCGGCTGCGGCCTGTCGTTTGGACACATTTTCCAGCTTGAGGTCGTGCCCCAGCCAGATGGCAAAACCCGAGAGCAGCGCCATGACGATCCAAGTGCTTACCAAGGTCTGGGTAATTTTAAAATCACCCAGCAGAGGGATATTGGTGTGAATGGTATACAGGATCTTTGCGCCGTTCAGTTCCATTTATTCTTGTTCACCCCCTTCGTCACGGGGCTGCACCGCAGACGCCTCAGCAGGGGCGGGGTCATCTTCCACAGCGATGTCCACCGGCTCCTGCGGGGGTGTGAGCGGCTTGTACTTCCCGGTTATCTGGAGATAATAGATCGTAACTCTGGGGAACAGCAGCGGCAGAACGCCTGCAAACGCTTGGAAACACGGAGCCGCAATGGCTATGATGATCCACAACGCCTGCAGCAGCATCCTTGTATTATAGGATATCTGCAGCTGCGCTTTACGCTTTTTTTCGTCCGGCTCGTCAATGACCTTCTGCACCACAAAGCAGATGCCGGCAAAGTTGCCGATGGCTACCAGCGCGCCGATGATGCCGCCCAGCAGCACCCGGTAGTCAAAGGCTACCCAGCCCACCAGATGCAGCGCTGCAAACACCACCCACATCACGGCGGTGCACAGAGACACGCCGCAGGCGATGCGCAGCAGCTCCTTTTTGGATTCCGGCTGCAATTTCATAAAAACGAACCTCCATTACTGGTGGGAGTTGAAGCCCACCCGATGATTTTTTTCGTGTTTGGAACGCTCCAGCCGTTCCTTGCAGAACACCCAGAAGTTCTGCGCCCCGGCGGCAAGCCCCAGACCCACAGCGGGCAAAAACAGCCATTCCGGCCAGCCCCAGTGCTCCACAGCCCACCAGCATCCGGCAAGGCAGAGCACCAGCGGCAGCAGCATATTCAGCCCCAGCTGGGTCAGCCAGACCAGATCTTCCAAAGCCTTGTACCAGCCCTTCAAGTTCTGCGCCGCTCCTTTCTGCGGGTGCCGCCCGCATTCCAGCATTTGGAAAAAATGCCAGAGACGGACAGGCAGCCAAAAAGTCTATGCCCTCAGTATACTTCAAAGCGTCGGATATTGCAATCAATTCTCCACCGAAATATAGTAAAATTTCATAGTTTGTTAAGACTGATTCCATAAATGTGCGCGTATAACACACATTGTGCGCCGATGATTGCATCATTGCACAAACTTTGCGGAAAAGTTTGTGCAGAGTGTAAAAAACGGAAAAAAGCAAAAAAGGGGCTGCCGCACAAACGTGCGGCAGCCCCGGCGGGTACTTTGGGATTCAGGCGCTTACCAGAGGTTTGCAGTCTCGTTGTACAGACCCTCGTAGCTCTTGGCGGAAACGTCCCAGCTGAAATCGCACTCCATGCAGTGACGCACGAGGTTCTTCCAGTTTTCCTTGTTGTTGTAGGCATCCTGTGCGTTGCAGCAGGCCACATACAGCTCGTGGGCGTTGTAACCGGCAAAGGTAAAGCCGTTGCCGTCGCCCATGGTGCTGTCATGGATGGAGTCGCGCAGGCCGCCGGTCTCGCGGACGATGGGAGGTGTGCCGTAGCGGCAGGCCACCATCTGTGCCAGACCGCAGGGCTCGCTCTTGGAGGGCATGATGAAGGCGTCTGCACCGGCGTAGATCTCCTGCGAGAGCTTGGGCTCAAAGCCGATGTAGGTGCCTACGCGGCCCGGGTGACGGCCGCACAGGTCGGAGAAGAAGTTCTCGTACTGGCTCTCGCCGCTGCCCAGAATGACCAGCTGGATGCCGCGGTCCACCAGACCGTCGGCAATGCTCTGCACCAGATCAAAGCCCTTCATGCCCACCATGCGGCTGACCATGCCAAAGACGGGGCTACCGTCTTTATGCAGACCGAACCTGTCCTGCAAAGCTTCTTTGCACTTGGCCTTGCCGGTCTCAAAGGTCTTGATGCTGTAATTGAAGGGGATATTCTTGTCGGTGGCGGGGTCGTTGGCGTCCATATCGATGCCGTTCAGGATGCCGCACAGCTTGTACTGTTTTTCACGCAGCAGAGCGTCCAGACCGTAGCTGAACCACGGGTCCAAAATCTCCTGTGCGTAGGTGGGGCTGACGGTGGTGATCTTGTCGGCGGTCTCGAAGGCACCCTTCATGAAGTTGGCGCAGCCGTCGTACTCCACGATATGCTGGTCCCGGTGGCCGATGCCGCAGGTGTCCTCCAGAATATCGGTACCGTACTTGCCCTGATAGGCGATGTTGTGGATGGTGAACACGGTCTTGATGCGGTTGAACTTGTCCAGATGACGATAGTACAGGTTCAGGTACACCGGCACCAGAGCGGTCTGCCAGTCGTTGCAGTTGATGATATCGGGGGTGAAGTCGATGTAGAACAAAGTCTCCAGCACGGCGCGGGAGAAGAAGGCGAAGCGCTCGCCGTCATCGTAGAAGCCGTACAGGCCGCGGCGCTTGAAGTAATACTCGTTGTCCAGGAAGTAGTAGGTCACGCCGTCCACATCGGCCTTGAACAGGCCGCAGTACTGGCTGCGCCAGCCCACAGGCACGGAGTAGTTGGTAACGTATTCCAGCTTATCGCGGTACTTCAAATCGCCGTACAGGGGCATGATGACGCGGGCGTCCACGCCGTCCTTGACCAGTGCTTTGGGCAGGGCACCTGCCACATCGGCCAGACCGCCGGATTTGGCAAAGGGATTGGCTTCCGAAGCAGCATACAGGATCTTCATAGGATTCGCTCCTTCCATGATACAGGCAGATGTTCGCGCTCCCCGCCGCCGTGAAAAGCGGCGCGAACCTTGCATACAAAAGAGCAGGCGGGGGCACACAGGTGCCCCCGCCCCTCTCAAGAGGGGCTACCGGGGAGGAAGCCGCCCCTATGGATATTGCATCGATCAGACGGTGTGATTCTTCTGAACGTAGACCGGGAAGCTCTCGGTGCCGGACAGCTTTTTGCCGGCGGTGATCTTCACGTTCTTATCGGTGACGACGCAGTCCAGCTCCACGTTGGGCTCGACCACGGTATCCTGCATCAGGACACAGTTCTTGACCACAGCACCCTTCTTGACCTTGACGCCGCGGAAGAGCACGCAGTTCTCCACGGTGCCTTCGATGACGCAGCCGTCGGCCAGAATGGAATCCACGACCTTGGAACCGGTGACGTAACGGGTGGGGTTATCGTCGCGGATCTTGGTGTAGATGGGGCTGCCCTTGGGGAACAGCGCTTCCAGATTGCGGTCATCGATCAGCTTCAGGTTCTCGTCAAAGTAGCTCTTCATGTCGCAGATATGAGCCACATAGCCGGTGTACTCCAGCGCATGAATGTTCAGAATGTTGACGTTGTGCGCCAGAATGTCGCGCTCGAAGTAGATCAGACCACGGGCGGTAGCGTCCTTGACCAGCTTGATCAGGGTCTCGCGCTCCAGCACATAGATGTTCAGATCCAGATTCTGCACACCGGAGCGGTAGTCGTTGAACAGCAGCTCGGTCACGCGGCCATCAGCATCAATGGTCAGGGTGTAGTTGTCGTTCTTGCGGCCCTCGGGGATCTCGGTCTTTTGATAGGCCACGGTCACATCGGCACCGCTGGCCTGATGGGCAGCCAGCAGGGCGTTGAAGTCGTAGTTGACGGCGATGTTGGCATCGCTCATGACCACATACTTCTCCTTCTGGTGCTCGAGAAAGCTCAGAATGGAGCCCAGCGCCTCCACACGGCCGGAGTAGATGCGCACGCCCTTTTCTGCAAAGGGAGGCACGATGTTCAGGCCGCCGTGACGGCGGGCCATATCCCACTCGCGGCCGGTGCCCAGATGATCCATCAGGGAGTGGTAGTTCTTACGCACCACGATGGAAACGTTGGAAATGCCGCAGTTGGCCATGCTGGACAGCACAAAGTCTACCATGCGGTAACGGCCCGCAAAGGGGATCGAGGCCATTGCGCGCTCGGTCACCAGCTCGGGAACGGTATTGTCATAGCTGTTGGGGAAAATGATACCCAACGCATTGGTGTTCTGTCTCAGCATACTTCCACACCCTCCTTGACGGATTCAAACACTTTTGCGCCCTCCTTGACGGTAGCGCCTGCGCCGATGGTCAGACCGGTGCCAACGTGGGCAATAGCGCCCTCGCCGCCGACCTTTGCACCTGCGCCCACAACAACGTCCTCAGCAAGGATGCAGCGCTTGACCACGGCACCTGCCTTGACCACGACACCGTCCATCAGCACGGCGTCCTCAACGGTAGCGCCCTCTTCCACAACAACGCCTGCGCTCAGCACAGAGTGCTTGACGTTGCCGTAGATCTTGCAGCCCTCGGTGATGAGGGAGTCCTGCACAACGGCGCGCTCGCCGATCTTCTGGGCGGGCAGCACGGGGTTGCGGCTGTAAATTTTCCAAGTCTTATCAAAGATATCGATGCCGGAGTTCTCGGGGTCCAGCACTTCCATGTTGGCTTCCCACAGGCTGTCGATGGTGCCCACGTCACGCCAGTAACCGGCAAAGCGGTAGGCGTACATCTTGCGACCGTCACGCAGCAGGGCGGGGATGATGTTCATGCCGAAGTCGTTCTTGGAGTTGGGGTCAGCCTCGTCCTCGATCAGATACTTCTTGAGCACATCCCAGTTGAAGATGTAGATGCCCATGGATGCCAGATTGGACTTGGGCACCGGGGGCTTCTCCTGGAACTCGGTGATGCGGTCGGTCTCGTCCGCCACCATCAGGCCGAAGCGGGAAGCTTCCTTCCAGTCCACTTCCATAACGGCCACAGAGAACTCTGCGCCCTTTTCCTTGTGGAAGCGCAGGAAGTCGGCGTAGTCCTGCTTGCAGATCTGGTCGCCGGACAGGATAATGACGTACTCGGGATCATAGCTGTCGATGAAGCCAATGTTCTGATAGATGGCGTTTGCAGTGCCCTTGTACCAGTCGGTGCCGTTTGCCTGCTCGTAAGGAGGCAGGGTGTGCACACCGCCGTGCAGACGGTCCAGATCCCAAGGCTGACCGTTACCGATGTACTCGTTCAGCTTCTGGGGCTGGTACTGCGTTGCGATACCAACGGTGTCGATATCGGAGTTGACGCAGTTGGACAGCGGGAAGTCCACGATGCGGTACTTACCGCCGAAGGACACCGCAGGTTTTGCCGTCTTTTGTGTCAGCGCGTATAAGCGCGAGCCACGTCCACCGGCAAGGATCATTGCCACGATTTCTTTTGCCATAGCTTTATTCTCCCCTTTAGCATTTCCTTTTTGGAAATGATAGTCAACAGATCAGAATGTTCGTGCGTGCATCCGTGTGGGCATCCTTATTCCTTGGGTGCTTTTGCTTTGCGGGTGCGCTTTGCGGGTTTGGTTTCTGCTTCGGTCTCAGTTTTTGCTTTTGCCGCGGTCTTTGCCTTGGCGGCGGTTTTCTTTACCGGCTTGTCCGCTGCGGCCTCGGGTTTTGCTTTGGACTTGGCAGCGGTCTTTTTTGCTTTTTCCGGTTTTTCATCCGCCGTTTTGGCGGCCTTGGCCTTGGTGGTGCGGGTCTTTTTTACCGGCTTGTCGGCGTCCTTGACGGTGGCCTTTTTGGCGGTCTTTTTTGCCGGCTTGTCCGCGCTGTCCTCTGCTGCCTTGCGGGTGCGCTTTGTGGGCACCTCAAAGTACAAAGTGCTCATGGGCGGCAGGGTGACGGTAATGCTCTGCTCAAAGCCGTGCTGCGGCTTTTTGTGGGTACGCACCGGCTTATTGTGCACGGTGCCGGAGCCGCCGAAAGCGGCATCGTCACTGTTCAGGATCTCTTTATAGGTGCCGGACACCGGTGCACCGAGGGTGTAGCCCTCGCGCAGGACGGGGTTGAAGTTGCAGATGACAAGGATCTGCTTACCGGCGGCATCCTTGCGCAGGAAAGCGATGACGCTCTGCTGCGAGTCGTCCGGTACGATCCACTGGAAGCCCTCCCAGCTGTAATCGATCTGCCAGAGGGCGGGGTGCTCTTTATAGAAGGCGTTCAGGGTACGGACGTAGTTCTGCAGCTCGGCGTGCTTGTCGTAATCCAGCAGCATCCAGTCCAGCTGCTTTGCCTCGTTCCACTCGGCAAACTGACCGAACTCCTGTCCCATGAACAGCAGCTTCTTGCCCGGGTGTGCCATCATGTAGCCGAAGAAGGTGCGCAGATTGGCAAACTTGTCGTCATACTCGCCGGGCATCTTGTTCAGCAGGCTGCCCTTGCCGTGCACCACTTCATCGTGGCTGATGGGCAGCACAAAGTTCTCGCTGAAAGCGTAGAAGAAGCTGAAAGTCACCTTGTTGTGGTTGCCGGAGCGGAACAGCGGGTCGGTCTTCATGTAGCTGAGCATATCGTTCATCCAGCCCATGTTCCACTTGAAGTTGAAGCCTAAACCGCCGTCCGAAGCGGGCTTTGTGACCATGGGCCACGCGGTGGACTCCTCGGCGATCATGTACTTGTGGGGGTGACGACCCAGCACGGTGTTGTTCAGCTTGCGCAGGAAAGCGATGGCTTCAAGGTTCTCCTTGCCGCCGTCCTTATTGGGCTCCCATTCGCCCTGCTTGCGGTTGTAGTCCAGATACAGCATGGAGGCCACGGCATCCACGCGCAGACCATCGATGTGGTACTGCTCCAGCCAGTACAGTGCGCTGGAAATGAGGAAGCTCTGCACCTCGTTGCGACCGAAGTCGAACACCATGGTGCCCCACTCCTTGTGCTCGCCGCGCTTGGGGTTGGGGTCCTCGTAGCAGGCCTCGCCGTCAAAATTGTACAGGCCGAACTGATCCTTGGGGAAGTGGGCGGGCACCCAGTCCATGATGATGCCAATGCCTGCGGCGTGCATCTTATCCACGAAGGCCATAAAGTCCTTGGGGGTGCCGTAGCGGCTGGTGGGTGCAAAATAGCCGGTGACCTGATAGCCCCAGCTGCCGTCAAACGGATATTCCATCACCGGCAGCAGCTCTACATGGGTGTAGCCCATATCCTTGATGTACGGGATCAGCTCGTCCGCCAGCTCGGAGTAGTTGTAGGGCTTGCCGCCCTCCTTCATCTTCCAGCTGCCGGCGTGCATCTCGTAGATATTCATCGGGCCGTTGATCACGTCCGCCTTTTTCTGCGCGGTCTGCCATGCGGCATCGTGCCATGCAAAGCCGGACAGATCGTAGACCTTGCTGCCGTTGGACGGCCGGGTCTCGGCGTGGAAGGCGTAGGGATCGGCCTTGTAAACAAGGTCGCCTGCACGGGTGGTCACGCAATATTTATAAACATCGTATTCCTTCATGCCGGGAATGAACAATTCCCACACGGAATCGCCATCCACCTTGTGCATGGGATGGCTGCCGGGCTTCCAGCTGTTGAAGTCGCCCACAACACTGATGGCTACGGCGTGCGGTGCCCATACGCGGAACACAACGCCGGACTCCCCGACCCGTGTTTCCAGATGTGCGCCGAAGTAGCGGTAAGCCTCGCAGTTGTTGCCCTGCTTGAACAGGTACACCGGCAGGTCCGATGTGTTGCTCTGAATCTTTTCTTCGGTCGGTTTCATAAACTGCTCCTCCCCGTGCGGAAGCCGAAAGCAGCATCCGCAGCTTTGTACTCTTTTATATTAAAAGGTTTTTACCATTTTTGCAAGACTTTTTGTCCAAAATTCAAATACAATTACCACAAATTTTCTTGACTTCTCTGTATGTTGTGGGCATACCATCCAAAATTTGCAGCTCGACATCGTGTAAACTGCTCATTTGACAAACGGTTCCGGCGAAAGCGTTGCGAAAACAGAAAAGGGGTCGGGGAAGGCCCACAGACTTTCCCCGACCCCGAAATAAAAATAGTATTCTGCTTAACATCAAAAGAGACCGCTGCACAGTTTGTACAGCGGTCTCTTTGCGTGGTTATTGTGTTTTGTTTACGGCTCAGCCCACAACGTAGACATTGACCTGAATCGCGCCGTTGATGACGCTTTCGGCGTAGGTCTCGTAGAACAGGTCTACAAGGATCTGCCCTTTCTGGACGGCGATGCCGGTGTCGGTGGCTACGGCGTAGCCGTAGACGAACTTGCCATCGGTGGAGGTGATGTAGAGCTTGGTGCCGTAGGGGATCACGTCCGGGTCCACAGCCACGGTGCCATAGCCCAGACCCAGACCGGAAGAGCCCTTGCCGGTACGGGAATAGTAGCCGGTGGCCTTGCCGGTGAGCACCTTGCTATAAGAGGTGGGGGCGTTGGTGGTGCCGTCCGCGCCGGTCAGGGGGGACACTGGCGCGCCTGCGCCGTAGGTCTTGATGACGTGGTCGGTGGGCTCCACCGTGGTGGTGGTATCCACAACGGTGCTGTTCTCCAGCTCGCCGTCCACATAGCGGTCACGGGTGGTCACGGTCTGCTGACCGGCTGCGCCGTGCTGCAGGGTGGTGGTGCGGCCGGTGTTGCGGAAGTACAGGCTGGTGTAGACATACTGGGTGTCGTAGGGGATGGCCTGAGTTTCCACCCGCTCTGCGTAGTCCACGCGGTGGACCACGATCTTGCTGCCGGCGGTCACAACATGATCCAGCGCCGGCTCGGTGTAGTCGTCCCCTTCAAGGGTGATACCGGCGCGCTCCAGTGCATCGGCTACGGTGCCGAACACCAGCTTTACAGGGTACTCCTGCCCGTCGGCAGTGATGCTGACGGAGAATGCGCGCTCGATGTTCAGGGAGGCAAGATTGCCGCTGAACGCGGTGTAGTAGACCTCATCGCCCTCCTCAGAGCGGATGCCGGAAAGGTGCATGACCTGTGCGGGGGAAGCATCGGCATCGGTCAGAAGGACCTGCCGTGCACCATTGGAGTCGGTGACGTAGGTCAGCCGCAGATTTGCAGCGGTGACGCCAAGGGTAGCCACAAGGCATACCACCATGACACAAAATGCCAGCACACGGGGAGATACTGCCTGCTTTGCGGCAGTAACTGCTTTCTTCAATTTAACGGAAGCGATACGAGACAACTCCTCTCTTTGTCGTATTTGGTGCGGCCGCGGGTAGTGCATCGGCACCCCGGCCGCCCGGACTGTGGCTGCTCTGAGTATAAGCGTCTCACAGTCAAATACGATGCTCTCTTCGGGTAAAAAGAATGAGCACCGTATTACAGGTTGGAATCCGCTTCGGGCAGACCACAAAACTGCCCCGGCACAGGCCGCATCTGCCCATGCCGTGCCGTACGCAGGACGGCTTTTTACTTCATCCAGATGGAATTTAAACGCTGCAACGTTCGTTGCGCAAACGTTATTTTACCAGACCGTAAAGCATCTGTCAAATTTGCGTCTTGCACTTTGTTAGATTTATAACATTATTTTTTGTGCAATTTTCACAGTGTTTCTTTTGATATTTTGGTTTTTAGGTGGTTTCCTTCTGATTTTTTCCTTTTTTCTGGGGGCAATTCGTTCATGAATTTTTAACATTTGCACCGGCTCTTTTCTCTGCGAATAAGGCCGCAGCAGCGGCCGCTGCGCCCAAAACAAGCTGCCCCACATCGCGGGTTTTGCATGGAAAACCTGCAGGGGAATTACCCGGTCCCGGCAGGGGAGAAAAGCTCGCATTTCCGGTGCCAAAACCCCGTTTAGCAAAATGCCGAAGAACAGAAAATTTCACATTTTTAGTACACACTGGATAGTTTTGCGCCCCCGGCGGTACAATCGGGACAGCAAACAGAAAAGGAGGTTTTGCATGGAGATCGAAATCCTTGAGCAGCAGTGCGGCGGCACCGAATTTGTGTCCCGGCCGCACCGGCTGCACCTTGGCGCACAGAACGCCGAGGGGGTGGACCGGCTGCAGTTCATCCTGCCCGCAGCGTGGGCGGGGTGCACCCTGGCGCTGTATCTGCGCCGCAGCGATGGGGTGCAGCTGGCCGCCATTCCGCTGGACGCCGACGACAGTGTGACGGTTGACCGCCGCCTGACCGGCAGCGTGCGGGGACAGTGGATGCTGGCCGCCATAGGCAGCGGCGGCTACACCGCCTATACCCGCCCCGGCAGCTACGATGTGTACGCCACCCTGCCTACGGACGGCGGCAGTGAGGAGCTGCCGCCCTCGGTGTACGAGCAGTTTGTGGCGCGCGTGCTGGAAAGCGCACACGCCGCAGCGGAAAGCGCCCGCCGTGCCGAGAACGGTGCGGCAGATACCGCCATGCAGGCGGCACTGGCGCAAAAGACTGCGGACAAAATTCTGGCCGACCGTACCGATGCCGAGGCCAGCGCAAAGCGGGCGGAGGCTGCCGCACTGCGGGCAGAAAGCTATGCACCCACCGGTGGGCAGGTGCTGAGCGTGAACAGCAAGGGCGGCGCGGTGCAGCTGAACGCACAGGATGTGGGGGCGGTGCCGCTCCCGGTGCAGCCTTTGCCTGGCGAGATGGTGCGCATTCTCAGCGTGGATGCCGCCACCGGCGCGGTGCAGACCGATACCACCCCGCTGCCGGACCTGCGCCCCTATGTGCGCAGCGAGACCGTGCCTACGGCGGCAACGCCCGGCGCGGTGCGGGCAGACGGGCAGTACGGCGTTGCGGTGCGGGCAGATGCCACCCTGACCACCGTGCCCGCCACGGCGGCGCAGCTGGACCGTATGACCGAGGCCTATGCGCCCCTGACCCCGGTGCTGCTGCCCTACGGCGTAAAAAAGGCGCTGACCAGTGCCGCCGGGGCAGCAGGCTGGTCGGCGCAGGAAAAGGCCGCCGCACTATTGCAGCTGGGCGCGGACGACCGGTTTTACTCCAAGGCTGAGGCAGACCGGAAATTCGGCATGGGCTACACCCTGCCGCCCGCCAACGCAGCCGTGCTGGGCGGCGTGAAGGTGGGGCGGGGCCTGACCGTGAGCGCAGACGGCACACTGGAAATGACGGCGGAAAACCTTGATACGGTGCTGGGCTTTAGCCTGGCAGAAAAACTGAATCAACTGAGAGGAGTGACGGACATGAACGGAAAGCTTGTCTACACAAGCGACGGTGCAGCGGGCAAAAGCAACAAGACGATGACTGTGCCGGACGAGGTGGATTATATTGTGGTAAGGATGGCGGTCCCTCTGGAATGTACCACGATCGCTACCACCGGCGGAGTAGCCGCAGCGGCGGCTGCGGACTACGGCTGCACCCGCATCGTGCGGGGCGGTACGGCGGTGGCCATAGTGGGCGGCGGCAACACCTACAATCTGCGGGACGGCGTTTACTGCAAGGGCGAAGCACTGGTGAAGGTGAGTTTTGCTGCGAACGGCACGGTGAACATCGGCGTGGTCGATGTAAACCTGGCGAGCAATGACAACGCTTATCCCTTCAACGTGGAGGGCTACCAGTATGTGTAAGGGCGGTGCAGCATGAATGAGATGACCATCCGGCTGGACAGAAACGGCGCGGCAGCGGTGCCCGGCGGACAGCTGCTGCTGGGGTATGCGGGCAACCGGGGCAACTACCGGCTGCGCATCGAGCAGCGGGGCGAGTGGAAGGGGCTGACCGTGTGCGCCCACTGGCACACCCCCGGCGCAAGCGCGGCTACGCTGGTGGAAAACGGAATCCTGACCGTACCGGCGGCGGTGACGGCAGTGCCCGGCGCGGGCTGCCTCACCTTTGAGGGCACGGACGGCAGCCGCACCGTGACCAGCGCTGATGTGCGGTGCAAAGTATGCGCCAACAGCGGCACGGCAGAGGGCGCGATGCCTGCCCCGGCTACGCCTGCGTGGGAGGCGCTGGTGGGGCTGCTGGGCACAGGCGGCGGCATTACCACTGCGGAAAAACAGGCGCTGCTGGCAGTGCTGCGGCTTCTGGCGGCGGGCAATGACGCAGCCATGGATGCCTGTGACCGTCTGGCGACGCTGTGGGGCAACCCGCAGCCGCCGAAGGAGAACGTTTTTGCCGTGCTGGGGCAGGCGATCCTTGGAAAAATGATCTTAGGGAGGAACAAATGAGCTACGTAAAACAGAATTTTGTGGACGGCCAGACCCTGACGGCTGCCCAGCTGAACCACATGGAAGCAGGCATTGCCAATGCTGCCGGAACGCAGGGCGAAAAAGGCGACAAGGGAGAAAAGGGCGACCCCGGCCCGGCGGGTGCAAAAGGTGACCCGGGCGAGGGCTTTACCGCCAACGCAAAGGCGCTGCTGCTGAACCTGTTTGAAAATGCAGCCTATAAGACCGACACGATGCAGCCCACCCTGAATGCTCTGCGTGCAGAGTGGGGCGGCAGTGCACAGGAAGTTCCGGTGCAGAGCGTGAGCCTGAGCGCCGTGACCATGACCCTGAACGAGAGCGAGAGCAAGACCCTGACGGCCACCGTGCTGCCCGCGAACGCAACCGACAGGGCGGTGGTGTGGAGCGTTCTGCCTACCGGCTTTGCCACTGTGGCAAACGGCGTGGTGACAGGCATCAAAGCAGGTAACTGCACCGTGACTGCCACAGCAGGCGGTAAGAGTGCAAGCTGCGCGGTAACGGTGGAAGTAGTGGAGACAGCACAGCTGATCTACAGTCTGCCCGGCGAGACCGTGCTGACCCAGGGACTGGACACCGGCCTGAAGCTGCTGGAGCACGCCTCCACCGAGACGCCGCAATACACGATCCTAGTGGATGCGAAAGCGGGGGACGACTTTAATGCCAACACCTGGCCTGCCTTCCTGCACTGCCTGACCGAGACCGGTGATACCGGCAATCTGCCCGGCTTCAACTCCACCAGCAGCCCGCTGAACAATAAGACCGAGTTCGCATACTACAACTACGGCGGCGTGACCCTGTCGGACAGCATCGAACACTTCAAGACTCGTACGCGGTATGCGGTGCAGATCGACGGCAGAAAATATCGCGGCGGCAGTACCTACTGCCCGCTGACCGAGTGGAAAACCACAAACGGCACAATCATAGATGTGCCCCAGACCTTCCTGATCGGTGCGGCGCAGAGCGCGGACGGCAGCAAAAAGCAGCAGTTCTGGTCTGGTACGTTGTATCAGTGCAGGGTGTATAAAGGCCTGCTGAGTGACGACAAGGTGAACGATTACATCGAGAAGGGGTGGTAAAATGGAAGTGTTTGACATCAATGGTCAGATCATCAGCCCGCTGGCGGGAAAAACGCTGTACGTTGCAGGCGACAGCATCGCTTACGGCAAGAGCAGCGCAGGCGGCTACGGCAAATGTATTGCAGACAAGTACGGCATGACCCTGACCAATGAAGCGGTGAACGGCGCAACGCTGACCCCGAATATTACCGATAATGTATACGGCGGCACCCGTGGCTGCATCAGCACGGTGGTGACAAACTCCACAGCGCTGGCAAAGGCAGACTACATCCTGCTGGAAGGCGGCGTGAATGATGCGTGGAACAACGCCCCTGTGGGCACCCTGACCGATGGCTTTGCCGCTGCCTACGACGAAACGACCATGACCGGCGCACTGGAGAAGATGTTGGACGATCTGGCAAAGAATCACAGCGACAAGCGCGTGGCCTATGTGTTCCCGCACGGCGGGATGTTCGGCAGCAGCGAAAACTGGTATAAGACCTATAAGCCTGCCATCCTTGCGGCGCTGAAAAAATGGGGTGTGCCCTACGTTGACATTGCGGCAAGCACCCCGCCCATGGGTGCCCACGGCGTCAGCGGGCTGGGCGATAAGTATACCAGCGACGGCACCCACCCCAACGCAGCGGGCTACGAGCGGTTTTACATGGAGCCCATCGCAGCGCTGCTGAAGCGGCTGTAAGGAAAGAAGGTGGAGAGATGATCCGACAATATAGTCTTGCAAAGGATAGCAACCGCAAGCTTGCACCGAGCTTCAATGCGCGGGAGTTCCGCTGCCGGGACGGCACCGACACCGTTATGGTGGACGAGGCGCTGACCGTAGTGCTCCAGTGCATCCGGGAGCACTTCGGCAAGCCGGTGGTGATCACCAGCGGCTACCGGACGGCGGCGCACAACGCAGTCGTGGGCGGAGCAAAGAGCAGCCAGCACCTGCTGGGCCGGGCGGCAGACATCCGGGTGCCGGGCGTGAGCGTGGAGGACGTAGCTGCCTACGCCGAAAGCCTGATGCCGGACCGGGGCGGCGTGGGACGCTACCCCGTCAAGGCGGGCCGCGTCGCCGGCTGGGTGCACGTGGATACCCGGGCAGACAAAGCCCGGTGGAGGGGGTGAGCGCGATGACAGGCATCATCTCAGCCATCATTGCAGGCGCGGTGACCCTGATCGGCGTGCTGATCGCCAACGGAAAAAGCCAGGCGGTGACCGACACCAAGCTGGAAGAACTGACCCGGGAGGTGCGGGAGCATAACAACTTTGCCCGCCGCGTACCCATTTTAGAAGAACAGATGAAGGTGGCCAACCACCGCATCGCAGATTTGGAGAAAGAGAGGGACTGAACCTATGAACGATACCCATTGCAAAATTTCTGCCGCCACCCTGGCACGCACGGCTGCGCTGGCGCTGGCACTGACCAATCAGGTGCTGAGCGCCTGCGGCAAGCCCATGCTGCCCATCGAGAGCGCCACCGTGGAGCAGCTGGTGACCACCGGCCTGACCGTGACCGCCGCCCTTGTGGGCTGGTGGAAGAATAACTCCTTCACCCCGGAGGCCATCAAGGCCGACGGCTATCTGGAACAGCTGCGGGAAAAGAAGTAAAGGCTGCCGGGCAGGCGGGACGATATTTTTGTGAATAGAGCAATGCCGGAGCGTCCTCAGACGCTCCGGCATTGCATTTTCACAGGAAGGATATTGGAGCCGTTCCCAACAAAAAACTCCTCCGGCAGTTGCCGGAGGAGCATTCATTTTTCTGTTCTAAACACGGATGCGCCGCCCTGACATGGTGCGCAGCCGGGCTTACTTCAGGAACTTTGCCACGGCGCGGGCGACGATGCCGCCCAGAATGCCGGACACCAGAAATTCGGCTACGCCCTGCACGCCAACCAGCAGCACTACGAACATGAAGGGGTTGGCAGCGCCCTTGACGGACACCAGATTCTGCACATAGTCGCAGCCGTAGAAAGCCAGCACGATGTAGCCCATGAAGAACAGGGTGTTCAGGGCGGGTGCGGTCATGGCGCTGAGGATGTAGCTCCAGGTGCGGGACTTGTCCAGCTTCTGCAGAGCCTTGAAGATCAGGCCGCAGCACAGACCCATGAGCACACGCATACCTACGCACAGGATAAAGGTGTTCAGCGGGCTGACCTGAAACAGTGCACCGGTCATGGCAGATGCGCCGGTGATGGCATCGTAGAAGCTCACAGCGCCGAACACGCCGCCCAGCAGGGCACCCACGGCGGGGCCCATGGTGATGGCGCCCACGGCGATGGGCAGGGTGAGGAAGCTCATGTACAGCGGGCCCACGGGCACACTGCCCAGACCGACAAGCTTCATCACCAGTTCAATGGCCACCAGCAGGGCCACACGAGTCAAAGTCTTGGTATTGGTATTCTTCATAATTCAGTTTTCCTCCTGCTGCCGTTCCGCCCTTTTTGTCGGATACGGCGCAAACCTGCCCGCTCTGTGCGGGTTTTAGGTGAATATTCAAATCTCTTGGAAGCGCGTGGTTGTCAGGGCGTGTTCCAGAGAAAAATGCGTCAGAATCTGTCGCCGGGGAAGCGCACCCCGGCGCTGCGGCGCGCCACCGTGAGCACCCGGCTCACCGCGATGCTGGTATCCAGCATGCGGGCGCACAGCTCCTGGTCTCCGGCGGTCATGGCGCGGTAAAAGGCCTCGAACTCTGCCGCTTGCCGGGGACGGTCTCCGTTCAGGTTGTAGTGCTCCTCCTTGCCCTCGTTGGGATGGAAGGTCACACCGCCGCAGTAGTTCGGGGTGGATTTTTGCAGGATGTAGCCCTTCGTGCCCTGAATGATGCAGCGGGCAGGGGCTGCGCAGTCCTTGGCGGCAAGGCTTACCGCCTTGAAGCCGCTGTAATCCATCATCAGCACACCGCTGGTGTCGATATTGCGCTCCATGTTGGCGGCATACACCGCCTTATTCGGCTCACCAAACAGACCCACGATGTAGCTGACGTTGTACACGCCCAAATCCATCAGTGCGCCGCCCGCACACAGCGGGTCGAACACCGGCGGGGTCTGCCCGGCGCAAAAGGCGTCGTACCGGCTGGAATACTGGCTGAAGCTGCACTGTACCATGCGCACTGTGCCCACCCGGGGCAGCAGCTCCCGGAGTTTGGCGTAGTTGGGCTGGTACTGGGTGGTCATAGCCTCAAAGAGGAACAGCCGCTTGCGCTGTGCCAGCGCAGCCAGCTCCTCGGTCTCGGCGGCGGTCACCGCCATGGGCTTTTCCACAATGACGTGCTTGCCCGCCTCCAGCGCCACCCGGGCGTAGCGGGCATGCTGTAAGTTGGGCACGGCGATGTAGACCGCGTCCACCCACTGCAAAAGCTCAAAATAATTGGTGGTGTGCTGCGGGATCTGATATTGTGCACACAGCTCTGCGGCCTTTGCCGCCGAGCGCGGGGTGCTGCACACCGCCTGCACAGTAAACGGCGTGTGCTCCACAAGCCATGGCAAAAATTCCTGCACGATCTTACCCGTGCCAAGAATGCCCAGTTTCATAATGCTCTCCCTTATCCTCTTGTTCCCTCAGCCTACCAGCGCCTCCGGCTCGCGGCGGGTGCGGCGGTTGGGGTGCGGGTGCTTTGCCCGGAGGCGTCCCTGTTGACCGTAGTGTCTGCCGCCGCCATGGCTGCGGCCGTGCTCCTGCGGGGCGTTCAGCTGGTACAGCAGTGCCAGCCCCTTCATCAGCAACTCCGGGTCATAGGTCAGGGGGTGGCGGCACAGCGGGGTGACGTACTTTGCCAGACCGCCGGTGACCACCAGCGTAGCCGGGCTGCCCAATTCCTCTTCAATGCGCTGCACCATGCCGTCAATGAGCACAGCGGTGCCCAGCACCGAGCCGGACAGCATACAGCTTTCGGTATTGGTGCCGATGGCTTTTTTCGGGGAGCCCAGATGCACCTGCGGCAGCTGGGCGCAGCGCTCGCCCAATGCGCGCAGCCCGGTGGAAAGGCCGGGGCAGATCACGCCGCCCCGGAACACCCGATCCTTGTCCACCACATTAAAGGTGGTGGCGGTGCCAAGGTCTACTGTGATGACCGGCAGCGGAAAGTTTGCCGCCGCATAGGCGGCATCCACCAGCCGGTCCTTGCCCACGGCGCGGGGCTCGTCCACCCCCATGGTCAGCCCGGTGCGGATGTCCGGCGAAACGATGACCGGCTTTTTGCCGGTGTAGTGGCGGGCGCACTCGGCCAGTGCCCCGGTGATCTGGGGCACTACGCTGGTAAGCACCGCGCCTTCAAAGCGCATGGGACGCTCCGGATGGCGGCGGTGCGCAAATATTTTATCCATTTCGGCACGATATTCCGCAGCCGTGCGGGTGCGCACCGTGTCCATGCGCGCCACAAAGCATACACGTCCGTCCCGGATGCCCCCAAGGGCGACGGTGGTGTTGCCTATATCAATGGCTAAGATCATAATTCTGTTTTCCTTTTCAAAATAAAAGAAAAGAACCGGTTTGCTCTTTGTCAAGCGTATTTTACCGCATTTTTGCGCCGGATACAAGTTCCCGGCAAAGATTTTGTTGTGCTGGTGGAAGTTTTGCATTATACTAAGGTAAGATATGTGGAAAAGAACTGTTTTTCCGGGAGGTAAACGAACCATGGATCTGAACGGCAAGTGCGTCCTGCTGGGCGTGAGCGGCGGCATTGCCGCCTATAAGATGGCCAACGTGGCCAGTGCACTGCGCAAGCTGGGTGCGGATGTGGAGGTCATCATGACCAAAAACGCCACCCAGTTCATTACCCCTCTCACCTTTGAGACCCTGACCGGCCACAAGTGCATGGTGGACACCTTTGACCGGGATTTCAAGTTTGAGGTCACCCACATCTCGCTGGCAAAAAAGGCGGATGTGATCCTTGTAGCCCCCGCCACCGCCAATGTCATTGCCAAAATGGCGCACGGCATTGCGGACGATATGCTTACCACCGTGGTGCTGGCTGCTAAGTGCCCCAAGCTGGTGGCCCCCGCCATGAACACCGGCATGCTGGAAAACCCCATCACGCAGGATAACCTTGCCACGCTGGAGCGGTACGGCTTTACCGTCATCCCCTCGGAAAGCGGCGTGCTGGCCTGCAAGGATGTGGGCAGCGGACGCCTGCCCAAGGAGGAGGTACTGCTGGAGCACATCCTGCACACCATCGCCCGCCCGAAGGATCTGGCCGGGGTGCGCGTTGCGGTGACCGCCGGTCCCACGCAGGAGGCACTGGACCCGGTGCGCTACCTGACCAACCACTCCACCGGCAAAATGGGCTACGCCCTTGCCCGCGCCGCCGCCATGCGGGGCGCGGAGGTGACCCTGATCCACGGACAGACCGCGCTGCCGCCGGTCAAGTTTACCACCGATGTGCCGGTGACCACCGCCCGGCAGATGTACGAGGCGGTGACAAGCCGCTTTGACACCACCGATGTGCTCATCATGGCTGCCGCCGTGGCAGACTACCGCCCCGCCACCGTGGCCAACGACAAGATCAAAAAGAAGGAGGGCGACCTCTCTATCCCCGTGGAGCGCACCGAGGATATCCTTGGCACCATCGGCCCCCGCAAGACCCACCAGTTCCTGTGCGGCTTTTCCATGGAGACCCGGGATCTTGTGGAAAACTCCTCCGCGAAGCTTGCCAAGAAAAATCTGGACATGGTGGTGGCCAACAACCTCAAGGTGGCCGGTGCAGGCTTTGGGGTGGACACCAACGTGGTCACCTTCATCACCCCGGACGGCACCCGGGAGCTGCCCCTGATGAGCAAGGCAGACGTGGCTGATGCCATTCTGGACGAGATCCTGCGGCGGCGGGCAAAGTAATACTGCCGGGATTTTGTTGTACACATATCACAAAATTCACAAAAAAATTATGGTTCTTTCCGAAAATTCGGCCTTACCTGTTTATTTTATGCTGCAAAAATTATATAATAAGAGTGTGTCCCTATGTTTGGAAGGAATCGGTCTGCGCTGCAGCCGTTAATATTTGGAGGAGAGCCTTACTATGTTCATGTACTCGGATTATAGCCAGCATCTGCTGGACCATGTAAAGAAGATCCATTTTATCGGCTGCGGCGGCAGCGGAATGTATCCGCTGATCCAGATCTTGGCCGCCAAGGGCTACGAGCTGTCCGGCAGCGATGTGCTGGACGGCAGCATCATCCGCTACGAGCGGGAGATGGGCGTGAAGGTCAGCCTTGGCCACAATGCGGATAACGTTGTCGGCGCGGATATGGTGGTGTACTCTGCCGCTATCTCCAAGGATAACGTGGAACTGAACGCAGCCGCCTCCTACGGCATTCCCACCGTGGAGCGCAGTGTGCTGCTGGGCTATGTGAGCCGCCTGTACAAGCAGAGCATCTGCGTGTCCGGCACCCACGGCAAGACCACCACCACCTCCATGATCACCACTGCGCTGGAACTGGCCGGCCGCGACCCCTCTGCCGTCATCGGCGGCAAGCTGCCCCTCATCAACGGCTACGGCAAGGCCGGCAAGGGCGATGATATCGTCATCGAGGCCTGCGAGTTCGCCGAGACCTTCCTGAAGCTGACCCCCTACCTGTCCGTGGTGCTGAACATCGACAACGACCATCTGGACTACTACGGCAGCATGGGCGAGCTGAAGTTCGCCTTCAAGCGCTTTGCCCTGATGACTCAGTTCATGATCTTTGCCAACGCTGACGATAAGAACACCATGGACGTGATGTACACGTTGGACCGCCGGGTGCGCACCTTTGCCATCGACAACCACGGCGACTACCGCGCTGTCAACGTCAACGAGTATAAGCCCGGCTTCTTCGAGTTCGACCTGAAGGAGTGGAATACGACCGACACCACCCGCATCCGTCTGTCCGTGCCCGGTCGCCACAATATTTATAATGCACTGGCCATGTGCGCCGTGTGCCGCTTTGTGGGCCTGAGCGCAGAGCAGTGCGCCGAGGCTGCCCTGAACTTCAAGGGCGCAGGCCGCCGCTTTGAGGTGTACGGCGAGTGCAACGGTGCGCTGGTCATCGATGACTACGCCCACCACCCCACCGAGCTGCGCGCCACCCTGAACACCGCCAAGGAGATGGGCTACAAGCGCCTGATCGCCGTCCACCAGCCGTTTACATACAGCCGCACCAAGATGCTGTTCAACGACTTTGTGGATGTGCTCAAGATTCCCGATATCACCGTGCTGACCCCGATCATGGGCAGCCGTGAGCCCAACGATCCCACCATTACCAGTGCAAAACTGGCCGCTCAGATCCCCGGCTCTGTTCTGGTGAACAGTCTGGAGGAGGCCGCCGAGTGGGTCAAGCAGAACGCCCGGGAGGGCGATCTGGTCATCACCCTCGGCTGCGGCGACATCTACAAGGCCAGCAAGATGATGGTGGCCGACAACCAGTAAAGAATCTGCTATACAAAAAGAGGAACGACAGCTGTCGTTCCTCTTTTTTTCGTTGATCCGGGTCAGTTCCGCGAGCACTTTTCCGCGTCGATGGCCAGCACGAACATCAGCACATAAAGCGCATCCTTCGGGTCGGTGATGTCCAGAACGTAGGTGTCCGTCCAGCGGAACGGTTCCTTGGACACGGCAGCCACCGTGCCGCCGTCCGGGCCGGTGATGGTATAGTCCCACTCGAATACATCGCCCTCCACATGCCAGCCGTTGAAGTCGATGTTGTACTTCGGTTTGAAGAAGGTCAGCTCCTTTTTCAGGGTGCCGATGCAGGTCTCGCCCTCGTACAGCTCAAACTTGGGCAACCAGGTCAGGATCTCCTCCTTGACGGTGCCCAGCTCCTGCTGTTCTTCCGGGTCGTAGATCTTCAGGCAGTGCCCCCAGGACAGCTGCCCCTTGACCACATACACGGTGTTTTCGTTTTCGTCGTAGATGTCGTAGCTGTCAAACCAGCTGAATGCACGCTGTCTAAAAAGCAGTTTCATCTTCCTCACCTCACTCGGAATACGATTTGGGACGTCCTTTTCGTGCGGTTCTTCCGCTTTTTTCCATCATACCAGATTCTGCCTCATCGTGCAATCCCGAAGCAGCCC
>OOBB01000458.1_pt1 | contig 21429 bp, 18 predicted proteins | sample 1671661 | NCBI WGS metagenome assembly OOBB01 (sample SAMN06348179, study PRJEB24527) | human gut metagenome | biome: human gut; feature: ankylosing spondylitis patient; material: feces | host: Homo sapiens | place: China | collected 2015-10
TATGAGCGATTACCCAATGCTCATTTCCAATAAATTACACTCTTTTCGTAACTTCTCAGTACAAAGATACTACTTTTCTCGCACACTTATTTAAAATGTGTGCGATATTTAAAGATTTAGCCTCTAACGTGTACGTTGTTCTTTCAAAAACTTTTACTTTCGCAAATGGAGCTTTTTTGAGTAAGATGAATAGCATACGGCTATTCTAAACTCACTAAACTCATTAAACTCACTAAACTCATTAAACTCACTAAACTTAACTCATGAAACTATATAACTTTGGAGCAGGCCCAGCTATTATGCCCTCTGAGGTGGTGGCGGCTACAGCACAAGCAGTAACGAACTTTGAGGGAATGGGACTTTCGCTCATGGAGTTGGGACATCGTACACCACAGTTTAAGGCTGTATTGGCCGAGGCGCAACAGTTGATGCGCGAATTGCTCAACGTGCCAGATAACTTTAGCATTCTCTTCTTAGGGGGAGGTGCCAGATTGCAGTTTGATATGGTGCCAATGAACTTCCTAAATCATCATGCACAATTCATTGATAGTGGCCATTGGGCTCACCAAGCGATGCAGGCTGCTCAACGTTGGGGCAAAGTGAGCGAGGCCGCCTCTTCACGCGAAGAGGGCTATCATACCTTGCCTAACGAAATCATGATTGACACTACTGCAGACTATCTGCACATAACGGCTAATAATACGATTTATGGTACAGAAATGCGCAACGATCTAAAGTCGCCCATACCCGTTGTGGCTGACATGACAAGCGACATTCTTTCACGACCGATTGACTTTAGCCATTATGGCATGGTGTATGGCGGAGCGCAGAAGAACCTTTCGATGGCGGGGGTAACTTTTGTGATTGTCAATAACGATTGGCTCGATAGTATCAAACGTGACTTACCGGCTATGCTTGACTATCGTGTGCACGTAGCCCATGATTCTATGTATAATACGCCCCCTACCTTAGCCATCTATACGGCCTTGCAAACGCTGCGCTGGGTGAAAGCACAAGGCGGGGTGACGGAGATGCAACGTCGGGCTCAGCAACGTGCCAACTTACTTTATGCTGAGATTGATCGCAATTCTCTCTTTCGATGTACAGTGGACGCAGGAAGTCGTTCGTTGATGAATTGTTGCTTTGTGTTGAACGAGCCTTACCAACAATTGGAAGATGCGTTTTTACAGTTTGCACTTGACCGAGGATTTTATGCACTTAAAGGTCATCGACTGGTAGGTGGCTTCCGAGCTTCTATCTACAATGCCATGCCTATTGAGGGAGTACAGGCTTTGGTACATTGCTTGCAGGAGTTTGAGAAGAAAATAAGGTAAAATACCGTTTTTTACACGCTATCCCTATACGTTTTCAAAGCTTCTGTTTTATCTTTCATGTTTCATTTTTATATTTCAACTTATTGAATATCAACCATTTAGAAACATGAAACATTCGTTCTGAATGTTTCATATTAAGTTTCATGTTTCATTTTTCAAAACACTGAGGGAGCGCGTTATCGCTCCCTCAGTGTTTTTGTATCGCTCCCACAGTGTTTTTGAATCGCTCCCATTGTGTTTTCGAATCGCTCCCACAGTGTTTTTGGAGATGAAACATTGAAACGAAATATGAAACATTGAGACACTATGTTTCATCTCTTGAAATCATTGATAATCAATAGATTGAAACATAAAAATGAAACATGAAACATAAAAATGTCAAAGGTAAAATATACGTAAGGCGAAAGCTCCTATTTAGGGCGTTCTGAAACGTTTCGTTGAGTTTTTTGTAGAGGCCCCCCAATTAGGCAGATAAATTGCTATTTTAAGGCAAAAAAATGCTGAAACACGCAGTTATACTGCACGTTTCAGCATTTTTGTAAAAAGCGGGCGTTATTCAAACGCGATTACTTTAAGATCTTATGAACTCGATGTTCGTTCTTATTGTTCACCTCAACGAGGTAAGACCCCGTAGGCAATGCAGAGAGCGAGAGCGTAAGGCATTGCGCGTTGGCCGTAGCCTTCACCTCGTCTAAAAGCATGCCGCCTACGTTGTAGAGGCGGACGATAGTGCCTGCTGCGATGTTACCACGAATGTTCAAAGTGGTAGCATCGTGCGTAATTTTCCAATCATCTACAGTGCTTGTCGTAGTCTTGTTGACGCCTTCCAATATAGAATTAGAAGTAGTGAAACGCAAGGTGTAACCATACGTGCCAGAGGTAGGAACCGCATAGCTTGACAATACGTCAGGACCACAACTACCCGAACCCACGCCACGCTGTGCGTAGTCGAAGTGAGCATAAATCGTGCGATCTTCATCATTGTCGGGAAGGGCGAGTTCCCAATTATGATACTTCTCCTTCAGTTGTTGGTCGCTCCAGTAAAGCGTAGAGAAGGCCACCTGACCATCGGTTTCAACATTGATCTTATTGCCATGATTGTCAGCAAGGGTCAAGCTACGAAGGTCTTGACGATTACCCATTGATTGTGGACGGAGGTAGTACTCATTCATGTCCCATACAGTGCTGGTGTAACGACCGAGGAACGAACCCGTGCAGCGGTCAGTATAGTTTTCTAACGGACCACGAGCGTAGTAGCTCACGTTCTTAAATTCACCGGGCAACTGCATCTGCAAGCCCAAACGACGAATAGCATAGCGATAGTCAGTGCTCTTTTGCTGTGGCGTGAACTGCGTCTTGAGGTCGACCGTACCATTCTTATAAATGGTGTAAGTGAACACGTAGTTAACCCAAGAACCCGTACCACGTACCGTTGCCGTAGCCTTTGCATGGTCAGATGAGAGTGATACTGTAGCAGTACGCTTACTGATGCCATTACCTGAACTGTAGTTGGGGTCGTTGCCGTAAGGAGCATCGTTCTCTATCCAACGATAGTTCTCGTAGTCGGGCGCAACATTGTTCTTTACAATGTCTATGCCGTTTTGTTTCCACGTGGTGAGCAATCCCGTGCTCGTGTTGAAACTCATCGTCACCTTATCATTGCTCACGGTCGTGATGTTGCCAGAACGTGTAAGCGTAAGTGCTTCGTCTGCAGCAACGGCTGCGATTGTAGGCAGATTGCCGCGTTGCTGAATGGTAAACTGAGCCGCAGCTACGGGATAGTTGGCCTCAGCATAAGCGGTCGCATTCGGTTCGAGTACAGAGAGGTTGAGCAATACTTCCTTGCCCGTAAGGTCTTCATCGACTGCACTGAGGTCATAAGGAATAGTAACCTTAGCTTCACTGCCTGGCTGAATGTCAGTCAGCGATTGTGAACCCTTGTAGATTACCTTGCCGTCGGCTGTCACATTATAGCTCAATGTCTTGTCCTTCAACGAAGTGAAGTCGTAAGCATTAGTCAGTGTGAGCGTACGCGTAGCTACATCAAACTTATTGAACTTCACGTATTGGTACACCTTCTTTACTTCGTCAAGCTTTGCGCTCCAAGTGCGGTCGGCGCTGATGATACCATTGTTTACGAAGTTGCCTTGGTGAGGCGCAGCGGGATAGTCATAGCCTGTCACGTACTTGTTAAAGCCATTCTGCGTCAATGTGCCGTTCTCTATGTCGGCCGGAGCTACAATTGATTGGTCAACCCAGTCCCAAATGCAACCACCAATGCCATACTTACTACTTTCGATTACGTTCCAATACTCTTGCAAGTTACCTACAGAGTTGCCCATAGCGTGGTCGTATTCACACATAAAGTAGGGCTGTTGTGCCCAGTTGCTATTGGCATCGTTGCGAACCGACTTAGTGTTACCCTCAAGATAGGGGTACATAATGCTCCAGAGATCGGTGGCTGTTGACTTGCCTGCATTGGTTGCGCCTTCGTAGTGTACGATACGATTATCAAGCGACTTAACAAGATCGTATTCTGCTTCTTGGTTAGCACCATAGCCGCTCTCGTTGCCAAGGCTCCAGAAGATAACAGAGGGGAAGTTGCGGTCGCGCATGACCATACGACGAGCGCGATCGAGGTAAGCAGCTCGCCAAGTTTGGTCGGCTGAAATTCCGGTTGACGTACCACTTTGGTAGCCTGTGCCGTGGTCGCCCCAATTCTTATGACATTCAAGGTCGGCCTCGTCCATAGCGTAAAGTCCGTAGTAGTCGAACATAGCATACATCTTGGCCTGACGTGGATAATGGCTGGTGCGCACGGTATTGATGTTGGCCTGCTTCATGAGGGTAACGTCCTTCAACATCGTTTCGACATCAATCGAACGACCACGTGTGGGGTGCGTATCTTGGGTGTTAGCGCCCTTGAAGTAGACTTGCTTGCCGTTGATGTAGACGCGGTGGTCGTCTGAGGGGATTTCAATGTGGCGGAAGCCGTATTTCGTAGCGAAAGCCTCTTCTTCTTGGCCGTTAGCATCGAGCTGTGCCAACTCTACGGTGTAGAGGTTGGGGGTCTCAGCTGTCCAAAGTTGTAAGTTAGTAAGGCCTTCGAAGCTGAGGTTCTTGGTTTGTTCAGCGTCAGCGCCTTCGGTAAAGTTGAACTTTGCCGTTTGTTCTGCCAACTGTGTACCTTGGGGTGAGAGCAAGCGCACGCGCACTTGTTTCTCCACTACCCCACCGTCACGATTGTTCATCGTTAAGGCCACATTCATTGTGCCAGAAGTGTATTGGTTGGCAGCGTCGAGCGTAGCAGTAATGTAATGATCGCGTAGGTAGGTCTTGGGCGTAGCAAAGAGGTAAACGTCGCGGTGAATACCACTCATGTGCCACATATCTTGTCCTTCGAGGTAAGAACCATCGGTAAAGCGGAACACTTGTACGCTGAGGTTATTCTCGCCCTCATGAACGTAGGGGGTTACGTCAAACTCTGCATCGTTGTTAGCGCCTTGCGTATAGCCCACCTTTTGACCGTTCACCCAAACGTAGGCACCGCTATAGATGCCGTCGAAGTGGAGGAAGACGCGATTGTTCTGCCAACCTGTGGGCAAGGTGAAGTTGCGGCGCAGTGAACTAACGGAATTGTAGAGGCCACTCTTCATGCTGATGTAAGGTGGATTGTCTTCAAACGGGTAGTCAACGTTGACGTACCAAGGGTCGCCATAGCCTTTCATCTCAACGCACGAGGGCACTTCGATGTCGTTCCAAGCCGATACGTCAACATCATTGCCGTAGAAGTCCGTTTCGCCAGGACGCTGTGCAGGATCCTTAACAAAGTTTATCTTCCACATGCCGTTAAGGCTCATCCAGCGGTCGCTCTGCGGGTCGAGCCAAGGTTTGGCGTAACGCGCAGCATCGGCACGCAAGGCGGTGGTGTTGGCATAAGGCATGTAAGTAGCATGGCCCTCTTCCTTGTTGACGGCAAAGATTTTCTGATTTTCCCAATCGTTGAGCACTGGCACGTAAGCGTCAGTATATTCAAGCGTGAAGTAGGTCGTCTCGTCGTCAGCATCGGTGACCATATACGTGTCGCCCTTGCTATTGGCTGAAAGGTAGTAGGTCGTACCATTGTGGGTATAGGCAATGCGGTAAACGCCCTCTTGGCCGTCGACGGCTACAAATGATACTTGTTGGTTGGAGTTAGAACCGTCTAAGCCGTATTGAAGGGGCACTTTGTTACCATTCAAGCCAGCGTCAATAGCATAGGCATACTTGGCATTGTAAAGTACAGAGGCATAGAGTGTTTGGTTGTTCTTCTTATACTCTACGGTGCGGTATTGCCAGTGTTGGCCATAGGCTCCTTCTTTGTAGTCCTCCGTGCAGAGAACAGCAGCCGAGGCGCGGCTTTCGCCATTGCTCAATACTTGACCATTGCTCTTGTTGCGCAATAGGTAGGTGTAACCCTTAATAGGCATGTTTACCGTATTCGTAGTTGCTTGCAACGTGAAGCGCGTAGCCTCAGCCGTGAGGTCTTGATCCATGTAGATAGAGCCGTCACTGCGAAGCGTCATGGCGCGGTCGCCCGTGCTGTTGAGGAATTGGAACACGTCAGTGTCTACCTTCTTTATCAGAAATTGCTGGTTAGAATCGGTAAACTTAGCGTCCCATTGCAGTACGCGGTGTTTCAGTGTAGCCGTTGGGGCCATATCAATGCCCATGTCGCAATGGGGATTATAGAAGGCATAAATGCCTTCGTCGGCCATTACGGGCACAATCATCCAGTCTTGTCCCTCCGACTGTAGGTCGATAGCTGCAGTTGAGAGGTAGGTGTCATGTGCACTATTATTGCCATTCGTCACGGCTTGGCCGTTCGACTGGCTAACGATGCGATAAATTACGCCGGGAGCATCTATGTCAATGGCCTGAGCAATACAGGTCACGCAACATAGTAAACTCAGCGTTAACGCATAGCGCAAAAGTTTGAAATGTTTCATGTGTAAAATGTGTAGAAAGGGATTTAATTTATTTTATACTGCTGACAAAGGTAGTGAATTATAATGGATAAAGCAACACTTTTGAAAGTAGCTTTAAAAGTTCCGCAAATATTTTCAATGTAACTGAAGTTTCGGATTTAGCAAGGGCGGGCTAAATCCGAAACTTGAGTCTTACTTTTCTTGTGTACGCTCATCTAAGTTATGATAGAACTCATCAAACTCTCTAAAGAAGATAAATTCTCTTATTGTTACATATTGTAAAGATAATGAAATTATTCCATGAATGCACAATATTGGAATATATTTCTTACAATAAACACCCCATCCCATTGATTTTAAAAACGCAGACATTTCTCAGCTGCTGGATTTCGTTGCTATCCGACAACTGAGAGATGTGTGCGTGTTTGAAATAAATGGGATGGAGGTGTTTATGTAACTCAATTTGTCATAAATATCAATTATTTTTGTGACAAATATTTTTTCTTTCTTCAATGTTTATATGTCACAGATTTCTTGTAAATTTGTGACATAATTCATTTTAATATGGAAAGTACTGCTAAAAAATAGAAAACAAAATACGCACCTTCAAGAGGGGGAAATTTTTTTTTCCTGACGACTTCGTGGGTATGGGGACTTCTGATACGATAAGGCAAACCTTGCAAAGGTTAACGAAAAGTGGGGTAATAATTCGTGTGGCACAAGGTATCTATTGTTATCCTGAAATAGAAGAAAAACTTGGCTTAGGGATTATTTACCCTTCGTATGACCAAATAGCCGAAGCATTAGCTTCTCGTGATCATGCACGTATAGTGCCAACTGGCGAATATGCACTTAATGCATTGGGGCTTTCGACACAAGTTCCTATGAATTATGTATTCCTTACCGATGGACAATCTCGAAAGGTTTGTATATCAGGGAACAAGGGAATACAATTTAAAAATACCGCACCTAAAAATTTGGCTTTTAAGAACCATTTGGCCATGCTTGTAAATTCTGCGTTGAAGTCAATCAAAAAGGAAAATGTCACTATGGGGCAGATTAGTCAGATAATCTTTTTGCTCCAGAAAGAAGAGAAAGAATCGGTGCTTAGCGACCTAAAGTTAATGCCTGTATGGGTACGAAAAATTGTAACAGCAGCATATGAATAACTATTTTCAACTTACAAAGGACGAACAACGTCTTGTTTTACAACAAGCTGCGGCTCGTTATGGTTTGCCAGCTCAGGCAATTGAAAAGGATCTTTGGGTCTCTACTATATTACAAATCGTATTTACACTACCTTTTGCGGAAAAAATAATCTTCAAAGGGGGAACATCTCTGAGTAAAGTTTGGCACTTAATAGACCGATTTTCAGAAAATATAGATTTGGCGGTAGATCGCTCACTTTTTGATTTTGAAGGTGATCTGACTAAAAAACAAATAAAGAAACTCCGAAAAGCATCATCTCTTTTTGTTAAAGATGAGTTTACTCCAGCATTAGAGTCGGCTCTTGAAAAATATGGCTTAAATAATCTGTGTTCAATAAAACCAGAACCTGATGGAGAAGGTGATAGTACATATCCAGAACCTCGCAAAATTTTTGTGAGTTACAAAAGTGTATGGCCTGATCCATTAGCCTATCTATCACCTATCGTTATGCTTGAAATAGGTGCACGCTCATTACTTGAACCGCATGAGAACACGCATATACGCAGTATGGTTGAAAGTCTGTTCCCGACCATTCAAACTACAATTGTTGATAGCGAAGTGGCAACCGCACTGGCAAGCAAAACTTTTTTGGAAAAGGTTTTTCTGTTGCACGAATTGTTCTCCGTTGAAGGTCATGGAGAAATTGCTGATCGAAAGTCCAGACATCTGTATGACTTATCGAGAATGATGGATAAAGACTTCGCTCTGTCTGCTATTGATGATGATGCCTTGTGGGAATCAATTCGGCACCATCGTGAATTTTTCACCAGCGTCAGTGGTATGGATTATACACCCGATATTCGGAAGCGATTGGTTCTTGTACCGCGTGAAAACATTATCACCGCATGGGAAAGTGATTATAAAAGTATGTGTACTTCTATGATATATGGCGAAAAGCCAAGTTTCAATCAGTTGATAGAGCGCATGCGCGAATTAGAAAGTAGATTTCTTCAATCGTAAAAGCGGCACAATGGTATAATAGCATTACTTCTCATTTACGATAAATCTGACTTTTCAACAGTTGATGTGAGTGTTGTAAAACAGATAGTACATGATGAGGGCTACAAAACAGAGCAAAATATGACAATAGAAATAACCACTATCGAAGATGTGAAGGCTTTTGCCAAATACTTGACAAATGACCTTCATCTCAACTTTCACCCAGACGATGATTTTTCGTTTTACGTAAACTACGAAACGAAAGAACCTACTTTCTCACCCGAAGAGGCAGCAAAGTACAATGCTCTCATGAATGAGTGCTTTGATGTTTGCGAAAAGGCAAATGTTGATGTTTATGATGTCATGGGAGAGTATTTGAGAAATAAGGTTATTGTATAGTACAAGCGCAATTCCTTTGCAATATGTGGTTGCAAAGGAATTGCGCTTGAATTATCTATTAAATTCTTCAATTCTCTTTATCCATCTGTTTTTTTCTTCAAATCCCCATTGAACATGCCAAGCTCTTCCTGATGCGCCATCTAATAGAATAAACTGCCACATGTTTTTTGTTGGATAAAGTTTGAAACAGTTTCCATCGGTTGAGAATTGCGATAAATCAATCCCATTAAGTGTGATGGAAAATTCCTCTTCTCCTTCTAAACTCCATTGAACTTGATAAATTTTCCCAGTTTTCTTATCCAACTTTAGAAAATTGAATGAATTCTGTGTAGGATATAATTCAAACCTTTGCGATTGCTCAGAATCGTCCAATATATTGGAGAATCCTAACACTGCTGTCAAAGACATCAGCAAGCATAAAAATATTCGTTTCATTTTTTACGATTTTAATTTCTCCAACGCACAATACTGCACATTGTAGTCATTGTTAAACTTCATTGTACCTGCTATTTTCGGTAGATTGGCCGAATGAATTTGCGATAAATCGAACTTCGTTGCCATGTCTAAATCCATCACTAGGTAAAGCAAAGCTTCCTTGGTGTTAGGTAATTTCTTGTATTCGCTCTCGCTCATCACAAATTGCACACGACAATCACCATTGATAGCATAAATGTGTTGATTATTTTGGTTGTCGTAGGTGTGGAATAGCACGTAACCAAGCTCCGTGATTTTTTCCATCACTCGCTGGCCTGCTGCATCTTGCAGTAAGGGAATCGCTATACGCCCATCGTTCAATTCCATAGCATTGTTGCTCAACTCCCATCGTACAGCCAACACGCCATTCTTTCCTTGTTCGGAATGAGGCGCAAAACCTTTGGCTTGCGCTTGTGCCATAACTGGCTCTGGATCATCTCCCAAGCCGCATTCTTCCACATAGAAGCTCTTACGCAGTTCATCAAGTAACTCTTTGTTTGAGTCTTCAAACTCCTTTCCTTTGTCCAAAGCAAGTGATAGAATGGATGATTCTTCAAAAGGAGCATATACTTTGCCTATCACTTCTTTGAAATGATCGCGGATATATACTTTTGTATCTATGCCGGGGTGCGGCTGCATGGCATAGAAACTGAAATCATCTTGCAACCACGATTGTATAGTCTTTCTGAACTTTTCTCTGATGTCTGTTTTCCATTGGCTTATCTCAGAAGAGTTGTTCTTACCATACATGGATAAGACAAAGAGAAAATTTACATCATAGTGGAAGAGTAGCAGTGTGTCACGGTCAAACAGTCGGTTCTTGAATTGAAAGTTCTTCCTGCGTGTTTCATTCTTATCACTCTCTTGTAGGCCATCTTCTTTGTAGCTGTAATGCTTATCCAAACGGGCGGAGATGAAGAAATTGGGAATTACATTGTAACCCTCTGTATCATCATCTTTCAAACGAACTATTGAATGGGTCGCATGCTTGTTTCGCTTATTGAAAATATCCAAGTTCCATTGTATCACATTACGGGCATAGGTATATTGCTTGTATATGGAAGTGTCGTCCAACTCTCCACTTAACTTGTAATACTTGCTATCACCAATGTAGTATGTGTTACCCTGGTTCTCTATGAGACTCTTGGCGGTATACAGGTGATCTACAATCTTACCATCACGTTGCTCTTTGTCCATTCCATCAGGCAATGGATTGTCACCAATCAGCGCATCAATGATGGCTTCAAACACGATATTGAAGTTCTTTACTAATAGAAAATCGCGTTTGTTGGTATTTACATAGATTTGACGTGTTTGGTCAAAGAAGGCATAGCACAACTCCCAAAGTTGCAAAGCTTTATCTGAGAAGTATTTGTACTTGATTTGCTGTAAGCGTCGCACACCAAACTTTTCAAGATAACGTTGAAATTGCTTTCCCTTTATCAATGGGAAGTTTACGTTGATGTTGACAGGAAAACCATAGTTGTCATGCAGGTGTTGTAAGATGCTGAAATAAATTATCAGCAACTCTTCATCGAAGTTGATGCTGCGCTTTTTGTTCACAGGGTTCATGTAAAGTACATTCTGCTTCCCATTCTTTCGCTGTATGATGGCAGTACTTTTGGCAATAGTACGTCCCCAGTTTATCTTGTTGAAGCCCGAATGTAGGTTTTTTAAGATAAACATGAAGAAGTGCTGATTTTCTTTGTTGAACTGAATAAGAGCCAATAGTATGTCCAAGAACGTGTCGCTTTGCTTGCGTTTGCCTTTACCGACCTGTGCCACCTGTTCTTCGTAAACGATGGAGGTGTCATTACCCGTACCATTCTTATATACCACGATGGCACGATATATCCACACCGAGAGGGTATAAAGCAGACGTTCTTCATCGCGTGCTTTTGAATCTTCGCTGTCCCAAAAGGTTACGTTCTCCTTAAAGTTGATGATGTCCTGTGGCTCATACTTACCGAATACTTTCTTGTCCTTGTCAAGTAGCACCTTGGGCAAGATAAAGACACAATCGCCTAATGTGGGATTATAATAATATCCCACATAAGGCATGTAAACGCTTTTCTCGACATCACCCCACACGTTATCTAATGGGACGAGGTCTTTTACATCTTGATATCGGTATGGATAGCCTTCTATCAGTATGCGCATAGCTTATGACATTTGAGCGTATTTGAGGAATACTTCTCTCATTCGCAGTAAGCGGTCAATAAAGAAATCAAATACATCTGTCCATTTCTCTTTATTGTCAAAGTCTATATTGGGCAATATTTCTTCAATGACGCTAGCTTTTTTATCAGGATTCTCTCGCCATTCGTAGGTGACTCCCATTTCTTTCTCAATTTCCGCTTTATGCGCAAATAGTTTGTGGTACGTTTCCGTAGTCTCATCAAAGTAAACTTCTACTTTAGCCTGTTTCTTTTGACGCAACTGCAAAGCACCAAGGTAGAAATCAACATTTGGGATAGTGAAGTTTTTCCAATGATCTTTACTTGCTGTCTTAACCCCACCAAAGTATTTAGCAAAGTCTTCACTCTTTTCATTCGCATAATTTAGGAACTGTTCCCAAAACTCATAGCGACTTTTATCGGCTTCACTCCAAGTCGATTTTTTGTCTTCATCAAGTTTTTTTTCTTTTGAAGACTGCTCAGTTTTATCTATTGAATGCACATTCTCTTCTCCCACAATGCCAACAATAAACTTTCTGACAGCAGCTACGCAAGGCGTGCAATCATCATTGTAGAATGCTTCAAACGTAGGTTCATCATCTGGATTGTCCGTTACTTTGAAGTACTTGGTTTCACCATCTTTGAATACATCATTCCAAAGGTAGAAAAGTACTTTGCCCACAAACCGCTCTTCGTTGATAAAGTCCTCATTTTCGTTCGATGGCTTGCAGAAAAAGTATCCCAATTTCTTGTCATCACTGCTCGTTTCTTTGGCAATGATTTTGTTCATCTGTTTGATAAACTCCCACCAATCGCATGCTTCATCACCAAAATGGATAGTCCAATTCTTATGAGCATCACTTATCTTCACAAACTTCCAGTCCCAACGTCGTTTGAATGCGCTGTCAATGGGGAAGAGCGACTGATCACTGGTGTTCATCGTAGCCCAAATGTAGAGGTTGTTGGGGAGTAACAACTTCGTACCATTCTTTATTTGCTCTACAATGCCGTCTGGATAGTTCTCTGAGAAAACATTGTTGATTTCACTGACATCACCCTCGTTGGGTAAAATGTCCTTCAACTCACTACACAAATACTGCGCAATGTCTGCATCTGCATCAATCGGATAACTTGAAAAACCATTGTCCTTACGGTCAAGCAATTGGAATAAGTCGCCAAATATTTGTGCACAGTTTCCTCGATTTATTTCCTCGATAACTAGCACTGTTTCCTTGGGGTAGTTTTTCCATGCCGGAACGTAGGCTTTGATGAAAGCTTGCGGAACGAATTTATAGGCTATGATTTCTTCTTCCTCATGCTTGTTATCGTTGTCCAATACATCATAACAGATCCTTTTTTCTTGCTTAACCATAGTTGGCTTGTAAGCGCCAACAAATGAAGCATAATCGCTATCGGGGTGGAATGTGGTACGCACATGGTTGGTTGTTTTCAATAGCGTGTTGATGCCATGAGACTTTCCTGTACCTGGAGCACCATAAGTGATTTGCTGGAGAGAATCTATTAAAGGTAAAGTACTTCGTTGAGCAAAAGGCAAAACAGATGTCGTATCATGTATCAAATTAGCGGATGGTTCAAGTACCATCTTCGCCATTTTCATTAGCGTAGCAGTATACCCATATTCAAATCTGTCCACATCTGTATGTCCACTAAGTGCACGGCGGGCATCATCAGATGATGCTGTTGGATGCTGACGAAAATAATCTATGTATTCGGCTAATAGTTTTTTAGAAATGGTGCGAATGCCATAAGATTCCTTACTTACTTGACGTACCACATAACACAAGCGATCTTTATCCACAATTTGAACCTTTCCGTCTGGTGTTTGGTCACCAATCCGCAATATATCGTAATTTTGCATTGTAGTCATTCTATATTTATATTCTACTTATTAGTATTAAAGCGATATTTTCCACTATGCCTGTAACCAGTGCATTAATTCTGATTGTTTCGTTTTACTTCATCAAGAACAATGCGCATATAAGCCGTTTTCAAACTCCACGCACGACGAGGGGCTCCTATTTTATTGTTGTGCTGAGGCATTAAGGATTCTTCTTTTTGTCCCTTTCGACAAGCACCAAGATACATTGTATCACCTTCTGACAAAGTATGTGCCTGACCATTCCGTATTTTGGTTATAATCGTGTCATAATCCCTGCGAATTATCAACAAATCCTTCTCAGGAATTCGCCATAGCACAGCAAAGATAAAATGTAAGTCGAGTTTTTAAACCTTTGGATTGTGCAGATAAAACATTATCAGCATAATAAGACATTTCTGATAGAAATGAGATTCCTCAAAACTTTTGTTCCAGTCTGCCGTATAGTTTATCATACTGCAAACAAGCCTCTCTTTTATCAATAATTCTTTTTTTATGGACTCTTTCAATGGAGTACACTTCAACTCTGCCTTTACAAAAGCGAAATCTGCTTCTTGACACGAATTTATACTGTACTTGAAGAATAGTTCTTCTACTAATTGTCCCAAACTTCCTTTGCCTTTATGCTCTTCTGCCTTAGGCGCGAAGTCTCGTAAGCATCTGTTTATCAGATGTTTACTGTAATCAAATATTGATGAAATATCTTTTTCGTTGTATGGTAAACTTTGCATAAATTATTTACTCTTTTGCAAAAAACAAACACCTAAAAGACTCTACTCTATTATTAGAATATCACCAATATTAACTTTTAGAAGTTTGGAAATTTTTATCAAGCTTTCCACATCTGGTTGACTTTTATTTGTACACCATTTAGAAATGGTAGTTTGATCTTTTCCCAATTGTTCAGCTAACCATTTACCTGTTTGCTTCTTTTCTACAAGAAGAAGTTTTAATCTGTTAAAATCTTTATTTGCCATAATCTCAAATTTATTATGCAAATATACGCAAAATCAAAATAATAGTTCTATACTACGCGCTATTTATATGCGAAATATCTAATTGTATGAATATTTTTCATCAATTTATAGAACATTCAAAGGATTTTTCGTACCTTTGTAAGCACGCCCAAGCATAGAATTATGGACTACTTCAAGCAACAAGATACCTTTATCGTCAAGATGCGAGAGGACTACGAAAAGGGGGTGATTAGCATCAAAGCCCTTGCACCATACTTCCGTTGGAAGTTTGATGACAAAGCCAAAAACCCGAGTAGAAGTCAAATATGGAAGATGTATGATGCCATTCAAGAAGAATTGGCTGACTACTATATGGCAAACCCCAATAGTCATAATGAAACGACAGATGAGCCTATCTGGGGACAATATGCTGGATATGGTGACGATAAGTATATTGTTGCTTACTTGGAGGCAATCAACGAAGAACTTCCCAACTTACTGATGATGGCTTAATATTATGAACATATTTTCTAACCTTCGACAATATCAAAAACCACCTCGCGTGGTGCAGCCTCCTACTGAGGATGAACTTAGGCAAGAAAAGAAAAAGCAAATAAAAGAATATGTCAAAGGAGCGCTTTTCATAATGTTGTTCCTTTTAATCTTAGGTTGCTTATGGTGGTTTGCTGAGTTGAAATATGCAGGTGCAGCTTTCTTCTTTTGCTTAGGACTGCTTATTTTTGGAATAGTTACGTCTACCTTTGCCAAAATTACAGACTTGTATATAAAATGGTGGGGAGAAGACAAAGGACTTTCCGTTGGATGTTTGGCAATGGCTTTAGGTCCAATGTTGGGTATTCTAGTATTTGTATCTAGTATGCCTTTTTGGGACTTAAAGGAACGTACCGAAATAGAAAATAGTCCTAAGGTCTATATTACTCCTCATGGAGAATGTTACCATTCGTCAGAGGATTGTTACACGATTAAAGGCCATAAGATAAAAGAAATTCCACAATATAAAGCAGTGAAGAATGGCAGAAGACCTTGCGATATTTGCTATTGAATAGCCCCGTCTTTTCAGAAACAACACATCGCCCATAGTTTTGCAGAAACTAATTTGCAAAACTATGGGCGATTTCAATTATCTACACATAACAGGCGTGAACGATCTGCCCGGCTATCATGCCGCGGCAGCGTTCACCACCAAGAGCAGCGAAGTTTTCAAGGAAGCGGAGGAGATTCACCGCGCCACGTGAGCGACAAGGTGAGTTATATGCCTTGGGGAGCGGACAACGAGCTGCATACGACGACTGATCCAAAATTTGAGCGTAAAATTCCTGCGCTCATTGCAAACTTCTGCACATACTATGCGCCTCATGCCAACCACAGTGTCATCTATTACTATGATGCCACTGCTCTTGGCTCTAACTATGCCGTGAACGACCAAGACTTTCACTGGGTAGTTGTGCATGAGTTTGAACGGCATGGCTGGAGTGTGCAAGATGTATATCTTGGCAACCCCATGCGCCATGATGAAAAGTACTTGCTCATCAACCAAGGATTTGCTGGCAAGCAACGGTTCATGCCTTATTTCAACCGCCAAATGTTGTGCAAATGAGAACAAAGTCAAACTTGTTTAAACTTTGTTGAGTGCAGCCAACATTCGTAAAACAAAACAATGATGACCTTATTCTTGCCATACAATCGGCAGGTGTGGAACGTGGAAGAAACGATTTCCGCAAAAACAAGTCCACTGAGAAAAATCCCGAATCAGAGGAGGACTTGTTGGAGCATCACACCGATGGCACAGATGCTTTTGATACGCTGTATATTGGGTGTGAGAAGTTCTCGCAGCATGATTTTTATGGTTTTTAGGTGGGTGGTGTGAGATAATTCTATAAATTCATGCAATAAAGCGCATGTCTTATACAATGAAATAGATAAATCTTTGTGCTTCGGTTGAGTACGCATAACTTTGTCACAAGTTTAATCAATTAAAGTATAAGTTATATGGAAAAGACAAAACTTTGGAAGTGTGTTCACGAATTAGTAGGAATGTATTCTGAACAAAATAGTAAGTATGTATTGTCTTATAGCAATTGGAATGATTTTGGCTATCAGACAGGATTTGGGCTTTACATAAATCTTCCTAAACCAATTGATAAAGTCTATAATGTTCTTGTTGCGGGTTTGAGCATTGTAGAACATTATCCCATCCATCACCAAGGTAGATTTCTCCCTGTAAAAGGTAATACAAACTTTACGAGTTTTATCATGTCTATAGAAAGTGCTGAGCGCTTTTACTTATACCTTACTTATGATGAGCGAATGGAACTTATTCGCTGGCTGAACATAAGGTTCGACGACTCGCTTGTAAAAAATCAAGGAATTTATCTTACGTCTACATTAAGAGACCGCAAACGTCAAGATTTTCTTGATATGCAAAAAGAGATTAAAAAGATTGTTACAAGAAAGAGTGATGTTGCCTCATTAACACATAAGTATTCAAAAGATTTAGGTTTGCTCTTAAGGTAATATATCCACAAGCCCTCCCTTTCGGGCAATCCTTTCTTTCAGCCACCGTGCGCATTGGCTCTCTTGCTGTGCGCATGGCGGCTTTTTCGTGCGCTTGGGTGTGGAGAAGTGGGAGAGGTGGGCTACATGGATAGGGGCTATATGTGGGGCGGTGGCAAGCGCCTTGCTTCGGCAATCTCGTGACACGGCAGAAGCATTATCGGAGATGTTCTTGGTCGCCCCGTGCGCTTTGTCAGAAGGCAGAGCACATCGCCTTGGACTTTTGCAGTATTCGCAGCATTGTCACCGCTGATTGATACGAGCCAGATGTGGGTGGCTTTTGCTCAGAATTTACCACTGGCAATGAGGATAAGATGGTCGTTTTCTCTCATTTTCTTAGATTTTAAGTATGTAACGATGTGGATTTGTCCATTTTTTACAAGGGGCAGCAAGGTGCTTTCTATCTTGAACGCCAGCTAACCTGGGGGCGACGCGTCCCCGCGTCGGCATTTGCAAGTCAAGGCTCGATGCCTTGACTTGCAAATACATGAATATCAATACTTTAAGTATTGCCAACTTGGGGCATCGAGCCCCAAGTTGGCAATGCCGACGCGAGGACGCGTCGCCCCCAGGTTAGCTCGCGTTCGTGGCGCAACTCTTCGACAAATTGCTGTTTATTTTTGTCATAACAACAAATTCCCCACACACTTCATTACAGAGCCCATAATATCTTTAATCCAGTTTACAACAACACTTTTGACTAATGCCCCACGCTATCCATATCACTACGCTCAAACGTATGCTCCAATCTCCTGAACCTGCAGACCTCAAACTCTGGACGCGCTCGGGTGAAATCCAATGCTGGCACCGCTGTATTTCTCTCCGCTACGACTTCTACAAAGGCACGTGAAGAATGAAATTGCTGGATAGCAACGAAATCCGGCAGCTGAGAGATGTGTGCGTGTCTGAAATCAATGGAATGGAGGTGTTTATGTAAAAAAAGTTGCTTGGGATGCAGATTTACAATTAAAAAAAAGATCGTACTGCATGGAAAAATTATCAACTGCGAAGTGGAAACAAATGGCAAAACATAAATAAAGTTATCAATCAGTAAAAGCAAGTCTTGGTGCCGCACAGGGCAGATGCAAAGCTTGCCTGTAAAATGGACTATGCACAAGAAAAGCCATTTTTTTGTGCATATAAAAACAACTATGCACAAGAAAACACGATTTCTTGTGCATAGTTTGGATGTAATGCTTGTGAAAAGCCTATTTGTTGTGCATACTACTTTTGGTCATCTTGTTCTGAACTTCAAGTAAGCTAAGTACAAATTATGTAAGAGTTTATGTAAGCTATAATAATTCTCCGTTTGGAATCAAAAACGAGGAAATTGCAGATTACAACAATAGTTTATCAACCTCATACACGTTCCAATAGGAAACTTTCTTACCTATGCAATGCTTCCACGCCCTTTCGCGATATGGAAGCATTTTCTATTTCTCTGCCTAAGTCATGGTCGGAACTGTCCGACCGGCAATTGGTGTTTTTCTTCCGACAAGTCGCACGCGATTTGCCGATGAACGAGGTGTTAGTCCTTTACGTCTGCAAATGGGCTGAATTTGTTGTGCTTTGTCATGCAGACAAACACTTCTGTTTGGTCAAGGACAGAAGCAATAGTTTGAAATAAATGGGTTGAAGGTGTTTATTTATGTAGATAAAATATGTTACCTTTGCTAGACATAATGCAAATATATGGCAAGCAAACGATACCTATATTCTGATACAATCGATAGTTTTTTGCAAAAGAGCACTGATACGATTGTTGGCGAAATAACACTATCTGCGACGCAGGACATAAATAAAGAAACTTCAAATTCTTGGCAACAAGAAATTGAAGTCTTGAAAAATGTGTTATCCCCTTATGCTCAAAAAGGAAGTGTGTACTTTGAATACAACATACCTCGTATGGGCAGAAGGGCTGATGTGATCGTACTTATTGATGGGATAGTATTTGTTCTGGAGTTCAAAACCTCAGAACAAAGATTTACGCGTGATGCACTCATACAGGTATGGGATTATGCGATAGACCTGAAGAACTTTCAAGAAGGCAGTCGTGATAGAATACTCATACCTATTGTCGTCGCTCCAAAAGAGAAAAATAAAAATTGCCATATAGAATTAAAGCCATTTGAGGATGATGTTTATCAACCTTTAGTTTCTAATAATGAAAGGTTGAGTGAATGCTTTGATAAAACGTTGAGTAATATTATTCCTAAACATACATTTACAAAAGAAGATGATGATGTTTGGGCAAAAAGTGGTTACGACCCAACACCCACGATTATTGAAGCAGCTGTTGCGCTTTATGAACATCATACAGTAGAGGAAATAACTAAGCATGATGGAGAGATAGAGGTTACAGCCAAGTGTTTAGACAAAATCATCAATGAATGTCAAAGCAACAAGCGCAAAGCTATATGCTTCATAACTGGTGTTCCTGGAGCTGGTAAAACGCTTATTGGCTTACAAACGGCTATTAAGCAATTTGAGAAGGAAAATAAAGCTGTTTACCTTTCAGGAAACTATCCACTTGTCGAGGTCTTGCAAGAGGCATTGGCACGTGACTATGTAAAACGTAGTAGAGACGACTATAAGAAAGGCAAGACAAACAACAAACCTTGCACAAAGACCGATGCAAAAAGTAAGGTTAAGGCTTTTATCCAAATGATTCACCATTATCGTGACCTTTATTTGGAGGGAACAGAGGTAAAAGATGGCCAAATATCTCCTATTGAAGGCTATTTCCAGAGTCACACAGATAAGGCTTATGTACCAGCAGAACATATTGCCATATTTGACGAAGCACAACGTGCTTGGACAAAGGAGGAACTTGCTCGTTTCATGAAAGAAAAGAAGAAGATTGAGAACTTCCCATTTTCAGAACCTGAATATCTCATTTCATGCATGGACAGACAGTCTGATTGGGGCTTAGTGGTTTGTCTTATTGGTGGCGGACAAGAAATAAACAAGGGAGAAGCGGGTATTGCTGAGTGGCTAAAGGCCATGAACGAGCATTTTACTGATTGGGATATCTATATGTCTGATAAACTTGTTGATAAAGAATATGCTGAAGGCAATGCACTTGATATAATCAATGACCAAGAACGTCTGCACATAGAGCCCTCCTTACATTTGTCAATGAGTATGCGCTCATTCCGAGCAGAAAAAGTTAGTTTGTTTGTGCACCAACTGTTAGACTTGAAAAAAGAGGAAGCCACACAAACTCTAAAGGATTTAAACAACTATCCCATTGTTTTGACACGTTCTTTAGATGTAGCTAAGAAGTGGCTCAAAAGTCATGCAAGAGGTAGCGAACGATATGGAATACTTGCAAGCAGTAAAGCTGAAAGATTGAAAGCTATTTCTATAAATGTTCGCTATCAACCAGATTTTGTACATTGGTTCTTAGAGGACGAGAATGACATACGTTCGAGCAATGCTCTTGAAGATACACTAACAGAGTTCAAAGTGCAAGGTCTTGAAATAGATTGGGCTTGTGTTGCTTGGGACGCGGACCTGCGTCTAAATGATAAACATACCCAATGGAAACATTGTCAGTTACGAAGTGGTACGAAATGGCAAAATATAAATAAAGAAATCAATCAGCAATATCAACTAAATGCTTACCGTGTTTTGCTTACAAGAGCACGGCAAGGAATGGTCATTGTTGTGCCAAATGGTGATCATGGAGTACCGCCAGACGAAACGAGAAAGCCCGAATGGTATGATGGCATTTATAACTATCTCAAAGAAATTGGCATAAAAGAGATTTATTAAGTAGGTGTTCAAAATTAGTTTATATTAATCATGTCCCGAATTAGTCGATATGCCTTGGCGCATTCTTTCGCCCAGAAACATAGGTTTCATCGGTCACGTAGCCCGCTACGCTCCCTCTTCAACCTATGTTTCTGAACGAAATACTGCACCAATTCATATCAACTAATTTTTAACACCTACTTAGAAAAATAGAAAAGGAATTTGATAAGGCTTCCTCCAGCTAAGTTATAGCGAGGAAGCCTTTATTCTTACTTGTTGAAAAAATCGACAATAGGTATTGTTTTGATCATCTGTTCAGTATTCTCATATCGGTAGGTTTCAATTTGACGAACGACCTTACCTGCTGGAACTTTTATCATTTGTCCATCATAAAATGACTTCCCATTTTTTTGCTTGAAATAGAATAAATGTTCCAAAATCCCGTATATTTGTGGGGAAACAGGCTCTAACGCCTAATTAAATTAAATGTTTATGAAAACATTGATATTCAAAACCCAAAGCGCGAAGCGCGCCTTAATGTTCATTCCTGTCTCTTCGATAAATTGAAGTTTGAAATCCTCTACAGAATGTTTCAGAACGCCCTAAATAGACATTGGGGTTACATATATTTTACCTTTGCATATTTTATGTTTCATGTTTCATTTTTATGTTTCAACTTATTGATTATCAACACTTTTAAAGGCTGAAACATACAATTTTTATGTTTCACTTTTAGTTTCAATGTTT
>OOBB01000489.1_pt1 | contig 20466 bp, 15 predicted proteins | sample 1671661 | NCBI WGS metagenome assembly OOBB01 (sample SAMN06348179, study PRJEB24527) | human gut metagenome | biome: human gut; feature: ankylosing spondylitis patient; material: feces | host: Homo sapiens | place: China | collected 2015-10
GAAGAGCACGGCGGTACTGCGCCGGCAGCTTCGGCCTGCGGCATTGACCACCATCACGTCATCAAGACGCTCATCATGGAAGACGAAAACGCCAAGCCGCTTGTCATCCTGATGCACGGCGACTGCGAAGTTTCCACCAAAAATCTCGCCCGTCAGATCGGCGCCAAGCACGTTTCTCCGTGTAAGCCCGAACAGACGCAGCGCAATTCGGGGTACTTTGTGGGGGGTACGAGCCCATTTGGCACTAAAAAACACATGCCCGTTTATGTGGAGTCTTCGATTCTTGAGCTCGACAAGATCTTCATTAACGGCGGCCGCCGCGGTTATCAGGTTGGCATTGATCCGAAAGTGCTCACCGATGTCCTCGGCGCCAAACCGGTGAACTGCGCCAATCCGGACTAATTCCGCTTCGGTCAATTGAAAAAGCGGTGTCTCTTGCTGAAGAGGACACCGCTTTTTCTGTCATAGACCGGTTCGATTCCGTTTTATTCGTCACGCTGCAGCACGGCTGCAAAGAATCCATCGGTGTTGTTCACATGCGGCAAAAGCTGCATATAGCCCTCAAAGCGTTCAAGCTGACCGGGTTCAAAGTGAATGCCCTGCTGCTCGAACACTTCCTTCACCGGAACAAGGCGCCAACCTGGGTGCTCGGCCAAAAACGCCTCTACAACATCCTGATTTTCGCGCTTGAGCAGCGAGCAGGTCGCGTAGACCAGTCGTCCGCCTTTTTTCACCAGCCGGCTCGCCGATTCGAGAACACGCTTTTGAATGTCATTGATGCGGTCGAGCTCTTCGGGCGAAAGCCGCCATTTGAGATCAGGATTGCGGCGCAGCGTGCCCGACCCTGTGCAGGGGGCATCCACGAGCACGCGGTCAAATTTATTATCCAGACGGCGCACGCGCGGATCCGCTTCGCTCTTAATAGCTACCGGATGAACATTCGAAAGGCCGGCACGGCGCATACGCGGCGCAAGACCGGCGAGACGTTTTTCATTGACGTCAAAAGCATAGAGACTTCCCGTTGAGCGCATCAGTGCGCCGAGCGCCAGAGTCTTGCCGCCGGCACCCGCGCAGAAGTCACAGATCATTTCGCGGCGGCGCGGCGTGAGCAGACGAGCAATCAGCTGACTGCCTTCATCCTGTACATCGACCAGCCCATCCTGATAGATCGGCCAACGGGTAAGACCTGGCTTCGTAGGCAGGCGGACCCCGTCGGGGCTGAGCGGCGTCGGGTAAGCTTCCACGCCGTTTTTGGCCAGTTCAGCTAAAACTTCTTCTCGCGTCGCCTTTAAAAGATTCACGCGGAGGTCAAGCGGCGCCCCCTCTTTCATCGCGGCATAAAGCGCCTGACTATCAGGATACTGAGCCTCAATCAGGTCAAAGAGCCACTGCGGAAGTTCTGCCTGAACGTGCGCCGGCGCCTTTGAAACATCGAAAGCAAGCACATTCTTGAGCGGACCTTCCTCGGAACCGATGGACGAAGGCGAAAGCGCATCAATGCCGTGCTGACGAGCAAGCACCGTCAGGGCAGCAAGCCGCGGTGCACGATCCGGATGCACGGGCCGCATCGCAGCACGCAGCGTTCCGTAGCGGCGCAGCGCATCGTAGATACCCTCCGCGATGAGGCCGCGGTCACGCATGCCGAGCTGCGGATTGCTCTTAAAAAAGAGCTTCATGAGTACGTCAGCGGGACCGTCGAACTTCAAAATAACTTTAAGCGCACGGGACAGCTCGTCAACGATTAATCCGGTAATACGCACGCGGCCATTGGCCGCGGCCATACGGCGCTCGGGCGTTTTTTCACCCGAATGCTTCTTAAAGCCCTCCGCAGCCCGTTCGGCCTGTCGGCGTTTATCGGCAGCAATTTGACGTTCCGTACGCTTGCGGCGCGGTTCTTCCTGTTGACGGCGAGGTTTCTTTTGAAACTCGAAAGCCCGACGCTTGGGATGGTTTTCAGCCATGGAATGAATTCCTTAATATGGGCGCCGACAACCTGCCTGCGGCAGCACCAGCGCACGAGATGTTTTTAGTCTTTCCGCCAGAAAATAGCGAGGTGGTGAGCTACTTCGTCACTCATTACGGCCTTGCCGTCAATGAGCTTCACTTCACCAAGGGCAACAGCCTTGACGCACTGCGGGTAAAGCTTATGCTCATAAGGGAGAAGTCTTGCCGCGAGCGTCTCATCCGTGTCAGAAGGAAGCACCGGTACAACCGACTGCCCAATGATTGCGCCGCCGTCAAGCACCGAAGAAACAAAGTGCACGGTCGAGCCGTGTACCCGGCAGCCGGCGTCAATGGCACGCTGATGCGTGTCAAGTCCAGGAAAGAGCGGCAAAAGTGCCGGATGAATATTGAGGATTTTGCCTTCCCAGCGGGCGACAAACGACTCCGTGAGGATACGCATGAAGCCAGCCAATACGATGACCGCGGGCTTATAAGGTTCGATCGCGGCAGCGAGCGCTTCCTCAAAAGCTTCGCGTGTCGGATAAGCCTTGTGGTCAACGGCAACGGCATCAATGCCTTCGCGCCGGGCGGTGTCAAGACCTTTGGCAAGGGGGCGGTTGGAGATCACCGCCGCAATTTTGAGGCCGAACCGGCCCTCCCAGTCTTCGCTGCGAGCCGTGCGCAGTATGGCTTCAAAGTTGCTGCCTCGGCCGGAAATCAGGACGACGATGTTCTTCATGATGTTATTGAGAAAAAGTGCATAGATGCGGCACTTATTGAAATCGAGTGCGCACGAGAGAGGCCGATATTTTAAACGTACGCCGTCGTTTTCTCCGCTCTCTTGACGCTTCTGTATTGTGTTTTGCTGCACGCGTCAATCACCGCTGCAGTGCAAATGCCGTCACTCGGGCGATCTGAGCGATTTATCTTAGCTGGTCAACTCTGGTGCAATAACGAGCGGATCTGGTGCCTGAACGGCAGTATCCGTAAAGACCTTAAGAGAAAACCCGCTCGTTATAATTCCGAAATTCTCCAATGGATTTCAACTTAAGCCCACGCTCCAACTCTTCCCATATTGCCATGCACGTTTTCCGCGGTCTCCCCAGCCCTTTGCAGCGCATTCCGAGCGCCGTCGCCATCGGTAATTTCGACGGCGTTCACACCGGACATCAAGCGCTCTTAGCCGGACTTGTTGAAGCCGCACGCGAGCGTGGTTTGGTTCCGAGCGTATTGACGTTTGAACCGCATCCGCGAGAATTTTTCCCGCATCTCGATCCGGTGCCGCGGATTTCAACGCTCTGCGACAAAGTCAAGCGACTGCTCGATTGCGGCATCGAACGCATCTACATGATGCCTTTTAATGAACACATTGCTCGTGAAGGCGCAGAAGCATTCGTGACCAATGTGCTTGTCAACGGATTGGATGCCCGTTGGGTAACGGTCGGAGAAGACTTCCGTTTCGGCAGCGGCCGCGCTGCGGGAGCACACGATCTTGAACGCCTTGGCAAAGAGCATCACTTTGAAACGTGGATTTCGCCGCTTCTCTTTCACGGCACAGCGAAGGTGAGCTCAACGCGCCTGCGCGCCGCCCTGTCGGAGGGCGATTTTTACGAAGCCGAAATGATGCTCGGACACCCTTACACAATGTCTGGACGCGTCATTCATGGTCAGGCGCTCGGCCGTACGCTGGGCTACCCCACCCTGAATATCGCACCGATTCCGCCGGGAAGCCGTGCTCGTCCGGCGCTCGCCGGAGTCTTTGCCGTCAAAGTTTCCGGCTTGGGCCCGGCCGAACAGTGCGGCGTCGCCTCTTTGGGACTTCGTCCTACAGTATCGAGTGCTCGTCGTTGGCTTCTCGAAACCCATGTCTTCGACTGGAAGGGGGATGCTTACGGCCGCCCTGTCACGGTTCGCTTCATCGAGCGAATACGCGGCGAAAAGAAATTCAGCGGCTTGGAAGAACTCCAGGCTGCCATAGCGGCTGACGCTCGACGTGCGCGTCAGATCCTCGGCCTAGCGCCGAACGGAGAATAGTTCGACATTCTTGTCGCTTCTCCGCAGCACGTTAAAACCGCCAGCCGGTTGGTACGAATGCAGCCGGCAGGCAATCCGCAACAAACGAGCGCAGCTCGACTCGGACAACATCGAAGATCCGGGAAGGCGCGCTTGACCTGAAGAGCCCGAGGGGGCCAGGAGCTTGTCTGATCATGGCAAAAGCTGAAAAAGCGTCTCAGGACGCGCAAAAGAAGTATCCGTTAAACCTTCCGGATACACCCTTCCCGATGCGCGGGAATCTCCCCAAACGCGAACCCGGCTGGGTGCGTGAATGGGATGAGAAAAAGATCGTCTACCGCATTCTTGATAAGCGTCGCGACGCCAAGAAGTTCATTCTTCATGACGGTCCTCCTTATGCCAACGGTGCCATTCATATCGGCCATGCCGTCAACAAGATCCTGAAAGACATGATCGTCAAGGAGAAAACCCTCGAAGGGTATCAGGCTCCTTACGTGCCCGGCTGGGACTGCCACGGCATGCCGATCGAAGTGCAGATCGAAAAGCTCCACGGCAAGAATCTCCCGGTTGAGAAGATGCAGTCGCTCGCTCGTGCTTATGCGATGGAGCAGTCAAACCTGCAGCTCGCAGACTTTAAGCGCCTAGGCGTTCTGGGCCTGTGGGACAATCCGTACCGCACGATGCGCCATGACACGGAAGCCGCGGAAATCACGGCGCTGCGCAAGATCATGGAAAAGGGCTACGTTTATCGTGGCCTGAAGCCCGTCAACTGGTGCTTTGACTGCCAGTCCGCCTTGGCAGAAGCTGAAGTCGAATACATGGACCGCAAGTCCCCGATGCTCGACGTCGCCTTTGCGCTCACTGATGAGGATCATCAGCGCGTAGAGGGTATCTTCGGCCATACGATTGAAAAGCCCTGTTCAGTTGTCATTTGGACAACGACCCCGTGGACCATCCCGGCCAATCAGGCGCTCAACATGCACCCCGACCTCACCTACGCTTTGGTGGATGTCGGCGATCGTTATCTCATCCTCGGCGAAGGCCTTGTTGAAGAAGCCCTGAAACGCTACGGTCTGACGGGCTCTGTCGTCGCCACTGCCAAAGGTGCTCTCTTTGAGGGGGTGCGTTTCAAGCACCCGCTCTACGACATGCACGAGGGCTACCGCCGCTATTCTCCGGTCTACCTTGCCGACTATGTGGAGGCAACATCGGGCACCGGTATCGTCCACTCGGCTCCGGCTTACGGCGTGGACGACTTTGTTTCCTGCAAAAAGCACGGCATGTCCAACGACGAAGTGCTCAATCCTGTGCAGGGCGACGGCACCTATGCTTCGTGGCTCCCGTTCTTTGCCGGCATGAACATCTGGCAGGCCAACCCGAAGATTCTTGACACACTGCGCGTTGCAGGGGCATTACTCTCTTCGGGCGAAATGACCCACAGCTACATGCACTGCTGGCGCCACAAGACCCCGCTCATCTACCGCGCCACTGCACAGTGGTTTGTGCGCATGGACGCACCCGACGAAGACACGAAGAGCGTGCTCGGTCTGCCCGCTGCCGAGAAGACCCTGCGTCAAGCCGCGCTCGAAGGCGTCAAAGCAACGAAGTTCTTCCCAGAATGGGGCATCAACCGTCTTTATTCAATGATTGAGAATCGTCCCGACTGGTGCATCTCTCGCCAGCGCAACTGGGGTGTGCCGCTGCCCTTCTTCCTTCACAAGGAAACGGGACATCTGCACCCCGATACGTTTGAAATCATGAAGAAGGTCGAAGCGCTCGTTGCCGAAGGCGGCATTGAGGCCTGGACGAAAGCCAAACCCGAAGAGCTGATCGGCGAAGACGCCAAGAACTACGTGAAGTCGACCGATATTCTCGACGTCTGGTTCGATTCCGGCACGACCCACTATACGGTCATGCGCGGTTCGCACAAGGACATCCTCGGATGGCCCGCAGACCTCTATCTTGAAGGATCTGACCAGCATCGCGGCTGGTTCCACTCGTCGCTGCTCACGGGCACGATGCTTGACGGCCGTCCGCCCTATAACCAGCTTCTCACCCACGGTTTCTGCGTTGATGAAAAGGGCGAGAAGATGTCGAAGTCCAAAGGCAACGTCGTCCGTCCGCAGGAAATCAATGACAAGTACGGCGCCGAAATTCTGCGTCTGTGGGTTGCTTCGACCGACTATTCGGGTGAGCTACGCCTTGGTCCTACGATCATTAACCGCGTCGTTGAGTCTTATCGCCGCATTCGCAACACGCTGCGCTTCCTGCTGGCCAACACGTCCGACTTTTCGATGGAAAAGGATGCCGTGCCGGTCGAAGACATGCTCGAACTTGACCGCTGGGCTGTTGCCTATGCCGCCGACTTCCAAAAGCGCGTGCTGGTCGAGTACGGTTCCTACCGCTTCCACAATGTGGTAACGCTGCTGCAGACTTTCGCCTCGACCGATCTGGGGAGCTTCTACCTCGACGTACTCAAAGACCGCCTCTATACGACCGGCGCCCAGAGTTTTGCCCGCAGATCCGCGCAGACCGCGCTCTATCTCATCACGGCGATGCTCCTGCGTCTTATCGCTCCGATCCTCTCCTTCACAGCCGAAGAAGCCTTCAAGCTCTTCTCGCCGAATGCCGATGAAACGATCTTTACGGAAACGTTCCTCAAGCTCCCCGAAGTAAAGGATGCTGATGCGCTGCTCGCTAAGTGGGCGCAGATCCGCGCCGTGCGTGCTGATGTGCAAAAAGCCATTGAAGACGAGCGCACCAGCGGTACGATTGGTTCGTCCCTGCAGACCACGGGAGAAATCTGCGCAGCTTCTCCCTTGTACGAAGTGCTCGCATCACTCGGCGACGAACTTCGCTTTGTGATGATCATGAGTGAAGTGAAACTCACGAAGGCAGCTGACGGCGCTGAGACGACGGTTTCCGTCAAGCCTTCGACCGAAAAGAAATGCGAACGCTGCTGGCACTATGTGCCGGGCGTCGGCAGCAATGCCGAACACCCGACGCTGTGCCCGCGCTGCGTCTCCAATCTCTTCGGCGCCGGCGAAAAGCGCCTCTTCGCATAAATGGCGAAGAGCGTCTCTTCTGCGAAGACTGCCCGCTCGACCGCTCGGTCGGGCGGACGAGCGCTTCGCCCGCCCGCTTCAGTCTCTGGATTGCTTTCGGATTTCTGATTCTTATCCTCGATCAGGCAACTAAGTTCTGGTTTGAGCGGCATCTGGATCCGGGCGATTTCGTGCCTGTCATTGATGGGTTCTTCAACCTTACGCTCGCACACAACTACGGAGCGGCCTTTAGTTTCCTCGCTTCGATGGGGGGATGGCAGCGTTGGCTATTTTCGGCTATTGCATTGGCTGTGATTGTCGTGTCGCTGCGTCTGCTTTGGAAACACAGCAGACAAACGCTCTTTGCACTCTCGCTCACGCTCATTCTTTCGGGTGCTTTGGGCAACCTCATTGACCGCTCACTGTGGGGTTATGTGATCGATTTTCTCGACTTCTACCTTGGCACTTGGCATTGGCCGGCTTTCAATATCGCGGATACCGCCATCTGTTTGGGAGCTGCCGGCATTATTATTGATGAGCTAATCGGCGTATCTAAAGAACGATCATAAACCCTTTTCAATTATCATCATTCCGTACCGTTGATTGCTTAATAAAAATGAAATCCTGTAGAGAAATTCTCATTTTTCTGCAGGATTTTATAATATCTGTATGAATACCAATCCCCCCCCCTCCCATCTGAGAAACACCGCATTCTTTTGCTGAACTTCTATTCAGTCCTTAATACCAAGGGCGGCGCAGAGCATGTTATGAGCAAAATGGCCAATGCTTTCGTTGAGCGAGGCCACGCCGTTAAGATCGTTTTTCTCCAAAATGCTGCTGGCGAACCAGCCTATCCGCTCGATGCCAGAGTTGAACTTGAGAACTGTGCAAAAAATCCGGTGCCTTGGCGATGGCGAAAAAAGGTGCTGCGTATTCGCAGTTGGTTCATTCGCGATAAAAACCGCCGAAAAGCCATCGAATGGATCAAGCAAGAGCCTGCCAGATTTCACCTGCCATTCTAAAATTCAGGCCCGATATCATTATCGCTTTCCAGCCGGAAAGCGCATGCTGCATTACGCAGTATTTCATGGATCGCCCTCCGATCATCACCATGATGCATGCATCGCCGGCAGCCTTTCTAAAGCACCCGCAAACAGCTTTTCTAGCTGAATCTGATCTCACCGTCGTGCTGCTGCCAGAATACGTTGAGCAAGTGCGGCAACTCTATGGTGTCACTCATGCAATCAGCATACCCAATGCAATTGAAGAGCAGCCGCCTTCTTTATATGAAAGTATAAAAAAGGAAAAAACCATCATTTGTGTTGCCAGAATTTCAAGATCTGAAAAACGTCAGCATCTTTTGATTGAAGCCTTTGCCGAGCTTCAATCGAAATTTCCGGACTGGAAAGTAGAGTTTTGGGGAGATACATCCATCGACTCTGATTACATCGGCGAACTTAAAGGACTCATTCATCGCCTGGGACTTGAAAGACAAATACGAATCTGCGGGCAAACGAATACGGTCAGTGCGGTCATTGCACGCGCCTCGATTTTTGCGCTTCCTTCTCCCAAAGAAGGATTCCCGCTGGCACTTTGTGAAAGCTTAGCCGTAGGCGTTCCTGTCGTCTGTTTCAGGTCCTGTCCCGGTGCCAATCACCTTGTGCGTGATCATGAAAACGGATTGCTTGCAGAGGACTCAGTAGATTCCTTTGCTTTATCGCTTGAAACACTTATGCAGGATGAAGCACTGCGCCAACAACTCGGCCGCCAAGGCATTGAGGACATGAAAGCATATGCCCCTGAGAAAATTTGGAATCAGTGGGAAAGCGTTCTCGATAACGTCATCCGGCAGCACGAACCGCATCAGCCGTAGACCGACAGACTTCGATCTTCATCCATACACATTCTCTGCCGAGCGTCAGGAGTTCAGGCAAAATGAACGCCGACTCTTTAATGCTATGGATGCTATAGGCTCATGCTCCAAGACAAGCGCATCACTCTTATCGTTTCGGGCGGCATCGCCGCATATAAAAGCTGCGAAACAGCCCGCGCACTGATGCGGGCTGGTGCCCATGTGCGCGTCGTCATGACCGAACACGCCACGAAGTTCGTCACGCCTCTCACATTCGAAGCGCTCACTGGCTCTCCTGTGCTCACGACAGAGTGGCAGCCTGGTCCCAAAGGCCCTATGCCGCACATTGACGTCAACCGCGAGAGTGACCTGCTGCTCGTCATGCCGGCAACAGCCAATCTGATTGCCAAGGCCGCTCGCGGCATCGCCGACGACCTTGCGAGCACACTGATCTGCGCCAGACGCACGCCGATCGCCTTTGTGCCCGCCATGAACGCCGCCATGTGGCGCAACCCGGCAACGCGCCGCAACATTGAATTTCTGCGGCGCGAGGGTGCACTGATCTTCGGGCCTGCCGAAGGTCTGCAAGCCTGCGGCGATACGGGTGCGGGTCGAATGCTCGAACCTGCAGAGGTCGTCGACATGATGGAAATGGTCTTTTCACCGAAGCACCTCGCCGGGAAACGCGTACTCATCACAGCTGGGCCGACTTACGAAGCCATTGACCCCGTTCGCGGCATCACCAACCGTTCAAGCGGTCTGCAGGGTTTTTCCATTGCCCGTGCGGCCCGCGACTTTGGCGCTGAAGTCACGCTGATCGCAGGCCCCACACATCTCACTGAACCCATCGGCGTCAAACGCATCGATGTTGTCAGTGCCCGTGAAATGGACGAGGCCGTGCAGATAGAGCTCGACCGTCAACGGTTTGATCTCTTCGTGTCGGTCGCCGCCGTCGCCGACTGGCGGCCAGGCGCCGTGTCTGAAAAGAAAATCAAAAAAGATCCCACCGGCGGCATTCTCTTAAGCGACCTCAACTGGGTGGAGAATCCCGATATTCTCGCCCGTGTGGGTGAGCGACCGGACAAACCGCTTACCATCGGCTTTGCTGCAGAAACAGCCGAAGGCGCCAGTCTCACTGCGTTTGCTCGTGAAAAGTGCTTCCGCAAGCACGCCGCTTTTATTGTGGCAAACGACGCCCGTCAAGCGCTGGAATCCAAAGCCAACTGCATTCAGCTCGTCAGCCTTACGTCCGCGATTCCCTTTGGTCCTGCCGACAAATTTGCCTGCGCCCAATTCATTTTGACCGAAGCTGCCAAGCAGCTCTCAGGCAATGCCGGCGGAACAGCCGCACCTTCCGAAAAATAATGAACTCAAAAGCACTCATGAATATCGAACTGAAGATTCTGGATCCGCGTGTGAGCGAGAACCTCCCGAAAATCGCCACGCCTGGTTCCGCAGGCGCCGACCTCCGCGCACTCTTGGATACCCCTCTCGTTTTAGCGCCTGGCGAAACCAAACTCGTACATACCGGCATCGCCATCCACATCGGCGATCCGCACTATGCCGCCGTAATCCTGCCGCGTTCTGGTCTGGGTCATAAAAAAGGGATTGTGCTCGGCAATCTGGTCGGCCTCATTGACAGCGACTATCAGGGCGAAATTATGATGTCGCTCTGGAACCGCAGCGGCACCCCCTGCACGATTGAGCCTATGGAACGCATTGCACAGCTTGTCGTCATTCCCGTCGTGCAGCCTGAATTTACTGTCGTCGACGCTTTTGCGGATTCTGAACGCGGCACGGGCGGCTTCGGCTCAAGCGGAACGAAATAGCTTTTGCACCTCACGAAATATCATCCGAAACAGAAACGCTCAAGCAACGAGAAAATGCTTGAGCGTTTCTATTTTCGTCAGAGACCTTTCAACGAGAGAGCTCTGAGCTTTGAGGCCGTCAAAAACTCAGACCAACACGCGTTCCGGTTGATCGTAGACATAAACGCGGGGCAATTCGCCCTTCCACTTTTCTACCTCTACCAGTGCCGTCGAGGCGATGTTGCCGCAGGCGAGCGACGATGTCGGCACATCCATCGTGAGCGTATTGGAATTGCCGTGCACATCAATACGGCGGCCGTTGACGTCCATCGGAGCAAACCAAGCGCCGTGATGAACGACGACGACGCCCGGCATCACACGGTCAGTAACGTAGGCGCCCGCGAGCAGCGCACCGCGTTTATTGCGTACCAGCACGACATCGCCCGACTCAATGCCGCGTGTCTTAGCATCCGCCGGATTGATCCAGCACGGTTCGCGGTCTTCAATATTGGCAAAATGATGACTGGTCGTACCGTCAAGCTGGCTGTGCATGCGGTAGCGGCTCTTGCATGCCATCAATGCCAAGGGCGTGTCCTGGGTCTTTGTGTTGACGCCTTCGGACGGTACAAAGTAGCTCGGATGCCCCAGGCAGTCTGCGTACTTGTAGCCGGCGATCTGAGGCGAATAAAGCTGAATCAGCCCGCTTTCCGTATCGAGCGAGTGTGCCTTCGGATCCTTGCGGAAGTCTTCAAATGCGACGAACTTGCGGTCTTTTTCTCGAACATCGAAGAGCACATAACCCTTCTTCCAGAAGTCTTCGAAGTTAGGAAGCTTCACCCCAATGCGCTCGCCCATCTTCTGGGCGTCGCCGTAGAGGCGCCGAATCCAGCCCATTTCGTCGAGGCCTTCGGTGAAGGCCTCCTGGCAGCCGAGGCGCTCGGCAAGCTGCGAGAAGATCCAATAATCGCTTTTAGACTCCCACTGGGGCTCAATCGCCTGCTGCATGGCCACAATGCCATCGTTTGAATAAGTACCGATATTTGTAATATCAGCGTGCTCAAAAGCCGTAGCAGCGGGGAGCACGATGTCAGCATGACGCGCCGTAGCCGTCCAAACCGTATCCGTGACAATGACTGTTTCGGGCTTCTTCCAGGCGCGTTCAAGATTCATCGTATCGGGCTGATGTGCAAACGGATTGCCGCCCGCCCACATAACCAACCGCACTTCCGGATAGGTCACCTTCGTTCCATTAAAGTCAATGACCTTGCCCGGGTTGACAAAGCAGTCCGCAAATCTCGCCACCGGAATGACCTTGCTGCCCTTCCAGGGCAGCGTCGACGCCTTCACGGGCTTCACAGAGCTTGAAATGCCCCCTAGGAAGGGACCGTAGGCCATCGGCGTACCGCCGTTCGAATAGGCATAGTTCGTGCCGATGCCGCCGCCAGGGAGGCCAATCTGGCCGAGCGCTGCAGCGAGCGCAAAGCCCATCCAGTGCGACTGTTCGCCGTATTGAATACGCTGAATACCCCAGCCCATCATGATCATCGTGCGATGCGACTGCATGTCGTGAACGAGCTCGACGATTTTTTCGGCCGGCACTCCGCACTCCTGCGCCGCCCAGGCGGGTGTTTTCTCGATTCCGTCGGTCTTGCCCATCACATAGTCGCGCAGCTCCGGCCAGCCATAAGTGCACTTGGCAAGGAAGGCCTCATCGGTCTTCTTCGTGCGCACGAGTTCATGAATCATGCCGAGCATCATGGCGCAGTCGGTACCGGGACGCGGCGCTATCCATTCACTGCCCAGATATTCGGCCGTATCCGTTGCAATCGGATTGATCGAAATGGTTTTCGTTCCTTTAGCCTTCAGCGCGCGGAAGTAGCCCGCTCCGTTGTGAAGCGTCGTCAGCCAGTCGATGTCATTAGTAACTAAAGGATCTGCACCCCAAAGAATCACGCGTTCGCTGTGCTTCAAAACCATTTCCCAGCTCGTCGAGCGGGGATCTCCCGTACCGACGACATACGGCAGGATACGGCTGATAGCCGCCGTTGAATAAGAATTAATGCACTGTATGAAACCGCCGCGAAGGTTAAGGAGGCGCTGCTGCAGATTAATGGCGGCATTGACCTTGCCCGTCGACATCCAGCCGTATGAACGACCGAAGACCGCAGAAGGGCCGTAGTTGTCATAGACGCGGTTCATCTCCTTGGCAACAAGATCAAGTGCCGTGTCCCAAGAGACGCGCACGAACTTTTCTTCGCCGCGTTTATCGCGGCTTGCCGGGCCATTTTTCAGATAACCTTCCCGCACCATCGGATAACGGATGCGAGAAGGCGTATACGGAAGCTCACGAAGTCCTTCAAGGTTCATCGACGGTGCATAGTCGTGCTCAAACGGCGTCAGATCCATGATCTTTCCGCCTTTGACATGACCGCGGACGACACCCCAACGCGCGGCTGTAATAAAGCCGTACTCGCTGAGTGTAGATTCGCCAAGGCTGAATGTGTGAGTGAGTTTCAGTCCTTGTGCATCCTGAATCGGGAGCGGTTCAGGCGCAAACTTTGCACCGTTCTTAGCTGCAGCATCGAAACCCTTTCGGGCGGTCGATGCTGTTGCAGAAGATGCCGTTTGGGCTGAAGCAGAAGATGAAATGCCGGCCGCAGCAGCAGTGCCGGCTGCGCCGGCGGCCAAAAGGCCGCGGCGCGTCAATGCGATATTGAGACGGTTCATGATTTTCTGTCCTTTTAGGCGTATGCCTGTTGGCATACCTTATTGAGCCATTTTCTCGGACTCAGAACATGCTCAGCTACGCCAAGTACGTCTCTTTTTGACGGTTATCAGAATTTTAAAGTATCGGTTATTCCTAAAAAGAAGAACGATATTCCTAGAGAAATAGGAATCATTCCGAATAACACTAGCTCGACGAAACCTTATTACTGCAGCGTCGGACGAACAGTCGTTTCTTCAGGCCATTCATCACCGGTTTCTTCCTCAATATCGTCCTCGGGGAACAGCAATTTATCGAGCGCCTCATGCTCGGCGAGCGACATACCTCGAGCCTGCAGCTTTGCGAGACTGCCTTCCAATACTCGGATTTCCGGTCGGCGATCTGCATGCAGTACAAGCTCCACCCGAGCGCCAACCGCATCAGGACTGCCAGGAATATCGTTAGCGATTCGTCCTGCCATCACACGGCCCTCGGCCATTTCGCTCTGGAAGGAGAGCAGATAAGCATCGTGATCCGCGGGAGCGACTTCCGCCCAGACGCCCCAGGTGAAGCTTCCCGCTTCTTCCGTAAAAGGCACTTCAATCACGCCGAAAAGAAAACGCTCACCGGAATCGAGTGAGGCAAAGTCCTCGTTGAACTTCCCCGCAGCATAGCGGCCAACATAATCGAGCTGCCAAAGGCAGTCCGGAAGCTTCATTTGAATGTCTCGGCAGAGTTCATCATCCAACTCCATATCTTCGTCAACTTCAACGTCTTCCAAATCGCGAGGCTGCATGCCGCGTCTCCTTTCTGAGATAGTGATGATCATTAGATTTTAAAAACTCTTCTTCCGCCGCTTCCTATCGCTCAAGCGCATACTTTGACGAAGCACTGCGTTTTCCTAAAAATTCACCCATGCAGCTCTTCCTACACCACGTTGCGCTTTGCGCCCCTCTTTTTCTTCTGGTCGCACTAGGCTGGGGATCTGTGAAGATCGGTCTCTTTACGAATGAAGTCACCAAAGCCCTTGGCCGTTTCACGTTCCGACTGCTCATGCCGGTGATGCTCTTCAAGCTAATGAGCGGATTTGCCGACATGCCGCCAGTCGACTGGCGAATTCTGATTGCTTTCTTCGCCTCCTGCGCCATCATCTACGCAATGGGCAGGAGCTTTTTCAAACACGTTTTCAAAACGGACGCTGCTGCAACAACCGTACTTGCCATGGCAGGCATCTTCGGCAACAACGTGCAGCTCGGAGTACCAATCGTTCAGGTGAGTTTAGGCAATGAAGCTATTCCCGCCATCTCTTTGATCATCATCTTTAACGTTTTGCTGCTCTGGACAGTCGCCATTGCCAGTGTGGAATTCGGACGGACGGGCAGCATCGGCAATTGGCGGTCTGCCGCAGCCCCCATGCTGCGCGTCTTCAAAAACCCGATTGTTCTGGGCATTTTGATCGGCTCGGCTTGGAGCTTCACCGGCATCAAACTGCCTGACTTCCTTGAAAAGTCCGTTGAACTGGTTGCCATGAGCACCACGCCGATGTGCCTCATGGTCGTTGGTATGGGACTCGCACAGCACAGTTTCCGAGCGGCGCTCACAAAAGGCTCCATCATCACCGCCGTCAAACTCGTACTGCAGCCGCTCCTCGTTTGGATAATCGCCAAAATACTCGGGCTCGGCACACTTGAAACCAATGCTGTTGTTTTGATGGCGTCACTGCCCGTAGCCATCAACATCTATCTAATGGCCCAAGACTTCAAAGCCGAAGAAGGGGCTGCAAGCAACAGTATCTTTGTTTCAACCTTTCTTTCGGCCTTGACCGTCCCGCTGACGCTTACGCTCTTAGGCGCAGCGCCTCAATTCTGAGTCTTAGGACTGCATTCATAAAAAATTCGGCAGCCGATCATCAATCGACTGCCGAATTTTTCGGCCGCAGCTTTCGCTGCGTCTTTAGGCTGCTGCGAGATTCTCGCGCGCAGCTTAGAACTGGGATTCAGCAAACTTCCAATTTACAAGCTTCGTGAAGAACGTTTCGATGAACTTCGGACGAGCATTGCGGAAGTCGATGTAGTAAGCATGCTCCCACACATCGAGGGTGAGCAGCGGCTTGTCGCCCTGCTTCACCGGCGTACCTGCATTGGAAGTGTTGACGATTGCGAGCGTGCCGTCGGCCTTCTTCACAAGCCAGGTCCAGCCGGAACCAAAGTTGCCGGCAGCAGATTTTGAGAACGCAGCGACGAAAGCGTCAAAGCTTCCCCACGTCTTTTCAATTGCGGCAAGCAGAGCACCTTCCGGACGACCGCCGCCATTCGGGGTGAGGCATTTCCAGAAGAAACTGTGGTTGAAATGCTGAGCCGCATTGTTGAAGAGACCGCCTTCAGCCCCGCAAATAATTTCTTCAAGCGACTTGCCTTCAAAGGCCGAGCCCTTGAGGAGCGCATTCAAGTTGGCGACATAGGAAGCATGATGCTTGCCGTAGTGGTACTCGATCGTTTCGGCGCTCATGGCCGGGGCCAGAGCGTCAGGAGCAAAATCAAGCTTGGGAAGTTGGAATTCAGTCATTTGGGGTCTCCAAAGATAGTTTTGATTTATGAATATTACCTCTTGGATATTATTCATACATTAATTTAGTGGTTACCGTATCATCGAATTGTGGCAAAAGTTTGCTGTCCAGCCTTCAAGCGACGAAGCTTTTTCGCACCCGACGCGAAATGATTCTTAAGGCATCTGCTCACCTGTCCCTGAGGATTCCGTATTCATAGCGACCTCCTGCACCTCTGCGGCTGCAAAACCATCCGCAAAGAGAATCCGTACGGCGCTGCCTCGTCGAAGCTCTGCGGCATGCGATACCACCTTGTCGGCATCCGTCACAATCCGAGCATATCCAGCACGCAGAGGACGATTGGGATCCGCGAGGCTGAGCGCATTGGCAGCGAGCTCCACACGTCTTTGAGCGGCGTTAATTTCGCGCATGGGATCCGGGCGCAGACGCAAAGCTCGATCCAGACGCTCAGCAGCAGCATCAAGCGCATGGTGCGCAAAAAAAGAGAGGGCCTTTGTTTGTCGTTCCACCTCTGTCCCTCGCCGTTCTTCTGCTGCGAGTCCAAGCCTCCGAAAGCGTTCCGCTGCAGCCGTCAAGTGCTGCACAGGAGCTCTGAGGCATAAATCCGGCTGTGCCAGGAAGCGTGCTGCCCGCTCGAGCCGTATTTGCCTCGGAGTAATGAAGTCTGCGGCAGTACGCCATCGCAAACCGGCACCTTCAACCGCTCGCTCAGCATCCGTAAGTCTCCCTTGGGCGGCATTGCAAAGCCTCACCCGAGCGTTGATCATCGCCTGTTCCCAGGGCTGCAGCAATCGATCTTCAGCGGGAAGATGCGCAGCCGCCGAGTCATACCGTTGTGCGGCATGCTGATAAGCTCGTTCAACAGCCCGCTCAAGCATGTCTGAACATTTATCCAAACGCCTCAGCCAAGTATCTCGATCCGGCCCAATGGACCCCGCTGCAGCTGTCGGCGTCGAAGCCCGCAGATCGGCTGCAAAATCGGCGATGGTAAAGTCCGCCTCATGTCCCACGCCGCAAATGACGGGCACGTTGAGCGCTGCGATCGTACGAGCGAGCTCCTCATCGTTAAAAGCCTGCAGATCCTCATAGGAGCCGCCGCCGCGAACCAGCAAAATGACATCAGGGGTAAGCGCCTGTGCTGCAATCAGCGCCGAAATGAGTGCAGCGGGAGCGTCGGTACCTTGAACCAGACTGTCCACATGCATGATTTTCACCCAAGGCGTGCGGCGTTCAAGCGTACGCAGCACATCGCCGTAGGCGGCAGCCTGAGCGCTCGTCACCAGTACAACTCGCCGTACAAATCGAGGAATCGGCTTTTTGCGCTCTGGGGCAAAGAGTCCTTCAGCCTCCAGCTTGGCCTTGAGTTTTAAAAAAGCTTCATAGAGACTTCCCACGCCGGCTGGCCGCCACCGCGTTCCGACCATTTGCAGTCGCCCGCGGGGGGCATAAATATCCACACGTCCAAGAAGCTCTATACGGTCGCCCTTTTGAAATATCGGACCGCGTCCCAGTGCACTGCGAAACATGGCGCAAGAAAGCAGTGCAGCCTCATCCTTGAGTGAAAAATAAAGGTGTCCCAGACTCGACAGGGAAACTTCTGCAACTTCACCGGTAATCCAGATGCCGTCCAGGACGCCCTCAAGCGCATTGGTCATTCGGCGCAAGGCGGCAGACACACTCAGCGGTTCCTCGCGCCTAGGCGCTGCTGCGGGAGACGACTCGACGCCTGAAGCGGCTGAGTCAACTGTCTGAGGCCCCCATGCAGCACGAGTTGAGGAGCGCTTTGCAATCGGCTCAATACGCGGCTTGAGTTCCAAGTCCGCATCACTCCAGCTCACGGGCGGCATCCCGCTGTACGGCTGATTCGGCTTCGCAAAGGCAGACACACGCTTTGAGGGCTGCACCGTGGAAAAATTCTGCACAGAAGCTTGGCGGGCTTTGGATCGGCCGTCCCGAGTCTCACGCGATGAACGCGCAGAGCGATCTGCTCCTCCTGCCCTGCGGTCAGCTTCCGCATAAAGCGATGCAGCGAAAGCCGGATCATCAAAGAAATCGGGAGGCGGCCCGCCAGCCGAACCGGAATGCTTTGCAGTCATCAAAATGCCCCAAAAAACTTCTTCAAGGCGTGCAGTTCGAGGACAACGCCCTCTGACGAAGGAAGGATTGAATAGACATCCTACCGAGTCAGCGTCTTTTTGTCTGAGACAATCGTTTTCCCAAGAATCCACACGCTGCCCATTTTTTAGGCAATGAAATTTTTTACATGTCTGTGACAGGGTTGTGAAGATGCCCCCAAAGTTGTCCACAAGTCTGTCCTCCCTCTAGGTGAACAACCTTAGGCACCCAACTTCTGCACGGATTTGTCCACAGCATATTGCCGTCGTTTTGTCAAGCCATGAAAAGCCCCCAAACTAGATCAAAACTTGGTTTTACAATAAGTCAACAGCTACTGCCCCAGTGAATTTACAAATATGACAGAAGATCATCCCAATGTTCAGCAAGCGAATTTTTGAGTTTTCGGACTTGATCTCGCCAAACTATCCACATAGTTATCCACAACCGCAAACTCAGTCATCTACTGATCGATGACACCCCCCTTTATGTCACCATGATGTCGTTGTGCAGCAAGTGAAAATAAAAAAGCGAGTACTTCTTCACCAGCAGACGGAACAGGGGTCTTTTAGAGCCAATTGTCCACCGAGAACCGATGATCTGTGACTGGTCGCCGAGCGGCAGCTCCGCTATGGAACAATGGCGACCCAACAATCTGCACTCAGCCGCAAAAACGCACAGATGACTCTCAATAGTTCACAGATAAAGCGGCTATCATCAGAGATTGACGTCCGAGCAGTCATGTTTTGGCATTTCGACTGCTGCGTCTCTTCCAACCTTTTCGACGGCGATCCGCGAAACTTTCAATACCCAAGCGGCTCGACCTGACAATCCTCCATGTCTGACGACAACCCGCGAATATCCACGGATTCTTCTGAGAGTCGACTCGACTCCATTTACGCTTCAGTTCCATCGGCACTGCCGGCATCTCAGGAGACACTGTCATGAGCAGCCATCCGCGCATTGAAGCCTGGCTCCACCGCGTTTGGTCGCACCGCGGCCCAACGGCTTGCCTGCTCTACCCGCTTTCACTCATTTATGAGGCCATAAGCGCCTCCAAACGCAAAAGCACCAAGCCGCAGCACCTTCCCGTACCGGTCGTCGTTGTGGGCAACATCTATGTTGGGGGCACCGGTAAAACGCCGGTTACGATTGCGCTCGTACGGGAGCTTCGAGCTCGCGGCTGGACCCCCGGCGTCATCTCCCGCGGCTTTGGCCGCCAAGCCGAAGAAGTCAAGATTGTGACGCCCGAATCGGATGCGCGGGAAGTGGGGGACGAACCGCTCCTCATCGCCCGCGACTCCATGGCGCCGGTTGCGGTCGGCCGTGCACGTTATCAGGCCGGCCTTGCGCTCCTGCATGCTCACCCCGGCGTCAATATCATTTTGTCTGATGACGGACTGCAGCACACGGCACTCGCCCGCGACGTAGAACTCGCCGTCATCGGCGCGGGCGGGCTGGGCAATGGCTGGCTGCTGCCCGCCGGTCCCCTGCGTGAGCCTGTTTCCCGGCTCGATGAAGTGGATGCGCTCATCCTCAACACCACGACGGATGTGGAGGTCGAGAGCCGCACACCGCGATTCGCCGTTTCAAGCTGCTTCGGAGCATGTCGGCGCCTTTCCAACGGCGACATCCGCGACATAGACGAAATCTCGCACGATTTGAAAGCCTCCCAAGGAAAGGCTCTGGCTGCCGCCGGCATTGCCTCTCCCGGCCGATTCTTCGCTATGGTGCGTGCTCACGACATCGACTGTACCGAACTTGAACTCGGCGACCACTACAACTTTGCCAAGAACCCGTTTGCCGGCCGCAAGGAATCCATCATTCTCATCACCGCAAAAGATGCTGTGAAGTGTGCGCGTATTCCGGAAATCAAAAACGACGATCGAATTTGGGTCGTCGGACTTGAAGTCGTTCTGGACACCTATCTCGTTGACATCGTCGACCAAAAAGCCGCCGCGGCAGCCCAACGCATGGGGCGCCATCCGGAAACGCGCAACGACAAAATTGAGTGAATGCTCAATCGGTTTGATCTCGTCAGCTTCGCAACGCTTATTCCAAAAAGAAAATATTTGCTATGTCCTCCTTCATTCCTGAATTTCTTGTCTGTCCCAACTGCCGAGGACGCCTTTTTGCATCCGTCCCAGAAGAGCAGGCCAACGATGCCGAAGGCGACAAAGAGCTCATTTGCCCGCACTGCAGCCTTGCCTTTGCGGTGAAAGATCACATTCCAATGATGGTGCCGCACGACGCCAGAAAGCTTTCCGAAGCTGAAACGCTCAGCTGGCAGAGCAAGGCCCGAGCGCTTTCTGGCCAGGGACCCAATGCAGAAACCGCAGGAGACCTCTCATGAGCTTCACCGTCATTATTCCTGCCCGCATGAAGTCCACGCGTCTGCCCGAAAAACCCCTGAAGGACATTTG
>OOBB01000502.1_pt1 | contig 20055 bp, 18 predicted proteins | sample 1671661 | NCBI WGS metagenome assembly OOBB01 (sample SAMN06348179, study PRJEB24527) | human gut metagenome | biome: human gut; feature: ankylosing spondylitis patient; material: feces | host: Homo sapiens | place: China | collected 2015-10
CCGTCACCTCGGAAGTTGACTTCGTGTTGTAGAGCTCAATGACGCGGGCGGAGACGTCTCGCACGAGCGTCACCAAAGGCTGAAAACCGCGCTGCGTACGAGCATTGCGCTCATTGATGGCGAGCACTTCCTTTTCAGCTTCGTCCAGAATTTCACGCGTCTCGCGGCCTTCCGGCGCTAATGCATTGGTAACGATGCGGTCGCCCACGGTGATGAGCTGGCGCAGTACCGACTTGTCATGCACGATTTCCGCATATCGGCGGATGTTCGCGGCCGAGGGAGAGCTCCCCACCAATTCGGTGAGATAAGGCAGCCCGCCCGCATCGTTCTCTATCCCCTTTGACTTCAGACTTTCAAAAACCGTCAGATAGTCCGCAGGGTGTCCCTCCTGCAGCAGCTGCACGATTTCTTCAAAAATGATGCGGTGGTCGCGCCGATAGAAATCCTCTGGGCGAATAATGTCGACCACGCTGTCGAGCGCCGAGTTGTCGATCATCAGGCCGGCGAGAATCGCCTGCTCGCTCAGTACGCTTGAGGGCGGACGACGTACTGCCTGAGCGGCTTCGTCGATAATTTCTTCGGCCATGACACAGACCTCAAAGAGGTATAAGGAAGGGGGGAAAGTTTTGATTATGACCGTCGCCGCCCTTATCTGCCTCAAGGGCTTTGCGGCATCCCTGCGCTGCGGCAATAATCATGCAGAAAAAAGCCCCAAAGATCCTGAGCGGACTCCTCGGGGCTTTCATCGGGTCTGCCGCCCTCAGAGCGGACGGCAGAGGCGGTCGAACCGATTATTCCTCGGCGACGACCTTCACCGTCACATCGGCGGAGATGTCCGTCATCAGACCAATGGTGATGACGTATTCGCCGGTCGCCTTGATGGCGCCGAGCGGCGTGCGAACCTGCGACTTCTTGATCTGGAAGCCGAGCTTGTCCACCGCTTCAGCGATGTCGGCGTTGGTGACGGAGCCGAACAGACGGCCGTCGACGCCGCACTTGCTGGCGATCGTAACTTCAGCGCCGTTGAGCTTGCCGGCGAGTTCTTCGGCGGCAGCGATGCGAGCAGCCTGAGCCTTTTCGAGTTCAGCGCGGCGAGCTTCGAATTCGGCGATAGCCTGCTTCGTGGCGCGCTTGGCGTGACCCTGGGGGATCAGGAAGTTGCGGCCGTAGCCGTCTTTGACCTTGACGATGTCGCCCAGATCGCCGAGATGCGTGATCTTTTCAAGCAGAATGACTTGCATTTCTCTTATCTCCCGTCGATTACTGGTTGTCCGTATAGGGCAGGAGGGCCAGGAAGCGGGCACGCTTGATGGCGGTGTCGAGCTGACGCTGATAGTGCGCCTTCGTACCGGTCAGGCGAGCCGGCATGATCTTGCCGTTTTCCTGGATGAAATCGCGCAGCGTGTCGACATCCTTGTAGTCGATCTGCTCAACGTGTTCGGCCGTGAAGCGGCAGAACTTGCGGCGCTTGAAAAGCGAATTTTGCTGGTTCGAACGGCGGGGCTTGCCCTTACCCTTAGCACCAAAAGCCATTTGGATGACTCCTCTATTTGAATTCTGTGATGTGTACCGTCAGACGGCGGGTTCTCATCGACTTGGGAGCCAGAAACCCCTTGAACTGGATTTCTGCGCCAATCTCCATTCCGTTCAGTCTTCTGGCAAGTGCCCCGTAGGACACCGCGTTGAAGTCGAACTCAAGCTTGCGGACCTTGCCCGCTTCGACCACTTCAGAGCGATGATGCAGGACGGCTTCGAAAACTTCGATGCCCGCGGGAGTAAACCTCACCGCTCCCCGCTCTATCAATGTTCCGGAAAGATCGATTGAATTCACGGATGGGATGGAACTTCGTCTGACAGCTTGCAGGAATTAGGCCTCAGCGGCTTCTTCCTGAGCAGCGGCAGCCTCAGCGGCAACCTTGCGGGCCTCTTCCTTCTCGATGACCTTCATCATCGGGGAGGGAGCGGTTTCGGCATGCTTCGTCTTCACAGTGAGGTGGCGAAGAACGGCGTCGTTGAAACGGAAGCCGTTTTCGATCTCGAGGATCGTCTCATGGCCGCACTCGATGTTGAGGAGCACATAGTGCGCCTTCACGAGCTTTTCGATCGGATAGGCGAGCGGACGACGGCCCCAGTCTTCGATGCGGTGAATCTTGCCGCCCTGTTCGGCGACGAGGGTCTTGTAGCGCTCGATCATCGCGGGAACCTGTTCACTCTGGTCAGGATGCACGACGATGCAGATTTCGTAGTGACGCATTTAGCCTCCTTGCGGAAAAAGCCGCCCAGAGCGTCGTTCCAGTGCGGCAAGGACAGTAAAGGCCGCGATTGTACCGATCCAACCGCGGCCCTGCAAGCGTTTAAGCCAAATTTCTTTCCAATGACCCCGAAGCGTTTCGTCTTAGAGACGCTCGTCGGGCGAACCCGGCTGCACGAGGCCCGCGGCAATGCGCTGACGCAGTGACTCAAAAAGACAGATGCCGGAGGCAACGGAAACATTGAGCGACTCGACCGAACCCACCATCGGGATGGCAGCGAGGACGTCGCAGCGGCGGCGAGTAAGCTGGCGAAGTCCCTCTCCTTCTGCTCCCAACACCCATGCGAAGGCACGCGCCTGAACCACGTCATAGATCGTTGTATCCGTTTCGCCCGCCGTGCCGGCAACAAAGACACCGTTGTCACGCAGTTCCATGATGGCCGAGGCAAGGTTAGTCACCGACACCACCGGTACGGTTTCCGCCGCACCCGCAGCAGCCTTGGCGGCCGCAGGCGTCATACGGGCGGAGCGGTCACGCGGCACGATCACGGCCTGCACGCCGGCAGCATCAGCCGCACGCAGACAGGCGCCGAAATTGCGCGGATCCGTGACGCCGTCCAGAATAAGCAGCAGCGTGCGGTCTGTGATCTGATCGAGCAGATCAGCAAAATCAAGCGTGTTCTCGCGTTCTGCGGCAATCGCCGCAATGCCCTGATGGGGAACGTCGGGCGACAGACCGTCAAGGCGCGCAGCATCAGCATTCATGACGCGTACGCCGGCCGCAAAGAGCTTCTCGCGCATTTCACGCATGCGCTTGTCACGACGCTCCGGATCGACATAAACCTGCTGAATCGACTCCGGATCCAGCTTCAGACGAGCGGCGACAGCATGAAAGCCCGCCAGCACAACGGTACCGGCCTCGGTGCGAATCCTCGCCGGGCGGCTCCGTTCCGATCGTTCGCGGCCGAAATCTTCGCCGCGGCTGCGGCGGACGCGCCCTGAACCTTCGTAGTGTTCGTCCTGAGAATTGTCGTCGTAGTGCTTCACGGAAAAGGCCTCGGTGAAAATAAGCGCTCCCCTAAAAGGGAACGATCAAAAGCATTTTGAAAGGCCGGCATTGTAAGCGCCGGGCATCCTCTATGTGGCGTTTGAATGATTAGTACCAGAAATAATCATCAAAGCGCCGGCGTCCGCCGCCCTTGGCAGGATGACGGCGGCTCTGATTGCTCAAGAGCGTAAAGTTTATCCGCCGCTCCTTCAGATCCACATCTTCAAGCCGTACCGTCAGCCGATCCCCCAGGCGAATTTCCGTCATCTCTTCATGCGACGTCATCGTCTGTTTGGCGGGATCGTAGACAAAATAACCCCAGCCAAGCTGTGAAATATGCACAAATCCTTCAATCGGCATGTCGCTGAGCGTCACGAAAACACCTGCCGGGCACATACCGGTAACGGTTGCCTGGAAGGATTTCTGATCCGCTGACAGCAGATACTGACATTTCAGGAACTTCATCACCTCGCGCGACGCATCGTCAGCACGACGCTCCGCGGCCGAGCAGATGATGCCTAACCGCGTCCAAACGGCCTTTTTTGCCTCCTGACGGCTCAAGGGTTTTGCCGCCCCCGAAGGTTTTGCCTCCGGATTGGAACCGAGCTTGCGGGCGTGATACCCCGTCATCAGCTCCGCATCGTCAAATTCAACGGCCGGCGTATAGGAGCGCTTAGAGAGAATCCCCTTGATCGTGCGGTGCAAAAGCAAATCGGGGTAACGCCGGATCGGCGACGTGAAGTGCGCATAGGCCGGATACTGAAGACCAAAATGCCCGATATTTTCCGGCTGATAACACGCGCGCTGCATCGTGCGCAAAATGGCCGTCTGCAGATAGGGCTTGTCTTTCGTGTCTTCAATGAGCTTTGCCAATACGGGGGCGAGATTCTCCGACCCCTTCAGTTTGAAGGAAATGCCAAACCCCGCCAGAATGCTCTTTAAGTCGTTGAGCTTTGTCTGCTCGGGTTCACCGTGAACGCGAAAGAGCGTTGTCTGCTTCTTGGCAATCGCAAACTGCGCGGCGCAGACATTGGCCACCAACATACATTCCTCAATGATTCGATGGGCATCATTGTGGTCACGCACGTGGAACCCGATGATCTCGCCGTCCGCCGCAAAGTCCGCTGCGCTTTCCTCCGTTTCGAAATCAAGTGCATGACGCTCAGAGCGCGCCGCACGGAGTACGCCGTAAAGCGCATAAAGACGCTTAAGTTCACCTAAACGCGGCCCCACCGTGTTCAGTCCCCAATCCTCTCCCTGCAGCGCCGACCATACAGCGGTATAAGTCAGGCGGCCGTGCGAATGAATGACCGCCGGATAAAACTGATAAGCCGTAGTCTCCCCTTTGCGGTTGACCAATGCATCGCAAACCAGCGTCAGCCGATCAACGCCGGGGTTGAGCGAACAAAGCCCGTTGGAGAGCTTTTCGGGGAGCATCGGCACAACCGAAGACGGGAAATAGACCGATGTGGCTCGCTTTTGCGCATCGCGGTCGAGCGATGTGCCCGGACGAACGTAGTGACTGACGTCAGCAATGGCCACCAAGAGCCGCCAGCCTTCAGGAGTCTCCTCGCAGTAGACGGCATCATCGAAGTCGCGCGCGTCTTCACCGTCGATGGTCACGAAAGCGAGATCCGTGAGGTCCACTCGGTGCAAAAGACTTCTGCGATCCACCTTCTCGGGCAGTTTTTCCGCCTCAGCGAGCGTATCGGGTGAAAAATCAATGGGAACGCCGAATTGAGCAGAGGCAATCGCCATTTCACCCAGCGGATCATTCATTACGCCTACTTTGCGAACAAAATGTGCCGGGAAAATCTGCCACTCTTCGTCCGAACCCCAATATGCATCTTCGCGGCGCTTGGCAAAGAAAGGCGCATCGGCGCTGATTTCCAGTTCAACGGCGTCACGTTTGAGATCTACCTCAGGCGGCACTTCTTGAACGTTGACCTGCAGTTCAATCGGCGCAAAAGCAGAAATGGGTTTAAAAAGCAGCCACTCGATTTCTTTGGCGGCAGCATCAGTCACACAACGGCAGACCCATCGACGCTGCGGACGCGAAACCAATCCCGCAGGCCGCCAGCCGCTGATCGTCTGACGCAGCTCTACCACGTCGCCAGGCACGACCTGTGCCGATGCCGTCAGACTGAACTCTGCCCCATCGACGCTCTGCGGCGTCACCTTCATGTCGCTCGGACGCCGGGCGCCCTGTACAACGCCGGTCGCCGTGGGAGCATCGGGATGACGAAACCAATGTTCTTCGCCGCCTTCAAATCCCTCTTCACTGAGCTTCATGACCAATGCGTTCGCCACGGATTTGGCGCAGGGCATCATGCGAACGAGGTTCTTTTTGGCCGCAGCGTATTGAATATCCTTTTGAAGCCCAGCAAGGATTTCCTTGGCTTGGGCAATCTGCTCAGGGGTAAGCTGAACTTCCGTGATCGGCAGCTGTTTGCTCTTTTTCTTCGACATGGATTCTTGAATCCGAATGAAATGATTATTTGGACCTCACTCTAAATCATTGTGCTCGAGCGCGCCCAAAGAGCAGCACAAAAGTGCTGTTGCCCCGCTCACCGATCAGCCGACCTCGAAGATACAGAAAAGTTATTTTGGATCGCTCTCTTGACAAATTAAACTGATCACTTCATAATTTCTTTCCTCAGTGCCCGGGTGGCGAAATTGGTAGACGCACCAGCTTCAGGTGCTGGCGGCTTCACGGCCGTGAAGGTTCGAGTCCTTTCCCGGGCACCACAGAATTCAACGACAACTGTCGTTAACGAGACCCGCTGCAAGTCGCAAGACTTCGGCGGGTTTTCTGTTTTTGCCGCACCGAAACGAAAGAAACGGCGCCGACATTGAGCTCTGTTCGGCGCCGGTTCATGTCTCTGCAGCTCCTTGGCCAGTGCGCAGTGTGTGCTTGCCGGCTCAAAGGGGCTGCCCCGAAAAATTATTCAGCCTTCAGATGACTGCCCTTTTGCAGCACAAAGGTGAGCACCGCATAAAGCGATGCGCCAATGATCATTGCCGCAACAAGTCCGATGTTGGCACGCGCAAAAACGCTCGTTTCAGAACCCGCCGGCAGCAGGAAACTCACCGCATGGGCAATGTAGGGATCTGACGAAGTAATCGTGCCCAGACCAATCAGACTCGCGAAAATAAGCGACCCGAAAGCGGTCCAGCGGACGGATTCACCGCCCTCACCCGGAGCAAGTGCGAGTTTGCAGTCCCAGCCGATGCGCTTCTGACGCAGCAAGTCGACCATTTCAATGGCGCCCCACGTACCCATCACCACCGAGATCAGCGCGAGGAACGACTGGAAGGTCGACACGAAGCTGTCGGAGATAAAGAGCAGATAGTAGGCACCGAGCGCGATGATCACGCCGTTGAGAATCGTAGTGGCCAGACGCGTCATCGGCACGCCGAGGGCGAGCAGAGCAAGTCCAGAACTGTAGATGCCCGTCATGCCGGCTGAAATCAGCGAGATGATGACGATGAGCGAGAAAGGCACATAGAACCAGAAGGGCAGAATGCCGGTCAATGCGGCGAGCGGCTCATGGTTGGCTTTTTCAAGCAGGGCGGGATTGCCGACAGCGAGCATCACGCCGAGGATGAGGAGCACAGAAACAGGCACTGCAATGCCGGTGGTGGTCCAGAAAATGACGCCGCGCGCAGGGGTTTTGCGCGGGAGATAACGGGCATAGTCGCCGCCGTAATTCAGGAACCCGAGACCCACCATGGTCATCGAAAGAACGATGCCGCCGACAAAAGTGGCGAAGCTGCCGCTCGGCGCGGATGAAAGCGCCGAGAAATTGATATTCGGAATGAAAAAGAAGAGATAGACAATCGTGAAGATGCCCGTCAGCCAGGCAATGGCCTTCTCAATCTTGATGATGAGCTGATGGCCGTAAATGGCGCCGCTCATCGTGAGCAGGAGCACGACGGCGAAACACCCGAGCGTGCATCCGGCCACCGGCATGCCCTTGTCGTTGAGGAGACCGGGGACGAGGTTGGCCACCAAATCGGCGAGCGTCGTCGTAGCCATCGAGAGCAGCGTCACCTTCCAGCCCATGTTGGCGAGGTAGCCAAAGAAGGTCGGGAGTTTATTGCCGTGATAACCGAACGCCAAGCGCGACTGTACAAGGGTCGGAAGCCCCGTGCGGACGCTGCCGACGGCAAGGATGCCCACCAAGGCGCAGGAGAGGAAGTAGCCGATGACGCCCGCGAGCATCGCCTGCCAGACCGAAAGGCCTAAGCCAAAAACGTAGATGCCGAGCGTAATGCCGAAGATGGAAATATTCCAGGAAAACCAAACGGGGAAAAGGTCAAACGGGCGGCCGTAGCGTTCATTGTCGGGCACCGGATTGACGCCGTTGGTTTCGATTTTGGATGCGTCAGACATGTTTTTTTGAAGTCCGAGGGTTGATGAAAAAAAGTTCTGAATGGGTTGACGTTCAAATATCAAGCAAATGCCGGGCTCGCAGTTCGGCGGCTTGCGGTGCGGTAGCCGCACCCTCCTGAGCCGTTACCCAGCTCGCCACCGCATTTCCGAGCAGCACGGCCTCAGCGAGCGTGAAGCCGCTGGCCAAACCTGCAAGCACGCCGCCCGCATGCGCATCGCCGGAACCAATGGTGTCGACGACATGCACCGGGAACCCCTGCAAATGCGAAACTTTGCCCGCCTGCGCCGCATAGGCGCCGCGCGCACCGTCAGTGACAATCACTGATTGAGCTGTCAAAAGCGACAAAGCCGCCGCCGCTTCGCGGGGCGTTGCCGAAGGCGCCAGCGTCTTTGCTTCCTGAGCGTTCACCTTCAGAATGGTGTTGGCCGAAAGAATGGCCGAAAACATCTCTTCAGGAATGCTTCCCGAGCAAGGGCCCGGGTCAAAGAGAATCTGCGCATCGGGGCGCTTCTCGGCGAGGAGCGCTTCAATGAAACCGGCATTGCGGGCGTCCGCCTGATACCCCGAGAGGTATATGAGATCTGCGCACTGAAGGTCAATCTCGTCAAGCCACTCGGGCTTAAAGCATTTTTCCACGCCCGACATCGATACGAAGGTGCGTTCGCCGTCGGGCTCCACAAATGAGAGGCACCAGCCGTTGTCGCCAATGCCGCGGAACTCGCGCACCGTGAAACCGCGTGCACGAAAAGTTTCCCGCACGCGGTCGGCAATCATGCCTTCGCCCACAGGAATCAGGGCGTCAAAATCAATGCCCAGTTTGGCAACGGCATCCGCTGCGTTGTAGGCGCAGCCGCCAACCACCTGCTGCCGGCTTGAACCTTCGACATCTTCACCCGAAAGCGGCAGGCGGGGCACATGCACGATCACGTCGACGAAGGCGCTCCCGATGATGAGAATGCGTTTGCGGACGTCGAGCGCGTCAATGAGTTCAATGATGCTGCGCATTGCGGTCGCCTTTGTCCTTAAAGCGTGAAGACTGCACGGGTCTTCATGACGCCCTGAGCCAGTTCGCCGAAATGGAGGCCGTTCGTTTTTTCCAAAAATTCGACCGTCTCAGCCGCAATCCCGCCGATGCCGCAATGCGCGCCGCAAATTGCAGCGGCCATGCAGCCGATGGTATCGGTGTCCCCGCCCATATTGGCGGCGATTTCAGCAGCTTTCTTCGGGTTCTGTGCCCAGAAAGCCAGCGCGAGTGCAGCGGTCACGGACTCGCTCGTCATCGTGCCGGTGCCGATCACGTCGTGGATAAAGCGTGAAACCGCCTCGTCATCGTAAGCCTCGCGGCGCTTGAGGACGAGTTCTTCAAACACTTCAAGGCGCGCCAGAATGCTTGCGGCCCAGGTTGGTTCTCCCTTGGCGGACGCTATCGGGAAAATGGTTTTCACATCGGCGAGCGTCTGCTCCCAGCTGCGGCCCGCCACCCCGCTGGCCACGGCCTGCGCCACCATTGCAGCGCCGGCAATCGTCACGTCGGTTGAATGCGTCACACGGCTCACTCGGGCAGCGGCCTCGGCGATTTTTTCATGTTCGCCGGCTTCGATCAGACAGCCTACGGGAGCGATGCGCATTGCCGCCCCGTTGGTGAGCGAAAGTTTGGTGACCGGAAGGGCGTCTTCCCCTTTGACCCACGCAAGGAGCGAAGCCTTGGATGACGGTCCGAGCAAATTAATCTCAAACCCGTTCATGGACTCAACCCAGGCAATCAGATCCTTGGCGAGCGTCTGCACCGGCGGCACCGTGCTCGCCGCTTCAATGGCATTGAGCACCACGAAGGCCTGCGCAGAATCATCGGTGTAGTGTCCGGCCTTGAAGTAGCAGGCCACGATGTTGTCGGCGGGACCGTCGAGAAATTCGGTGATGCGGCCGAAACGTTCGCGCACCTTGGCGCGCGGCCAGAGCTCGCCCGGGACGCCGAACGCGTCGCCGAGCACCATGCCGGCAAGCGCGCCGGCAATGCGGTCTTGAAGCTGGGACATAAAGACGGGAGAGGAAGTTGAAAACAGGGTCATTGCCTAGGCTGCATACCGAACAAAATCCCCAACACTAGGGTTATCGTTTAGGTGTTGCATCTTGGCGCGCCGGAGAATACCAAAATCGGTATAGATAATCCACTACACTTGGCGCGTGACCGGCATGTGCAAACAGCTCCGATGCTCTGCCCGCATGCTGCTCCGAGTCGTTTTTGTATTTCTCTTGGCCATGCAGATTCCCGTTCGCTTCCGCTACCGCATTGAACGTCGTCAGGCACGTTGGAACGTCGTGTTCCCGGAGCTCTCCTCGGCGAACTTCACTGCGGACTCGCCTGCGCAGGCCCGCACGGAAGCCCCCGAAAAGGCGCTGACGGCGCTCGCCCGTCTGCTGCTTAAGGGTTCTGAAGCCGTCCCCGTCTGCCAAAGGGCGCATGCGGGTGAAGGCGAAGCCGTGCTGCCGCTTTTTGCGCAGGGAAAGGCCCGCTTTATTGAACGGGCGTGGGCGCTTCAGGTTCAAGCCGCCGATGTTGCCCGCGCACTGGGCATTACGCGTCAGGAAGCCGCGAGACTCTTTGATCTCGCGCATCCCACAAAAATCGATGCGCTCTCCAAAGCGCTCGAAGTGCTGGGGGCTCAGCTCGATCTGTCGCTCGCGCTGCTGCCCCAAGGTCCTTCGCCGTTGCTCAATGAAAAGCCCCGGCGCGGACGAACACCAAAGTCAGCCGCGGCTGCCGATGATGCCGCGAGCGCCTGAGGCAGATCAGCCGCAGCGGTCTTTAGAGGCTGGTGAAAGCGCTCTTAGTGAGGTTTCGAGACGGTTCGTCTTCGAGTCCTTCAATAAAGATATTGAGATTTTTATCAATCTTGACCACACCCGCCGCATTGTGTGCGGCATCGTTTTCAACCATCCCTTTGCCAACAATGTAGTGGATGCCGCGGCGCTCGGAATACCATCCTGAATGGTAGTGCCCGCTGAAGACTGCAAGCACCCGACGGCTTTGCTCCAGCACGTCCACCACCTCGGCCGCATTGCGGATGAAATAGCCGTCCGGAATCTTGCCCGCGATTTTGCCGTGACTCGAATCCCAGAAATTCAAAAGCTGGTGAATGAAAACAATCACTGGTTCTGATCCCTCGGCGAGCACTTTGCGAAGCCACTCCACTTCGAAGTCCGGCACCATTGACACGCTCCATTTGAGGTTGCCGTTCGAATAGTGTTCTCCGGCCATCGTGTTGTAGCAGGCGTCCAGCACGATGTACTTGATGCCGCCCTTGGTAAACGCATAGTGCGTCAGGCCCTTCATCTCGTCTGAGTTTTCAGTGTGCGCCAGAAAATCCTCAAGCGAAATTTTGTCAAAGTCATGGTTGCCGGCGACATGGAAACGCGGTCCGGGAAACTGCCGGAATGCCGCTTCGACCTCGTCGAGCAGCCCCACCGTCTCCGCCCGACTGCCCGTCTTTGTGCAGTCTTTGAAGTCACCCAATTCAATCGCAAAGTCAGGGCGGCGCTTATTCATGAACGCAACGGCTTTGCGGAACTTCTCGAGCGACAAATCAAAGTACTCGTGGTGGGCAACACCTTCCTCATCCCAGAAATCGGGGGATTTGCGGCAGTGATGTACATCCGTCGCCCAGCCGAACGATGAGATAACTTCGGCATCAGACGGAAGCGTTTCGCCGGAACGAACGAAACCCCAAGGAGAAAGCATGAGCAGTCCCATGGAGGACTGCAGTAAGACGCGGCGCTGCATGTTCGGCCTCTTGGCAATTGAAACGCCGGAATTATCTGCCGGCGTGATGTCTGTACCGTGACGCCGCCATGAATAGTTCATGATTCCAATCGATGCGCTGCGGCGCTCTCGTCTTCAAAATGCAAAAAAGCGGCAGAAGAAGACTTTTCCGTCTTCTGCCGCCGCTTTTCGATCAAGCGCGTACAGATCAGCTTGCTCTTGCAGTTTTACTGCAGGCGGCCGAGTGTCTTACCCGATTCAATGGCTTCAATGAACGCCTCGGCGCCTAGATCGTCATAGCATTCGAACGGCTGATGAATCCAGGGGCTGTCTTCGAAATAAACGCAGTGCCAATCGGGCTTAAGAACGGAGTGCGCCTTCCACCAAAGAACAGCCACGCGGATTTCCGTGATGGCCGGATAACGCTTCTTCAGGTGCGCCACCACTTCCTGAATCGTCTTGCCGGAATCGACCATATCGTCGACGAGCAGCACTTTCCCTTTCAGTTCGGCGAGTCCTGTCATGCAGTCAGCAATGTCGAGATTGCTTTGCACGGTGCCCTTGGCTTCGCGGTACGAGCTCGTTGCGAGAACCGCGAGAGGCTTGCCGTAGATACGGCTGAAGAAATCGCCGGGACGCATGCCGCCGCGAGAGAGGCAGATCAGGCAGTCAAACTGCCAGCCGCTCTTGGCGACCTTATAGACGAGCTCTTCGTTCAGACGGATGTACTCGTTCCAAGAGTAGGTGATATCGGACATGGGTGGTGTCGAAAAGAGGGAGAGTGAGAAAAACGGAAGGCGGCAGAACTCAAGGAGCCCGCCGCCTTCTGCGTCGAGAAATTGCGCGCTATTTTAGACGCACTGCATTAATCCGCAAAGGGATTGACGTGCAGAATTGTCTGCTCGCGATCCGGCCCCGTCGAAACGAGCGCAATCGGAGCACCGGCGACTTCAGAAAGACGCGAGAGATACTGACGGGCGGATTCCGGCAGTTCATCCCATTCCGTAAGACCGAAGGTGCTTTCTGTCCAGCCGGGGAACTCTTCGTAAATCGGTTCGCACTTGGCAACCGCATCGGCGCCGGAGGGCATAACCTTGAGTTCCTTGCCGTCCATCTTGTAGCCGACGCCAAGCTTGATCGTATCCAGACCATCAAGCACGTCGAGCTTCATCACAGCCAGACCGGTGATGCCGTTGATCTGCACCGCACGGCGAAGCGCGGCGCCGTCGAACCAGCCGCAGCGGCGGGGACGCCCCGTCACGGCACCGAATTCATTGCCCTTGCGGCGCAGCAGCTCGCCCGTCTCATCAAGAAGTTCCGTCGGGAAGGGACCTTCGCCGACACGCGTGCAGTAGGCCTTGGTGATGCCAAGGACATAATTGAGCTTTTCCGGACCCACGCCGGCACCGGCGCAGGCGGAACCTGCAACTGTATTGGAGCTCGTCACGTACGGGTACGTACCGTGATCGATGTCGAGCATCGAGCCCTGAGCACCTTCAAAGAGGAATTGACGGCCTTCATCCATCTGTTCGTGGAGCGTTTCGGAAACGTCGCAGACCATGGGCTTCAAGCGTTCGGCATAAACGAGCGTATCGGCGATGACCTTTTCGGGATCGAGCGCTTCGGCGCCAAGGAACTGCGTCAGGATGAAGTTATGGAGCTTCATGACCGCGCGCACCTGTTCGGCAAAACGTTCAGGATGATAGAGGTCAGCGACGCGCACAGTGCGGCGGGCCACCTTGTCTTCATAGGCCGGACCGATGCCGCGGCCGGTCGTGCCGATCTTCTTCGCGCCCAGAGCCGCTTCACGAGCCTGGTCGAGCGCAATGTGGTACGGCATGATGAGCGGGCAGTTGCCCGAAACACGCAGACGCTTTTCAACATTGGGCACGCCTACAGCGTTGAGTTCGTCGACTTCGCGGAAGAAAGCTTCCGGAGAGAAGACAACGCCGTTGCCGATATAGCAGGTGCTCGTAGCATGCATGATGCCCGAGGGGATCAGACGCAGGATGGTCTTCTTGCCGTTAATGACGAGGGTATGCCCGGCATTATGGCCGCCGTTGAAGCGCACCACCCCGGAAGCCTGTTCCGTCAGCCAATCGACGATTTTGCCCTTGCCTTCGTCGCCCCACTGAGCGCCGATCACGACAACATTCTTGCCCATTTGAAATCCTTAATAAACCTAAATTGGAGGAAGTTCCCTTCGTGCTGTTCAATCTTCCGGGCCTTACGGAAGCGCTGGTCTGCAGCTCGGAGCTCGGGGGAGCGCAGGCGGCACGCTTGCGGCCGGCCGGGAAGCTTCTAAAGGAGGCTTTCTCGGGGAGGCTTGCGCGAAACCATTGCAGGCGCCGGCGATCTGCCGCTCGGTTCAAGGCAGCGTTTACCTTCCATCAACCGAGTGCGGACGCAACCGTGAAGATAGCACACGCCGCGTGCGCCTGCCGACGCCTCCCACATGAGAGCGGGAGGCGCGCGCAAAGGATGCAGACGGTCTTGCGCGCGGGCGAGCCGCCTAGGAGACTTTGCCGAGAAAGCTCCAGATAATCACCAGGCCGAGCGCCACCAGAACGGAGGCCGCCGCGCGTATGACTCTTGGATCGGCCTTCGTGAGCTCAGCGAGCATCGCGAGCCAGCGTTCAGGAGCTATCAGCGGACTGATGCCTTCGAATACAAGCACCCAGCCGAGTGAAAGCAGCAAAACTTCCCAGCCGTCCATGAGTTAGTTCTGCTCCCCGCCTTCTTTCTTCAAATAACTGAAGAAGTCGGCCGACGGATCGACCACCATGACGTCGGACTTCTGCGAGAAGCTTCGGCGATAAGCCTCGAGCGAGCGGTAGAAGCGAGCGAATTCCGGATCCTTGCCGAAAGCGTCGCCCTCGCCCTTGGTCTTCTGCGCATCGCGATAAGCCTCAGCGAGAATCACTTCGCTCTGACGATCAGCACCGGCACGGATGCGCTCGGCCTGAGCCGCACCCTTGCTGCGCTCTTCACTGGCCACGCGCTTACGTTCAGCTTCCATACGGCTGTAGACCGATTCGGAAATTTCGGGCGTAAAGTCCACGCGCTTCATGCGTACGTCGACGATGTCGATGCCCAGCGCCTTGACGCGCGCCTGCAGGAGTTCGGAAATCTCCGCCATCGCTTTTTCACGTTCGCTCGAAGTGATTTGATTCACCGTGCGTTTATTAACGGCAATATTGAGCACGTCGCGCAGCAGCATCGCCAGACGATCGCTCGCAGCACGTTCGCTGCCCTGGAAGGACACCCAGTAGCGGCGAGCGTCACCGATGCGCCACTTGACGAACGTGTCGATCATCAGGTTCTTCTTCTCGCTCGTCTGCACGAGATCGGCACCGGACGCGTCGAGCGTCAGGATGCGCTTATCGAGATATACGACATTCTGGAGCGGTGCAGGCAACTTGAAGTGCAGCCCCGGCTCGGTCACGACGGTTTTGAGTTCGCCGAGTGCGAACAACATGGCGTATTCTCGTTCGCCTACGGTGTAAAGGCACGTCTGCGCAAGGCCCGCGGCCACAACAACGCCGACGGCAATGGAAGTAATGCTTTTCATCTGTTCTTCTCTTCAGTCGGTCATCTCAGCGCAGACGGCTGCGGATCATTTCACGCGGATCGATATCGGTGGAATAGGTCGCCGATCCAGCCGAATTGGTGCCGGCAGTATTGGGCGCCGAAGTGCTCGCAGCAGCTGCCGAACTTGTAGGCACGGCTGAATCTGCTTCGGACTTCGCCGCGGCCTGCGTGGACGCAACGATCTTGTCGAGAGGCAGATAGAGGAGGTTCGACCCAGACTTCTGATCTACATAAACCTTGGTGACGTTTTGATAAATGTCACGCATGGCATCCACGTAAATGCGGTCGCGCGTCACCTGCGGCGCCTTGGCATATTCGGTATAGACGGAAGTAAAGCGGTCAGCATCGCCTCGTGCGGTTTCTACGACGCGGGCTTTGTAGCCCTCAGCTTCTTCCTTCAGGCGCGAAGCCGTACCCTGCGCCTTCGGGATCACGGCGTTCATGTACGCCTCGCCCAAATTAATCTGACGTTCACGGTCCTGGCCGGCTTTCACCGCGTCATTGAACGCAGCCTGCACCTGCTGGGGCGGCTGAGCGTTTTGAATGGCGACGCTCATCACCTCAATACCGGTAGAGTAGCGATCCAGCATAGCCTGCATGGAATTGCGCACAGCCTCGGCAATTTCAGCCTTGGACTCGAAGAGAACGCTGTCCATTGCTTTTCGGCCGACCACTTCGCGCATGGCCGATTCGGCGGCCTGTGTAACGGAGGCGTCAGGCGCGCGCGTATTGAAGAGATAGTCCTTAGCGCCGGTTTCAGGCTTGATGCGGTATTGGACGTTGAACTGAACGTCAACGATGTTCTCGTCGTCAGTAAGCATCAGCGCCTCGCGCAGACGGTCTGTCGTGCCGCGCATGCCGATTTCCGCCGTACGGACGCTGCTCACGTCAACGAGCTCGACATCCTGAATCGGAGCCGGCAAATGCCAGTTGATGCCAGGCATGGTCGACTTGCTGTAGGCGCCGAATGTGGTGACGACGCCCGTCTGACCTTCGGGGACGATGTAAAAGCCGCTTACGCTCCAGCCAATAACGGCACAGACCGCGAGCACGGAAACTGAAAAGCCGCCGGCGCGTGCGCCTCGGCCGCCCCCGAAGAGACCGCCGCCGTTGCCGCCACGGCCATTGCCGCCGTTGCGGGCACCGCTTTCACGGCGCTGCTGCTGACGCTGATCGTCTTCCTCAAATTGATTGCGGAGCCGGTCCAATTCGGCAAAAAGCCCCTGCCGCTTCTGGCTGCCGTGCGTACCGCCGTCATCGGGATAGTCGTCGCCCTTCTGTCGAGGCGCAGCATCATTGGGCTCATCGTCTCGCGAGAAATCATCGCGGCTCTTGAGCCGCGAACGGAGATCCTCCTGATTCGAGCGGCCTTGGCGCCCCATAATCTTGTTGGCCGCCTGCTGAAAATTCGACCACAAATTTTCAAGATCATCGTCCGAAAGAAGACCTTGCGAGCGGCGATCGCGCTGCTCATCGTCTTCACGGGCATCGCGGCTGGTGCGGCGCGAACCGTCAGCAGACGAATCCGCCGGATTCCGATCATCTTGCGCATTCGGATTCTGCCGGGCGTTTTGTTCTTCGCCGTCTTCTCCGACGCCGTCAGAGCGCTGTTCGTTGTCTCCGCGGTCGTTCTTCTTCTCTTCGTCAGAGCTGCGGCCCCAGTGAGGGTCATTAAGCGACATCAATAACTCCGTTCTTGAAGAGATCTCCTTTTTAGGCCGAGCCGATCATTTCGCCCGTCCTCCTGTCCGTTGACCTCTTCTACGTCCAATTTAGACAAAGGTCTATGAAGTTTAACGAAGAAAACCGCTATCGCGCGTCTTTAGTCAATCAATATTGCCTTTCCACACACTTCCAGCATCCCAAATGCCCGTACAGATCTCTCCTGCGATCCTTCAGCGCGCCGCACCGTACTCTCATCCGTCCTTGATCTAAGCCATATAGACAGTGGTTTCCTCAGGTTTGCGAAGGACCGGCAGGCCTATACAATTCGCCAAAACCTTTTTTGTACAGCAGCCGTTCCCTGCAGATTCTGCTGTCCCCGGCCGCAACCCAACTACACTCTCAATCCTCAGCCAAGGCTGCCATGAATCATCCTGCTCCCGCCAAACCCATGGTCACCGACGTCTTCGTGAAGGGCGCCGTCCAAGGTTGGAACATCTGCGTCACTTCCACCATTCCGAACGTCCTGATGGCTTTCGTGATCATCAAGATCCTTAACCATTCAGGGCTTCTCGCGCTCATCGGTCAGATCTTTTCGCCGATCATGGGTATTTTCGGCCTCCCCGGCGAAGCAGCCACTGTGCTGCTCGGCGGCTGGATGTCGATGGGCGGCGGCGTAGGCGTCGCCGTAGCACTCTTTGACAACGGCGTGCTCAACGGCACTCAGCTCGCTATCGTCTGCCCCGCCATCTTCCTGATGGGTTCTCAGATTCAATATCTGGGCCGCTGCCTCGGCGTCATCGGCATCAAGGGCAGTAAGATTCCGCTTATCATGGCGATCCCAGTGTTGACCGCCTTCGTCTCACTGTTCGTGATGCGCATCCTGATGCTCGGCAACTGACTGCCGACCTGAATCAGTCTGGTCTGCGCCGCACGGAATTCTTCACACACTTACGCGGAGCAGACCTCAAAAATGGCGCTTCTAGACGACTACATCAAAGACCTCGCCCCACTCGTGAATCTGGACTGCGGCACGTGCAATACGGCCGGCGTCACTCGCGCAGCGGAAATCATGAAGGGCTACTTCGAATCCATCGGCTTCACATGCGAACTCATAGACCTCGGCCCCAAAGCGGGTCGGGGTCTTCTTGCAAGAAATAAGCCGCATGCCGACCGCTACGACGTCCTTCTGAACGGTCATCTCGACACCGTTTTTGCCGACGGCACTGCCGCCGCACGCCCCTTCTCCATTGACGGCGACTTTGCGCATGGCCCGGGCTGCGCGGACTGTAAGGGCGGCATTCTGGCGGCCTATTACGCCTGCAAAACGGCGCGTCCGAAGGACTTAGAGCGGCTGTCCATCTGCTGCGCCTTCAACCCTGATGAAGAAATCGGCTCCACGAGCTCCCACGAATGGCTCGCCTCCATCGGCGCAAGATCCAAGTGCGCGCTCATCGTAGAGTGCGCACGTGCGGGCGGCGAATTGGTACGTTCGCGCAAGGGCGTGGCTGACCTGAAAGTCGTCTTTCGCGGCCGCTCTGCTCATGCCGGCAACAATCCTCAGGACGGCGCCAACGCGAATGTGGCTGCCATGCGCTTCAGCCTGGCGTGCTATGAGCTTGCTGACCCAGCCAAAGGCACGACCGTCAACCCCGGCATCATTGCCGGCGGCACCGCGACCAATGTCATTCCGGACAGTTGTGAGGTTCGCTTTGACCTGCGCTACTGTTTCGACAAGGACGGCTCTGACCTTGAAAACCAGATCTTTGAGCTCGCTGAACGTTCTTGGGCCCCCGGAGTATCGCAGACGGTTGAGCTTTTGGGCTTCACCCCGGCCATGCCGCTGTCGGACGACGCGAAGGCACTGACCGCAAAAATCACGGAAGCCGCGAAGATGACCGGTTTTGAAGCTAAGTTTGTTGACGCGGGCGGCGGCTCTGACGGCAACCGCATTGCCAAAGCAGGCATTCCGGTCATTGACGGCTGCGGTCCGGCCGGTGCGTGCTTCCATACAGAGCGTGAATACCTGCGACTGGACACGGTGGAAGAGCGCGTCAAGATGCTCACCAACTTCTTTAGCCTGCTCTGAGCACCGTCCTCCGATTTGAGCGAATCGGCTTAAGCCCTTCAAGAAAAGAAACAGCCCGTACGACACGTCACGGGCTGTTTTTTTCAAAAAAAGCGATTAAAGGAGACTTTCAAGCTCAGCAAGCTCTTCGGCCGGCGTTTTGCGCCGCGGAAGAGCTTCATCCGTCCGCTCAAGCTCCCAATCCTCGAGCTCACGAGGCTCATTGGGATGCTCTTCCTTGGCGAAGTTCATCGAGTCCAGCTCCCGTCAGTGCCGACACGAACACTGCCTTGGGCCGGCCGTTCTGATCTCGGACGATCTCAGGCGCCTGTTCGGTGACGTCAATCTTGTTGTAGACCAAAATCACCGGTACATCATCGGCATGAATGTCGGCGAGAACCGAATTGACTTCGGCAATCTGCTCCTCCCGCACCGGAGAGGATGCATCGACCACATGCAAAATGAGATCAGCATGCACCGTTTCATCCAGGGTCGACTTGAAGGCCTCAATCAGCTGATGCGGCAGACCGCGGATAAAACCCACAGTGTCGGTCGCCACCACAGTTTCCTCATCGGAGAGCCAGAACTTTCTCGCCGTTGTATCCAGCGTGGCGAAAAGCTGATCGGCTGCGTACGTTTCTGCACGCGTGATCTTATTGAAAAGCGTCGACTTGCCGGCATTCGTATAGCCCGCGAGCGATACGGTGATCGAATCGCCGCGCGAACGGGCACGGCGCTGCGTGCCCCGCTGCCGAGCCAAGCGCTTGAGCTGATCTCTGAGCTGCTTCATGCGCGTGCCGATCATGCGCCGATCAAGCTCAATTTGCTTTTCACCCGGACCGCCCGTCTTCCCTAAGCCGCCGCGCTGGCGCTCCAAGTGAGTCCACCCGCGGACAAGACGTGTTGACAAGTGTTCGAGTCGAGCAAGTTCAACCTGCAGACGGCCTTCACGGCTCTTGGCGCGCTGGCGGAAAATGTCAAGAATAAGTTCCGTACGATCCAATACGGGAATCCCGATCAGACGCTCAATGTTGCGCTCCTGTGCCGCTGAAAGCGCGATATCGAAAACGACAACATCCACCTCCGCCTCTTTGGCGAGGATGCCGAGCTCTTCAATCTTTCCGGAACCTAAAAATGTAGCCGGATCCGGCTTTTCACGCTTGGCCTGCATGAGCCCAACGGGCTCAAGTCCGTCAGAGGATACGAGCAGCCTCAATTCCTCGGCGGAATCCTGATAAAAAGCCCGGCCGACAGAAACAACGACTAGAAACGCACGCG
>OOBB01000509.1_pt1 | contig 19842 bp, 22 predicted proteins | sample 1671661 | NCBI WGS metagenome assembly OOBB01 (sample SAMN06348179, study PRJEB24527) | human gut metagenome | biome: human gut; feature: ankylosing spondylitis patient; material: feces | host: Homo sapiens | place: China | collected 2015-10
TTTTTAGAGGAGTTTTTGCTTCTTGCTCTAATCTCCCCCAGATTAACGTATATCATCAATACAGCGTCACTACTATATTACAAGCAGTTACACCTATCAGTTTTTGAAAAAAGTTATTTTTGTTCCCCATTGCAGTATCGCTCTGCACTGGTCGTCGCTCGAATGAGGAAAAATGCATTTATTAACCTATGCTTGGCTTATGGCAAAACACTACAACACACAAAATGATTCTGCTTCCTTATCTGCCTTTTTTCTTCTATGTTCAGAACGTAATCTCCTTATTTATTATTGTATTTTTTCGACTCCCCTGTCCCCCTCTTGCGAAGAGGGGGTCCTTACCCTATACCCAAGCCCTAAATCCCTACCATAGGGATTAGGGATGTAACCGCTCCTCCTGTCGCTCTTAACCGCTACGCTATAAGGTTGGCGGGGCATCAGAGCCCTCGCCAGGGTGTGCGGGATGGAACCGCCTTGCTAATGTTCGGGTTTCAACATAAACATATTAACAATATTGTTGAATTCTGACACGTAATCTACAAAATGCGGATTATCTTTTCTTAGAATCATTGCTGCGTAATTATCTACTCCTTCTAAGTCTTGGATATTAGCAACCATAATGACATATTGTTCTTTGTCATTAGCATAAGCAAACCAAGAATCAAACAGGCGATTTCGCATAGCTTGCTTTCTATCGCCCGTTTCACATATATAAAGGAGAGCAAACTCGTTTGTCTCAAAGAAATTGTCTATGATAGCAATTACGGTATCTCGCACCTTCATATCACGAGGTGAACGTTGCTTGTTCACATTCGTGATATTAAACATGTATGCCTCGCCATGCTCCAGCAAGTCATCAAGATCAAAGCTAATAGCAATCTCAACGCTATAATCTGTTACGAAACGGTAAGTATTTGGATTTACCATCATAACATCATACGGTGAAGAGGCATTGATTGTTTTCAAAGAAAGCTGTTTCATGTCACCAAACATTTACAAACTTTGGCTCTTCTCCTGTACGAGCTAAATAATCCTGACGGAGCATCTGCTCTAACTCTGCCATACGCTTTCTTTTTCTTTCTTTTGATGCCATGAATCTTTTCATCGCAGCATCACGTTTCTCCCAAAATTCTTTATTCAATATTTCCATAAAACCTCCTATTTTTTTAATTCAGTGCAAATATAAGGGTATTCTGTGAAACTACCAAATTTTTAGAGGAGTTTTTACTTCATATGCCATGGAACGTGCGATTTCGTCCTTGCGCCAACTCTTAGGCAAATCATAACCCCAGATATTGGCTGCCATTAGCATGTTTGCTTTTGTATCTACTGTTACGACCGTATCAAATGATCCGGTCAGTAATGGTGGTTCTATTCTTGTTGGTATCATAAATTTTTCGACTCCCCTGTCCCCCTCTTGCGAAGAGGGGGTCCTTAACCCACTCCCAAGCCCTCGCCCTTTCCAAAAGGGCAAGGGATGTAACCGCTCCTCCTGTCGCTCTTAACCGCTACGCTTTAAGGTTGGCGGGGCATCAGAGCCCTCGCCAGTTTTTTGTGCGGGATGGGACCGCAGGGGGAAGACTTGCTGAAACTGTTGGGCGGGATGAGACCGCATTGCTGAAAGTCTTGCTGAAAGCGGGGGCATCAGAGGTCTCGTCAGAGTTGTTTTAGCGGGGATGAACCCGCAGGGGGAAGACTTGCTGAAACTGTTGGGCGGGATGGGACCGCAGGGGAGCTATAGCTGATTTTCAAGTTCATCCACTACTTCGTCTCTCAGGGTTTGAGGGACGGTGGCTGCACTCACCATGATGCGTAACAGGGAGTCTTTTAAGAGTTGCTCCTCTTCCTTTAGCTCGGTGCCCACAAATTTCAAATTCCGTAATAGTACGAGCCTCGTGTATATATTCGCAATGCTCTCCAAAGTTAATGTGCCATCGTGATGGGGTAACTTCGAAAGGGTACGGGGATTCATCTGTAGAAATTTGGAAAACTGACGGATGGAAGTGAAGCCCCATCTCTTCTCTATCTGGCGAATTTCTTCGGCAGCGGTGGCTATCCACCTATTCGCCCCTCCATTCGCCTGCTTTTCCATCTTCCATACCGTGAATTATCGAACATCGCGTCCTGACTAAAACAGAGGGTATGATTTTCCGATGGTTTTTGTTAAAAGCTTTAAAAAGCAGTAAGCAGAAGTTAAGAATGATGCACTCATAGGTGCATCACGTGATTTTCGAAGAAGTATATCTTTGCAGCATAATCAGTTGACTGATAAACATGTTTTACTATATAATATAATAAGGTATATGAAGCTAAAAGCAACTTATACTCGCCGTATCTTGGCGATGATGTATTTCCCCGACTGCGAACCTGCATGCCCTATTGAAGATGTGCTTTAATGAACTCTCATGATGCGCATCGTTAGGTTGCACTAAAGAGCGACATTCAACGACGCACTTCGACAGATGCCCCTGAGCTGATGTTGTATCTTTGCACCAGCTAAACGAAGAACGAAGAGTGAAGAGTGAAGAATTCGACATCTGGGTGCACTCAACAGTCCTTGTTCGGAATGAAGCAAATATATTCAGTATTAATTTTTTAAACAACTTCAGAGTAAATCTTACAAAGTGTTTCCTCGCACCCTTACCATGGGTGAGAAAAAGGGTCAAACTGTTTATTCTGTTCGTCCTGTTGGTTTCGGTACTCTTTACCTCCGCTTCATCACCAACAAGGCGGTGTCTGAACCTAAGAAGGCGAATGCCAACTTGGTGAAGAGCATTATGCCAGGCTTCCGTCCTTCGTTCTCCGTGGATCGCAAAGGCAAGCGTACCTACGACCTGATTCCTAATCGCATCAGTCTCGTGAAGTACAGCAAAGATAACGACCCGAATGGCGACAACACCCCTACTGACAAACTTCGTGTCGGGTGCGATTAGTTGGTTATTTCACCGTCTTAGCAATCATCCTCGTTTGTTTGAGAAATGAGGGGAACTTGAAGTATGTCCAAGATTCCTGTTCCTGCAACTCAACCATTCCTTTGCGCAGATGGCTTACCAACGAGGGACAACTCTTCTTGCTGAGGTGATTAATGATTTCATCAAACAGCTCGGTGAAAGTGTAGTCAGGATTGAATGTTTCTGTGATATAATTATATAACTCGTCTTGAGCAAAATGGGAAGAAAAGACCAAGGAGGCGGAAAGGAACTTGAAAACGGCATCTGCCAGTTCTCCATTTTCTAAATACTCCTCTATGTTTTTTCTTGCCTTTGCCAAAGCTTCTGAAATATTGTTTATGTCGAGTTTGCCGTCAGCCTTTACAAAAGCCTCTTCCGTTTTTGAATCATGAGTGATTACGGATGGGAGGTCAATGACTGGCACCTTATGGAGCAGGACGTAACGCTGGAGCAACTGTCGCCAAACCAACATGCGTGCTCCTTGCCACATTTCCACAGCTGCCGCCGTGAGTTGAGTGAAGAGTGAGGAACGAAGAGTGAAGAATTCATTTGCTCTTCTTCCCAACTCTTCCATGTCTTCTGTGTAAACGATGTCTGTCTCTATCGAAAAGCCACCTATGCCATTGACCTTTTCAAACTTATACTCGCTTTGTGTGAGCAGGTATAATAAACGAGGATATTTCTTCGACTGCAAGTTTGCATGGAATATTTCTCGCTCTTCCTTATTTTGCGAAGCATAATAATCATAGAAACCTCCCCATGAACAGATAGCCTTTATCTTTCCACCATCCGTCTCTAACAGGGCGAAATGAGCATAATATTCATAGTCCTCATCGAAGACTGGAGCATATTTGTCTGCCTCATACTCCTTGCCTCTGAAAAATTCCCGAAGGTTACAACGGTGGACAAGCTCCGTGATACCATCATGATGCAAGACAGCGTAGTCCTGTCCTTGTGGGAGGGCGATTCCAGAAGTTGGGGTAAGGAACGGACGAAGAGTTGTATCTGGTATCAGTTCCTTCAACCCTTGCTCTACAGTTCCACCAGCTGCCTTGAAGTAATTAGCGAGGATACGGAAGTTACTGCACATAGAATCATCGATATTGCTCAAAACCTCTTGTTGACGAGATGCTATCTTCTTAGTAACCTTTTTGTTATATGCTATATCTGAAGAATGGCGATTGCGATAGACAGTCAACTTTTTCAGATAATCCTTGAAATGATTGCGCAATGTTTCAGAAGCATTTCCCTTTGGATCTTTTGCCTGCAAATAACCTATCATCTGGTCAATGGCACGCCATGCGCCCACTGCCTCAGGCTTGGCACCCTCTGTTGCCTCATGCACTATCTGCATGTCGTATTGACGGACATTGGAGATATTGAGACAACGATTATTTCCAAAGCGCACAAAAAGATGACGGTCTTTCTTGCCCTTATGCATGACTTGCTTGACAACACCTTCCCAGCCAGCCATCGGACCACTGAGAATACGGATGGTATCATTCACCTTGACGAGGTCACTATATCGCTTGTCAACAATACTCAATCCCTCGATGCCATCGGCTATCTTGTCATTGTAATAGATGAAGCGTTCCATATCATCATCGGGTATCTTCGCTCGTTTAACGATTTCATCCAATGTTCGAGACTTGCTATCGGCACAAAGAATATGTGCCTTGGTGAAAAAGGTACGCTCTACCACCTCGGCACTTCTCGCACGATAATCAACACCCTTATACATGAAGTAGCCATATTGGGAAAGAATGCTCTCCAAACGTTTTTCACTCTGTACTCGGATGAAAAACAGTCCTTGCAAGACTGGGGTGAAACGTACTTTTTTCTCGCCCAGTTCATTTTTGTAGGTTCTTCTTCCCATAGGAAAGTAGAAGTCAACAATTGTATCTTTAAATTTCTCACCCAACAAATCTATTGATTTTTGCTCAGTGAAAACATCTGTCTTGACTATGTACCACATAAAACGTTAAACGCATTTGGTCGCAGAACACATCTCGGCTTCCCCTGAAAAGATTTCTCTTCCCGAGTTATTGGGGGTGTGATATGTATCACAGCATTGAAAAATCAATAGACTAACTTCCACTAATCTTCAATACTCCTATGTCTTTCAGCCTTCTGCATACATGATGCAAGCAAGCCCGTGTTTAGCAAATTGTGTGTCATACGCTCTGCTTATATGAAAGCCATATTTATAGTTTCTATTCATTTTCCGAATCTCTATGTAAGAGATACTGAATCAGACTGCAAAAATAAGAAAAATATTGTAAATAAGCGAATTACGCGTGTTAAAAAAATAATATCACACCACGAAATTCAACAATTATTCAGTAATGATTTTGGATAAGCCTTCGTACCCACCCCGATTATCAGGGAGTTACGAAGTTTTCTGAATCTCTTACATAGAGATTCAGAAAGTTGGTTCATTTTGGTTCAATCAGCCATATCTCTTATTTTGATTCGCATTTTTACTTAGAGCAACGCAAGTATTTCAGCGTTGGCATCATCCACTTCTGAAGACTGAATGGAACGGAGATATATTTGGGTTGTGGTTTCACAATTGTGCCCTAAAGCCTTGCTAATGACAGAAAGCGAGATATTTTTGTCTCTTGCCGTAGTAGCCCATGAGTGGCGTGCGACATAAAGGGTCAATTTACAATTGATACCGATTTTCTCCCCCAACTTTTTGAGATGGTATGTGATGCGTGACTCGGCATTATGGTATAGGCGCAGGTCGTCCTGTCTCTTGTCTTTCATTGTGCCATTCTTGTGGTTGGTAGCACAATATGCAAGAAAAGGAAAGAGATAGGGGGAAGAGATGGTTTGTGCTTGGTATTTATCAACAATATCCTGCATTTCCTTCTCCCAACGAATAGAGATGCGTTGCCCTGTCTTGCTTCGGGTGTAAGAGACAAAACCGTCTTTGAGATCGGACTTGCGGAGATGTGCCAAGTCGATGAAAGAGATGCCTCGCAGATAGAAGCACATCAGGAATGTGTCTCTTGCCAATTCTTGGTTGGGTGTGAGGTCTTGTGTGGAGCCTATATGCTTGATGCTGCTGACGGATGCTGTCGGAATGGCCCGCTTATTGGTCTTGGCGATACCTGTATAGACATTCTTGAAAGGATTTTGCTGGGTAGTATAACCTTTCTCCACGGCTTTATTGTAGGTGGCACGTAGTATGCGAAGGTAGAAGGAACTGGTGTTAGCACATACCTTTGCCACATTCTTCAAATATGCCTCGTAGGATTGCATCTCTTCTGCATCTATCTCTTTGAATGTAATGTCCTTGCCAGCTCGAAATCGCATATAGCTGTTGAGAGTTGCCTTGTAATGCAGCATGGTACGGAGTTGCCCATTCTTCAGTAACAGGGCGATGAGAATGTTCATGAACGAAAATAGTGACTCTGATGTTTTCTTGCTTCTTGCCATAATTGTACTTTTAAGGTATAAAAATAACATATTTTGAGGTAATAATTCGTTTTTTCTACTTATAAATCAAAAATTACCCTTTATAAAAACAAATATTACCCCTATAAAATGTAAGTTTCATGTATCTTTGCACCAGAATTAAAACAAAAAGGCGTTGGGAAACGCTAAGAATCATCTTTTACTTATACAATATATATATATTAGAGAATATATAAAAAGCCAGTTCCTTAGGAACTGGCTTTTTTATTTTTAATAGCATATCAATTTCACAAATAACATGCTGCTTTTATTATAATATAGATTAGTTGATAATTTCATCTTCCACATCTTCATCCTCTACTACTTCATCCTCCATATCAGCCAAAGGCAACTGACGATTAATCGCAGCATTAAAGGAAATGATAGTCTCGCTTCTGGACAAGCCTAAAGGCTGGAGCTTATCATGAATAATTTCCAGGAGATGATGATTGTTGGAAGCATATATCTTGATGAACATATCCATGCCACCAGTCGTATAATGACATTCCACCACTTCTGGAATCTTTTTCAACTCAGCTACAACCTTGTCGAAATTCTCCGGATTTTTCAAATACAATCCCACGTATGCGCAAGTCTCGTAACCTATCTTCTCTGGATCTATAATAAACTGAGAGCCTTTGATAATGCCTAAGTTTGTCAATTTAGCAACACGCTGATGAATGGCTGCACCACTTACATTACAAGCTCGTGCAACCTCCAAAAATGGAATACGTGCATCCTGAGAAATTAACTTCAGGATCTTTCTGTCTAATGAATCTAATACTTGTTTTGACATAATTATAATAATTTGAGTGCAAAGTTACTACTAAAATTTAATATTCGCAACTTTTTATGCAACTTTAATTATAATTTTTAATTATTTTCCATTATCTTCAGCAGAATAATTGATTCTAAGGGCTTTTGATTGGCGTAAAGCTTGCTTAACGTCAATAATAACTCCCATTTTAGAATACTTATCCGCTTTGATTGAAACGACCATTGCCTGCAAGTCTTCAGGACTCATTCGCTTTTTCTCTGCACTCATATAATCAGAGATTTCAGAAGGAGTTATTAACTTATCATTCATCTGAACACAAGCAGAATCATTCTGAGGCTGAGTAGCAGCAGAAATAGGCCTTCCTATATAAAGATAAGTAACAGCAGACTTCTTGGTTAATCTTGTCAGTTCCTTTCCCTGTGGTACCTGAAACTTAACCTTAACCGTTTCATGCCTCATGTGAGTAACTATCATGAAGAAAAAAAGCACGGTAAATATCAAATCCGGCAATGAAGACGTATTCAAGCCAGGAACTTCATGAGAACGTCTTTTAAAACCCATACTCATTGCTTGCCTCCTTTCTCTTCAGAATGCTCTTGCTCTTCTGCCATTGCATCTACTCGCTTATCAGAACCAACTGATGCATTCGCATAAGACTCCGTCACGCGCTGCTGGCAGTTCTTTCTAACGCTCTCCTTTTGTGAGGAACTCAGGGCATCAAATGCCTTTCCAAAATGCTTCATAGAATATTGATTGCGTAGTTCATTATACGCCATCATGATTTGGTTTTGCATTCGAAAGTACAAGTCATAATCTGCCTCTCTGTCGCTCTCAATAGAAATGAGATGGCGATTGCCTAAACGATTAACAAACTGAATGATTTCACCTTTCAGTCGAGAAACCTCAATAGGCTTATCATTCAAGAGCAAACGATGATCGGCAGTAACATGCAAAGCCATCAAAGTTTTCTTATCTACTATCGTTTCAGTCTTCAACTGTTTCTGAGGTTCAGGAGAAGGTAATAGACGAAAAAGTCCCTTGTCAACATCCATTGAAGTCGTGACAAGAAAGAATATCAGCAACATAAAAGAAATATCTGCTGTTGAAGCGGTGTTCACTCCAGGAACTTGCCTTTTATTTCGTCTAACAAACATAATTACTTTTTAAATCTTTTACGGTCTTTTCTGATATAACGTGTAGCACCAAATAAAACTGCTCCTATAGCACACAATAACAATGTGGCAGAAGACCATATAAACATATCTGATAATTTAAGCCACAACCAATCAGTAAAAGCCTGTCCATTAATCAAAATCATTCCTGAGGAACCCAAGACGAACGTTAAAACCAACAATGCCAAAGTTCCTCCCCATGTAATCCAAACAATATTCCCTGCAGGAATACCATTCATCTTCATCTCACCCTTGGACTTTCTTTTACCTGCCCTGACAAATGAATATATTGCCAGACATAAGGCTAAGAGGAAAAATATCCACATGGTAACCAATAAAAGATTAGTAAAAAATGGAGCATTAAAATCCGGGTTCTCCTCGAAAGGCATATCATATCCTACAAAGAAGAACAGGAAAAAAGTAATCACAGCAAAACCTACCAACACATAGAATATGGACTGTGACAACTTTTCTGTTGACCATTTCTTAATATTACTAATTTTCATCTTTATACTTTGCTATAATATCCATCAGAGAAATCGCAGATTCCTCCATCTGGCTGGTGATATGTTCGATCTTAGACAAGATATAATTATAGAAGACCTGTAAAATCAGAGCAACTATGATACCAAAAATAGTTGTCAACAAAGCGACTTTCATACCAGAAGCCACAATCGTAGGACTAATATCTCCAGCTTGCTGAATTTGATCAAAAGCCATAACCATACCAATGACGGTACCTAAAAAGCCTAAAGAAGGAGCCATTGCAATGAAAAGAGTAATCCACGAACATCCTTTTTCCAAATTAGCCACCTGCACAGAGCCATAACTTGAAACCGAACGCTCTATATCACCCATCGTATCCTTGATGCGCAGCAGACCCTGATAACAGATAGAGGCAACAGGTCCACGGGTATTACGACACAATTCTTTTGCGCCTTCAATATCACCCGCAGCTACTTTCACATCAAGATCAGCCATCAACTGCTTAGCGTTAATTTCAGAAAGACTCAGATAGACAATTCGCTCTATACAGAAAGCCAAGCCAATAATTAAAGCTATGGCAACAAGCGACATAAAGCCTGCATTTCCCTCAATAAACTTAGTCTTAAGTGCTTGATGGAATCCCATCGACTCTTCTTGTGCCAATATCGGTAAAGAAGAAGTTATCATAAATATCAATATTGCGAAACGCGCAATAAATGTATATTTCTTCATATTATTTAAAATAAGATACAGCGGAAAGAGGGGGATTCGAACCCCCGAACCGGTTTTGCCGGTTACACGCTTTCCAGGCGTGCCTCTTCAGCCACTCGAGCACCTTTCCTTCATCTGCCGTCAAAGACGCTATTGAATACAGAATCAAACAATACCATGATAAACATAGCATCGCAATTCGGACTGCAAAATTATCGCTTTTCGGGCAAAATACCATAAATAACTATTCTTTTTATATTTCTTTAAGAAAATTGTCCCGTTTTTACACCAAAAACACGTTCTACGTTCTGATTAGTCACCTTTGCAACCTCTTCTTCACTGACACCATAAGCAGTTGCCAAGGTCTTCATGACTTGTACTACAAAGGCACTTTCATTACGCTTACCACGATATGGAACAGGAGCCATATAAGGACTATCTGTCTCTAAAACGATTCTTTCCAGAGGTACTGCTGCGGGAAGGTCTTCACGCAAATGACTGCTCTTGAATGTTGACACGCCACCAATACCAAGCACAAAATTATCATACTCTAATAATTCTTTAGCCTCCTGCTGGTTGCCTGTAAAACAGTGAAAGACTCCACCTGGCAGTTTATCTTTCCATTTACGTAATATATGCAACATTTCATTCTGAGCTTTACGACAATGTATCATCAGAGGAAGTCCCGTCTCGCAAGCCCACTCAACTTGTTTTTCGAAAGCCTCAAGCTGTTCTTTTTCAAACTCACGGCTCCAATAGAAATCAAGTCCGATTTCCCCGATTGCAATGTAATCGCTTTTATACTTAACCCCGTTCAAACCATCCACAGCTGTAAGATGCGCATCCAAAATAGCCTCTATTTTTTTCAATTGTTCTTTCCAATCGGCTTTCACTTCCTCTGGATGAAGTCCTACCATAGGATATGCATAGCCAGGATATTCATGACTTAACTTCAATACTGCTTCTGATGTCTTCACATCAATAGCAGGGAGAAACACCATGCCGACCCCAGCCTCCTTCGCACGCATAATAACTTCTGAGCGATCTTCATCAAACTCCTCACCATCAAGATGAGTATGTGTATCTACTATTTTCATATACATCAATATTTTAAATCCATATTAATAAATATGCGGTTCATGGCGCCGATAATAATATACGATGCCATATTCACGACAATGATTAAAACGGGTTTCAGGTGGTTCATTCACAAAATGATGTTCTATCTGATTCCATAAATCCAAAATCACCTCATCGACCGCAGGTCTCAACAACCTGAGTTTTTCTATAGAATCATTCACCCTATCCTGCAAAATGCGTTGCCTTTCAATGGCCTCACAATATATATCATAATGGGTAGAGACCATGCCTATAGTAGGATTATAAATCGGTCTTCCACCTTGTTTGAGCCTGGCTTTCTCACCAGCAATAATTTTCTGTCCCCAGTCCAAAAGTCCATCTATTGTTTTGAGATGAGGAACAGCAGACGCGTCCTCGTCAAGTCCATACAGAGTAAGACAGCTTCGTTTGATTTCGCCACGTTCCACAGCTAAGAATAAGACTTGCAGGAAATGGCTTAAATACATCATCGCATTTTTCTGCAATTTATCTATCTTCCCCGTAAATCTGGTCTGAGCCTTCAAGTTGACCTTAGACTGCTCTGAAGCAGTCAACAATTTATCATACGCAGGTTGCGCTTTATTGATTGTTTTCCAATCAATAAAGCGTTCCCTAACCGTATAAGTATCATTATTGTCCAAAAGCGTTTTCAATGCTTTCAGCCTTGCAGTATCAGTTTTTGGCAGTCTCCTATATGGCACTTGAATATCTCCTCTACTATTTTAAAAAGTTACTTTCAATACAAACAATCCGACGAACACCTGTTAATATTGGCGTTTCATCATTTTTTGAGCATACTTGCGTAATTCCTCTTTTTTCTCTTCAGGTACATTGACAGCGTCAAGGAATTTCTTACTTTGCGCGAAATAATAAGCAATCTTATCTTGTGCCAATTGATCGATACCTATCTCATTATAAAGACGAGTCACAGCATCTACTTTCTCATTTCTGTCAAAATCACGAGCACTAACCCAACGGGTTAATTCCTTACGCTGTGCAGCATTGGCCTTGTTGAAGGCATTAATGAGCATATAAGTTTTTTTATTAGAAGTGATGTCACCTCCTATTTCTTTACCAAAGACCTTAGAGTCACCATAGACATCCAGATAATCATCCTGCAACTGGAACGCCAAGCCAATTTGTTCTCCAAACTTATAGAGATTGTCTGCATCCTCAGCACTTGCGTCTGCCAATATTGCACCTATCTTCAAGGCACAAGCCAAGAGAACACTCGTCTTGAGACGAATCATCTCAATATATTCTTCTTCCTTTACGTCATTGCGAGTTTCAAACTCCATATCATATTGCTGACCTTCACCAATTTCCAATGCAGTAACCGTAAAGAGATCCAAGATATCTTTTAAATGTTTTGTATCACACTGCATCATACGTTGAAAGGCAAGAACCAACATAGAGTCACCAGACAAGATGGCAGTATTATCATTCCATTTTTTATGGACAGTCAAATGACCACGACGCATATCGGCATTATCCATCAAATCATCATGCAACAAAGTATAATTATGATAGGTCTCCAAAGCGCAGGCATTCATGAGGATGTCTTCCGGATTTTCCTTATAGAGATTATAAGCCAAAAGCATTAACGTAGGGCGAATACGTTTTCCACCCATCGAGAGGACATATTTTATCGGTTCGTAAAGAGACTCAGGTTTTCTGTCGTATGACAAATGGTCCAAGAACTCATTAACCATCTTTAAAATTTCATCAGCTGTCTTCATTATATATTAAATTTATTATTAATTAATCGAACATATCTTTTTAAGATTCACGTTACAATTGAAATACCACAGGAATGGCAATCATAGTACGACAAACCTTGTTCTTATCCATTCCTGGTTTCCATTTCGGCATCATTTTCAGCACACGCATAGCCTCCTTATCCAAGATGGGATTTGCCGACTTACTCACTTTCAGATTGGCCACACTACCATCCTTGTTGACGATAAAAGACACAACTACCGTTCCCTGTATTTTATTCTGTTGTGCAGAATGAGGATATCTTAAGTTTTTTGTAAGCCATTGCATAAAAACAGACCACCCCCCAGGAAATTGTGGTATTTTCTGTACAACCGTAAAATTGATTGGAGCCTCAGCCAATGCACCAGAATTGGATTTATCTACCACATTTTCAGGCACAGCCTCTTTAATATCAGAGCCATCCACTTCCCCTTCACCATCACCAATCACCAGTTCACTTGTAGTACTGCTGATTTTTTGAGGAGCAGTTTCTGTTTTCTCTGCAGTTTTCACCTCCTGCGTAATGGATTTAGAAACGGGCGCAGAAGGAGCTTCTGCCGATACCATATCCTTTTGTTCTGCAGGCATATTCATCTCAAAATCCTGTGCTAAATCCTCCAGATCATCAGAGTCTAAATCGGAGTCTGAAGCATGATTTTGATATTGCAAGCCTACAAATACGAAAGATAAAGTCATAACCATACCCAGCAAGAAAAAAGTTCCCCGCTTATTATCCAGTCGTGCACTATTAGTCTTCTTTATTTCCACTTTTAAATCTCCTCTTTTGCAGAATCTTCTACAATAAATGAAGTGTACAATCGTTATATTAAACGAAATCAATGCAAATTTACGTCTTATTATTGAAAAAAAGTGTATCTTTGCAAAATAATTAGAGAATTTAAATGAAAAAAATAGTTTTTTTCGCTCTCTTGACGCTTTTTGCATCAAAATTGCACGCACAAGAGAGTCAAACGGGATATAATTTCCTCCGCCTACCTGTTAGTGCTCATGCTGCTGCACTTGGTGGAGATAACGTCACCTTAATAGAAGATGACGAAGCTCTCATATTCCAAAATCCTGCCTTACTTTCATCGGTAAGCGACAAGACCATTAATCTCAATTATATGAATTATATGTCAGGAGTCAATACAGCTTCAGCTTCATTTAATCGTGTCATCAAGGAAAAAGCTTCCTGGGCGGTTTCTGCCCAATATATGGATTATGGTAACATGAAGGAAACCGATGCCAACAATAACATCTTAGGCGATTTTTCTGCCAAGGACATTACCATAGCCGGTTACTTTTCATATATGTTGAGCGAAAAAATTGCTGGTGGTATTGCTGCCAAATTCATCACTTCATATATTGGCGACTACAATTCTATTGGAGTGGGTGTTGATCTCGGTATCAATTATTATGATTCCGAGCACGAATGGTCTATTTCTGCTACTGCCAAGAATTTGGGCGGCCAGATAAAAGCATATCAGGATGAGTATGACAAGATGCCGATTGATTTACAAGTGGGAGTGAGCAAACGCTTTACGAACACTCCATTAAGAGTCTCCGCAACTTTGGTTAATCTCAACAATTGGGAGAAGAGTTTTATCTATCATGCCGTGATTGGAGCAGAACTTTTACTTTCCGATCAGATATGGATAGGTGGAGGCTATAATTTCAGAAGAGCAAAAGAGATGAAAATAGACAGCAACTCTGAGGAGAAAGGCAGTAGTCATGGAGCAGGACTTTCCTTTGGAGGAGGTATCAATCTCAACCGTTTCCATCTGAATATTGCTTACGGAAAATATCACGTCAGCAGTAGCAGCATCATTGCCAATTTAGCATATACATTATAAGATTATAATTCAAAACAATATCATAAATATCCAATAAAATGAAGAAAATTACTATAGCTATAGATGGTTACTCTTCTTGTGGTAAGAGTACGATGGCGAAAGACCTTGCTAAAGAAATAGGTTACATATATGTTGATACAGGAGCGATGTATCGTTCGGTGGCTCTCTATGCCATGCGTCATCATCTCTTCCTGGAAGATGGAAGCGTAGATACAGACAACTTAGAAAAAGAAATGCCAAACATCCATATTTCTTTTAAACTGAATCCTGACACACAAACTCCAGACTGCTATCTCAACGGCGAATTGGTAGAAAAAGAAATCAGAACTTTGGAAGTATCCAACCATGTCAGTCCTATTGCCGCAATACCTTTCGTCAGAAAAGCCTTGGTAGCACAACAGCAAAAAATGGGAGAAGCCAAAGGCATCGTAATGGATGGTAGAGACATCGGCACTACGGTGTTCCCTCATGCCGAACTGAAGGTTTTTGTTACTGCCAGTTCACAAGTTAGAGCACAGCGCCGCTATGATGAACTGAAAGCAAAAGAAATGGCAGCCGACTTTGATGCTATACTTAAAAATGTAGAAGAACGAGATTATATTGATACCCATAGAGAGGTATCCCCTCTCAAGAAAGCTGATGACGCCTTGATTCTGGACAATAGCAACATGACTATTCCTCAACAAAAAGAATGGTTGATGCAGCATTACCAGACCGCTATAACACAAAAATAGCGTTAGATTTGCAAAAATCTGTTAAACAGAAAGATTTCAGCTAAACAATCATAACTTTCATTGAAAAATAGTTGGAATTTATTTTTCTTTTTAATATATTTGCAATCAAATGACAAGGTAGTAATGATATAGATTATAAATTTTGAGTTAATTACTGTTTTTTGAAGGTGGTGGGTCTTCGTGAGAAGCCTTACCACCTGTTTTTATATATGCATATTTACTCAGATTGATCGATTGCATTTTTCAAATAATTCATGATTTCTTCCATCAACCATTTTGGCGTGCTTGTAGCACCACAAATACCAACCGTCTTCACATTCTTCACCCAATCCATATTGATCTCATCAGCACTCTCTATCTGATAACTATTCGGATTCACACTTTTACATTCATTGAATAATACCTTTCCATTAGAGCTTTTACGGCCACTGACAAAAAGTATCACATCATGTTTGCTGGCAAAGTTTGCAATATTAGGCATGCGATTTGCCACTTGTCTGCAGATGGTATCAAAACTTTTAAATGTAGCTCCATCCACAATATGCTTCTGACAATAATCTATAATGCGATGAAATTCATCCAAGCTCTTAGTCGTCTGCGAATAAAGATAGATATCTTTGGAGAAATCCAACTTACCCATTTCCTGCAGTTGTTTCACTTCATCAAACTTCTCTACAACAATAGCATGGCTTTCCGTCTGACCCACCAATCCTAATACTTCAGCATGACCTTTCTTTCCAAAAATAACAATCTGAGCATCAGGATTGCTCACAAACTGCTTTTTGATACGTCTTTGAAGTTGAAGCACAACCGGACAAGTCGCATCAATAATCTCTATATTATTCTTTTCTGCAAGAGCATAAGTCTGAGGAGGTTCTCCATGCGCACGAAGAAGGACCTTTACATGATGAAGATTTTTCATTTCCTCATGATCGATGGTGAGAAGACCAGCTTCGTGAAGTCGCTCCACCTCCATACCATTATGTACGATGTCACCCAAACAATATAGTTTGACACCCTTTGCCAGTTCTTCCTCTGCTTTTTTAATGGCAGTAGTCACGCCAAAGCAAAAGCCACTGCCATTATCCATTTCTATCTGCATACCTGTTTCTTATTATTTTTTCACTTGTATTCTTACTACCACCTTCGCATGGTCAGGATCATTTGTAATCATCAGTACACGAGGAGTTCTTGAACGCTGCTTTTTGAGTATAGCTGCAATGGCAGTCACTTTCAGTTTCACAGATTCACCAGGTTTGATGGTTCGCTTTCCTAATGAAACCTGCAGTCCCTCAGTAAACATCTGCATACTTCTAATTTCCAGATTTGACTTTCCCTGATTTGTCAGGATGACTTCACCTTTCAGTTTTTTCTTGCCATTGAAACTGCCCAAGTCCAAAGTTGACGTTGACAGCGCTACCTTTGGAGCTTGCGCTTTCTGACTGGAAGTCATCTCTTCAAATCCAGGTAACAAAACTGCAGAAACAGAGATTTCTCTCTCAGAAGAGATTTTATCGCCAGGTCGCTCTCCCAAATAAATACTTGTCTGGTTCAAACCGAAATCATGCAATTTCTTAGAATCAAGCGTCAGTACAACTTCTCCAGAGCGATGAGGCCCCAAGCGTGAAGGTGATACCTGTGCGGTCAGATAACTTGGCAAATGCATCACAACAGGTTCCATGGCAGATTCTGTTGGATTAAAAATATGAATACGCTGAACAGGACGGTCTCCACGATTCACATCATCAAATTCCACATCTTGGGCATCAGACTTCACTGCACCTAACATATAATCATAGCTACCAGCGAAATCAGAAACTTTTTCAACAACTTTTCCCTGCATAGTCAAAAGACATGGTTCTTCTGAAGCGTTGGTATAAAGCAACAATTGCTTGTGGAAAGTACCCATCTGTTTGGCATCATAAGTCATTTTGACTACGAAGCTATCACCTGCAGGAATACTTGTTTTAGGATAAGAGACATCAGTACAGCCACAACTTTTCTTCACATCATTGATAATCAAGGAACGATTACCATCATTCTTCATCTGAAACTCAGCAGTTACAGGATGCAGATAAACAATTTGTCCACAATCCACCTTTTCATTTTGCGTTGTCAGTTTCTGTGCATTGGCTGCCATCGCCACCAATGTAGTACACAGCAACACCCCTATTCTTTTATTTATATCAATCTTATTCATAATCAATTATTATATTTCTAATTTCAAAATTTCTTATTTCTCATTCATTTACACTTAACTTATAAGCGATATCACGTCCACAGAACTCAGGACTATAAGCGCATCGGGCAGAACAAGAACCGGCTTGATATTCACCATTTCTATCAACATAATATTCCATTTCTACAACGTGCTTACCTTTAGATAAACGATCGAAATAGAAATTTGTTGTGTTGTCCTTTGGTGAAACATAGCAACCCATGCCCCATTGATAACCGCTCTGCTGGTTTACCGGTTCCAGGCAGGCTGCACGCTTATCTTCGATTTCCACGAAATCATAATCACGGTCTGCGGTGATAATCAGCGTTACCTTTACCTTCTCGCCAACCTTAGCCAGAGACTTTTCCTTGCCCTGCGATTCGGCAGTAACAACGACACGGCGAACCTTGATGCCCGACTCGGAAGAAGCGATTTCGCTGAGCGGCTGTTTAAATTCTGCATAAACGGCACCCCAACTGGTATAGTCGCTCTTCTTGTTGATGTTCAAGGTTGATGCCTTGCCCACCTTCTCTGTCTTGATATAACCCAACATCGTAGAATCCTGCGGCATCGGAAGCTGCTTGCCATCCAGTTTCAAAACGGCATTTTCTGCCTTCTTGTTCCAGTTGCTTTCATTACCTTTCATAAAGGCATAGACAGCATCCACGGTATTTACTGGAGTATCCCAAACCTGAGTACGTTTAGACATCAGAAGCCAACGCTGCAGTTCCTCAATGGTCTGCTTGTCATTCGGCTTCAGCAGCTGCATCGCCTCTATCACAGATACCTGAGTAGGAATCTTATAGTTTCTCCAGCTATAGAGTGCCTTACGGGTATCATAATATCGGCCCATCTCCTCACGATAAACGGCATATTCGTTCACGCTCTGCAGATATTCACCCGCTTTTTCGCGATAAGCAGCATTCTGCTGGCTGTTCTTGGCGAGCACCACAGCAGCACGTGCCTTACCATAGATGGTGAAATCACTGGTCATCTTCGACATTTTATCCAGCAGATAAGCCTGGTCCTGTTCGAAATTCTCCTTCATCTTTCTGCCATCCATTGAGAGAATGTAGAGATAATACAGAGCCTGTTCACTTGGACTTACCTTGTGCTTCTTCTCCTCCATCTTCTTCATCTCTCTAACTTCACGAGCTGTCTGCCAGGAGAGATAATTGATGGCAGAAGTCAGCATTTTAGAGATTGACTTTTGCGTGCCGGCGATGGCATTCAGACGAACCATCATCTCGGCTACAGCCGTAGTCATATATCTGCTGCCCTTCATTCCCTTCCACCAGGAGAAGGAACCATCAGCGTTCTGCAATTTCTTCAGTTTCTCCACCTGATTCTGCAAGCGGCTGGTTTCCAAAGATAGATTTTTCTGGATATAAGTGGTGATGGTATTGGCATAGATGGCAGACATCAGCGAGATGGCGTCCTCATCATCCGGATTGCTGATGGCAGGCAATGCCTTGATCATCAGCCAACTTGGATTGTTGGTATATTCCACGGTGACCTTTGCCTCCTCTGTTCCCTTTGCCTGCTTGCCCTCCTTGTCCAGGAAGAGTTTGCTCAGGTCGAAGCTCTGTTCGCCCTGCTGATGCAAGGTGATAGGCAGCGTATTCACTACGAGTTCACGATCACTCAAGACCGGCAGATAGTGCTGTTCGCCATCGCTGTATCCGTTTCCGGCAGCCACCACCTTATTAATATATACACCCTCTTTCAAACCTTGAACATCGAAAGAAACGGTAGCAGAACCCTCAGCATTGATGCTGTAGTTCTGCGTTTTCTGCCAAACCACCTTCTGGGTTTCAGCATCCAAAATCTGCATACGGGCATTTCCGCTCACCTTCTTGTCAGAGGTATTGGAGAGCTTAGCCACGATGGTAGCCTTGTCGCCCTCACGCAGGAAGCGAGGCATGTTAGGCTGCACCATCACGGTTTTCTGAGCCACAGCCTCATCCACCAGCAATCCGTTGCGCATTTCCTTGTCATGAGCCAATCCCATGAACTTCCAGGTGGTCACGCTCTCAGGCAAGGTAAATCTGATGGCTACGTTGCCATTGTTGTCGCTCTCCAAGGCAGGATAGAAGAAGGCAGTCTCGTTCAGGTTTTCACGCACCTGCACATTGTCAAGGTACTGTCCTACGTCTGAGCCAGAACCACCTACAAACTGCGGCATCTCCTCTACTACATCAAAAACCTTGTTGGCAGATGGAGCTGCCGCTGCAACACGGTTCATATTACTCCCACGAGTTTTCATGACCCTCCCTTCTTCCTTAACCAGCTCGTCTTTCTTTATACGAACAGACTCTACGGTTCCGCCAAGAGAACGTTCCAACTTGCTCAGCTCCACCGCTTGCATATAAGCATAATAGCTAAAGAATTTACCATCAAACTTATCCACATCCAGTCCCTTCTCGTCATAATACTTGGTAGGATAAACGCCATTCAAGTAAAATGAACGGAAACTGAGGTTGTGCTTCCAGTAGCAGTTTGGCAAACTCTGATAGAAGCCCAGGGAGAAATTCCAGAAATGCGGGGTTATCTGGTCGAGCGACTTGTCATAGAGTACGCTCATCAGCTGCGCCTTGGCTGGC